>Ga0209284_10002051_pt1 | contig 28631 bp, 23 predicted proteins | sample FRY03_FD_187211 | JGI IMG/M metagenome (GOLD analysis project Ga0209284, IMG submission 187211) | Freshwater microbial communities from Lake Fryxell liftoff mats and glacier meltwater in Antarctica - FRY-03 (SPAdes) (version 2) | ecosystem: Environmental > Aquatic > Freshwater > Ice > Glacier...
GTTATCGAAATTGCCAATTCCGACTCCGGCTCCTCGGCTCGCATCGCCGCCGATCGAGGATTCAACTGCTTTCAGTTTCTGGCCCGGCTTTCCGATGGACGCACTGTCGACGTGCTGTCAGCCACCGACGATTTTGCAGGCGGAGCACATCTCTGCACTCACTATGGAAACCCGTTGCTGTTCCCGTACCCAAACCGAATCAAAAGTGGCACCTTTTCGTGGGAAGGGAAAAGTTATCAGCTGACTCCTGACAAGGTTCTGTTCGACCCGACCGGAAATGCGATTCACGGCCTGTGCCTCGATCGGCCGTGGCGAGTCATCGAACACACCGCCAACAAAGTGATCGGCGCGTTTCGCCTGAGTATCGATGCGCCTGATCGACTGGCGCTGTGGCCTGCCGATGCGGAAATTCAGGTGAGCTACGAAGTGACGGGCGCGTCCCTCAGATCGGTCATTCGAGTCCTGAATCCGACAGATCGAAATCTTCCCTGGGGATTCGGAACGCATGCCTATTTTCGTGTTCCTCTTTCGGCCACAACCGAGGCGGCTCAATGCACGCTGACTGTGCCGGCTCGCAGAATCTGGGATCTGGATGAGTGTCTGCCGACCGGCAAAAAAAAGGATCCGGCCCCGGACGTTCGCCTGGATCGTGGTCGTTCGTTCGATGGCCTGAAAGTGGACGACATTTATTCCGACGTCATCGCCGAGAACGGGATCGTCACGTGTCGCATCACCGATCCCGCGGCCGGGCTTGCGGTTGAGCAGCGATGTTCTGATACCTTCCGAGAGCTTGTCGTGTTCACGCCGCCCTGGAGCAGTTCCGTCTGCATGGAACCATACACGTGTGTTACAGACGCCATCAATTTGGAACAGCAGGGCGTCGATGCGGGACTGCGCGTGCTCGCGCCGGGTGAACAATGGACCGGCTGGATTGATATCGAGGCAATTCCAATTTGAGGGCTGCAGTCCGTCCCCTGGTGACTCGGTTTCTACGGAAGGCTTCGCTACGATCCCGTCCCCACCAGATTTTGAGCACTTTCGACTTCGCGTATTTCAGTGCGTCAGGGCGATACCCTGCAGGACTTGCGATGCCAGATCAGCGTCCTTATACGGTTGTTCGCGAAAATCCGGCTTCTCCTGGCTTGGATCCGCTCGGCCCTGATCGACTGCCGGCTGTGCTTGGATTATTCGATGCGACAATGATTGTCGTCGGATCGATTATCGGTTCGGGCATTTTCCTGAAAGTCAGCGCCGTCGACACTGCGCTCGAGCCCTATGGCTTTTTTGCGATCATGGGCACATGGCTGTTTGTGGGACTGATTACGCTTTGTGGTTCACTCGCACTTGCCGAACTGGGAGCTATGTTTCCCCACGCCGGCGGTCCGTATCTTTACATCCGTGAAGCGTTCGGAAAGCTGCCCGCGTTTCTCTGGGGCTGGACAGAATTCTGGGTCGTGCGAACAGGTTCCGTGGGCGCTCTCGCGTGTGCCACGGTCTTGTATTTCAATCAGGTGTTTCCGCTGTCTCCCGCCGGCCAGACCACGATGGCCATCACCATCATTCTCGGGTTGTCGATCGTCAATCTGTTCAGCACAAGAGCGGGAGCGACAGTTCAGGGTTTGGCGACAATTTCCAAAGTCGGGTTCCTTGCGGCGCTGATTATTCTGCCGTTTGTGTTCCGAAAAATTGACACCGACAACCTGCAGCCGCTATGGCAAATGCCCGAGCATGTCGGAGCCACCACAAGCTTTCTCAAGGCCCTGGGAATCGCCATGGTCGCAGTCCTCTGGCCTTACGATGGCTGGATCAATCTCGGTCCCGTTGCAGAAGACATTCGAGACCCCAAAAAGAATGTTCCGCGGGCGATGGTGATCGGCCTTGGTACAGTGATCGTCGTTTATCTGGGAGCCAACCTCAGCTATCACCTCGTCCTGCCCATCCATCACCTCGCCAATAGTGACACGGTGGCGGCGGATGTCTTTCAGAAAATGTTCGGACCAGCGGGTGCGCAGGTGGCCGCGATTGGCGTGATGATTTCCACCTTCGGGGCCACCAATTCCAACATGATCACCGGTCCGCGAATTTATCTGGCCATCGCGAGAGACGGTCTGGTTCCGCGGTGGCTGCAGCGCATTCATCCTCGCTATCTGACGCCGGCCAATACCATTTTGCTGCAGGCCAGCTGGGCCACGTTTCTGGTGCTGCTGTTTTCCGTCTGGAGTCCAGACTCAGTGCCAGTGCCACCCATGGCGTCGGGCGAGCTGGCTGGTTCCGCGGAGCTGGTTGTTGTCAGCATGCCCGTCCTGCCGGTTGCTACGGCTGCGGAAGAACATTCGAAACGCCTGAAAAACGCGTTCGACAACCTAACCGATTCAGTCATTTGCGCGGGTCTGATCTTTTATGGCATGGCCGTGGCCGCGGTTTATGTGCTTCGTCACAAACGGCCGGACATGCATCGACCTTACAAAACCTGGGGATACCCGTTCACCCCGGCAATGCTGCTGCTGGCTTATCTGGGCGCTTTTGTCAGCCTGTTGCTGGAACGCTGGATGCAGACGATGGGTGTGCTGAGTCTGATCGCGGCCGGCATCGTGTACTACTGCATTGCGATCAAGGTTGTGGCTCGACGCAGTCTGTGAGAGCAAGCCAGTGAGAGCAAATTCGTAAAAGCGAGCCCGTCAATGCGTCACGCCGCGTTGTGAACGCTCGACCGGCCGGCCATCAAAGCGGAAATCAGTGTCAGGACCACCGTGGCCACTAACGTGACACTGAGACACATCGCCATTGATGGCAGCTCGGGCGTTACCGGCAGCGGCTGTTCGTACAGCAGTCGCCGGAGTCCGGCCACGCCGTAGGTGAGCGGATTCATGCGAATCAGCCAGAACAGCCATCCGGAATCCCCGCCAGGAAAGAAGGCCCCGGAGACCAGCCACATCGGCATCAGGAAGATACTCATGATCGCATGAAATCCCTGAGTCGAATTCATGGGCCAGGCGATGATAAAACCCAACGCGGTCAGTTCGGCCGCGATCAGCATCAGAAAAATGCCGGCCATCATGATGCGAGCCACGGACCAGGACACGTCCATTTCGGTTCCCAGTCCGATCATCGAAAGCAATGGGCCGATGACCAGGAACAGTCCGGCCTGAAGAATTGCCAGGATCGTTCCGGCCGTCAGCTTGCTGAGCACAATCGCCAGACGAGACACCGGGGCCACCAGGATGCCCTGAAGAAACCCTTCACGCCGATCTTCAATAATCGAGATCGTGGAAAAGATCGCTGTGAAAAGAACGATCAGCGTCGCAACGCCCGGCAGAAAGTACTCCTGATACGAAACGGCATGGGCGAGCCCTTCCGACCACGACGGTGCCTTGAACGAAGTTCTTAATCCGGCTCCAAACAGAATCCAGAAGATCACCGGCTGTCCCACAGCCCCGATGATTCTTGTTCGCTGTCGCAGAAACCGAATGAGTTCCCTTTTTGTCAGTGCCAGCACTGCTCCGCTATTCATGGTCAGCTCCGGAGCCACTCAGAGATCGGCCCGTCAGTTCAAGAAACACGTCTTCCAGTGAAGGGCGAGTCAGTTCAAGTCCAAGGATCTGCTCGCGAAACTGGCCCAGCAATGCAGAAATGTGCTCGCCAGGATTCTGCACTCGCAATGAAAGCTGATTCCCGCTGACCACGGAGGAACACTGCAGCAGTTGCTCGATCGGCCGCTGAGCTTCAGCAACATCTCGCAGCTTCAACGTCAGTCGCTCACCCGACAAACGGCTTTGCAAATCCGCAGGACTGCCCGACGCGACGTTGACTCCCTGATCCAGCAGCAAAAGCTGATCACAAAGTTCCGCTTCTGTCATCAGATGCGTTGCGACAACAACCGTCGTCCCCTGAGCTTTTACCTGAGCCAGCAGCAGTTCCCAGAATTCCTGGCGAGCCCGAGGGTCAAGTCCGCTGGTGGGTTCATCCAGCAGCAGAACTCGCGGATTGTGCATCAAGCCTTTAGCCAGTTCGACGCGCCGCTTTAACCCGCCGGACAGTTGCCCCACCAGCGTCGACGCACGATCCGATATCTGAAACCGGTCCAGCATTTCCGTGATCCGCGACCGCAGCGCATGGCCGCTCAAACCGTAAATGCTTCCATGACAGCGGAGGTTCTCAATGACCGTCAAACGCACGTCCACAGCCGGCGACTGAAAGGTGACGCCCAACTGACGCCGGACATCCGCCTGAGCCTTTGCCACATCAAGGCCGCAGACGGTCAGACGCCCCGACTGCATCGGAATCAGCGTGCTGAGCAAACGGAAAAGAGTTGTCTTTCCGGAACCATTCGGGCCGAGAAGCCCAAACAAACATCCAGCCCTCACGTCAAAACTGACCTTCGACAGGGCACAACGTGAACCGTAGGCGTAAGTCAGTGAATCTGCTTGAACGGCGATAGTTGACATGGGCACCTGTTCTTCCACTCTGACGACCTCGCAGCTCACGCTTCCGGATGTCGCTGGTTTTTGTTTTCACCTGCGGCCAGTTAAGCAAACAGGACGGATCTTTCGACCCGTCCTGTCAGGAAGTTCAATTAACAGAGTTCATTATGGCTCGGCCGGGGCTTCCGTTGATTCAGCAGCTGGTACGTGGTGTGCCTGGAATTCACTAATTTCTTTCGCCCAGACGCCGGTCTGTGGTGCAACGCTGGTGTAGTAAGAAGCGCCGATGTCCGGATACAAGGCCAAAGGAAGACCGATCGCCAGAATGGTCGTTGGGGCCAAGAGGACGAACTTCCAGTTGCCTTCGAACTTCAGGTGCATGAAGAACATCATCACGCACAGCGCTTTTGCACAGGCCACGGCCAATACAAGCACAATGGTCACAGGCTTCGACATGTGCAGCACGTCAAAAATCACCGACAAAGCCGTGCAGCCACACAGGACGAAAAAGATCGTCAGATAATTAACGTGGTGAGTATCGTGACTGTCGTGAGACATTGTTGAACCATTCAAAAACTGTGAAACCGGTCAAATCCAAATCGTCGCGAACAGAGCTCCACCGTCAGATGATGTAAAGCATCGGAAACAGGAAGATCCAGACAAGGTCCACGAAGTGCCAGTAGAGACCGCTGTTCTCAACGAAGTCGGTCCATTTTTCGTCCAGGTTTTTGCCCTGTTTCAGGACCGCAGCAAACAGAATCATGCCTACAACGACGTGAACCGCATGGAACCCGGTCATCAGGAAATAGGTTGATGCAAAAATGTTTCCATAGACAATCGGATGAGGATCAAAGACACCCGCGCTGACGTAAGAACCGTATTTTTCATTTGCCTTCATATCCTTCAGCCAGCTTTCGACTTCCTCGAAAGAAAGTGCAGGCAGCTTTTCGCCTTCCTTCAAGGCACCGCGAGCCGCAAGGTACTCCGATGGCAGAGCAGGAACTTTCAATGAAACGTTGGCGACGATGTGCTGATGCAGGTTCATCCATTCGCGGAACAATTCAAGATCAGCCGGAGCCGTCGTTTCGTATTCCTTGTACACATAAGCCGCCATCCCTTCCGGAGGCTTTCCGCCTGGGATTGCCGCGATCAGATTAACAACGCTCACGATATCGTCCGGACGATCGGTAACAACAGCACCGCCGTCGGTGTATTCCTTGAAGCGGGCGCGAACAACGCGTTCCATTTCACGGCTGACTTTGCTGATCGACTGAGTCGGTGTTTCCGCAATATGCCCCGGCAGAATATCGTGGTTAATTTTGCCGAGGTATTCCACGGACTTGATGCCGAGGAACAGGACGGCCAGCAGCAGCGTACCGGACAGGAACTTTCGTGCCTTCGCAAAGTCCTTCTGAGCCATCGCTTCATGAGCGACCACGACCATATAGCTGGAGACAATCAGCACAAAGGTATTCACACCGCCCAGAAGCACGTTGATGTGAGTGTCTTCAGAACTTACCGGCCAGCCCTTCGAACCCAGTCGGAGTACAATGTACGATCCGATGAATGCGGTGAAGAACATGATTTCTGTGCCAAGAAAGAGCCACATTCCGAGCTTTGAGTTCGGAATGGGAATCCCCATCTTCAGTGCCGCAGGTTTTGCTGAATGTGACATGGCGTTCAAGAAAATTCCAAAGGTCAGCCCCACCGAAGTGAGACCATCAGAAACTAGGAAACAAGACGCAGGTAATCGGCCACAAGGCAAATCAACAACGCTGGAAGGCAAATCAAAGAGCCGACCATCAGTTGTCGGGCTCGCACATTTGTTCGTGAGATCGAAAAGCGGGCCGTTAACCACAGATAACCAAGCGATAAAATCAGGGCCGCCGCAAGATATCCAGTGCCAGCCAGCCCGACAAAACGCGGCAGGCAACTCACAGGCACAAAGGCGACCGCATACACGAGAGCAATCCAGCCGGCTCGTGCACCGTTATCGCTGAACGAGGGCAACATTTTCAATCCGGCATTTTCGTAGTCGTCGCGATAGATCCAGCCAATCGCCAGAAAATGCGGGAACTGCCAGACAAAAAACAATCCAAACAACGCCAGCGATTCCAACCCCGGATTGCCGCCCGCGGCAAACCATCCCAGCACGGCCGGCATCGCTCCTGGAACAGCACCGACAGTCGTGCATAGAGCACTGGATCGCTTCAAAGGCGTGTAAAGCAGAACATAAGTCAGCATGGTGAGATACGAAGCAACGCTGGTCAACGTGTTGACGTAAATCGCCAAAACGACAGCACCAAAGATTGAAATCCCAATCCCAAACGTCGCCGCTTCTGAACGTGACACTCGGCCGCTGGCTACCGGTCGGTCGACCGTGCGATTCATGCGAGCATCAGTGCGAGATTCAATCACCTGATTCAGAACGCTGGATGCAGCGACCAGGCAACAAATGCCAACCACAGCCACACACATGACCGACCAGCTGATCGTAATGGGAGAGGCCAGTACAAAGCCGGCCATGACTGCCACAGAAGACATCACGAGGATTCGAGGCCGAACCATCTGGCGATAATCGGCAAATCGCTGAGCCAGCAAACTGGTCCGCGCTTTGCTGCCAGTTCCTTCGACGGAAGCGTCAGATGTAACAGTGATCGGAGATGCGGAACTCATGCCACCGTCCCCCGATCCGCCAGCGTTGGCAAATCCATGTTTAACCCGCGTAAGCAACCCGCCTGATAAAGTTTCAGCACTGAAACTGCAGCGGCAACAGTGGACGACAGCAAAAACATTCCACCAACGGTGTGCATGGAACAGACAATCGCCTGAGACATGGAGCCTGACGTGGCCACATATCCAATAACTGGTAAACCAAATCGAGTCAGATAAGACCCGGCTCCCAGCAGCAGTTGAAGACATAGTGCGCCACACACAGCAACGCCGCAACGACGAAGCAGAACACTGTCAGCTCGAAGCAGAAAGAACGTCGCAAGCGAAGCAACAAGGCCCGTAATCGCTGCTCCGGCGAGATGCTCGTTGAGCATCATGTGCAGATGCCGCAAAAGCCCGCCCAGGAAATACTGTCCAAGCACAACCAACGGAGTGACGGCAACTAAAGCTGCTCCGGTTGCACCGAATCTCTTATCCGAAGTCGCAGTCCATTTTGCCCAGGCCGACGAGCACAGCAATCGGAAAAGGACACACAAGCTGAAGAACCCTGCGCCTGTGATGCTGTGCGTCATGGCCAGAACCTGCCGATCAAGCACAACGCGAGCCCCGCCGAGCAGCCCCTGTACAATCACTGCGATTAAAATACTTGTGACGAACAACCTGACCCAGCCAGGCCCAAATTTCCAACCGGCAAATGCCAGCGCAATGCTGACGAAACCAATCAGCATCCCGGCAAGCCGATGACCGTGCTCAACAAACTTGTCCGGGTTCGCAGCGAAGTCACTGAACCAAGGATAAAGCAGCATGTTCTGACCGTCGGAAGACGGCCAGTCGGCAAACGCCATGCCCGCCTTCAGCGTCGTAACAAGCGCACCCATGCTGATCGGAAGCAGCGCCACAAGACACGTGGTCGTGGCGAGCTTTCGTACAAGCGGGTGAACTGTGACATGCTGATCAGACACTGGACTCTTTCTGGAGTACCTAAACTTTAGTGGACGTGTCCTGAACTTTTCTTGAAGCCTGCTGGAGGCGGTGAAGTCTGCAGGATGAAGTCCTGGCCCATTGCCTCGGCTTCCGGCGAAGAATACTCGTACGGGCCACGATAGCACACAGGTGGCTCGTCAAAGTTTCCGTGGCCAGGAGGAGACGGGGCTGACCACTCGAGCCCGTTGGCTCCCCATGGATTGCGGCCGACTTTCTTGCCAAAGAAGAAGCTGTAGGCGAAGTTTCCGAGCAAAAGAAACTGCGCAAATCCCATGATAATTGCGGAGATCGTCATGAACTGATTCATCGGAAGCAGGTGCTCCAGGTAGCCGTGCAGATAAGGGTCCGCGTAGCGCCTTGGCATGCCAGCGATTCCCAGCAGATGCATCGGGAAGAATGTTCCATTCATGCCGATGAACGTCAGGGCGAAATGAAGCTTCTGAACGCCATCGTTCATCTCACGGCCGAACATCTTTGGATACCAGAACTGAATCGCAGCAAAGACTCCAAAGAGCGTTGCACCGAACAGGACATAGTGGAAGTGAGCGACAATGAAGTAGGTGTCATGGAAGTAAATATCCACAGGAACAGCGGCCATGAAGATCCCGCTCAAGCCGCCGACCACGAACAGGGAAACGAACGCAGCACAGTTTAGAAAGACCGCATTGAATTTGATATTGCCGTCCCAGATTGTTCCGATCCAGTTGAATACCTTGATCGCTGAGGGGAGAGCGATCATCATCGTGGATGTCATGAAGGTCATGCCGAGTGCCGGGTTCATGCCACTCGTAAACATGTGGTGTCCCCACACGATAAAGCCCAGACCGGCAATGGCCGCCATCGAATAAACCATCGGCTTGTAACCGAAGACTGGCTTCCGGCACATACAGGCCAACATGTCAGAAACCATTCCCATCGCAGGCAGCAGCATAATGTAAACCGCTGGGTGCGAGTAAAACCAGAACAGATGCTGCCAAAGCAAAGGCTGCCCACCGCCCACGGTTGGGGCAGCGTTGTTGACAACAATCCCGGCGGGAATGAAGAACACCGAGTGAATGTCCGTCGGGAGTAGACTACTAAGGCGGTCAAACATTAGCATGAAGCCGGCTGCCGTCAGAACTGGCAAAGCGAAAGACTGCAGGATTGCTGTAATGAACATTGACCAGATCGTCAGTGGCATGCGGAACAGAGTCATCCCGGGGGCTCGCATGTTGATGATGGTCGTCATGTAGTTGACAGACCCCATCATTGACGAAACACCCACAAGCGTGAGTCCAAAAAGCCACCACGTCTGGGCATTACCGGAACTCGGGGACGCCTGAGCGAGATCGCTTAGCAACGGGTAAGAAGTCCAGCCGTTGCCCGGTCCCGCGGTGGCTCCACCAGCGACAAAGCTAAACGCAAAGCAAAACATCGCTGGCCACATGAACCAGTAGCTGAGCATGTTCAGGATCGGAAACGCCATATCATCCGCGCCGATCTGGAGCGGAATCAAAAAGTTTCCAAACGCACCCGCGAGGATTGGGATGATCACCAGAAAGATCATGACTGAAGCATGCATCGTGAACAGCATCGTGTAGAACTCAGGGCTGATCTGTCCGCCTTCGTTCTGAAACAGACCGAACAGCCTGCCCACGATCGGCATGCTGCCCCACGGGAACGCCAGTTGCCAGCGAACCGCAAGCGCGAGTGCCCCGCCGACCATCAGCATCAGCATCGTCGTGACCAGGAATTGGATCCCGATCACCTTATGGTCGGTGGAGAAAACGTACTTCGAAAGGAAGCTCTGCTCATGGTGTCCATGAGAATGATCGTCAGCGTGGCCGTGTGTACCAATCGCAGGAGAGACAGTTGCCATGACAACAAACCTTAGTAACTCTGAAAGCAGCTGAAGTGCTGCTGATTAAACTCAGGAGAAAAGATTACTCTTCGGTTTCCGCTGGAGCGTCTGCGACGCCATCTTCGTTCTGTGCGGCTTCAAGATCCGTCATGTACTTTTGCACGGACGCCTCTGACCCCGCGACAATGCGAGCCTTCATCTTGTAGTGACCCCAACCACAGAGTTCAGCACAGACGAGTTCGTATTCTCCCGCCTTTTCCACTTCGAACCAAATGGGAATGATCAGGCCAGGAACTGCATCCTGCTTGACTCGCAGTTTTGGCGAGAAGAAAGCATGCTGAACATCCTGTGTCCGAAGGTTAACCATGACTGGCTGCGACACCGGAACATGAAGTTCGTTGACGTAGTACAGGTCGCCCGACTGGGCCTCCGTTGCCAAGGTTGTCCCGGGCTTTGGATACCGAATTCGCCATTCGAACTGACGAGCCATCACTTCTGCAATCGGAGCCCTGCGAGCCTCATCCGGGAACTTTGAGATCACTCGAATGTTGGCCAGAACCTCAAGCTGCGTGAGCGAGATGAAAACCAGAATGAACGAAGGCACGATCGTCCAAATGATTTCCAGCTTATGGCTGCCGTGGGAGAACATGGCTTTCTCGGTCGACTTCTTCGTGGCCCCACGCCAAAGAGCATAGCCCATTACTGCCTGCGTCGCTATAAAGGTCAGCGCCACAATAAACAGGATCAAGTAAAACAGCCCGTCAATCTGATGACCAAGACTGGACATCGGCTTACTTGGGAACCACCATCCGCGCGATGGAGCAATCCAGCAGACGTACAGCGCGACCACCGGCCAGAAGATAAAAAACAGTGCCCAAAATTTCTTCACAGTCAGACTCCAGACAGGTCAATCCTGCAGGGGTAAATGCATGGCTTAATAACTAAGGAGCAACGGCAGCCGCGACAGGCGCCGAAACAGGCGCCGCAACACCCGTCGCACCGGGCTCCGATTCAAACGGGATGCTCAGCACATAGTTCACGATATGCCAGATCTCCTCGTGAGGTGTATTCTTGAACGATGGCATTCGCGAGCCCTTGATGCCCGCGTGAATGCGACCGAACAAATCAATCGGCCTGCGACCGCCGCGGTAAATTCCGGTCTGCAGATTTCGCGGCTGATTCAGATTGTCCCAAACGTCATGCAGTCCAGGCTCATTGTACATCTCGTTAGTAATCGGATTCTTCTCAAATGCGATCGTCTGCGGACCATTCCCAGCTCCGTCGACACCGTGGCAGTCGGCACAATTCAATGTCTTGCTGAGATACAGTTCACGTCCACGACGGCGAGATTCAGGAGAATCGGGAACACGGGCCACGCTTGGAATTATCAAAGCCTCTGGAGTATTTGCAACAGACCATTGCTCTGCCAGTTCATCACCCAGCTCAGTAGCCGTATCGGGTAGATCAGCTGCCAAAAATTCCCTTAGTTCTGCAACGATCTCAGTGCGATTCTCGCCATCGGCAACGCGGCTTTGAGCTGCCTTCGCCGAATAGTCGCCGGCCAGCTCATTCACAAGCTTTCGTTCATACTCACCACGCAGCGACAGGAAACGAACATACTCAACGATCGCATGCAGTTCAGCATCCGTCAGCAACAGGAACGACGGCATATAAGTTCCTGGAATACCGTATCTCAAAACCCGAGCCAGATCGTCGCGGCTGACCTTCGACATGTCGTTCGTCGAGGTAAACTTAAACACACCGTGACGATAATCGCGAGGCCGTGGGTTCAGATATTCTGCCGTCGGCCCATGACCGTCGCCGGCGGTCCCGTGGCAATGACTGCAATGTCGCATGTAAAGAACGCGGCCGGATCGCATGACTCCACCGCCGTCGAGAGCACACAGATCGCCAGCCGCCGGCTGCTTCGTCGGTGCAGAAGCTAGAACAGCTTCCCCAGTTTCAGCATCCCAGCCAGAAACGGCAATGGTCTCGCCGACGCATTCCCCAGTAATAAATTCCAAAGCCTTCGGAGCCTCCGGCAGAGCCACTCCTTCTTCAACCGCCAGCTTGACTTTGAACTGATCGTTCTCGGTCACGATCTCAGACACACTGGCCTGAGTCCCACCGAAGTCGACAGGCAGTTTCAACCAGGCCTTCAGGTTTTGTGGATTTCCGAAGCGATCATCCAGCAATTGCTTCACGCCGAGAACGCCGGGCGCATCGTCTGCTTCGCCCGGAATGCCGTCCTGGGCTTCCGGCATCAGCGACGTCGTTCGTTCGCTGTACACGAAAGATGAGTCATTGTTTGAGCAACCTGTCGCAGCAAAAACTGCCAGCAGGCCGACCCATGATAACTTATTCAGACTGGGAGTCAGTGACATTCCCAAAACCTCAGCTCGTCTAAGAACCACAGAAGCCAAAAGAAAGCCGCCCATTACAACTTCAACTTATCGGCGGATAACTCAATCTGCATGTCGGTTGCAGCGCCTGGCTGAATATCCACAACCAGTTTACGTTCCACAAAGTTGCCATCGACCGCTTCATGCCACACCGTGAAAGTGTGTTTTCCGGCAGGAAGATCGGCGATCGTAAAGCCACCATCCGCGTCAGTGACAGCCGCAAAGGGGTGATCCAGCGGAAGGTGGTAGGCAGTCATCCAGGTATGATAGTCGCATTTGACTGACAACGGCTGAGCCTCGGATTTGCGATACACAAACTCAAGCTTCCCCTCACGATCGCCAGGAGCCACTCCTGAGTTCACACCCTGATTCTTATTCGGGTAAGTGTGAGTATTGTGAGCCACGGAATCGTCGCTCAGCACCTTAACCGTCTGACCGGTCGGAATCACAACGCAGTGGGGAAGGAATCGGCAGTTTTTCTGATCGAAGAGAAACGGGTCAGTGGGTGCTTCCAGCGGCTTAAAGTTCTTCGGAGCCTTCGCCAGATAGATAAACACGTTTGCAACGCCATTGCCGATGCCGAGTACCAATCGCTCATCCGGAACATCGACCGCTGCGCAGACGTCTTTGTCTTTCACGTCAGCACCTTTGGCGATCAATGGTGGCAAACCTGAGCCACCACCAACCAGCACGACTTTGCCAGTGAACGTTCCTGGCGATGCCACTTCGATAGGCTCATCCGCCACGTCGCCGACACTTTCCGCAGCCGCACCGGTTGTCTCCGCAGGAACAAATGTGACTTCGGGCACAACATAGGCGCCTCCGCTATATTCCGAGCAACCCGCGAAGGACGCCAGCAAACCAAGAACCAGAATTTTGTTTGAACTCTTCATGACTCTTCCAGCAGACCAGGACAGTCTTAGACGTCCGATTGAGACACCAGACAACCAACCCTCATCATTCTTCAGCACCAGCCGCGTTATCCGACTTTGCACTGTCCGGTGGAGCCGCCTCCCCGGAAGGCGCCGTCGGCGGAGCATAGGATGTCGGACCAAGATCTTCCATCAGACGTGTGTAGTTCAACAGCGCGTCACGAGTCGCGTTGATCTGTGCATCCGGGTCACCGTTGAACATATCAGGGAACTGTGTCGTATTGTTCTTCGGATAGTTAACCGGCATTGAAGTGTAAGGAGTAATCCAGGTTGGCTTATAGAGCCACAATTTCAGCCAGTCAGCTCTCAGACGGTTCTGAACGACGTTCAGATTCGGTCCCTGGATATCCTTCGCTGGGTCAGAAACCTTGAATTTCCGGCCACCCAAAGAATGGCACTTCACACAAAGTGGTCCGTTGAGTAACTTCCAGGACTCTTTGAGGTACGAGCCGTCTTCGCCAAGTAAACCTGCATGAACCAACTCACCTTCCGTCGTGGCAAGATAATCGACATTTGAAGGAGCGTTTTCCTGATAAGGGAACGGTGCTCCGTCAAGGGCTGCGAAGTAGTTCGCAAGAATCTTCGCTTCTTCAACGCTCATGTTAAACCGTGGCATCCGCAGGACAGTTGTGTAGCGAATTTTGGTAGGCTCCAGGAGGAACTGGTACAACCATGGAGTCTGGACTTTGAACCCTTCCTGATAAAGCGGCGGCGGTGAGGCCTGCCATGCCAACGAACGATTGCCGCCCGTCTTGCTTTCCATCAGATTCTCAACCAGCCATTCGGCAAACGCACCCCCGCGAGGCTCGGTGTATTTCACCATCTGAGCGTCCGGAACAATCAGGCGGGACCCTGGCAGCATACGCTTCATGTCTTCACCGGTACCAAAGTCCGCCGTGGCCCAAAGGTCAAAGCCGTGCTCTCGGAACTCCGGATCTTCTTCTGGATCTGGCCGCGATGCGATCAGTCCATGCACGGTTGCAAAGTGAAGCGTCTTCTTTTCATCGTCAATCACCACCTTGCGTGTCTCACCTGTGAGTGCCTGCTGAGGAGGACGCATCTTCAGCAACAACTCCAGACCATTCTCGTGGTCGGCCGCAGAGATCTCCGTAGCCGTGATCTGCTCAAGGTCAGCAGCGAAGGTGATGGCAGGCAGATCAACGATGTGGCAACCAGTGCAGTTGTACTTGGCTAATAAAAATTCGCCTTCGATACGGTTCTTCGCTCGTTCATCCGGCGTGTACACGTACTCCTCTGCCGGAGGATCCGCTACGAGACCCAAAACAAACGTCGCAATGGCTTCGATCTCATCTTCTTTCAACGGGAACTTCGGCATACGCAGGCGTTCGTCGTATCCCTTGGTTTCCGTCTTCTGGTAGTCATAGCTTCGTGGGGCACGCAGCTTCTGCCAGGCAAAGCCAGCACGTCCGTGGCGCTGAATGCTGTCGTAGAAGAACGACGCAGACATTTCCTGTGCCTCTTCTTCTTCCGTAAACAATCCCGCCTCTGCTCCGCCCGCTTCCGCTTTCTGATTTGCTGTTCGCACTCGTTCAGTCGTTGAAGCAAACTTGCTGTCAGCAGGCTCACCATGGTGATGGAGGAATTCTTCGATATGTTCGAAACCCAGCTTGCTGGTGTCCTTACGCCCCCAGTCCTGAAGGGCAACGCCAATTGGCCGTGACAGTTCGTAACCTGGCATGTCGTGGCACGCATAGCAGCCGTAACGGGCAATCGTCTTGCGACCTACGTATTCCAGCTTCTTCTGACGCCACGCAGCGGCATCCGCCACGGCCAGTCCGTCTTCGGAAGCCAAAGCCTGCTCATCACCAACAACATCAGCCTGCTTCTGCGGGAATGAACCCGAAGAAATGATGCCACGAGCTCCGGATTTGCTGAAGCGCGTCTTCTCAAGGTACAAGCTGACTAGGTTGTCCAGTTCTTCGTCGTTGACTTCAACGGCTGGGTAAACGCCGGGCTCGCCCTGATTCAACAGAAATGCCGCAATGTCCGCTGCAGGATCGATCTCCGTCGTGCCATCAACGTCGAGGTACGCATCGAGATAAAGATTTGGCATGCGTGTGCGTTTGTGATAACGCTCGGGTTCCCGAATCCATGTGTAGAGCCAGTCGCTGGACGACGCGTCGTCAGAATTTCGTAAAATTTTCAGATGGATGTCTGAGATGTTCGGACCAAAATCAGCGGTATTACCCGGGACTGCAGTGTGCTGATGGCAGGCCATACATCCACGTTCTGAAAACAGCTTCTTGCCACGTTCCACATCCGCAACATACCCGTCTTTTGGCGCGAGCAGGTCAATCGGCTGTGACGCTCCCAGCAGCACTGCAGAAATTCCGGCCAGTTCCGCTGCCTCAAACTGCTTCGTATGCTGCGCATCGTCCTTACCAAGGTGGTCGGCCAATGCAAAGAACTGTGGCATCTTTGTGGAAGGACGGAACCGCTGTGGAATTTCGGTCCAGTACTCAATCCACGAGGCTGTCGTCTTGGACGCAATATGTCGCAGGCTTGGGCCGACCTTTCGCATTTTTCCAGCGACCTGAGTTGGGTCGGCTGCAATACGAGTGGCCTCCTCCTCCGTCTGTGGCTCCAAACGCATGTCCGGGCCAATCGCTACACCAGCGTCGAAACCATACATTTCATGACAGCCATAACAGCCGTACTTTTGAATGAGCTGGTAGCCCTTGAATACCTTTGGAGCCGAAGCACCAAATTCCGGATTCACGCCCAATTCAGTCACCGAGTGATGGCACTTGATACAAGTCGACTCGGCAAACCGAGACGGCTGCATTGGGTACTCCCAAAAGTGATTTGGATGGAACCCGTATTCTCCGTGCCATTCGTGCGCAATGTGCGGATCGTTTGGAGTGTGTTCAGCATTTCCAAAGCTGGTGCCGGAACCTTGTCCGTCATGACAGATGGTGCATCCGAACTTCGCGACCGGATGAGGGCTTGAAGCCGTGCAAAACAGAGCTGTGTTCGGGTGCGTCGAATAAGGCTGAGGAAACTTATCTTCCTTGACCCAGTCTTCGACATTCGCAGTCGTCGGGTGACCGGCAGGGAAAGCTGGTCCGCCAGTGCCAGAAGTCCTGTCGATGTTCTGGTGACAGGAACGACAACGATCGAAGCGAGCGATTTCAGCCATACCCAGCGTCTGCGACAGTCTGGGCATCCAATCCTGAACGATGCGAAGATGCGAATTGAACCCATCAATGACAGGCAGTTCCATCATCGCTCGCTTCCAGCTGGAAACCAGATTCGATGGTTCGATCTTCTCGACGGCTGCACGAACACGTTCGGCTTCGAAATTCAATTTCTCACGTTCCGCCACAAGAGCGTCATAGTCAGCGGTGATCGCCTTCACATCGTTGTTCTTAATAGCAAGGGCAGCCTTAGCGGCATCCAGATCCACCCTGGTGGCATCGGACAGATCCTGCTTCGCTCGATAGGCATCGAACCGAGCCTGGAACTGATCCGCTGGCAATGCATCGCGAACAGCGAGGTCATATTGAGCGCGTGCTTCGTCACGATCCGAGTTCTTAAACTTCAGCTCGATTTCAAGAGCATCCACCTTTCGCTGCAGAGATTCCTGCTCGGCAAACAAATCTGCATCGGTTTTTCGCCGCTCTTCCAGCGCCCTGGCGGCTTCTTCCACCTGAGCCTCGAGGGCAGCCTGCTGTTGTTTAAACTCAGCAGACTCAATAATGCTCAGGTCGGCCTTCCGAACTGTCGCATCGAGTTTGAAGTTTGTCCGCTGATAAACCTTCCATTCGTCAGCCTGGTCCTGTTTCATCATGACGATGACAGACGCAAGCAAAAGAACGGAGCTAGCGGCAAAGACCACATTCAGGGTCTTTTGATTCCAACGGAAATTATCAGTGGCTGGCATGAGACTTTGGCTGGGCCTTCTGCCCGTCCTCAGTGGTTTTCAGAAACCGGAGACCTGACACTGGAACGGCCCAGCATCAGATGTTGAAGAAGTATTCAGGAATACCGACGATGTACTTCAAAGCAAACGCCCATCGGAGCAACATCTTGATTGGGAGAATCGCCATCCACAGAATGAGATTCGAGAAGACGAGGAATCTGAGCACTCCCATTCGTACAAAGTATTTTCGCAGAATCGTCAGTCCAAGAATCGGAGGAAGAATCGCGAAGTAACCAAGAGTCAGCAGGATGCCTGGAGATTCTCGCAAAAGAATGTCACCAACGGACGATCCTTTTGGAATTGCCAGCCCAAGTCCGTTCCAGAAGAACTCGCTTAGGTTCACGTTGTTCGCGGCCTCCACCTTGTGAACATCCCAGTACTCATAGATACCGAAGAAGTTCCAGTTCGGTCCGCGGAGGAATGTCCCCAGAACAATCAATGCAACCCACAGTGGCAGAAACCCAAATAGATATGTCGTCACCGCAAAGGAGCGCTGTTTAAATGAGTAGTAGCCGTTGCCAAGCTTGTTAAAGTCGATGTACGGAACAGCCATCAACCCACCGAGAATGATGCTCGGCAGTACCACACCCGCCAACCACGGGTCGAAGTAAACAAGCATCTCCTGCAGTCCGAGGAAGTACCACGGAGCCTTCGAGGGGTTCGGTGTTTTGACCGAAGAACCCGGTTCTTCAAGCGGTGCCTTAAGAGCAATCCCCCAGAAGATCAAAACGGCTGACAGAACGACCATGCAGATCAGTTCTGTGTAAACCAGATCTGGCCACACAAGAACCTTTTCGTTGTTTTCCTGCTCGAACAGCGGGCGTCCCTGTTCAATCCGGCGATCGTTATCCACAGCACGTGTGAAATAGATCCACGTGAAGAACGCAACAATGAACAGCATCGCAACGATCGGGACGTTGTCCGGCTTCCCGACGATCTGCCGGAAGTCATAGTCACTGAGACTCAGTCCCATGAAAATCAGAGACAAGTTCAGCAGAACCCACGCGACTGTTGGCTTCGTCCACCATTCTCGCGCCTGGATCATGAAGACCAGACCAACGATGGAGAGAAAAAAGTAAAACACCGGATTCGAAAACCATGCGTCAAAGAAATCCTTGAACGCTGACGGCATCGAAACCAAAAATCCTTCTACCGGATAAGTGAAGTGGTAAAAGGACAACATCATCACAATCGATGTGTAGGTTGCCCACAGTGTCGCTTTGGGGATTCCGTTGCGGAATTCACCGTCCAGCTTGTAACTGCGAACAGTCCACACCAGGTTCACAAGGAACACCAGCAAATAAAACCAGCCAAGGCCGATCAGAACGCTGGGTGTAAGATCGGGATGAGAATTCAACATTGACTATGCCCGGCGAGAAGTACACCAATTTCCCAGGAACAACAGATGACACCACGATTCCTGCACCGCAGGAAACAGCCTAAAGCGGCTGACTGATTCCGCCGTCCTTGCGGACACGCCAGAAGTGAATGGCAATCAATCCGCTCACGACAATAGGAATCGCAACGCAGTGAAGAATGTAGAAGCGATTCAAAGTGGCTTCGCCCACGAAACGACCACCAAGAAGCAAAAACTTCGCGTCAGACGCATTTGTGATAAGTTCATAACCACTTGTATTGAATAACTGAAATCCAGGGCCTTCGGTACCAAGCCCCGGAGTCGCCTTTGCCATATTGGAACCCACGGTAATAGCCCAAATGGCCAGTTGGTCCCACGGCAAAAGATAACCGGTGAACGACAACAGCAGGGTCAGCACTAGCAGCAATACACCGATCACCCAGTTGAATTCTCGAGGGGGTTTGTAGCTGCCGGTTAAAAAGACGCGGTACATATGCAGCCAGACAGTGATGACCATCGCGTGAGCACCCCACCGGTGAATTTCTCGCATGATGCCAAGCGTCTGCACATCGCGCAGGGCCTGAATGTCATAGAACGCCCAGTCCAATGTTGGGCGATAATAAAACATCAACAGAACGCCTGTGAGAGTCTCCACCAGAAACAAAAAGAAAGTGATTCCACCCATACACCACGTGTATGAAAGTGCAATCCCCTGCTGTTTGATCGAGACGGGATGCAAATGAAGGAAGAAGTTTGTCAGCATTACAACGACGCGATTACGTCGATCGGTTGGAGCCGGATGCCGAAAAACACTCTTCCAGATCTGTGAGTTACGAATGTAATCGCCTACAGACACCTTCAGATCCTCAGACGAAGCCGCAAATCCAACAGGACCGCAGCAGCCCAAAACGAAACAAAAACCGCACTGACGAGCAGCCTCGTCTTACGCAGTACGCAACACAAGCAATGCTAGGCCACACCGACATATGACGACGGATTCGCCCACTGGCCAAGTTCCTTCTGGAACTTAACGCTCTTGTCCACTTCCAGCATCCCGTCTTCAGCCAGCCGCAAACCCACTCGTTCAAGAGGACGAGGAGCCGGACCTTCGAAGTTGACACCGTTCTTATAAAATCCCGAACCGTGGCAAGGGCATTTAAATTTCTGCTCGCCTTCAAGCCAGTTCGGTGTACAGCCAAGATGAGTACACACGGTACTCAACGCGTAGATCATCTGAGCCCCATCAACTTCACCATTCACGATCCAAACATTGAACTGAGCCTGCCATTTGGTGGAAACTGTTCCCGGCGAGTAATCGTTTGGCGGACCAATCTTAAACTTCGTCGGTGGTTCAACCAGGACATTCGGCATCATGAAGCGAGCGACCGCGAGGCCCGATGCCGTGAGCGAACCCACGAACGCCGACCAGGCAATGAACACGGGCGAAAGAAGAACTGCAAATATGTCTTCAAGGAAAGACCGACGAGCGACCTCGGGAGTTGCGGCTTTACTGGCCGGTGCCTTTGCTGACAATGGCTTCGCAGGCAGCACAACCTTTGGAGGAGTTGGCACCCCTTCCGATGACGAGCGGATTGCTTTGATCATATCCGCAGGAGACATCCCGGGCGCAACTGTCTTTACTTCTGTTTTCGCAACCGGAGCGGAAGCAACAGGCCCAGCCGCAGGAGCGGCGGCCAATGCAGCACCCGATTTTGCTCGGATCGCAGCCATGATATCGGCTGGACTTTTCGCGGCACCCGCAGTAGCGGCCGGCGTTGCAACAGAAGCAGCAGCGACAGGCTTTTTAATCGCCGCCAGAATACTGGCCGTTCCGGCAGGAACCGCCGCAGGCTTCGGAGTTGCAGGGGCAGCAGCAGCCGCATTTGGGACATCGGCCAACGGCTGTCCGGGCGTTGATTCTGCGGGAGGCTCAGTTGCCGATGCAGCTGCAGCGTTCTTGGCGCGAATCTTCGAAAGGATGTCGTTTGTTGAGGGCTTTGGATCTGTCATTCAACCCTGCCAGACAACAGAAAGGATTTGGTGGTTCCGAAACCAGAGCAGGCAATGGAACACAACTTGATTGAGTGATCGTGAGTTATCTTTAGCAACCTGAGAAGGTCGCTGAGTGATTCTGTCTCTCCTCTTTCGGACTGGCAAGGCGGCCAAAAGTACACGGGTTTCTTTTCTCGAAGGCAGGAAGGTCCTGTGCGGTTTTCCGTTGCTCGGGAACCCGATAACCTCTCGCAACCTGCGCAGGCTGCGTTTTGAGCAGCCCAACAAGCCAGATCGTTCACTTTCTGAATGCGTAAGCGGCGGTGTTTTCGTCTCCAGGCTTTCTCAAGATCTTGAGTTCGCCAACGCTTTGCATGTTCTGACTCAAGTTTGGTCATCGGCAAACTGTGACATTTGCAGCAGGTTTTGGAGATTACCGCTGACCTGTGTCCATCAACTGATTGTTCTGTTCTGGCTTACATTGGCATGCCACTGTTGCCGCTTGAGAAGAGCTGTGTGTAGAATCAGCAAAGTCCTGCGGTTTGAAAGTGGAGTCACGATATGGCTCGTTATGGCGATGCGAACAACTTCTGGCGATTGTGCCGCGGTCCAGCGAATTGGTTTACCTTTCGCTGCCCGGACGAGGTAGTCGTTCGCCAAAATCAGACTCTCATTGAGCTGCGTCATAGTTCGGAAGACGCTCCCCTCACCGACCCTGCCAACGCAACTCCATCGTCGGATGACGCCGAGAGCAATGACCGGTCGATGCTGTCCATGGTGACGTGGTGGGACGATGCAGACACGGATGCAGCTCGGAGACCCTCACCGGATTTGACTCTGCTTTTTCCGCAGGTCGTTGCTCTTCGTCCGGAACAGTCGCTGAATATCTCTTCTCAGAACGAAGTCTGGAGCGGTGTCTCGCGCCGCCCGCGAACTGGCTGCTGGCTTTCTCGCGTGTTCGGCCGAAAGCCTCAGTATTCCTGGCGACTATGGACTCTTCGCCGCGGTCGACTGACGATCGTGGCCACCATGCAGTCGGCCGACAGTGAACCTCTGGACCCAAAAGTTCTTCAGACCTGTGAACGAATTCTGGAGACTCTTGAGATCGCCGAACAGCCGGCCTGGCCACCAGACGTTTTCATGAAACAGGTCATCGAACTGGCTCGTCAGAGCTTTCCTTTGCTGCAAACCGCTGCGACTCGCGGATTCTCGTTGCGCCTCGGACATTCGGAGATCGGTCTTTCGAATTTCTATCGCATGTATCTGCAGGAACCTGAACGTTTTCGCCGAATCGTCCTGCCGGCTCTGACCACAATGGTTCGACTTCAGGAGCTCGGCCCGGATCAGTTGGTTCCGGCGCTCGATGAGATTCGCGATCACATTCTGCCCATGCTTTCGGCCGAAGATGATGTGCGGATTGACGAGCGCGTCAATATGCCGTGGGTTGGCGGTTTGTCCGTCGGATATGTTGTGGACGAAGATGATTCCTACAGATACGTTCACAAGGCGATGCTGGAGAACTGGAAATTATCGCTCGACGAACTGCATGAACTCGCGATTCACAATCTTCAACAGTATACCGCAGATAATCCGCTGGAACTCACGATGGTCGGTGATGAATCAGATCCCCGAATGCTGATGCCGGTGAAGGCCGATGCCTACAACTGTTCACGTATTCTGGATCCAGGATTTCATCATCATCTCAGAGATCTGTTTGGGCCCGAATTAATCGTCGGGGTTCCCAATCGTGACTTCTTTGTCGCGGTGACGCTGAAGGATCGCGCACTCATCGAACAGGTGCGGTCGCGTGTGAATGAAGATTTTGCCACCATGCATCACCCGCTGACGCGACGGCTGCTTGTCGTCTCTGCGGATGGAGTCAGTGAGTACTGTGAAGCCTGACGAACCTCCGTCGCCTGAACTTCGTGTCGCCTTCATCGGCGGCGGGTCTGGCGGACATCTATTTCCGGCGATTGCGGCAGGCCATTCTTTATTGAGTCTTCATCCCGGCGCCAAGCTTCGGTTCCTGTGCAGCAGCCGGCCGGTCGACATGCAGGTTCTGGCGACCGCAGAGTGGCCCGCAGAAGTCGCGCAGGCTGTTCCCTATGTCAGAATGGCCGCGCGGCGTGGAGTGCTGTATCAACTTGCATTGCTGCCGGAGTGGATTCAGGGATATCGAACCGCCAGGCGAACGCTGCTGAGTTTTCGGCCTCACGTTGCCGTGGGTGTCGGTGCCTCCGCAAGTATTCCTGGAATGCTGGCGGCAAATCGGCTCAAAATTCCTCTCGTCCTGATGGAACAGAATACGATTCCCGGTCAGGCCACGCGAGTTCTGGCTCAATGGGCAAAGTTGACGCTCGCTGGAATGCCTTTTCAAATGCAGTCAGCAAAAACATGGCCCTCCGAATTAAAGGTCACGGGAACTCCTGTGCGTTCTGAAATATCTCGCTTGCGAGCAGCTCCGCGGGATCTCTCGGGACGGTCGCGGCTGCTGATTCTGGGCGGCAGCCAGGGATCGGCATCGGTTAATCGTCTGGTGCTGGAAGCTCTGGCCGATGAGCACTGTGTTCCATCGGACTGGCAGATTATTCATCAGACCGGCGAATCGCAGGTGAAGCAGGTTGCCGCCGAGTACGCTCGACGCGGCCGCACGGCGACAGTGCTAAGCTTTCTTCCCAATCTGCCCGAACTGCTCGCCACAGCGACAGTCGTGGTCAGTCGAGGAGGCGCGGGGACTCTGCAGGAGCTGGCTTGTGCCGGAACTCCCGCAATTCTGATCCCCTTCAGTCATGCGGCGGCCAATCATCAGCTCGCAAACGCCCAGCGACTCGCGGCCAACGGTGCCGCCGCACTTGTCGAAGAGACGTCGAATGACGCCGGCCTGCAGCTGAGGCAACTCCTGAACTCGTTCGTCAACAGCGCCCAGATCCGGGAAAAATATCGCCTCGGGATTGGTCAGTTCGCAGCCCCGGAGGCCGCAGATGTTTCAGCAAGTTTAATTAGTGAAGTCGCTGGCTTTCATTTGCAATAGCTGGTTTCTTCGGCGGGTCGGCAGAGATGTGAGTGGAAGAGTTTTACCGCGGATAGCACGGATTTCGCTGATAAAAGCAGATAATGCCAGGCCCATCGGAGGGCCTGCACAGGGACACCGAATGCGTGGAAAAATCCACAGTCGGCCATTGGTTTCTGCTGCGCAGGAGTGTTCTGTTGCGCGCCGCAAGACAAATCATCGTGAGACAAAAACAGCCGGGCATTGAAACTGGCTCGATTTCAGCAAACAATGTGGACGCAACACGAGTGGTCCATCGGGAGTCTCGTGCAAGATTCAGTTCTATCCGTCTGAGTTCAAGGAGTTCTGTGTTATGTCCTTTCGTCATGTGATCTCGTTCAGCCTTTGCGCTTTGGTAAGCGTGTCTGGTTCTTTGTCAGGTCTTGCTGTGCAGGCGGACGAGGCGAAGAAGCCCGCAGAAACCGTTGAAGTCAAGCTGAGGGACCTGGTCCTGAACCTGCCGAAGGATTGGGCTGCGTCTGACACTGTCAACAACATGCGGCTGGCGACGTACGACATTCCTCCGGTCAAAGGGGACAAGGAAAAAGGCGAACTGGCGATCTCCACATTTGGGGGTGATGGCGGTGGTGTTGCCGCGAACCTTCAGCGATGGATCGGACAGTTTGAGGAAGACGGTCGCGAAGCCGCGGTAAAAAAAGGAACCGTCGGTGAGAACGCTTATCATATCGCCGACATTTCCGGCACTTACAAGAAATCTGTTGGGCCTCCAATCCTCGGCAAGTCAACGCCCGCTAAAGGTTATCGGATGCTGGGTGTGATTGTGCAGGTCAAAGGCAAGGGCGTGTACTTTTTGAAGCTCACCGGGCCCGATGCCACCGTGAATGCCCAGGCTGACGCGCTGCGCGCTGCCTTTGGGGCGAAGACCGAGGGTGAAGACGATTACAAACTTGAGATCTGATCGCAGGTCAGCTGCCGTTTAAAATTGACGAGCCGTTCCTGACGGCGAGTGTTGATTGACCCTGAGCCGCAAGGCGCTAGCCGCAAGGCGCTAGCCGCGGGTGTTTGCTTTTTTTTATGACACGCACCCGCAGCTAGCGCTTTGCGGCTCATTCAATCAACAACCGGCAAGCTGCCCGTGGTGAGCCCACATTTGATGAAGCCGTTTTTTTCAGAATGAGTCCACAACTTGACGACCTCTAACGCGGAGTCATCCTCTGATTCACAAACCAGCGGTGACCACGACGCCCAGCCGCAGACCGAATCGCTATCGGTAGACCATGGGTACGATCGAATCTTCTGGTTCACGTACATTTCCAACGGTTTGACCACGCTCGCGAACGGGATGATGGTCCGTTATGCAGATTTTGTCGATCTTATTGGAGGCGATGAACAGCAACTGGGACTGATCGTCGGCGTTGGCATGATCGGCAGCATTGTGATCCGCCTGGCCCAGGGTGAAGCCATCGATCGCTGCGGATCGGCTCGAGTCTGGTTCTGGTCAGTGATCATTTATTCTCTTAGCCTGATCCTGCATCTCGCGGTCTCATCCGCCTCCACACCGGCTGTGTTTTTGGTCCGCGCGCTGATGCAGGCTGGCCTCGCCGGTATTTTTGGGTCGTCCATCACTTTTGTGGCGCTGCGAGTCCCGGCCAAACGCATGGCAGAAATCATAGGGGCTCTGGGAACGTCCGGATTTCTGGGGCTGATGATCGGACCGCTTATCAGCGACTGGCTGGGCAGCGGTCACGCACCGGCCGAGCAAATGGTGTCGCAAATGTTCTGGACCGCCACCGTGCTCGCGGTCGGTTCGGCCGTTGTGACGTGGTTTGCCACGCGGGGAGCCGCAATGCCGGTTCATCATTCGCGTCCCTCATTGCTGCAGGTCATTCGCAGGCATCATCCGCTGATGATCTCGGCGACAGCCGCCGTCATGGGAGCCGGATTCGCCATTCCTGCGACCTTCCTTCGTCCGTTTGCGGTTGAGCTGAATATTTCCAGCGTCGGCCTGTTCTTTGTGGTTTACGCGCTCATGGGATTTGGTGCTCGGCTTGCGTCACGTTCTTTGTTTGAAAGGTTCGGCAACCGGCCGTGGATCTCCGTTGGCCTGGTGTTGCTTACCATCAGTTATCTGTTCTACATTCCCGTGACAAAGACGTGGCATCTGATAGCACCGGCAGCGATCGCCGGGGTAGCTCACGCGTTGCTGTTTCCTTCCATAATGTCAGCCGGCACGGCTGCGTTTCCACGCCAGTCGATGGGAGTCGCAACGTCGTTGATTCTGGCCATGTTCGATGTCGGCACTTTCATTTCCGCCCCGCTGATTGGCATCTTTCTCCGTATCGCGAGACCGTTGACTCCCAACGCCTATCCATGGATGTTTGGGGGCGTGGCCTGCGTTTTTGCGGCGGTCACTGTTGTTTTCCTTTTGAGTTCTGCCGCACGGCCGCACCGCACTGCGGAATAACTGTTGTGGAGTCATCCTTGAGCGACAATTTGTCTCAGTCAATTTCAAATCGTGCGATGTCAAATCATGCGATGTCAAACCTGTGGCCAGTGATGGACGATGCTATTCGGGCCGTCTTTGAATCAATGCTGGCTGACGGTTCCTGGGGCCGATATCACGGGCCTCACTGCGATCAGCTGCGCGCTTCGCTGATGGATTATCATCAGACCGAACACGCGATTCTGTGCAGCAGCGGGACTTCGGCTGTGGAGCTCGCCCTGCGTTCGGTCCCGGTGGGCCAGGGCGATGAAGTGGTGATGGCGGCATATGATTTCAAAGCCAATTTCATCAACGTGCTCACGCTGAGAGCGACGCCCGTTCTTGTGGACGTGCAGCCTCGGTTGCCTGTGATGGATGTGAGTCAGCTGGAACGGGCCTGCTCGGCTCGCACGAAGGCCATAATCGTGTCGCATCTGCATGGTTGCCTTGCGCCGATGGATCAGATTTGCGACTTCGCAAGAGCCCGCGGAATCAGCGTGATTGAAGATGCGTGCCAGTCCCCGGGGGCTTTGATCGGTGGTCGGCGAGCGGCCGCGGTTGGTGATGTTGGCGTGCTGAGTTTCGGCGGGAGCAAGCTGCTGACAGCCGGGCGCGGCGGTGCTGTGATTACTTCCAGCATGACGATGGCCCAGCGGATTAAGCTGTACACACAGCGTGGAAATGAGGCGTATCCGCTGTCTGAAATGCAGGCCGCCGTCCTGCTGCCTCAGCTCAGGCAGCTCGATGATCGAAACAGACTGCGATGCCACCAGGCGACTCAGTTTTGTCGGGAACTGAACAGTCCTACGGAATTTGAACCGATCATGTCCGTCGCGACGCAGGGTGATCGGCCGTCGCTTCCGTGTTTTTATAAGATGGCTTTTTGGCTGTCACCGAACGCGGGAACAACTGGCCGCGAGCAGTTGTGCAGAAACGCGTGCATGGCCGGGATTCCGCTCGATCCAGGGTTTCAGGCATTGCATCTGATTCACGGCCGCCAGCGTTTTCGAGCCGTCGGGGACCTGACTCATGCAACCGATCTGCATCATCAACTGCTCACCATGCACCACACGGTCCTCTTGCAGTCAGACGCCGAGATTGTCGCCATGGGCCTCAAACTGGCGAAACTCGTGCAAGAAATCTCGCATCGCAGTTCGACGTGATTTACCGAGGGAAACCAAAAGGAAAACCAAAAGGGGACATTCTACTGATTTGGGTTGCTGGGCCTTCCTCGGGGTCGAAGAGATGACTCAAGGCCGAGCTGTTTTGCGGTTGTCGTCTGCCAGCGAGTATCGCCTAATGGGGCCCCCCGCGCAAGACTTTGGCGGAGCGATTTGAGTTCGGCTTCGGTAGTTTGGCCTTTCACTTGAAGCGTGCATTGTGCAGGCTTCAGAATTGGACCGTCGCACAGCATGCCCTCAGGACCACTGCGTGCCGTGGGCTTCAAATTCGACCACTCCCAGTCTGGACTTCGCTCAACCATATTCGCCCACAGCGGATTGCGCTCCACGTAACGCAACACCGTTAGGTAGTGCTCATCTGACTGAACCGGAAACGCTTTAGAACGGCCCTGCCACACATCGCCACCGCCTTTGTAGTGTCGATAATACCGCCGAACGTGAGCGGTCATCATCCATTGCATCCAGCGACTCAGGTCTCCATCTTCACGCGCCCACAACAGCAAAAGAAAATGGTTTGTCATCAGACAAAAACCAGTCAGCCGCATCGCCACCTTCTCGTGGGCCTCCCGCATCAGGTTTACAGATGCTGCAAAATCGTCGTCTTTGTGGAAGAACTCGCTGCGGCCATTGCTCCTGTTCAGGACTTGGTAGACAAAACCACCGCGAGAAGCTCTGGATGTTCGTGGCATTCTCGTCGCTTAGCACCAACCGTATCACATGTAAAGTAGAATGTCCCCTTTTGTGATTTGCAGTTCCTTCTCTACTGCGAGGCTCGTGACCCACTCGTCAGCACCTTCAAACGCGGCGTCCAACCAACGGCATGTCCAGTTCTGGCGGGAGATCATTTCCGGGCCGGTGCGAGCGTTGTGATAGAAGCTCACGACCGTTGTTTCGATGTGAATTCGCGCCATTGGTTAAAGGTTCACAGTTCTTTGGCAGAACGAATTGCGATCTATGCGTCTGGCGATTAGCCGGACGTATAGATCGTGCGTTGCGCGCACATCAACACTGGCCAGTGCAGCCCCGAGCGATCGTCTGCCCAGGATCGCTAAACGCAGCCGCCTTTTGCCGAAGAACTCGGTCAGCTTACCGAGATGGTCCTCACTGGAAGCAATGGCGTCGCGTCCGTACCCGGATTCAGAGCTAACTGAAACTCGGCATCCACAAAGATGAAGCGGTGACTCATGGTGTTAGCAGCAAAGGCCGCCAATAAAATGGAATACTGGTAATGTCTTCGAGTCAGGCGGTGCATGAAGCACTGTCGCTCGCTGGGCCTGCGGCACAGGCCCGTGCGCCTGTGAAGGCGATTGAACAGTCGGGTGAGAGTCCCGATTGGGGCATTCGTTACCGCCCCATAGTCGAAGGTAACTGCGTTTTCAACAGAAAGGGTGGAGAGCAACCGTAGGCGAAAGAA
>Ga0209284_10002056_pt1 | contig 28601 bp, 18 predicted proteins | sample FRY03_FD_187211 | JGI IMG/M metagenome (GOLD analysis project Ga0209284, IMG submission 187211) | Freshwater microbial communities from Lake Fryxell liftoff mats and glacier meltwater in Antarctica - FRY-03 (SPAdes) (version 2) | ecosystem: Environmental > Aquatic > Freshwater > Ice > Glacier...
CGCTTTTTAGGCCTTTTTGCCGCGCGGGCATACTCCGATAGCGTCACCGACATTCCCGTCCTGCGTTCAAAGTACCAAAAAGTTGAGAGAAATCTTGATTACGTGTCCGGCTCCCACAGCGCCAAAGATTTAGAAGCATTTCTTGATACCTATCCGCGTGATGAGCTTTTTCAAACTGATGTCGAGCAGTTGACGCAGATTGCCAAGTCGGTATTGCAATTACAAGAACGGCGTCAAACCAGACTCTACGTCCGCTATGACCCCTATGAAAGATTTGTTTCAGCGCTCGTCTACTTTCCACGAGATCGTTACACGACTGCATTGCGATTGCGGCTGGAAACTATTCTGCGGGAAGCTTTCGGTGGGATCAACGTGGATTACACGGCGCGTGTTACCGAGTCGGTGTTGGCGAGACTGCATTACGTAATTCATATGCCAAGCGGTGTGGAAATCCTTCGACCCGAGTTAGCGGAATTGGAGAGCCGTTTAACAGTTGCCAGTCGAAGCTGGATGGACGAGGTTCAATCAATCACTCTCGCAGGTGGCAACTCTGATCTCATCCCGATTTACGCCGATGCATTTCCTGAGTCCTACAAGGAGGACTTCGAACCGGGTGTCGGCGTGGCGGATGCACTCATTATTGAAAAACTTGAGCCAGGGGAATTGGCTTTAGATCTTTACGCACCGATTGTCAGTGACTCGCGCGAGCTGCGATTCAAGGTGATGCAGGTGGGACCAGCCATGCCACTGACGAAAATTCTCCCAATTCTTGAGCGCCTCGGTGTGGACGTTCTTGACGAGCATCCTTATGAAATTTCCCGAACGGATCGGGCGTCTGCTTGGATCCTTGATTTTGGTCTAGTCCTCCCCAAAGGAGAAATCTATTGCGCGGACACTTTATTTGCCCGGTTCGAACTGGCATTCGAAGTGGCTTGGCATGGTCGGGTTGAAAGTGATTCATTCAATTCATTGGTCACGCGAGCCGGTTTGACTTGGCAAGACGCAAGATTGATTCGGGCCTACGCCCGATACATGCGACAAATCGGCTCGACATTCGGCCAGGGTTACATCGAAATGGTGATTCTGGAAAATGCCGAGATAACACGCCTCTTGATTGAATTCTTCCGGGTCCGATTTGATCCGGCATTTAGTGGTGATCGGGAGTCTGAGTCAGAAACGGCACGTGAACAGTTCGAGGTGGCACTGGCACTCGTGCCATCCCTCGACCATGATCGGATTCTGCGTCTCTTCTGGTCCCTCTTCGAGGCAACAATGCGCACGAACTATTTCGCTGGCGCATCAACGTTGGCATTTAAAATAGTGCCAAAGATGATCGCGGATCTGCCACTGCCAAAACCCGCACACGAAATCTGGGTGTATTCACCCCAGGTCGAAGGGGTGCACTTGCGCTTTGGAGCAGTTGCCCGTGGCGGATTACGGTGGAGTGATAGACGTGAAGACTTCCGAACTGAAATCCTTGGATTGGTTAAAGCACAGGAGGTAAAAAACGCCGTTATTGTCCCGGTTGGTGCAAAAGGTGGCTTCTTTGCCAAGCGGTTACCGGACCCGGCCATTGATCGCGAAGCCTGGATGAATGAAGGAATTGCTTCCTACCAAAATTTCATCCGGGCGTTGCTTTCGGTAACCGACAATATTATTGACTCGGTTGTGGTTCCTCCGGCCAATGTCGTGCGGCACGATCATGACGACCCGTACTTGGTAGTGGCAGCGGACAAGGGGACCGCCAGCTTCTCCGATATTGCGAACGCAATCGCGATGGAAGAGAATTTCTGGTTGGGAGATGCATTCGCCTCCGGTGGTTCCGCGGGATACGACCACAAAGAGATGGCGATCACCGCGCGTGGTGCCTGGGAGTCGGTCAAACGTCACTTCTTCGAGATGGATATTGATATCCAGCGCGAGGAATTCACCGTGGTGGGAATCGGTGACATGAGTGGCGATGTATTCGGCAACGGGATGTTGCTCAGTGAGCACATCCGACTCGTAGCCGCATTTGATCACCGACACGTCTTTATCGACCCTAATCCAAATGCGGCCGCCAGTTTTGCCGAGCGACAACGACTTGCAGCCTTGCCGCGCAGCTCTTGGGCTGATTACAACTCCGAGATAATTTCAGCCGGTGGTGGTGTATTTCCGCGAAGCGCAAAAACTATTGCCCTCACACAGGAAATCAAAGATGCGTTGGATTTTGCGATCCCGGCGCAATCCTGCAGTCCTGATCAGGTGATTAATGCAATTCTAAAATCTCCGGTCCAGTTGTTATGGAACGGCGGGATCGGAACGTATGTAAAAGCCAGTACCGAGACGAATGTTGACGTCGGTGACAAAGCAAATGACGCGATCCGCATTGATGGCGGGGAATTGCGAGTTCAGGTCGTCGGCGAAGGAGGGAATCTCGGCATGACACAACGTGGTCGGGTTGAGGCAGCTCGCAAGGGTGTCCATCTGAATACGGACGCAATCGACAACTCTGCCGGCGTCGACACTTCCGACCACGAAGTGAATCTCAAAATTCTGCTAGCCCCCTTGGTCGCCAAAGGATCGCTCAGTCGAGAAAAGCGTGATGAGTTACTTCACAGCATGACGCAATCGGTTGCGCGTTTGGTTTTGGCGGACAACATTAATCAAAACGTGGTGCTTGCCAATGCCCGAGCCGGGGCGCCTCGGCTCATCACGGTCCATCAAAGAATGATTCGTGATCTTGAAGTAAAAGATTTATTGAATCGAGCCCTGGAGTACTTGCCCGATGACGCCGAGATTGACACAAGAAGGTTGGCTGGGGAAGGTCTGACCTCACCCGAATTAGCCGTTTTGATGGCTTATGCAAAAATTGAAGTAACGAAGGACCTCAACGCGGTTGGTCTGGGCAATGACCCTTGGTGCGATCAGATCGTAATCGACTATTTCCCTGAAGCACTGCGGGAAAAGTATCTGGCGGAAATCAAGACACATTCGCTGCGTTCTCAGATTGCAAACACAGTGATGGCAAATGAGCTAATCAACATCGGTGGGATTACCTTCGTTTTTCGTGCGGTTGAGGAAACAGGAGCCAATACGCTCGAGGTTGTCAAGGCGGCTTTTGCAGCAATGGAAGTCTTCGGGATCAGGAGTCTGTGGCGCGGGATCAACACGCTGCCGCAGGGCGTACCGGCGAGTGCACGAACAGCGCTTCATCTGGAGATCCGGCGTCTTCTGGATCGGTCAACGCGTTGGTTCCTGCAAAATCGGGGTGCCGGAATTGTGATTGAAACCGAAATAGCCGCTTTCGCATCAAGCGTGGCGCAGTACTCCGGTGGCGTGCCGCAAGCTCTGCAGGGACAGGAATCGGAGAGATTTGAAAGACTGTCCAAACGATTCGTCGATGCTGGCGCGCCAAAGGATCTCGCCGACCGCGCATCAAGTGGGCTAGACGTTTTCTCGCTATTAGACATTACCGAACTGGCCCGATCTCTTGATGCTGACATGTCCGAAGTGATCAGTTTGTATTTCACGCTGTCAGAACATTTTGATGTGGACCGGCTGCTAGTTCGGATTTCAGCCCTACCGAGAGGTGACCGCTGGAGTTCGCTGGCACGTCAAGCACTGCGCTCAGATTTGTACTCGGTTATCGCCGAACTTACGGGGCGCGTGTTTCTGGCCACCGATGGTGGGGAAGCGACCGAGCGAATAGTCCAGTGGGAACAGCAACGCACCGAGGGGGTAGCTCGCACAAGGGCGACACTCGACGAAATATTGAACGTTGAAGACGCGGACTTGGCGACATTATCTGTTGGTCTTCGCGTCCTTCGAAATTTGGTTGCTCAAGCCGTGTAATGGGTCCCGCAGAATCAGGGTCTTTAGATCTGGAGTCGGTGGACCGGTATGACAGGTGCGTCCTTCCCGGGGCCATTCGCGCTGTGATCGGATCCGTGCAAGTCTTGAGCATGTGAGTATTAATTCTGAGGATGAGTGTCCGGTGTGTGGAGATTCACTCCCAATCGTTGATTTGCACGACCACGTAATTTTGTGTGCCAATGGTTTGAGCCGAGACGCTGTGACTCGAGTGCAGTTAATTGAACTACTGCATGCACGTGAACGTGGCGAGACGAATTTCACGCTGATTGATATTCGGGAGGAGTATGAATTGTTTCACGGCTACATTCCGGGTGCAATAAATTCGCCGCTGTCCGCATTTGAACCCGGAGCTTTGACGGGTGAGGTAATTTTGTATTGCCAGGCGGGTATTCGATCTCGATTTTTACTCGATGAACTGGCAGCTCAAGGATTTTCTGGAGTTAAGCATTACGCCGGGGGGTACATCGACTGGGTGGGTGGCGCTCAATAGACCAGCAGTTAAAGCAGGTTCTTCTTGGTCAGGTAGTTGAAAGCCCAATAGCCGGGAACCGTCGGCAGCCAGAAAGTAACCAGTCGGTACAGCAGAACTGCGGAAACGGCTACGCCAGCATCGAGGCCGGCGGCGGTGAGACCAGCGACCAGGGCAGCTTCTACCGCGCCCAACCCACCGGGGGTCGGCGCAGCCTGCCCGATAGTTGCGCCGGCAAGATAGACGACCGCAACCACCGCGATATTGAGATTGCCATCAAATGCTTCAACGCAGGCAAACAGAACAGCGACGAAGGCAAGGTTAAGAATAAGAATTCCACCGATACCCTCGAGCAACTTGGCCGGGCGCTGAGCAATTGTGACGAATCGCGGAATAACTTCTTTGATCAGCGGTCCGATTCGCCGGCTAATCTCCCGTCGGATAGCCGGCACTGCAAGTAGGGCCAGCAAGATCACAGCGACCGCGGTGACCCCAACTACCGCCCAAATGGGAGGATCGAAAGTGAAGTCTGCTTGGGTTCCCGCGGCAATACCAAATGCTAAGAGCAGCCCAATGTGGGTTGCGAATGCAGCAACCTGGGAGACCCCAACACTTGCCGCGGCGAGTGCCGGGTGCAAGCCTGATTTTTGCAAGAACCGAACGTTAATGGCGATAGCACCCAAAGTGGGAGGTGAGACCAACGTGGCAAAGTCACCGGCAACTTGGGCCAACACTGTGCGTCCAAAGGATAACTTCTCCGGTACGAAGCCAGAAAGTGACCACGCTGCCCCCGCGTAGGTGATCAGACTAAATCCAAATGCGGCGAGGACCCACGACCAGTTGGCGGTACTGAAAAGGGTCACAAGGTCAACGGAAGTTAACTGGGAAAGTAAAACGTACCCGGCAATCGTGCCCACTACGATTAAGATCAGAGTGCGCGGCTTGATCCGCTGGAATTGGATTTGCTCCGTGTCAGCGTCCGGCCGCAATTCCACGATTGCATCGCGCAAGGAAATAATCATTCCCTTGTGCTTGCGCAACGCTTTGCGAGTGCTCGTGGACAGGGCTACAGGTTGCAGCGCGGGGAGTGCGCGAGCGATTGAGTCGCCGCCAAGTACTCGCCTGGCCGAGGCAACGCTCCGGTCTACCGAGGTCAGCATGGCAAGTGAACACAGCAGTTCCGCAAGGTCAAGACGCATCGCAACGTCACTTGCCGCAATCGATCCCCGATCCATTCCCAGCAACCACGTTGATTCATCCGGTCCGCGCAGTAAGTGTCGGCCGGAAAGGGCACGGTGACTCACCTGATGTTCATGAAGGGTGCGAATCGCCCGCCAGGCGCTATCAAGTTCGGTGTCGCTCAGATCGTGAATCTCATCAAATGTTGTGCCGGGAATCTGTTGATAAACGAGTGCGACCGAGTCGGGGCCAACTTCTGTGGTCAATAGCAGCCGAGGGACGGGTACACCGGCTGACTGTGCGGCATAGGCAATGAGCGCGGCATGTTCAACCGCATTACGCATGTTGAAAGCACCCTTGCTGGGTTCATCTCGCAACCGAAGACTGATCCAAGCAGCATTGACAAGCCCCGCACCTTCAAGATCTCGATCAAGCACGTTTACCCGCAAAGTATCGCCATTCCTGGTGATCGCCGTGTACCGGCGCCCTCGGCTGGTGAGGTCCGCAATCCGTAATTCGTTAATGGGGTAGCCGCCACGCTCAAGGGCGGCGGCAACAGATGCTCCACTCGGCCTGGTAGTTGAGGTACCCAAGGCGTAGCGCGTCAAAAGGCCAATTGCCCAGCCAACCGCTAGCGAAAAGCCAATTCCGGCCAAAGCGATTCCAGAGCTGAGGACCGTTACCAAAATGAGCGAAACTACGACCACACTGGAGAGCACATTCCACGGCCTGCGGCCCATGAGTCGGGCAACCGTGATGAAAGCCAGGATGCCACCGAGAATTGGCGCGGTCGAGCCGCTGGTGCTGCTCGTAGACCCGGCCATGGCAACCAGAAGCCTTGTGTTGTCAAGATTCCCAATGACGACCGAGGTAATGGACAAAACTGTGACAGCAAGGAACAGGGCCACCAGCGCATCAAAAAGTTGACGGATGCGTCGGCGCAAAATTAAATTAATAGAGCCGGCAATGGGAAGCCCCAGCGAGCCGAGACCGCCAATGACATTCAGGGCCAGGACAACAAGGGATGGAAGGAGCGCCACGCCACCTTCAATGTCGGTGTCGAGGCCGGCTGTAGTACTCGTTGCGAAATAACCCAGCACGATCGTGCCGGCTGCCAAAGCAACCGCGACGACAAAGCGCGCCAGGTCAAGTGGGCGTCGGATTCTTTTTTTAATAGCACCGTCGTCGATTACGGGAGGCGCTCCGGTGAGGTCGGGACGCGCTTGCGTCGCTGATTCCTGCGGAATGTAGGGAATGGGTCCGGCAATGGTGAACTCGGTTTCAATTCCTGAATCCGGGTTGGGCGCCACCGGGTCATCGTGTCACAGGGCGCCCCTTCCTGGTGCAACATGTCAGGTGGGCATGATATTGATAGTCCATGCGGTGGGAACTGGATATGCAGATAAGCGCGCCTGAGGCAATTCTCGCCAATTCGGCACAGGAAGTCGTGATAAATCTAGACTCCGGCCGCAATTTGGTGATCGGTTCAGCTGGTTCGGGAAAAACCACAACGCTGATCGCAGCGACAGCCCAACGACTACGTGAAGGAGTCTCACCCGCGCAGATTATGGTCGTGACCTACGGGAAAGTGGCGGTACGTGACTTTCGCGAGAAACTTGCTGGGCAAGTAGCCAACACCGTTCTCCCTTATATCGGCACATTTCACGCATTGGCTTACTCGATCGTGATGGGTGCGACGGGGGGATTCGATTCGCAATCTCGAGAATTGCCCAAACTTTTATCAGGTGCGGAAGAAGACGCCCGGATCCGGGACCTCATTGCAGGGCTGCTCGCTGACTCATCGGGTGTGAATCCCATTGTCAACTGGCCCGTCTCACTTCGCAGCGCCGCCACTACCCAGAGTTTCGCCCGGGAAGTACGTAACGTCGTCGCCAGACTGAAAGAACTTCATTTAAGTGGAACGGAGCTTATTGCATTGGGTGTCCAACTCGATCGACCGGAATGGGTCGTGGCCGGACATATTGCGGCCAATGACGCAGAGGTAATGGCATTGGAAAATGTGATGGACTACAACACACTTCTGCTTGCAGCGATTGCCATGGCACCGGGTTCACCGACTATTTCGCGCATCACACATATATATATCGATGAATACCAGGAGGTCGGTCCACTGCACCGTGAGCTATTAGCCGTTCTCGCCCAGAAGGCGCAGGTGCTTGTCGCGGCCGGCAATCCACACGAAAGTGTTTTTGGTTTCCGCGGATCAGAAACCGATATGACTGCAGGCTTCGTGCAGGATTTCGCACACGCCAATGTTTTTGAACTTGACAGTGGTTGGCGGTTTGGACCTGAAATTGCTCGTGCGGCTACAGCACCGTTTGGTGCAGGTAAATATCCCCACGTCGGCTACGGAGATTTTTTTGTTGACACGGGATCGGTGGTCGTCAACAAATATTCGTCTCGAAATGCGCGCGCAGCTTTTGTGGCAGAGGGAATTTTTAATGCTCACTTGAGCGAAGGTGTTTCTTGGCGGTCCATGGCTGTCATCGGTCGAGCGAGATCAGATATCCCATTAATTACGCGAGCTCTGAATCGTGCCGGGGTTCCCGTTGTGGTTGCAACCGACGAAATCGCCTTAAAAGATGAGCCCGCCGTGCAAGTCCTACTGGGACTCATTTCCCTTGCGGCCCGGCCGCAGCGTTCGACCACCGCGGACGTCTCTGATCTTTTGACGGGCCCGATTTGTGGATTAGACGCAAGTCAAATGCGAGCGCTAGGTCGACTACTTCGCACGTTGAAACCCAATATCAGTTCACCGGAACTCATCCGGGAATTAATAGTTGGAGTGGAATCAGCGAATGTCATTCCAGGTGAACTGGGTGCTCGGGTGAGGGCAATCAACGGCCTTATTGCCCAACTTCGGGGTGAAATAGCGAATCATAAATCGGTCCCGGATATTTTGTGGACCGCTTGGAGTGGTGGCAAGAAGCACCCCCATGGTTGGCCGCAGCGTTTGCAGGCCGCGGCACTCTCCCATAGTTCAAGCGCGCACCATGACCTTGATTCGATTATGGCACTCTTCGACACCGCAGATCGATTCTCGGAGCGGACCAATGCTGGGATAGACAATTTTCTTAACCAATTGACATATCAGACCTTGCCGGCCGAGCCGGTAGCCGCAAGGGGGCTGCGAGCTGATGCGGTTCAGGTCATGACCGTTCACCAAAGCAAGGGTCGTGAGTGGGATCGCGTCTGGGTCGTCGGGCTCGAAGAAGGGATCTGGCCGAACCTTGTAGCTCGGGGGAGTCTGCTGCGCGCCGAAGAAATTGGTTTTGGTGAAGCAATACCCGGTACGAACCCGGTTGCCCTTTTGCGCGAGGAACGAAACTTGTTTTACGTTGCCAGCACGCGAGCCCGTGAATTATTGACACTGACCTGCATTGATCAGGGCAGTGATGGTGGGGATCAACCAAGTCGCTTCATTCGTGACGTTGTGGCAAGTGGGGTCACCCCTCTCACAGTAAGCGGTTATCCAAAAAACCGTTCAAGCTGGTCTGGGCTCGCGGCTGATCTTCGCTTAACACTGGCAGATCCCCAGGCGAGTAATGCACTAAAAGCCGCGGCGGGGGACGTGCTGGGTGACATGGGGGCCAGTGTCGGCCCGCAAAGTTGGTGGGGATTGGCGCCCCTCACAGTGTCGAGCAACCCCATCCGGGCAGCGCACAAACCAATTCATATGTCGGGTAGTTCATTGGACACACTTCTGCAATGTCCATTGAAATGGTTTTTGGATCGAGAAGTGAAGGCACAGGTCTCTCGGGGCTCAGCGACGGCGTTTGGCAGCATCGTTCATGCAATCGCAGAGTTTGTTGCGAAAGGGGAACTTGAACAAAACCAGGGACAAATCCAAGAATTGATCGGTGATTCCTGGCGGGCTTTGGCCTATGAAGCGGACTGGCAGTCAGAAGCGGATTTAGCGCAGGCGTACCAGGCTGCGGAGTTGTTCCTTAATTACCACAACCTTTGCCCGCGGGTTTTCAAAGAAGCCGAAGGCAGATATCAAACTTCGCTCACGGTTACCACCCCGAGTGGGGAACATGAGGAAATTGAACTCAGCGGAATTTTGGACCGGGTGGAAGTGGATGATTCTGGCCGACTGGTGGCTATTGATTTCAAAAATGTCAAAACCCCACCGACTAATGCCGAGATTGCCGAGAACGGGCAGTTAGGGATTTATCAGTTGCTGCTGCGAGATCAACAGATTGCCGATCTTGGTGTTGATTCACAAGATCAGGAGCGGTCCCCGGTGGGCGCAGCGCTGGTTCAGTTAAGAGTTGATGCTTCACAACCAAAAATTCAAACCCAAGAGGCCATTGACTTTTCACAATCACCGACCTGGATCGAATTGAAACTTGGTGAGGCTGCGGAGATCATTCGAACCGAGGCATTTACACCACGGGTGAACCCATCATGTCGCTACTGCTCTTACAAACAAGTGTGCCCGACTACATCAACGGATATTTTTAGCCGTGAAGTCCTTGTGGAGGGGGAAAGTAATGACGACTAATTCACAGAATGAACTCAGTAATAGCGATCTTGAAAATATCCTTGGATTTGCACTCTCTGAACAACAATTAACCGCGGTTAAGGCCCCCCGTGAACCCGCAGTGATGGTTGCAGGTGCTGGATCAGGGAAAACCACTTCGATGTCAGCCCGCATAGCTTTTCTCGTGGGTAGTGGATACGTCACACCTGAGCAAGTACTGGGACTGACATTCACGACCAAGGCAACAGCGCAATTACTAGATTCGGCTCGCTCTCGTATTGCCGAACTCGAGAAGTTATATCCCCAGACTTTTGAATCTGAGAGTGGCGACCCGTTCATTTCAACGTACAATTCATTTGCATCTGGGATCGTCAAGGAATTTGGCGCACTCCTTGGGCGTGACTTCAGCGGTGACGTACTCACCGACGGTGCACGGCAACAATTGGCTTACCGTTTGGTGTGTAACACCAACCAAGATCTCTCCGGAATCTCGGTGGGCCCCGCAAAAATAACGTCAGACCTCTTGGCCCTCGATAGTGAGCTCAGTGAACTTGCGATCGAACCGAATGCTGTGATCGAATACGACAAAAAACTGATTTCCTACATTGTTGGACTTACCGGATCAAACGCAACACTGCGAAGGATCACCCGCACATCGGCAAGGAGAATCGCGTTATCGCACCTCGTGCAAGATTGGCGGGAACTAAAAAATTCCCGGGATCTCATTGAGTTTTCCGACCAAGTCAGGCTCGCTACCAAAATCGTTATTGAGTTCCCCGAGGTGGCTAAGGAAATTCGGTCCAGATTTTCTATTGCTTTGCTCGATGAATACCAGGACACGTCAATAAGTCAGCGAATCCTTTTAGAAACAATTTTTTCCGATGGATTTCCAGTTACAGCGGTTGGAGATCCGTGCCAAGCAATTTATGGGTGGCGTGGGGCAAGTGTCGAGAATATCAACAGCTTCCCCCAACAATTCCAGAATGTTGATCACCAGGACGCCAGCGTCTACCCATTGTCGGCTAACCGCCGGTCGGGAGTCCAAATTCTTGAATTGGCCAATCTGATCTCGGAAAATTTACGCTCGGAACACCCGAATGTTGAACGCTTAGATCCAACTCGCAAAATCCAGGGCGAAGTTACCTTGGCGCTTTTTGACTTCGCAGATCAAGAACTGGACTGGATGGCGGATCAGATTGCTGAGAAACATGGTGCCATTCATGCCGCTGATTGTGATGAAGACATTGCCGTGTTAGCAGCAACCGGGAATTTGTTGTTGCGCATGCGCGAAGCCCTGCAGAAACGGGGGATTCCCGTGCAACTGCATTCAGCCGCAGGATTGCTTTCACAACCACTTGTTATGGATCTCCGCGCGATACTTGAAGTTATTCACGAGCCAACGGCGAACCCGTCTTTCGTGCGTTGGGCAAGTGGGGTCAGGTGGCGAATTGGTGCGAGAGACTTAGCCGCGTTGGGCTCCCGTGCCGGTGAAATTGCCCGGGTTCGGGGTCGCGTTGATGCCGAGAACATTGAGCAGGCACTTGAAGCGGCGGTTGAGGGCATCGATTTAGTTGATGTGGTTTCACTCTCTGATGCGCTTTTTGACCTAGGAAACCTTGATCGCTACTCCACAAGTGCGATTGAACGTTTTGGCATGATGGCTGAGCAACTCCAATCACTGCGATCCCACGTAGGCGAGCCATTGGTTGAACTTATGGGTCGGGTAATTCGCAGATCGGGAATCGACGTCGCGGCGCAGCTCAATGAAAACGATTCAGTCGCGGTTAATGAACTCATTAATCTGGCGGCCGACTTTCAAGATATCGACGGTCGGGTGTCTCTCGGTGCGTTTATTTCACGGTTGGCTGATATTGAAAAATTCGATATTAGCGTGGATTTTGAACAAGCGGTTGAAAAAAGCGCAGTTCAACTGATCACGATTTACAAAGCGAAAGGTTTGGAGTACACCCACGTCTACCTTCCCAATCTGAGTGACAAAGCCTTCCCAGGTGGCAGGGCGCGAAGTAATTGGAGTTCGGAGGCAACCATGGCTCCATGGCCATTGCGGCAAGACGCCCCACCGGCAATTGCCAATTTCCCCGATTACACGTTAACCAAACTGTCTGAGGCTGCATTCAAAAAAGATTATCTTGGTCACTTTGACGCTATGAAAGAACGAGATCACGAGAGGTTGGCCTATGTCGCCTTTACTCGTGCAGAAGACTCACTCACCCTTAGCGGCAGTTGGTGGGGTGTGAACTGGACTAAACCACACGGCCCGCATCCATTTTTGACAGCGGCCCATGACCTGCTGGCAGGTACTAGCGCGAACATTGCCTTTTGGGCGTCCCCGCCCGAAGGAGGGCGCCCCGAGCGAGCGCAGGATATGCCTTCGATGCCATGGCCGGTGCCGGTGCCGGCGAGCGTCGTTGAAGAGTTGATTCAAGAGTCCAAATTCGTCGATGCACCTGATCGCGATGACACAGAGTTAACTCAAAGCGAAGCCGCTACGGCGGCCATTTGGTCGGACTCACTCTCGGCATTGAATCGGGAACGAGAGCGCTTAGAAGCCCCCGTTCGCATAGTTACACTCCCGCGAAGTCTGGGTGCGAGCAGCATGCTGCGAGCTATGCGTGAACCTGAAGTTCTCGCCGTGGAATTGGCTCGACCCATGCCACGTCAACCCAATTACGTAGCAGCCCGTGGAACCGAAATCCACGCGTTCATCGAAAATTATTACGGCATGCAAACTCTTTTTGATTGGGACGAGTTAGTGGGCGCACTTGATTCCGGCGTGAAGGACACCCGCGTGAGCGACAAGCTAAAAGAGGCATTTTTAGCGAGTCGATTTGCACCGTTGACCCCGGTCGCCGTCGAGCAGCAGTTCAGTTTAACGTTTTCAGGTCGCTCAATCACCGGATACATTGACGCCGTGTTTAACATCGGTAATCGGTACTTGGTCGTTGACTGGAAAACAGGTGGGACCGAGCATCTTGACCCGGCACAGCTTGCTTTTTATCGTTTAGCTTGGGCGCGAATCGCGGGGGTCGATTGGCAAGATGTTGACACGGCTTTCGTCATGTTGTCCCTTGGGACTGAAATTAACGTTGACACCGACGAAATCATTCGCGATCTGGAACGTCAATAGGTTTAGCGGTTTTGGGGTCGCTCATTTCTGCGATTGCTTCGCCCGCTTCTTCTGTTGGCGTTGGACGAACCCCAATCCAGTTGCGCATTCGTACGCGCGCAGGCTCTTCGATGAAACGCCACATGGCGTATGCAATGACAAATGACATGCCAAGAAGTAATCCAACTGCCAGTAAATAAAGGGCACCGCCATCGATTCCGGTTGCTTTCATTCCGGCTCGCCAAAGGCCGAACCAAACTAGGTGTGTCATGTACAGCGAATAAGAAATGAATCCACCGAAGACCATGATCTTGGTCGCAAGGAAATTAGACATTCCTCGGCGTGAGAGTGCGAGAGCCCCGATCCAAAGGATCAGAACTGGAACCAAAACCAAATGGAAATAGGGAGGAAGCGCCTCGGCATCGGGATCCGTTGGGGCTGCGGGAGTCGCAGCGGCTGGAAGCCAAGCAAGAAAGACCGAACCGGCAACAACGATGGCTGGCAGTACAAAACCAAGCACGTCTGAGATTGAGGCGGCCCGATCAGATTCGCGTAACCGATCAACAATCAAATATGAAAGTGCGCCTGCGGTAAACGCCGTGAGAACTCGATAGGTGGAACCCCAATTGTCGGTGTAGTAGGGGTCGGACGTTCCCAAACCGTAAATTACCAGCGGGGTGAGTGTGAGTAGCCAGAAAAAGCACAGGGCCCAAGTGGGTAAATGCTTATGCATCCGCCAGAGGACCAGTGCCATGAAGGGGAACAGCAGGTAGGCGAGCCACTCCATGGAAAGAGACCAGGCCACGAAGTTCCAGCCACGTTGGGGGTCCCCACCCCATTCTTGGATGAGCAACAAGTTTTTAATGAAATCCCATGGAGTGAGCCAACTTCGATTGAGTTCTTCACCGGTAACGATTGATTGGGCCACGATTGCAAATCCTGCGACGAATAGCATGACCAAATGCACCGGATAAATGCGAGCTAACCGAAGCCACCAAAATCTAATGGACTTTTTCGCTTTTAGTTGCTCACCGAGCGAATTGAGGTAGGTGTGCGCCAAAATAAAACCAGAGAGAGCGAAGAACAGATCCACACCTAGGCGACCAATGCGAATGAAGTCGGGCAAGATCGGGATGCTCATTAATCCAATCGTGTCCAAGGGGCCCTGCGAGTGGTAAAGCAAGACCCACACTGCGGCGATCAGTCGAATACCGGTCAGTTGCCTGATGAACACGTTCACCACTAAACCTTATGTGCTCTTAACGCTTTCAGCGGGTAGGTTGGCCTCCGTTGAAAGGATTCCATGTCACATTCGCCGATGTTGGCTGATTTAGTACTGTCCCGCAGTGCAACCGATCGAAGTGCCGAGTTGCGCAAAAATCCCGAGTGGATTGCACAGGCACTTATGGACTCGTCTACTTTGTTTATTTGTGTAAACAATTCGCAGTCGCCGGTCACCGGGAATGACCTTCGATTTTTCCTAGCGAATCAAATTCCGCAGAACTCGTTGACGTATTTTCTGGGTCTTGATGGCGGTGACGCATTTTTCGGAGTCTCGGTTGATTCAAATTTCGTTGCCGACCACGATCCGGACACATGGTTGAACTTGAGGGCGAGTGGGCCACGACTGAGTGACCGCGATGCAGGATTGCTCGTGGCAGCGGTGGCTTTGGACAATTGGAATTCCACGCACACACACTGTCCACGGTGTGGCACTCACACCGTGCAAAGTGACGCCGGTTGGACCCGGCGTTGCCCGACGGATAACTCAACCCATTTTCCGAGAACAGACCCCGCGGTAATCGTGTTAGTGACCGATTTCAATGATCGGGTGCTTCTGGCCCGCCAAAGTCGCTGGCCGGAAGGCTGGGTGTCGGTATTGGCTGGTTTTGTCGAGGCGGGAGAGCCCGCCGAAGCGGCTGTGGTTCGCGAGGTCGGAGAAGAAACTGGAATTGAAATTGATCCGATGAGTATTGATTACTTGGGGAGTCAGCCATGGCCATTTCCCAACTCGCTGATGCTGGGATACCGAGCGCGGGCACTCAATACCGATATTTGTGTTGACGGCGAGGAAATTGTAGAAGCGAATTGGTACGACCGGACACAAATCAAGGATCTGTGCGAGGCGCAGCAACTACATCTACCGCCAAGAGTGAGCATTGCCCACCAGTTAATTACCCGTTGGTACGGTGAGGCATTGCCGAGTAACACGTCATTTCGGTAGACAAACTAGACGGACATCTTCGCGATTACCTCAGCGATTGGTGGGTTGGTCAGTGTGGTTCCATCGGAAAATTTGAGAGTGGGAACCACTTCATTGCCCCCGTTGACGGAAGCCACGAAGGCAGCTGACTCGGGATCAACTTCAATGTCCACCTCGGTCCACTCGATCCCAGCCCGTTTCATTTGGGCCTTGAGGCGCTGGCAGTAACCACACCACACCGTGCTGTACATAATCACTGATTTCGGTTCACTCATTTTCTCAGCCTACGGGTGCTTTGGAGTTGGTGCGAGGGGGTCAGATCCCCATGACAAGATCAGCCGGTGGATTCAGAGCAGCGCGCACAGAGCATCTTGGCGGGATTGGATGCAGAACAGCGCGAGGTTGCTCTAGCGGTCAGCGGTCCGGTTCGGGTTCTTGCGGGCGCAGGCACTGGTAAAACGCGGGCTATTACCCATCGGATTGCATACTCGGTCGCTACCGGGGCGAGCCAGTCCGAGCGCACATTGGCTTTGACATTTACCAATCGAGCTGCCGGGGAAATGAGGCATAGGTTGCGTGACCTTGGCGTTCAAGGTGCACAGGTACGCACATTTCACGCCGCTGCATTGCGCCAACTTCGATTTTTCTGGCCGCAGTTGTCTCGGAGCGCATTCCCTGAACTCATGTCGAGCAAAGCCCCGATTGTTGCCCGTGCATTGGCTCACTGCAAAGTTGATAGCGACAGGGCCTTGGTGCGAGATGTCAGCGGCGATCTTGAATGGTGCAAGTCCAACATGATGGATTCGGCTCTGATCCACAAAGCCAAACGTGATTTTGCGATCGACGTTGCGACTCTGGCCAAGGTCATGGACTCTTATGAAACTCTCAAAAAAGAACGGAATTTACTGGATTTTGACGATATTTTGATGCTGATGTCAGCCGCGATTCGAACCCGGCCAGAAATTTCGACCGCGGTGCACTCCGCTTACAGGTGGTTCACCGTTGACGAATTTCAAGACGTAAACCCATTACAAAAAAGTGTCTTGGATCTATGGGTTGGCGAACGAGATGATCTTTGCGTGGTGGGGGATCCCAGCCAAACAATTTACTCTTTCACGGGAGCGAGTTCGAAATATCTATTGGACTTTGTCACGGCCCACCCCAGCGCAACCCGAGTTGAATTGGTCCGTTGTTACCGCTGTTCACCGGAAATCGTGGCAATGGCCAATGCGGTTATCCATGGTGAGGCACGATCCAAGCCGTTGACACTGCGCTCCCAACAAGACTCCGGCTCAACTCCCAAGGTTTCGGCTTATGCCGATGACAACGACGAAGCGGAGAATGTGGCCCAGGCAATTAAGAAACTAATTAATTCTGGGACCGCAGCGGCGGACATCGCCATTCTTTTTCGAATAAATGCGCAGTCGGCAGAGTTTGAAACCGCACTCACGAATCTAGATATCCCACTCGTCATGCGAGGCACCGAGCGATTTTTTGAAAGACCGGAGGTCAAATCCGCTTTGACGCTCCTGCGGGGGGACGCTAAAAATACTGGATTATCCCCGACCAATCTCGCAGAACACGTCAGAGATGTACTTTCGGGAACAGGCTGGAGCCAGCAAGCGCCTCGAGGGACCGGAGCCGTTCGTGAGAAGTGGGAGTCGCTCCTGGCCCTGATGACCATGGCAGAGGAATTCGACCCCGGTACTTCATTGAGCGACTTCATTGCCGACATTGATGCCCGAATATCTGTTGAACATGCACCGACAGCCGACGCGGTAACCCTTGCATCGATTCACTCCGCGAAAGGTCTGGAGTGGCCGGTCGTGTTTCTTATTGGTTGCAGTGAGGGACTACTGCCTTTGTCCTATGCCAACTCCGAAGACGGCGTTGACGAGGAAAGACGACTGGCCTACGTTGGAATCACTCGTGCGGCTCGAATCCTGGAAGTGAGCTGGGGTAAATCACGGGCTCCGGGCGGGAAGTCGACCAGATCACTGAGCAGGTTTTTTGCAAACTTGCCGCAAGATTTGGTGAGCGCCACCGCTGACAGTGGCCTTGTCGTCGCCGGCTCATTAGTGAGAGGCAGTTCCCAGGTAACCCATACCCGTAAACGCACTGGACCCAAACCGTGCCGGGTGTGTGGCAAAGGGTTGGTGACGCCCTCTGAACGAACAATTGGTCGCTGCCAAAAATGTCCAGGGGAACCTAATGAAATAATTTTTGAGACTTTACGTGTCTGGCGAAAGGAAAGGTCGCTAGAAAAAAATGTCCCGGCCTACATTATTTTCACCGATGCAACATTGACCGCGATGGCCGAACTTGTACCGAGTAACTTTGACGAACTTGCGGCAATTCCTGGAGTCGGTCCGGCAAAACTCACCGAGTTTGGTTCTGAGCTACTAGAAATTATTCGACTTCCGAATTGACCTTAAAGCCCGGAACCCAAGCATTTAGCTCGGCGAGCACGGGAACATTGGCATCGAGTTGACACAGCACCGCGATACTTCCCAGCCAAACCCGGTGAATGAGTGCATAAGACGGTGGCAGATTAATTTTCAGACCAATGCTGAAATCGGGACTCTTCATGTCATTGAGCCGAGCGAACTCCCCGCGGATCCAGTCCCGATTGAAGTGAAAACTCTCATGTCTGGTCGGCTCGACAAAAGGCTCGAGGTAACTCAAAATTTGGTCGGCGTCGATTTCAATATTTGGTTTGACAAAGCCTTCAAGTCGTAGACCTTCGAGAACGTCTTCCGCGTTTCCGCTTTGGGCAATGCGCAACAGCGTGCCCATGGCAACCGGTAATCCGTCGGGCAGTCGAGAGACAGCGCCAAAATCAAGTACGCATAATTTATTTTCGGGCGTGATTCGAAAGTTTCCGGGATGAGGGTCCGCGTGTAAGAGCCCGGCGCGAGAGGGGCCCGTTAAGAGAAAACGTTCATAAAGCAGGCCAGCGTGATCACGTTCTGCGGTTGTGCCATTGGCAATAATGTCGGACAGCGGCCTGCCATCGATCCATTCACTGACTAAAATATGTGGCGCCGCCGCGAGCACGTGGGGGATATGAAAATCAGGATCACCCTCGAAAGCAACGGCAAAGGCACGCTGGTTCTGCGACTCGAGAAGGTAGTCGAGTTCTTCAATTGCGCGGTCTTTCAGTTCTTCAAGCAACGGTTTGATGTCAAGGCCTGGGATCCAACCGGCGAATAGTTTCCCCATTCGGATCATCTGATTTAGGTCGGCGATGAGTGCTTTGTCGGCTCCCGGGTATTGAACTTTGACGGCTACAACTCGTCCGTCATGCCACGTTGCTTTGTGGACTTGACCAATTGATGCGGCTGCCGCAGGTTGGTCGTCAAATTCAATGAATCGACTCCGCCAATCCGCACCCAGTTCTTCTGACAAAATCTCGTGAATTGCGCTCGTTGGCATTGCCGGGGCGGAATCCTGCAATTTCGTCAACATGACTCGGTACGGCGCGGCGAATTCTTCAGGGAGGGCGGCCTCAAAAACGCTCATGGCCTGTCCGAGTTTCATGGCGCCACCTTTAAGTTCGCCGAGAACCTTAAACATTTGCTCAGCGGTGCGGGCGGACATTTCGGCCGCAATAGCCTCGGCCGGCTTGCCGCCAATTCGCTTCCCGAAGCCGAGTGCCGTGCGACCGGCGTAGGTTGCTGGCAGTGAAGCCATGCGGATTCCGCGGGTAAACGCGTTTTTTGGTATTTCTGGCACGCGCCTATTGTGCGGCCACTGGCAATTTCACGCGCGGTCAGGCCATTGAATTGTTGTCTACGCGGTGAAGTTGGATGCGTGAAGTTGACACCCACACAGCGGGTGTGGTGGTGCCGATCGGGCCTGAAAATTCAACCAGGGGAGATCCGCGGTCCACGAAGTATTGGTGATTTCTGCCCCGTCGATCCAGTGTCGAAGCAGCAACAGCGTGTGGGCGGCGGTTTGGTAGGTCAAGATCGAATCACTTTGTCCTGATTTGGCATGGTGCCGCCATTGCAAATCAACGTCCATCCAATCGGGTGAGGCATCTATGCGATGCAGTTGAGCGCAACGAAAGCATGAGCTTTTGCCGGGTATCACCATGGGACCAATCTCAGCTTTGTCGAGCCGAGCGCCAACGTGCAGGTGGGGCAGGGAACATCGGTGTGAGTTTTCGTGCTCAAAAACTTTCGGGTGCGTGGTGCTGACAAAGATCACGACGCAAGCCAATGTGCGCTGCGTCGTGAACTGGAAACCCGAGTCAAATCCAATGTGCTGAATCGCTCTGGCCAATGGCCCATCTCCCACCACTTCGATTTGGGTGGCACTTCGCAGATCAATTACTTCGGCTGCATCTTTAATAAAAAAATTATCGGAGTAGTCGACGATATGTTTTTGGACGCAACTGAGGTCGGTGTCCATTCGATTCCTGCAGCCCTCGTTTAACCAGCGCTGGGTGCGTGGCTTACAGCGGGCGTCAATGAGTGCCCCTGACGCGAATCCGTCAACCAGCAAACTCGTTATTTGCCGCCGTGAAAGCCCAAGGTGTTTGGCTCCCAGCGAACGCAATTGATCAATGCTTTGCGAACCATCCAGCGACATGAACCATTCAACACTCTCCGGTGTCGGCACCAAGCCGAGTGAATAGTCGCCTAAATCTACCGCGCCACGTACTCGCCTGATGAGCGGAATGCGGTAGTTGTATGCGGGATAGGCGCGTCGAAAAAATAAATTATTCATGGTGGAATTGTGAAAGCAATCACCTGTGGATAGCGAGGTGCAATCCACAAGCAGTCCAGATATAAGCGGTGAATTTGGCGCGTTGATCAAGCGGCGGTTAGCCGATACTTGCCCTGATGAGTTCAGCGATCACTCGCGCCGTACTTTCCAGTTCAGAAACCAGAACGTATTCATCGGGTGCGTGGGCAACTCCGGCGTCACCCGGTCCGTATTGAACGGTGGGAATACCTGCCAAACCGGTGAGAAGGCGAAGGTCTGAGCCGTAGGGGGCTCCGTATTCCTCAATAGATGTTCCAGCAACCTGCACGTGCGCGGTTGCGAGAGCTTTGATGATTTTTTCTTGCGAGTCGGTTTGCCCGTAAGCGAACTGACCGCCCCACCACTGGACTTCCACCGGGTGATTGACAAGCCAAGGGTCGCGTTTACATGCCGTCAGAATGCATTCTTCAAATCTTTGTCGAGCAGCGAGCGTGTCTTCCCCTAGCGCCACCCCAAATCGGCCTTCGGCTACGAGTAGGTCGGGAACGGTCGAGGCCCAGTCACCGCTGTGCACCGTCCCGATTGAAATGGGGTAGGCGATAGGCCAACGCTGCATCCGTGAATCCACATTTATATTGCGTTCCGTTTCGAAATCTATGAGGGCCTGATAAATCGGATAAAATTTTTCGATAGCGCTGACACCCTCGGTGCGACGTGAAGCGTGGACGGCAGCGCCGTGTACGAGCAAGCGAAACGTGAGTGCGCCACCGTTGGCGCTGATGGCAGCTAAGGAAGTGGGCTCAGGAATAATTGCACCCAGAATTTCATGCTCGTCTAAGTTGTAAAATCGAGGTAGCCCTTCGGTGATCAGGGAATACGTGCCAATACCGCCGTCCTCTTCCCCAATCACCGGTGCGAAAAGTAAATCACCTTTTGGGGTGAACCCGTTCGCTTTCAGATGCTTCACGGCCGCCAAGGCCGCAATTAGGCCGCCTTTCATGTCGCAGGATCCGCGAGCCATGATCACGTGTTCACCGCCAACGGTGGTTTCTCTTGGCACAAACGGATCACCGCTCCAAGCATTTAAATCACCCGGTGGGACGACATCGGTATGGCCGTTTATCAAAAGCGCCGGTGAGCCCGCGGTGCCGCGCCAAATCCCCAAGACTCCGAGCCCGCCCTCGCGCTTAACTTCTTGTCCGGGAAATTGAGCACCAGCCGTAATTGTTGCCAGGTCCATGTGCCAGGTGTGCACTTCTAATCCGATATCGCGCATGAGTGTGGCCATGAATTCTTGGGCGTCCTGCTCCGCCAGGCTGCCTCCCATTGAAGCAATGGAAAGTAGCGCGGTTAAGTCCTTGAGAATGGCTGGCGCGCGCAGGGGCTCTTCGTTTACTGTCGGCATGGGATAAGTGTGTCGCCGTATAAACCAATGGGGCGAATAAGGGTCGCACTTCGATAAATGTCCGTTTTGTACCATAAATTATGAGTTTTTCTGCCGCCACGCCGAAACGAGCCTGTGCGTAGTGACTGAGGGGAAGCTTTTCTGCCCTATGGTGGAGCCGGCTCGAATTTATCGGCCACGAGGGTGGCGCCTGCCACCACCGCTACGGCGGAGATTGTTTAACAGGAGGACCCCATGGCGGAGGAAAGCTACACCGGCGAGGCATATTGCGTTAAGTGCAAGGCCAAGCGTGAATTCACCGGACACGTGGAAGAAACCAATGGTCGTCGTTTCGCAAAGGGCATTTGCCCAACGTGCGGCACCAAAGTAACGCGTATTTTGGGCAAAGCCTAAACACTGCGTTTTATCTCAGTAAATCTTTACATCAGTAAAACTTTAAAGAGGCGGCCCGAAAGGGTCGCCTCTTTAAGTTTGCCGCGGTCGATTCGCTCAGCGAGTAAAAATTTCGCACCGGGTGAACCTCCTGCAAGCCAACCGAGGGGGCCAAAGTAACCAGCCTGCATTACCGTAAAGGCATGTCACAATTTCCGTTCGGCTTCGGTGCCTCAGATAGTAATGAACCTGGTGGATTTGATATGAACAATCTTGGGGCGATGTTCACCCAGTTTGGTCAAATGCTGCAGCAGTCCCAAAATGAGGGGCCGTTGCCTTGGTCGACAGTTATGCAGGTTGCGCGTGCCGGACTTGGTACCGACCCGAGTGTGTCAGAAGCGTCCATTCGAGCGGTTGAAAGCGCCATGGAACTTGCGGACCTGTGGCTCAATGACAGTGTGAGTTTTCCAGCAACGAGTACTTCGGTCAAAGTGTGGTCACGCAGTGAGTGGCTGGTTGAAACCGCGGACGTTTGGCAGAAAATTATTTTGCCGATCGCGACGACCATGTCCCAGCGGATGGAAACCATGTTGCCCGGTCTCACCGGAAACGAAGATGCCAGTTCAATTCAGGACCAATTGCCCGAGCAGCTCAAGGAAATGCTGCCGGACGGTGTGACCCCAGAACTCATGGCAATGCTCAAGCCGATGTTGGGGATGGTGACCCAGTTAGGTGCAACAGCATTTGCCTATCAACTTGGCCAGGCATTGTCGGCGCTGTCAAAAGAAGTGGTGTCCTCAACCGACGTCGGGATTCCATTGGCTCCTGTTGGTACCCGAGCGCTGATCCCTTTGAACATCACGGAGTTCGCCCAGGGACTCGGTATCGACGAGCGCGATCTTTTTCTTTTCTTTGCATTACGAGAGAGCGCACACCAACGACTTTTTGACCATGCACCGTGGCTTCGTCCGCGATTAATGTCGGCGGTAGAAGAGTATGCCCGCTACATGGATGTTGATATGGCGTCTTTGGGCGAAAAATTTGGTGGTTTCGATCTGACCAATCCGCAAGCCCTCCAGGAAGTTATGGCTTCGGGCGTCATGGAGCCCGAAGATACCGTCGAACAACGGGCTGCCATTCTGCGTTTAGAAACGCTCTTGGCATTAATTGAAGGCTGGGTTGACGAAGTCGTTTCACAAGCGGCTGGTGAGCGCCTGTCAAGCCTGGCTCAATTGCGCGAGACCATGGGGCGCCGTCGAGCAACCGGCGGCCCGGCGGAAACAACCTTTAGCACCTTGGTTGGCATGAAATTGCGGCCAACACTTTTCCGTGAGGCAAATACGGTTTTTGCCGCGGTGCGAGCCAAATCAGGAGTGCAAGCGCGTGATGCACTGTGGAATCATCCCGACCTGTTGCCTGACGCGGAGGGCCTGGCAGACCCGCTCGGTTTCGTCGAAGGGGTCACCGGCGGCGCTGCATTCGATGACATCTCAATGAGTGATTTTGAGAAAGATGAGGATCAAGGTTAAATCGTCGGACGTTGTCAGAGTCGAGCAATTTGCACAAGAACTCGATAGTTGGGATTTCTCCGCGGATGAGGTTCAACGAGGTTTACACGGTCAGTACCAAGAACTGCTCGCAACAGATCCCACCTCGTTATCGCGCGAACGCACCCGGGGGCATTTCACCGCAAGTGCATTAATACTCGACCCTAAGCGTGCACAAGTAATGCTGGTGTTGCATCCGAGGGTTAAGCGATGGTTGCAAATGGGTGGGCATATTGAATCTACTGATGAAAGCTTTCGCGAGGCGGCAGCGCGCGAAGGCAGCGAAGAAAGTGGCTATCACAGCATTGAGGTGCTCCAGATTCCAGCACGATTGGATCGACACGACGTGCCATGTAAATCACCGGGTGGTGAAGTGATCACAAGTGTTCACTGGGATGTGCAGTTTCTCGCTCTCGTAGATTCACGTGAATTGCGCGAAATCACCGAAGATGCAGCGACAAAGTGGTGGGATATCCGTGACCCAATCCCTGAAATTGACCATAGTGTCGAACTACTCATAGGGGCAGCTCGCTGTTTCCTCCGACAATAAATCAGTTACCCGCAAGTTATTAGATGAGGGTTTCATCACACCCTTGCCGTTAGCGGACAATCATGTTCCGTGGCAGAATCCATCCAGGCAGAATCCACGCAGGCCGAATCCGAAGGCACGTGAAAAGCAAGACGAAGAAAATGACACGGTGCACGAGGTGTGCATGAAGTACCCAGACCTCTCAGGGAGATGAATAACGTGAGCACGTTGATGTGGTGGCTAATCCCGCTGTCGGCAGTACTTCTAGGAGTAGCCATCACGGCGCTCGTTACCTATTTTCGTAGGCCACCAGAGGACCATGACCTGGGCCAATTCGCTTCGATGCAAGAAGCCATGAAAAAATCACACGGTCCGCACAACCGCCGTCCGTAGTGGCAGGCGTTGGAAGTTCGGGTCCAGTTACCATGAGCCGGTGAGCACGCCACAAGAGTCATCGGGCAAGTTAGGTGCCAGTACTTTTGCACTGTTGCTGAGCGCGACGGTAACTCTCGGTATTTTGGCAGTGGCATTTTTTTTACCTGTCCCGTTTGTCAAACTTGCACCCGGCCCAACCTTCAATGTGATCGGTGAGGTTGATGGCACACCTGTTATCCAAATCAATGGAACAGAGACATTTCCTACTTCTGGTGAATTAGATATGACCACGGTGCGGGAATCCGGGGGTCCAAGGGGCGGCCTCACTTTCGTTGATGCAATTGGCTCATGGTTTAACGCATCGGATGCGGTAGTTCCGCGTGAAATGATTTATCCAGACGACATTAGTGGCGAAGATGTAAAGGCCAGAAACGCTGCGCTTTTCAGTACATCGGAATCCAACTCCGTGTCCGCAGCCCTGAACTACTTGGATTTACCGGTTCAAACCAAAATTGTCGCAACAGCGGTAATCGTTGGGGCTCCAGCAGATGAAGTCTTCCTGCCGCGCGATGAAATAGTGTCAATTGACGGGGTGCCCGTGACCGCACCCTCCGACGTTGTTGAAGCGGTACAAGGATCACCGGTGGGAACACAATTCACATTTGAAATTCGGCGATCAGCCGAAAGCAAGACGCTTACGGTGGTTTCGGGTGAGAATCCCGACACACCGGGCAAGCCTTATCTGGGAATTTCCGTGGGCGAACTCTATTCGGCCGACTTCGACATTGATTTCACACTGAGTGACGTCGGTGGACCCAGCGCCGGCCTGATGTTTGCTGCAGGCATCGTGGACAAGCTCGTACCTCAAGATCTCACCGGTGGCAAGCACGTTGCCGGTACGGGCACCATCACGCCAGAGGGTGTCGTTGGTCCTATTGGTGGAATTAGGCAGAAGCTGGCGGGGGCACGAGCCGCGGGCGCCGAATTGTTCCTGATGCCCGAGCAGAACTGTGCCGAGGCTAAAGGCCATATCCCCGACGGGCTCACGGTCACTCCCGTGACTTCCCTCACCGACTCCATTAAGGAAATGAGTCATTGGGTTGCTGGAATGCCCGTTACCTCTTGCCCTGCCACGCCATAGGGCGCGCTATTCGGGCGTAACGTAGGTTTAGGGGGTGAGTACCACTAATTCCATGGCCCCTGACCTTGCACCCAAACGTCGCGGGGGGGTGCTGCTGCCCACCTTGTTGATCTTGGTCGGCATAGTCGTGGCTTTCGTGATCTTCACGGGGTTCTATACCGAACTGCTTTGGTTCGATTCTGTCGGTAAATCTCAGGTTTTCACCATCTCACTGTTCACTCGAGCAATCATGTTCGCGATCTTGTTCTCGCTCATGGCCGTGGTTACCTCGCTCGCTCTCTTCATCGCATTTCGCACCCGACCGTCATACGTCGGCGCGAGTCCAGAGCAGGCAAGTCTGGAACGCTACCGGGTTGCTATCGAGCCGTTCCGCAAATGGATTGCTGTCGCGATCGTTTTTGTGCTTTCATTTTTTTCAGGGCTTGCCGGTTCGAGTGAATTCGGAACGTTTCTTCTCTGGCGCAACTCGACGCCGTTTGGCCAAGTTGACCCGCAATTTGGTCTAGATTTTTCCTTCTACACATTTGAATTGCCGTTTTATCGTTTCGTGTTGGGCTTTGGTTTCGCCCTCGTAATCTTGTCGCTTTTGATTGTGACCGCGGTTCAGTACCTTTATGGGGGCCTTCGCCTTCAACCGAGGGGTGATCGCGCTACGCGAGCGGCGCAGGTTCAACTCTCCACGTTACTGGCGGTACTGCTTCTGCTCAAGGCACTGGCCTATTACTGGGATCGGTTCGGGCTGGTCACTAAAAGTGAAACGCTGGTGAGTGGTTTTACCGGTTTGAAGTACGCGGACGTTAACGCGGTGCTCCCGGCTCTGAATATTTTGGTTTTTGTCGCAATCCTGGTCGCAGCACTATTTATCTTTAATATTTTCCGTAGGCAATGGGTCATTCCATCAATCGGTTTGGGTTTATTGGTTTTGACTTCGATTGTTATTGGCGGGCTTTACCCATTGGCAGTTCAGCAATTTCAGGTTCGTCCCAGTGAGTTAATTCGCGAAGCGCCCTACATTCAACGCAATATTGACGCCACGCGTGACGCCTACGGCATTGCCGACGCGGAAGTTGTTGACTACGAAGGTTCGGTTTCACCTCCAACCGTCGAAACACTTGAGGCGAGCGCCGGAACACTGAGCAACATTCGCCTGATTGACCCGGCCGTTGTTTCCCCCACGTACAACCAGTTGCAGCAGATTCGTGGTTACTACTCGTTTAACACAAATCTTGACGTAGACCGTTACGACCTCCCCCAGGGTCGTCGGGGCGCCGTTGTGGCGGTGCGTGAAATTAATCTTGCGGGAATCCCCGACGGGCAGCGGAACTGGACTAATGACCGCGCCGTTTACACGCACGGTTACGGATTTGTCAGCGCATTTGACAACACCGCGCTCAGCAACGGAACACCGGACTTCTTTGCTTCCGATATTCCACCGGTGGGCGAACTTCCGGTGACCCAGCCTCGGGTGTACTTCGGCGAACTCAGCCCGCAGTATTCAATTGTGGGCGCGCCGGAGGGAACACCTTCAGTGGAACTCGACTACCCCGATGACGCGAGCCCTACGGGACAGGCAACGAACACCTATGACGGTGGCGGTGGAGTTCCCATGGGTTCTTTCTTTGGCAAGATGTTATTTGCCACCAAGTTTCAAGACTCCAATATCTTGCTCTCGGACTTGGTCAACGAAGAATCCCAGATTTTGTGGGATCGCACGCCATTGACCCGCGTTGAAAAAGTCGCTCCGTGGCTCACGCTCGATCAAGATCCCTACCCCGTCGTTGCTGACGGACGCATCCAGTGGGTGGTAGACGGTTACACGATGTCTAATGACTACCCGTACTCATCACGCGTGTCCCTAGCTGATGCAACAAGTGACTCGATCAGCAATCGGGTCGGCCAATCCGGTCTGCTGCCACGTGATGAAGTGAACTACATGCGAAACTCGGTCAAGGCCGTTGTTGATGCATACGAAGGCACCGTGAAGCTGTACGCCTGGGAGGAATCAGACCCAGTCCTGCAAACCTGGATGAAAGCTTTCCCTGATATTGTTGAGCCTCGCAGCGCCATGTCCGAAGATATTCTGGCGCACGTTCGCTACCCGCAGGATATCTTCAAAGTCCAGCGAAACATCATGTCGCGCTACCACGTGACGGATGCGGTGACGTTCTACAACGGCACCGACGTGTGGATCGTTCCATTTGACCCCACGGTGACACCGGCACAGGTCTTCCAACCTCCCTACTACCTCACCCTGCAGATGCCGGGCGAGAGCGAGACCGCATTCTCGTTGACAACCACGTTCGCTCCCCAGCGACGACAAACCTTGGCGGCCTTTATGGCGGTCAATTCAGACCCCGGGGAGAACTATGGAAATATTCAAGTGCTGCAGTTACCGAGCAACACAACGATTCCCGGACCGCAACAGGTCCAAAACAACTTCGAGTCCGATCCAGACGTCAGTTCGCAACTCTCGCTGCTGCGTCGTGGCGGATCCGAAGTGGTGCTCGGCAACCTACTTTCCCTGCCGTTTAACGGTGGACTTCTCTACGTCGAACCCGTCTACATTCGGGCAGCGGCCGACGGATTCCCACTGTTGCGAAAAGTCCTTGCCGCTTACGGTGCAAACGTCGCACTGGAAGACAACTTGGCCAGTGCACTAGCAAAGGTTCTGGGAACAAGCCCCGACGCAATCCCCGAGACCATTCCTAATATTGATCTTGGCGGAGGAACAACCACTCCGGATGCGACCGACCCCGATGGAACAATTACGCCGACTGATCCCATTGAGCAGTTGGCGGCAGCGGTTGAGGATGCGCAAGCTGCGTTCGCAGAGGGTCAAGTTGCCCTTGGTGAGGGTGATTTCGCAGCCTACGGTCAAGCCCAGGATCGGTTGCAAGAAGCTATCAGACGAATAGCGGTGGCCGAGGGGATCATTAATCCGCGGCCAACGGCGTCCGTTCCGCCGATCGAACCGGAAAGCGACCCAGCAGTAGACCCAGAGGGAACGGCGACCGATGGCACAAACGCATAAGTGAGTAACACATGAGTCTGGCTGATCATTGGAATGACCGGTATGAAAACAATCCGGCGTCCAAGCTCAGTTGGTATCAGGAATGCTCACCTGAAGTTGACTTCATCACCGCCAATGTCGGCAAAGCAACTCCCATTATCGACATTGG
>Ga0209284_10002057_pt1 | contig 28565 bp, 23 predicted proteins | sample FRY03_FD_187211 | JGI IMG/M metagenome (GOLD analysis project Ga0209284, IMG submission 187211) | Freshwater microbial communities from Lake Fryxell liftoff mats and glacier meltwater in Antarctica - FRY-03 (SPAdes) (version 2) | ecosystem: Environmental > Aquatic > Freshwater > Ice > Glacier...
TCCCTCGACCGGGGCCATCTTCCCTTAGGGCTGCCAGCTCCAGATGCTCGCGGGCGAGCCTGCGCTGGTCATTGGCGATCCGATCAAGAGCGGTCCGGACTCTGGGGGGAGCCATAGACGAACTCATCAGCAACCAACAACACCGATCCCATTGATCCGTTACACGGCCCGATCGCTATCCGGACGTTCGTCCATCGAAGCTAACGGTCCGGTAGCACGACCCAGGCGCAGACTCAGAGCCTGCGCCTCTACGTGCCCAAACCCCCAGAGAGTGCGGGTTACCCGCGCACGTATTTCAGCTTAAGCGTTTTGAGTACATCTTTTCGGGTAACTAGCTGATATCTCTCGATATCAGGTAAACTCTAGGGGCGTCTCGTAGGTTGGTTCTGCTCGCCGTGCCTCTGGCCTTGGCCTGCGGTTCGTTTCCGGCCTTAGCGGCTGGAGCGCTCAGTCCCCAGGAAAGATCATATGCCTCCGGGCTGCCCCCCTCGCCTCTGGCCTTGAGTGCCGGTCCCAATGGCTCGCAGGTCGCGGCGTTACCGGCAGCCAAGCAGGCGGGCTCAGTCCCAGAGTTTGCTCCGCGAGAAGTGCTCGTGCGTTTCCGGCGCTCGGCCGACGCTGGCGACCGCGCCGGTTGATGCGATCGACGTCGTTAGGCCCTCACGGGCTAGGCGGCTTCACCTAGCGATCTCCTGACTGCGACTCCGCGCGCGGTTGCCGTGTCAGATGCCCTTAGCATTGGGCGACCACCCACTAATGACCAGCCACCTAACCGCAACCCGCTTCGGCCGCGAGGCCTTCGACGCACTCTCGAGCCTCATCGCCAAGTTCCAACTCGACGACCCGCTCGCGCCGGTCACAGTCATAGTCCCCGGTCACGCCCACAGCGTCGTCACGCGGCGCGCGCTTGCGCGATCCGCTGAGCGAGGGCTCGGCGCTGTTGACTTCGTGACGATTTCGCAGCTCGCCGGCCGAATCGCCGGCGCGCGGCTGAAGAGCGGTGACGGTGAAGCGCTGCTGCCGTCCGACCTGGCGGCAGTGACCGGCTTCGCGCGCAAAGTTCTGAGCGACGAGCCGGGGATCTTCGCCCCCACCGCGACTCACCCGGCTACCGCCGAGGCACTCGCGGCCGCGCACTTCGAGCTGCGCGACGTGGCATCGGAAAGCCTTGACGAACTCGCCGCCGGTGGCGCTCGCGCGGCCGAAGTCGTTCGCGTTCATCGCGCGATCACTCGCTTGTCAGCCGACGGCTGGTTCGACGCTTCACAAGCGATCGCGACGGCAGCCGACCTGATCAAAGAGAACCCGCCGCGCGGAGTGCCGTCTCTCTTCATCGTCCAGCTGCCAGAGCCGCTGCGCGAGCCGGAGCGCAAGCTGATCCTCTCGCTCGCCGAGCACGCTCAGGTTCACGTGATCGCCGCGAATTCGGGCGACGTTCTGGCGGACGAACAGCTCGCCTCCTCGCTCGCGAAGGTCGGGCTCGAGCTCGCGCCCGCGGCAACGGCCCAACTGCCCGCGGCCACCAGCATCATCACCACCTCCGACGCCGACGACGAAGTGCGGTTCGCACTTCGCGGAGTGATCGACGCGCTTCGCGATGGCGTGCCGGCTCGCCGCATCGCTGTGGTATTCACGTCGAGCGACCCCTATTCGCGCCTGCTGGCCGAGCAACTTTGCGCAGCAGGCATCACCTTCAACGGACCCTCCGGACGAACCGTCAACGAGATGGCGTCGGCGCGGTTTCTGCTGCGCTTCATGCACCTCAATCCCGATCGCATCCTTCGCAGCGAGTTCTTCGCGTTGCTTTCGTCAGCGCCGGTGCGGCTGCCCGACGGCAGCCGCGTGCCGCTACGGCGCTGGCGGCACCTGGCGCGCAAGCACTACGCCAACGGCAGCGCCGCCAACTGGATCGACCGCCTGCGCGCCGCGGCCCAGGACTACCGCTCGCAAGCCGACGAAGTGGAGTCCGACGACTCCAACGACGGTCCCGACACTGAGTATCTGCACAGAAACGCGGCCGCCGCCGCCGCCTTCGCCGAATTCGTCGCGCAGCTCGAAGCGCGCCGGCGCGCAATGCTCCGGGCCACCACCTGGACCGAGCTCGTGAACGGTCATCTCGAAATGCTCGACGAGTACCTGCGAGCCAACGAGATGCCGCCGGAGGATCGCGCCGCGCACACAGCAATGCTCGAGACGCTCGGCGGCCTGCTGATGCTGGACGAACTCGCGGTGCCAGCCACCTGCGACGAACTCGCCGAGATGCTGTTGCTTGCGACCGAGCGCCGCCAGATCCGAACCGGCACGGCCGGCGTCGGCGTGAGGCTGCTCGACCTGCGGCACGCCGCCGGACTCGACGCCGACGTCGTCGTCATCTGCGGCTGCGTAGAGGGTCATCTGCCCAAGCGCCCCGGCGTCGATCCGCTGCTGCCGGGCCCCGATCGCGATCGCCTGCACTCGATGGGCGCCGAGATCCGCGTGCCACGCGAGTTCGTTCCGCGCCAGCACCGCGACTTCCTCGCCGCCATCGCGGGCGCGGGCGACAAGCTTGTCCTGACGATGCCGCGCGGCGACCTGCGCAAGACGACACGTCACGTGCCGAGCCGCTGGCTGCTTGAGATCGCGGCGCAGCTCACCGGCAAGGAACTGCTGCAGCCGCGCGAATTCGAGGCGCTCACCGATCACCCGGCAATCCGCCACGTGCAGTCGTTCGGATCCGGGCTTGCCGCGCTGGAGAACCCGGCGACCGCGCAGGAGTACCGCTTGCGCCAAGTCGAGATCGAGCCGCCCGCTGAGTCGCCGGACACCGTACTCGCGCGCAACGCCAATCTGGTGATCGCGCGACGTTCGCGCGCGTTCACTCGCTTCGACGGCAACCTCGCCGGCGCGCCGCTGCCGGAGATCACCGAGCGGATCCTCTCGGCCACGCGCCTCGAGAGCTACATCGCCTGCCCCCACTCGATCTTCATGAAATACCTGCTCGGCGTCGAGCCGCCGCTGGAGGACGACGAAGACCGAATCACCGCGCTGGATCGCGGATCCATGATCCACGAGATCCTCGAGCGATTCATCGATCAGAGTCTGCCGGTCGAGTTCGGCTACAAGTGGGCCGCCAAGGATCGCTCGCGACTGTTGGCGATCGCGAATGAGGTCTGCGCGCGCTACGAGAGCGAGGGCCGCACCGGTTCCCTGCTGGTCTGGGAGACGGGCCGTCGCGAACTCGACCAGCAGTTGCGCGACTTCCTTGATCAGGAGCAGGACTTCCGTCTCGCCCATCAGCTTAAGCCGGTGAAGACCGAGTTCGGATTCGGCAGCGGCGACAACGATTCCGAACCACTCGCAATCGAACTCAGCGACGGGCGCACCGTTCAACTGGGCGGCAGTATCGACCGCGTCGACGTCGACCGCAACGGATCGCTTGTCATCAGCGACTACAAGTCCGGCAAGCAGAAGCCCTACGAAAAGATCACCGCTGAGACTCCGCTGGGCGACAACGACCGACTGCAGCTTCCGATCTACGCCTTCGCGGCCCGCGCCGCCGTCGTGGCGGGTCTGATCGACGGCGCGCAGCCCGGCGCGAAGATCACGGCCGCTTATTGGTTCTTCGGCGTCGATTCGGGCAAGCGCACCGACGTCGAACTGACCGAAGAAACCGAACAGGGCGCCAGAGACGTGATCGAGATGGCCATCGGCCTGATGTCGCGAGGCGTGTTTCCGCAGCAGCTACCGACAGTCTTCTACGGCGGCGGCTCGAATTGCGACTTCTGCGCGCCGAACGGCCGCGGCGCCGACGATGTCGGAAGGAGCTGGCGCCGAATCAAGGACGACCCCGCGCTGGCCGAATACGTCGAACTCGCCGGCCTTCTCGAAACGCAGGAGGAGACCGAATGAACCCCGGCGCTTCAGCAACGCCGTCCGACCAACAGGCGCGCGATCGCGTGGTGAGCGCGCTCGACAAGACGATCTTCGTGGAGGCCGGCGCCGGCTCGGGCAAGACGCACGCGTTGGTCGACCGCGTTCTGAGTCTGATCGACAGCGGCGTGGACGTGACGACGGTCGCCGCGATCACCTTCACAGAGCGCGCGGCGGGCGAGCTGCGCGACCGCATTCGTCGTGCGCTGCGCGACAGCATCGCGAGCAGCGCCGACGATGAGCAGCGCGCGCTGCGCGAGACCGCGCTAGAGAACATCGACGACGCCGCGATTGGCACGCTCCACGGCTTCGCCCGCAGGCTGCTCGCCGAGCACCCGATTGAGGCGGGCCTGCCGATCACGTTCACAGTGCGCGACGAGGTCACGTCGTCGGTCTTCGAGCGCTCGGCGTGGGCGGATCGTGCGGACGCGCTTCACGTCGATCCATCGCTTGCCGTCGATATCCGCATCGTGCAGGCTCGAGGTGTTGACCTGGCCCATCTGCGCCAGCTCGGCGAGTCGCTCGACACTTGCTGGGACCGCATCACCCCCGAGCTATTTGCGCCGCCGGAGCCGATCGACTTCGATGAACACCGTGTGGCGATCAATCGCACCATCGAGGAGCTGTGTGCCCACGAAACAGATTGCCTCGACGAGAGCGACAAGCTGCTGATCGCGCTTCAGGAAGCCAAGGCATACGCGATCGAGATCCATCGCGCCAAGGACGCCGAGCAGTTGATCGCGATACTTGCCTCAGAGAAGCCGACCTTCAAGTATGGCGGCAAGGGACGAAAAGACAATTGGGCCGACATCGACGCCGTGCGCGCCGCCGCGAGCGAGGTGGTCGAGGCGCGCGCCGCCGCGATCCAGGCGATCGTCGAGAACTCGCTTCGCCGGCTGATCTGCGTGATCGCCGAGCAAGTGGTGAAAGCAGCAGAGCTGCGACAAGCGACCGGAATGCTCTCGTTCGACGACCTGCTCGTACTCGCCCGCCGTCTGCTAATCGACAACCCCGGCGGCGCCGTGCGCGAGCAGCTGCACCAGCGCTACACGCACATCCTGCTCGACGAGTTCCAGGACACCGACCCGCTGCAGGTGGACATCGCGATGCGGCTGACCGCCGACCCGGCCGACGGTGCCGCCCCCGGCGAGTTGGTGCCGCTGCCCGGCCGGCTGTTCACCGTCGGTGATCCGAAGCAGTCGATCTACGCCTTCCGCGGCGCCGATCTCGCCCTATACCTCGACGTCAACCAGCGCATGACCGGCGGCGCCCCGCCGATCGGCGAGGAGCTGCGGCTGACCACCAACTTCCGAACCGTCGGCCCCGTGATCGATTGGATCAACGCCGCGTTCGCCCGGATCATCACTGAGCGCGCTTCATCCCAACCGGCCTACGCGGCGCTCGAATCCCACCGCGGCGACTGCAGTCTGGCCGGCCCTGCGGTCGTGCAGCTGGGCGCGGACGCTCATCCGACGGATGCGCTGATAGACGAGATCCGCGTCGCCGAAGCACAGGACATCGCCGCCGTGATCGTCGATTGCATGGGCGAAGGCGACGGTGATGCGTGGCAGGTCGAACATTCCGATGGCGACAAGCAGCCGGCGCGGCTTGAGGACATCTCGATCCTGCTTCCCACCCGCACCTCGTTGCCGCGCATCACCGAAGCGCTTGATGCAGCGCAGATCCCCTTCCGGACCGAGTCGTCCGGCCTCGTCTACGCCTCGCCCGAAGTTCGCGCGCTGATCTCGACGCTGCGCGCGATCGACGACCCTGACGACAGCCTGTCGCTGGTCACCGCGCTGCGCAGCATGCTCTTCGGCTGCGGCGACGACGACCTGCTGCGCTTCCGCGAGGAACTCAGCGGCAGTTGGGCCATCTTCGACGATCTCGAAGACCTCGACCAGAGCGACCCCGTCGTCGAAGCGATCGGTTTTCTCGGCCGATTGGCTCGCCAGCGGAACTGGTCCTCGCCGGCGGCGCTACTCGAGGAGATCGTTCGCGAACGCAGGCTGCTGGAACTCGGGCGCGTCGACACGCGACCGCGCGACCTCTGGCGCCGCGTTCGCTTCGTGATCGATCAGGCGCGATCGTGGTCGGCCGGTGGCGGCGGGGCCCTGGGTGATTACATCGTCTGGGCCGAGAGCCAGATGGACGACTCCAAGAAGGTCAGCGAGGCGATCCTGCCGGAGACCGACGACGATGCGGTGAGGCTGTTGACCATCCACGCTTCGAAGGGGCTTGAGTTTCCGATCGTGATCTGCGCGGGTCTGACGAATCAGACGGCCAGGGCTCGCAGTGATGCGAAGGTCGTAGTCGGCGATGGCCGGTGGGACTTCTCCATCGGCTCCAAACTGAGCAGTGGTGACTTGGCGGAGAACCGGGCGAACGAGAAGGATCGCGACCTCGACGAGCGCAAGCGCCTGCTCTACGTGGCGTGCACCCGAGCCCGCGATCATCTGGTCGTCTCGGTTCACCGCGCTGTCAAAAAGGATGAACAGCCGGGCGATGACGCGGCCTGGACGATCGCCGAGGCGAGCGAAGGCACGGCGGTCGCGCCGTTCTCGGCCGGCAAGAACGTTGCCCTGTCCGCGTCAGGCGCGAGCGCGGCCGCGCCGCAGCTGCCTGAGCACGACGAGTGGCAGTCGCGGCTCGACGCGGCACTGGAAGCGACGAGCGTTCCGGATGCGGTCGCAGTGACGCAGACCACGCGGGCCGCGGCCGCTGAGTCGGAGCCTGAACCGGCCGACGATCCCGACTCGCAGGTGCTGGTCACGGCGCCGGGCGACGGCGGAGATGAGACTGCAGAGACCCCGATTCGCCGCGCCCACGGCGGCACCGCGTTCGGCCGGGCCGTCCACGGCGCGTTGCAGACGGTCGACCTGAACGATCCGGATCAGGTTGAAGTGCTCGCGCGCGCGCAGTGCCACATCGAGGGTATTCCGGGTGCGTTGGACGATGTCATTACGCTTGTTCGAAACGCGCTTGCGAGTCCGATTCTTCAGCAGGCCGCCGGCGCCAGGACCTGGCCCGAGCTATGGGTCTGCGGAGAGCATGACGGCACGCTGCTGGAAGGCGTGATCGACTTGCTGTTCGAGACCGAGGACGGGCTGGTGATCGTCGACTACAAGACCGACGCTCGCGCCAGCGCTGATTTCGAGAAGATGGCCGGCGCGTATCGGGAGCAGGTAGTGGCGTATGCGGGGCTGGTGCGGCGGGTGACTGGGCGCGAGGTGGTGCGTGGGGTGTTGTTGCATCTTGGCGAGGGTGCCTGCGTTGAATATGAGGTGGAACTCGAGGGACGTAACAAACAGTCCGTGGAGAGGGAGGGCTGGGAGTAAAGGAGTTCAATTGGGTAAAGGCAGTCGGCTATCAGCATGAGACGCTGCATACGGATGTCCTGAGGGAACTGCTTTCCGATCCGGAGACGAATAGTCGTTTGATGAAGCAGCTATTGAAGCCAGATTCATCGGGACAGGAAGAACTTAAGCGCTGGTAATCCCGGGTCCCAAGGTTCGACAACTCCGGACATCCCGAATATGCCGTGAATACCGAGAAGAAGCCGAATGGTCGAAAAGAGGTCGCGGACCTGATCGCCGACTGATCGATTAAGAGTTCGGAGATACAAGTGGTCTTCGAGACAAAAGTCGACTCAATGTGGAGTTCAGGCCAGCTTGAAAGCTTGGTCCCGATTGAAAGCGGAAACCGCCTCGGCGAATGCAACTTTGCGATCGGCGTTCTGTTCGCGCTCGAGACAACCGCTTTTACCGCCGGCCGCGATGAGCTCCGGTTCTGGGACGGCGGAGTTCCAGTCCCCGCCGTCGGCGAGCATCACCGCCAGATCCCGGATCACCCGGCCGGGGTCATGCCCAGCACGCCGTTCACGTACCCCCACCAACCCTTCCGACAGCGCCCTGGTCAACCCGACCCGGTCAGCGACCCCGGCAAGCAAACTACTGCCCGCATGCGACACCAAGCCCGCTCCGTCCGCCGTGACATCTACGTTGATCCGGCGTCCATCATGTGTCACCTTCAAGGTGATCCTCCAGAGTTAGAACTTCAGGCCTTCAGCAACCCGAAGAATCCCTGCTCCGGCGGACAGTAAAGCGGCCCCGAACCCCGGGGCCGCCACCGCTTAATGCAAGATCCAGACTAGCCTGATTGATGTTCAGTTCCTCCTATAATACACGTCAGCATGGAATAGTCGGCAAAAGGAGAGATGATGAGCACTAAAGTCCCAAGCGTCGAATTAGTTCAGACGCAGCTTACCGAAGTTCTTGATCAGCTTGACCTCTCGTGGGAGGCTGACGACGGATTCATCCGCATACCGTTCGGAGGATCTACCGCGGACTCTTCCCTCACTATCGGTATTTCGGTGATCGCCAGGAAAACCATACTCGGCGAGCTGCCATTCGTATCGATGAAAACAGTCCTGGTCGTCGGCATCGCCCTCGACGGTGATAATGGGGACGAGAAGTTCGCGACTGCGGTGAAATGGGTTAACGACTTCAACCAGCAGGCCGTCTTGCTTCGAGCCATTTGGGGAGTTGACGAAGTGGACGGTGAGAATGCTCTCAACATCACAATGGAAGCTGAGCTTCTCGCCACCGACCTCGATCCAAGGGAGGTCTGCGTCGCATTGAGCGAGCTCGAGATCGCTGCGAATACCTGGGACGACAAGCTCGCGGAGGAGCTGGGCGGCGTCACTGGGGCGAAGGCTCTCCAAGGATTCACGGCGCAGATGCGGTTGCCCACCGACGATTAGCAATAATGACCGGCTTCAGCCCAACCGCGGCCGGAACGAATTGCCTTCGCGAGCCCTAACGGATGAAAGCACCGGCGGCGGTAATGCCGCCGGAGGACATAAAATGCTCGCTCACAAGCACGTTCAGTGCGAATGTGGCGACTGCAAGGAAGCCCGCAAGAAGCTTGGGGAGCTTGTCGTCTGCCAGGGGGGCTGTCAAGGATCTAGTCACGAAATACCTTAAACCCCTCTGGAAGAAGTTCTCAGATTCCGACCCGGCTGAGAAGGTTGATATCAAGCATCCCGTCCCAAGCGGACTCCTCCTGCAGAGCATTCGGCTTGACCCCAACGGAGTGGAGGCGGATTGAAGGATACCGTCAAGCCGAGAAGGACGTGTCGCAGGCGCGCGGGCACCTGATGCAAAACCTTCTTGGTTTGTTGCCAGGCTGCGTTTCAACCCCGGCGAAGAAAGCTGGTGGTTCAGCGACGACGCTTCCGGATATCGTCTGCTGTAAACGGCAGATCATTGCCGAGATCAAGAGCGCAGACAACACCCTGAATAGTGCATCCGGGAAGGGTACCTACGGACAATTAGTGGAATTCCTTAATATGCCTAAATATAGGGGCTATACGGCAGTCGTCGTGCAGTTAGCCTCGAAATCCCGGTAAGCATCTGAAAACACCCTCGGAAGCGTCCGTTTCGTCAGTCAGAATGCGGTTTACGATGACCCATTCAACTTCCCGAAAGGACACCCCGAGGGTGAATCTCAAAACTACTGGAAGAAGAGTAGAAGTTACGTCAGACGCTGAAGGTCTTACCTCCCGTTCTGGCGCTTATCTCTTGACCGAACTCGCCGATCGGCTCGGTCTCACCTCGGCTCTTTCATCGGCCATGGCCCCGACCAGATCACGCCGCTCGGCCCACGATCCCGGAACGGTAATCAGAGACCTGGCCACCTCGATTGCTGACGGTGGTGATTGCGTCTCCGACCTCGGAGTCCTCGCCGGCCAGAAGGACCTCTTCGGAGAGGTGGCCTCGAACTCCACTGCCCACCGGGTGATCGGCTCGATCGGTGAATCTGAGCTCGAAGCCCTCCGGGCCGCAAGGGCTGCGGCCAGAGCAGGCGCCTGGCAGGCAGGAGCAAGACCAGAGGAGCTGATCATCGACATTGACGCCACCCTGCTCCAGGCTCACTCCGAAAAGGATCAGGCCAAAGGCAACTACAAAGGCGGCTTCGGTTTTCATCCGCTGATCGCCTACCTGAGTGAATCCGGGGAGCCCCTGGCCGCCCTGCTTCGCCCCGGAAACGCCGGGGCGAATACTGCCGCCGATCATTTCAAGGTCCTGGAGCTCGCCTTGGAGCAGATCCCCGAAGCCGACCTTGACCGCGAGATCCTCGTTCGATGCGATGGCGCCGGAGCAACCCACGCTTTCACCGCTGACTGCCGCGAAGCGAGCATCAACTTCAGTGTTGGTTACGAACTGAGCCCCGCGGTTCAGGAAGCAATCATTCAAACCCCCGCAGCAGGCTGGCAGCCGGCGATTGAAGCAACAGGCTTGATCAGGGACGGAGCCTGGGTCACGGAGCTCACCGGGTCGGTTGATCTCTCCAACTGGCCGCAAGGATCCCGCCTGATCTGCCGAAAAGAAAGAGCCCATCCCGGAGCGCAGCTGAAGTTCACCGACCACGACGGTCACCGCTTCACCTGCTTTCTGACCGACACTCAAGACGATCGAAACGCCTTGCTTGAGCTCCGCCACCGCCAAAGGGCCAGAATTGAGGACTGGATCCGCTCCGCCAAAGACACCGGAATGCGGAACCTGCCCTTCGCAGGCTTCGCCGCTAATCAGGCCTGGCTCGAGATCTCGTTGATCGCGCAAGACCTACTGGCCTGGACCAAGATCCCTTGCCTCACCGGGGCGCTCGCCAAGGCTGAACCGAAGCGGCTTCGCCAGAGGCTCTTTCATGTTGCCGGACGCATCTGCCGCTCCGGTCGAAGGGTCACCCTTCGGCTGCCGAGAAGCTGGCCCTGGGCCAAAGAGCTTGAGGCTGCTTTCAGGCACCTTAGGGCCTTGCCGGCTCCGCTTCTTGCCTGACGGCCCGCCGGCCTGACTCACTCACCTCGGGATCAATCGCCCGGCTTCGCCGGATGATCACCGCTGGGATGAAACAGGCCTCACCGACCGGGGCTTGGCCGAAACGTTGGCCTGGGTGGCACACTTTTCGACCGGCGCGTTCATGAACACCGCATGGAGCACTTTTCGACCGGTCGCCATGCCTGCCGAAGGCTTACTGGGAAATCGAGGCTAGGAGCACGGCCGCTACCACGAGGCCTACCGCCACCTGCGCTACTACGCCCAAATCGCCCCCCGCCAGCGCCTGGAACTGGTGCTGGCTCGGCAAAGCCGCCGAAGCGATCGGCGAAGTTGGCGAAGCACGGGCTGCCTACGAGCAGGCCTGTGAGATTGAGGTCGCTGATGGTGACGACGCTGAGGAGACCGATGCGGCGGAGCTGCTAGTGGGGTTGGACGGGGGTTGAGGGTGCGCCACGGCGCCGCCAGTGTCGCGCCTATGCCCTGGTTGCAGTCTCCGCCGCGCAGTTGCAGCATCTCGTCAGATTTTGCCGACGAAGCGCGACTGAACTGGGATCAACCGAGTGTTTCTAACCAGACCCTCTGCCTCCTAACCGAGCCTGTATGGAATGATCCCTAGTCAGCGCCATTCATATGACGACCTCGATGAGCTTACGCGACATTCACTGGAAGCACCGGTACACGAGCTCGACGGATAGTTTGGTTGATTCGTTTTACGCCCCGGCTCTTGGCGCATCGTGCAATTATGACCGCGCGTCTGGGTTTTTCCGGTCCACCGTGTTCTTGCTCGCTGGCGGAGCCGTGTCGGCGTTCGCGCTGCGTGGAGGTACTGCCCGAATCCTCTGCTCACCGAACCTTTCGGGCAGCGATATCGAGGCAATCGCGGCCGGCGTTCGCGCAGCCGAAGCGGCGGAGGAAGCGGTGCTCCGGGAACTGACGGAGACTCTTAAAGACCAAGATGCCCAGGGTCCGCTTAAGGTTCTCTCCGCGCTGCTGGGATTAGAGGCTCTTGAGATACGCTTCGCGTTACGCAACGGGGGGATGTTTCACGACAAGCTAGGGATCTTCACTGATGAGCGCGGAGATCGCGTGAGCTTTTCAGGAAGCATCAACGAGACTCTGAGCGGGTGGTCTCGAAATCATGAGGCCTTCGAGGTGTTCCCGTCGTGGACTCGTGACGCCGACCGGGTTGATGAGCATGTGGAGTTCTTCGAGCACGCTTGGCACGGCGATGCGGAAGGCGTCGAAGTCTTCTCGGCTCCCGAGGCTCTCGTGAAGAAAATCCTGCAAGCCGGACCACCCGATCCTGAGGCACTCTTGAGGGCGAATGCGGCGAAGGAATCGTTTCGAAAGGAGGTCGATGAAGACTCCGCCACGGGTCCGTCACCGCAACAGGCACGCCTCTTCGAGCATCAAGTAGAAGGAATGCAAAGCTTCCTGGAAGCCGGCAACAAGGGAGTTCTTAAGCACGCAACGGGGAGCGGCAAGACCATGACCGGTCTGCGGATCGCGGAGCAATGGTTGCGTGATGGCGGGAGCGCCTTGATCTTGGTTCCGAGCCTGCTGCTGCTCGATCAATGGGACTCTGAGATTAGTCTGATCTTGGCTGATCTTGACCCGCCGGTCCTTCTGGCCGGAGGGCGTCACCACAGATGGAGGAAGAACGGGCTTCTAGAGATCTTTACGGGCGGTGCTGAGGACAGATGCATCACAGTCGCGACAATGCAGACCACCGTGTCACCAGCCTTCCGCCGAGGCGTCGCCGGCGGCGGCCATCTACTCTTGATAGCCGACGAGGTTCACCGGATGGGCAGTAGCCAGAACCGCGCGCTCATGACTATTGAAGCCGGGGGGCGTCTAGGGCTGAGTGCGACACCGGAGCGTTACGGTGATCCCGCAGGCACCGCTGCGATTTTCGAGTACTTTGGAGAGATCCTCAGCCCCGAGTTTGGGATTGAGGATGCAATTCGCACCGGGCGATTGACGCCATATGAGTACTTGGTGCACGTGGTTTCGATGTCTGAAGAGGAGACCGAGGATTGGGAAACAATCACGAAATCGATTGGCCGGATCATTGCTCGTTACAACGGTAAGGTCCCCTCCCCAATTCCGAGCGATCTCAAGTTCGCACTCATCAATCGGTCGCGCATCGCAAAGAACGCGCGGAGCAAAGCCCCCAAAGCGGCGAGCATCGTAACCGAAGCTTACAAGTCCGGCCAGCACTGGTTGGTGTACTGCGACAACCGTCACCAAATGGCCGAGGTGCGAGAGCACCTCAAGGGGAACGGAGTAGATAGCTACGAGTACCACTCCGCCATGGAAGGCGATAGAGACGAAACAATCGGACGATTCGAACGCGACGGGGGAGTAATAGTGGCAATCCGATGCCTCGATGAAGGCGTTGACATTCCCGCGCTCTCACACGCCGTAATCCTGGCATCCTCGCAGAACCCTCGGGAGTTCATCCAACGCCGAGGCCGGGTGCTTAGAACTGCCCCCAATAAACACAAAGCAGTGATTCACGATCTCCTAGTGAAACCACCGTCCCCTGACTCCGGTGACGCACTTGCAACCGCTGAACTCACGCGTGCAATAGAGTTTGCTGAGTTTGCTATGAACCTGGGAGCGAGCACAGCGCTTGAGAAACTCTGCTCCGAATGGGGCTTCAACCCAGACGATCTGCGTAACGAAGGATTTGAGAGGGACGACATGGACACCGATGCGGATGAGGCCCAATCAGATGAGTGACGGTCGCTTGATCAAGGTCCTCAACCGGCGCCGTGAAGAGCTCGCCCCGGATGTGCCGGCAGACCTGATCCGCCAGATCGCGGCGGTTGAGGAGCGCAACCAATACGACGATGACCGGCGCAAGGTGCTGACGGAACTACGCGGACTCTTTGACGTTGCCACAGCCGAAGTCCTTGACGAGGAATAGTGCTCGTGAACCAGTCTGTCATAAAAAAGCTCCGGATCGTCAACTTTGGACCCTACCTCGGGGAGCAGAACCTCGACCTCGGTGAGGGCAGCCAACCAATTATTCTCATGCACGGCGAGAACATGGCAGGAAAGACGAGTCTTCTGAACTCGATCCGATGGCTGTTCTACGGAGCCGCGAAGGATCGCGGCGGGAGGCCAATGCCCAGGCGCAAACTCCTGAACGACGACGCGGCTGCTAAGAAGGATTACCGAGTATCGGTCGAAGCCGAGATAGCAATGTCCATAGACGGGGACGACATCGAGCTCAAGCTCAAGCGTCAATTTCAGCAAAAGACTGGCGCGCCGGAACCGACGGCAGACACGCACTTCACGGAACATCTCGACATCACCGTAGATGGCATTGTCAAACCGTCGTCGGAGTTTGATGACTGGGTCAATACCGTCCTTCCCGAGGATATCTCGAGGTTTTTCTTATTTGACGGAGAGCTCCTAAATGAATACGAAGAGCTGGTTAGGGCGGATGAGAGCGTTCAATCTGGCAGAGTCAAGCAAGCGATCGAGCAGATACTTGGAGTGCCATCCGCCAAGAACGGCAAGACAGATCTTCTAAAGCTAAAGCGCGAGATAGAACGGAGCTACAACAAGGAGGCTGGGAGTCACACGGAGGCTCAAGCAGCCGCCAAAGAGTTGGAAACGCTTGCTGCTGAGACTGATGCCTGCGAATCTGATCGAGATGACCTCACGACGCAGCTGGAAGAGGCGCGCTCCGAACTTAAAGAGTGCGAAGCTGAACTTCGGCGGCACACAGATCTGCGTGAGAATGCCGGTCGTCTTGAGGAGGTCACGAAGCGCATCTCCGATCTCGCCGAGAGTGATCTGAAACTTCGCGGCGATCTCCGGAACGACTTGATAGAGCTGTGGCGAGATGCGCTAAGCCCGCGGCTTGAGCATGAAGTCCGCAGGCTGGAACGTGATCTCGAGACAATTGGACAGGCGCTGAGAGAACACGCTGTCTTGAGTTCGCGCCTTGAGGAAATCGGCATTTCAATCAACAAGGACGCATGTGCCACGTGTGGCCAGACGGTTCCGGAGGACGCTAAAGCTCGGCTTCGCAGTGATGAGAGCGAAGTCAACTTAAAGCTCGCTGCCATCGAGGGTAAGGCGAACGTCCAACGACAGTCCGAAATTCAGGGCGCGATAGAGCGACTGCGACGGGTTTCACCGGTTGGAGTGATAAGTGGAGTTCAAGCGCGCGAGGCACAGATCAAGGAGAACGCTGTACAGGTTCATAAGGCTGCGCGTGAGAAGGAGAACCTGATGAAGATGCTCAAGGGCCAAGACCCTGATGCCATCTTGCAGTATGAGCGTAACCAGAAGAAGCTTCAGGACAGAACCGCCCGCCTCGATGCTCAAATTGGATTAGTCAACGAGAAACTTGATGAACTGCAATCTCGATCGAGCCATCTGACGCGCCAGATCGAGGAGAAGAACGTTCCAGCGATGAAAACCTTGACAGCTAAGAAGCGCTTAGTGGATCAAACCCTCGCACTTTTCGACCAAGCGATCGTGGACTTGATTGACGAGCTACGCACTGCGGTCGAAGAAGAAGCCACGGCAATCTTTCTCGAGTTGACCACTGATAAAGGCTACGAAGGCCTGCAGATCAATGAGAACTATGGTCTGACGATTCTCGGCCCCGGCGGACAGGAAATTAGCGTGCGTTCAGCTGGGGCCGAGCAGATAGTCGCGCTCTCGTTGATCGGAGCGCTTAACCGACTCGCAGCACAAAAAGGCCCGGTAATCATGGACACCCCATTTGGACGGCTCGATCGTGGCCATCGTGCAAATATCCTGCGCTTTGTGCCGACACTGGGTAAGCAGGTAGTGCTCCTTGTGCACGGCGGCGAGGTGAACCGCGAGACGGACCTAGACGACATCGCTTCCAAGATTGACCGCGAGTTCAAGATAGTGCACCTCTCGCCGACGACGAGTGCGATAGAGCGGGTAGGTAGATAGGGATGGCAAAGAGCCCGGCAGCCAAAGACGACCTTCTGCAGATCGGTGTATCCACGTCGGGGCAGAAGGTCCTAGATGAGATGCATGACGGAGGACTTGTCAGCGAGCAGATGGACGCCTACCGCCTTGCGATTGCGACGGCCATAGCATTCGGACGCTCCCCACGAGGCACTGAGGGCTCGTGGAAGACCAAGTACGCAGTCAGTGGCATCGACCCCCAACAAGATCTGAAAGTCATCGTTGCTGAGATCTACCCGAACTTCGCCACCACTCCCTACAGGGCAATACAGGACCTAGCCGACCAAGGGCTGGACATAATCGGCGCCCAAATGGAGGGTGGGACGATCTTCTTCGGAGAGCTGGTGGAGAAGATCAATAAGGCCAACGTCGGAGGGCCTGCCGACGATGGTTCGGGCAAATAGTCCTGCGGCGCTCTGATACCCGGTGACGTGGCTTCTCGATAGTGAGGAGTTGGATGACCCAGAGCGCTCTGGCGCCGCGCTGCCGGCTGGTGCCTCCGCGGCTCACAGAGTGCAGATGCTTCGCGACTTGGTGACGCAGGTCGTCCATGCCTCGCTGACACCAATCTCACGGCCCGGAATCGCGAAGGCGACCCAAGGACTGCTGGACGCCGCGTGGGTTGAAGTCACGGCCGCGGAGATAGCTGAGGCAGTCGAGGATTCGCTGCTCGAGTCGACCGATATTGATCGGGATGGTGCCGGCCGGTACTTCAGCCTCATCAAAGGCCCAGCGCCGCCTCGTGCGGCACGCTCGTTACGTATCGCAGCAGCGATCGCCGCAGATCTGAGCGACAGCGAGATCGTCGGATACTTAACCCAGAACAACCCCTTTCGGCACATCCTCGCGGCGCCTCTGCTCAGCCACGCCGAAACCGTAAGGCTCTCTCACTTAATCAAGAAAGGAGACTTAGATGCCAAGAATCGCTTAATCGCGGCCAACACACGGCTCGTCTTAAGCATCTCTAGGAAGTGGCGCGCTTCGCAATCGGCGGGCCACGACCTTGATGACATGTTCCAACAGGGTTGCTTAGGCCTGATTCGTGCCGCAGAGAAGTTTGAACCGGCGATGGGCAACCGCTTCTCTACCTACGCAACGGTGTGGATCCGTCAGGCGATCCAGCGCGGCCTGGCCGACCAGGCGCGCACGATCCGCATCCCCGTCCACGTCGTTGAGAAGCTCCACAAGATCGGCCGCGCCGAGCGCAAGCTGGTCACCGAGATGGGCCGCGAACCGACGCCGGAGGAGATCGCCGAAGTCACCGATATCGACCCCGAAGAGGTCGATCAGATCAAGCGCTCAGCTCAGGCGCCGGTCTCGCTCGAGAAGCCGGTTGGTGATGAGGAGGAATCGGAGTTTGGTCAGCTCCTCGCCGACGAGCTAGCCGAGTCACCATACGAGGCCGCCGCAGAAGGGTCGATGAACGAGTCCCTGCGTGAAGCGCTGGAAAACCTCTCCTACCGTGAAAGCCTCGTGCTGCAAATGCGCTACGGGCTGGGCGGCGCGCGTCCGGGGACGCTTAGCGAGGTTGGCCGAACCTTCAACGTGACGCGGGAGCGGATCCGCCAGATTGAGAATCAGTCACTGGAGAAGCTGCAGTCGCTGGCCGAAGCGCAGGCGACAGCAGGCGCGCTGCACCGAACACCGTCCTTGCAGCGGTCGATGAGCCGAATGTGGGTTGCTGATCTGCTAGTGCCACGGCCATGGCTCAGGAGACCCACCTACGTGCCGACGCCTAGTGATGGGGCGCACCAGCAGCCGGCCTCAGCAGATAGAGGCAAGGGGCAAATCCATATGGAAAAACCGCGAAGTCAAAGAAGTAATACATGAAGATATCGGGTGTAACTAAAGCAAGTGGAAGGCGCCCCCGCTAGGCCTCCGCGCTGGAAGCGCCGTGGAAGTCTACGAGGCTACGAGCGACTTCCCGCTGGGAAGCTCTGGCGAGAGAAACGTCGTGAACTGCGGCGTTCAGCATAGGAGGCGCTCAACTCTCGAGAACTTGACTGATCTGCCCTGACCGTCAGGCTCTTGGCTCATCGACATCTGCCGTCTGCTCCTCCGTGGACGAATCGTCGGCTCGCGCGTACTTGACGAGCAACTCGTGGAGCGGCTTGCCGGCATTAAGATGGCTGTGGATGTGCTCGACTCCTGCCTCCGCCAAACGCTCCATCATCGCCTGAGGTCGGCCACCGTGATCAATGCGCAAGTACTGGGTCGCAGTCCGTAGCGAGTGCTCAGGGTCAAGGCTGCCGACATTGAACTTCGTCTTGTACGCGCGCGACTCAGGCGCCGGCTCCAGATCCTCGGCCAGGGCAATCGCGATCGCCAATCTGTAGACATCCTGTTCGTGGTCGAAGCGACCCTCCTCAATGATCTCCTTGATCTTGAGATCGACCTCCTCGGACAGTCCAATCTGGCCCTTGTCGGCCTGCTCGGTGGTCACCCGATCTGCCTCCTCTCGATAACGGTGTAGAACTCGTCTTCTTTGCGCATCTCGTACTCCGCTACGATCTGGTCCCGGATCTCGTTGAGGTCAGAGTCGTCCACCTCGGCTGAATGGACGAGCAGGAACACCTGATCGGCCATGTCGCTGAGGTACTTCAGGACGTTGGCGCGATGCCCCCTGTCCAGTCGGCCCAGCGGTGTGTCCATCACAACGGGCGCGGTACGTGTCGCGTTCTTGTTGAGGGCCCCGATCAACGAGAAGGCGACAATCTGCTCTTGGCCAGCTGAGCGGCCTGGAACGGGGGTCCCTGTCGAGTCGAGCGTCACGAGACCGTAGTTCTTATCGATCCTCAGGCCTGTCGCCTCATCTGATGTCGTTAGGCCTAAAAAGATCTCCGAGGCGTCCTTGCCGACCTGGTCGCGACGTTCGTCGCGGAAGATCCCGATCGCCTGCTCGTAGAGATCCGCGAGGTGCTCAGCGGTGTCCGCTCGAGCGTTCAGCGTTGCCGACTCTGTCGACGTCGAGAGCTTCTGAACTGCCAGCTGCGCTTCGCGAAGAGTCGCTGACGCCGTCGCCACAGCCTCCTTGGCGTCCTTGATCTTCTCCTCGATGAAGCCGAGGCTCTTGAGGGCGTTCTCAAGCTGCTCAGTCGCTTTGCGGACTGCCGACTCCGTGCCAGGACCTGCCTCGACGGTCAGGCCAGAGAGCATTTGCTTCTGCTCGACAATGTCCCGGTCGAGTTGCCCCAACCGCTTGTCCTCCGAGACGGCGTCGTTCAACCGACCGGTTGACTTGACGCCCATCAGCGCGAGCGCAATGCGACGCAGGTCCTTCAAGTCGCGGCTGGGGCGTGGCAGGCCGGACCGGAGCTCTTCAATGTCCTTGTTGATGTGGTCAGCGGCATCGCCGTGCAGTGGCTGGCTGCATTGATCACACGTGCCAGTGCTCAGCGAATCGTTCAGCTTCTCGATGACGAGCTCGTCCCGTTCGCGATGCTCGGCTGCCTGTAGATCCCCTTCGATGGCGACCTGGGCGGGGGCGACCACTCCGGCCAGTACGTCCTCCCAAGTCCCCTTAAGCGCCTCTTGCCGGCGATCGACCGTCGCGTCGCGCGCCTTCTCCAACTCCTCAACCTTGCTCCGCATGCTGTCCCGCTTGATGAGAACCTGGTTCAGCGCCTTGTCTCTCCCGAGGACTTCCTCCGCTTGATCCCGGCGAACCTCCTGATCGACGTGCTGCGCTTCCAGGCCGGCCAGGTCTTCCTTCGCGGCGTCCAGGCCCTTCTCTGTCTGCTCGGAATAGAGCACCGCCTGCTCAGCCTTGCCTTCTTGCCTGGTAGCGCTCGTAGCCTTCTTCCGGAAATCCTGCGCCACTGCACGGAGATCGGTCACCGCGTTCATCAAGGCCGGAAGACCCAAGATGTGCTCCACTGCTTCGCGGACTTGCGGCTCGCCGCCCTCGGCCAGCATTTCCTCATAGCGGCGAAGGTCTTCGCCATCGAACAGGAAGAAACGCGCGACCTCCCGGTCGAGCACCCCACGCAGGAACCTCTCCGCGTCGTCCTGATGGAGCGTTGTCTCCCCCTTCCTGACGTAGAGATGAGCCACCCCAGTGCTGGCATCGTATGTCCGTCGAACTAGTGACTCCTCGCCGTCAACGTTAACCACCATCTCGACCAGCACTTCTGTCTCTTGTTCCTTCTTAGCGTGCTGGTTGAGCAGCACTGCGTCAGGAACGCGGGCCCCTTGACGGTCGTTGAAGCGACCGAGCAGCGCCCACGAGATCCCGTTCAGGAAGGTGGTCTTGCCAAACCCCGTCTCACCATGGATGACGTAGAGCCCACGATCAAGATCCAGCGTCTGACGCCCCTTGAAGATCAGGAAGTTGCTGAACGTGAGCTGCCGGATGATCACTCCGCCTCAGCCTCCGCACTGGCGGTGATCAAGTCTCGCAAGGCGGCGCAGACCGGGCCACGGTCGTCTTCGAACTGGTCCTCGTGCTCAAGCTCGAATACTAACCGGAGGAGCTTGGCGTCGACCTGCGGATAGTACTCGGACCGCACCCGCTCAAGCACCTCCAAAGCAACGAGAGGATCGGTTCCAGTCACTCTGTCTCTCCGTCCTCTTCGGCGATTACGTCGCTGCCGTCAGCGACCCCACCGAGAGTTATATCCAAGTCGTACTTCTGAGCGAGCATCCGAAGCTGCACCTCGGCCTCTTGCGAGCTTGTCGCCGGCCCGCTGAACTCAATCGCCCGTGCCACCTCGCGTCGAATGAACGTCGCGGTCTCTGCGTCATCTGAGTCGCCGGGGACCACGAGCGCGTCGTGGATCTCGGCGAGAACTTTCGTATCGTGCTGGCGAAGCACACGGCCGCGCCGCTGAATAAATTCTCGCCTCGTGGTTGACGACGCGAGGATCAACGCGTGGGAGATCCGCGGGATGTCAACGCCCTCATCCAGGCAGTTGATCGACAGCATCACGCCGCCTCGGTCGGCGAACTCGGAGAGATCTACGTCGGCTGCTCCGACTGCCTGAGTGTGAAACTCCATCGTCCGTATGTCTCGCTCATGTAACGCGTCCCGGACGGCCTCAAGCTGAACAATGCCGTCGCAATAGACGAGCCACGCCTGCCCCGGCTCATATCGCTCCTGTAGGAGATCGGCTGTCAACGAGACCTTTGCCCTTGCGGACTTGATGACGCGGGCACGCTTAATGAGGAGGCGCTTCACCGGTTCGTCCATCTCCCCTCGCGCTCGCGCGATCGATCGACCGATCTGCTTGCTGATCTCGCGCCACTCGTTCCGCTCGTCGTCGTCAAGCGTCACTTGATGGACGAAGTAACGGTAGTCGCACAGATGTCCGTCGCGGATCGCGTCAGCGAGTGTGTAAGGCGGCTCGATCACGCCACCGAAGTAGTTCTGGATGAGGTCCGTGCCGGCGGTGTCCCCCTCGCGCTCCCAGGTCGCAGAGAGACCGAGCCGCCATTCAGCCGCGATCGTCAGGATCCGTTGCTGGGTCGGGCTTCCGATCCGATGAACCTCATCAGCGACAAGGCACAGTCGCTCGATGTCGCTCGTTCGATTGAGGAAGTCCTCGCTGCACGCGGTCGCCATCACAGCAAGCACGACCCGCGGCTTGTCGCGCTCCGAAAGCCACCCGCGCAGGACGCTGCCCTGCTTCCACGCGTTGTGACCGCCGCCGGCGAGAAGGACAGACACGCAGTCCCCGAAGAAGGCCCTGAGGCCCAGGGCCCACTGACGAAGTAGCTGACGGCTTGGGACGACGACAAGGACGCCCCGGTCGTCCTTGAGCGCGAGATTAATGCAGTTCAGTGCCGTGATGGTCTTTCCGCTGCCAGTAGCGTGTTCGAAGATCCCGCGGTAATCGGCTTTGATCCATCCTGAGATCGCGTCCTTCTGATGATCTCTTAGCGTCGGGCGAACGGTCCTGCCGACGATCTGTCGGTCCAGCGCCTCTTGTGCTGCGGCGACGTCGTCGTGCTCAGTGATGGCCTTGAGGCGCTCGAGAGCAACGTCAGGAAAGTCGATGACCTCTACGCCGTTCTCCGTGTTGCTCCATAGCCGCTCAAAGGAGGCAACATCGGCGGCGACGTGCTCACCGCCCTCTGCTGTCCAAGACCGGTGGACGTGGAACGATTCGTGGTTCGCGAGGCCGGACCAAGCCGACCAAGTCTCGTTGGCCGAGCCGGTGAACGACACGCAGTCGTCGAAAGCATCAGTGAAGATGCCAACCTTGTCGTGGAACAGCCCGGTGTTGTTCCGGTTGAACGCGATCTTCATCTCGACAACGTTTTTTGAGATGAGAGCCCCGAGCATCGTCGCGGCTGCACGGCTCACCTCGTCTGAGCTCATCTCATCCAGTTCGCGATTGAGCGCCTCTCCCACGCCGCGCTCGTCGTAACCCTGCCGGATAGCTTCGATGTCCTCCGGGGACAGGTGGGGTGAGCAGACGATGCGCATCCTGCCCCCGCGATCCGCGAACTCGGCAAGGGGCATGCGAATGAGTACGTAGAACGTGCTGCTGAAGTAGCCGACCGCGCGGTCATAGCGCTGGCTGTGGGTGAGGCACGGCTGGAAGAATTCTCCAACCAGATCGTCCTGCCCAGTCGAATAGCGCAGCTGCAGCTCGAGATCCTGGAGGCCGGGCATCGCGCGCTTAGGGCTTGATGCGCTTCTTGAGTGCGTCGGCCAGATGGTCAGGTCGCGCCGCAATGATCGTCTCTCTCAGGCCGCCATGCAAGTTCCGATCCATGTTCGCTATGCCAGAGATCTGTGCGTCGCTCAGAACCTGGATCCTGACTTGGCAGTTCTTCGACCACCCAAAGTCGACATGCTTCTGGGCCTCCCAGAGAACGAACCTGTCGTAGAACTCTGAGTAGCCGAGCAGGATCGGCCATCGGCCAGGTGGCGGGGCGAAGTTCCCGGGCTCGTCTCGGGCCTGGCCGGGGGCAATCAACTGGATCTTTAGCTCGCTCGCGTGGCGCCCTCCTGGAGGGTTCGTGATCGTGAAAGGAAAGATCGCCAAGGGAACGGCGCCATCGATCTCGATCAGAAACGGGTTCTCGTCGAACGGCCCGTGCTCCCTGACGTCGGGGCCGATCGCGGCAATGACCCGTTCCGCGATCTCAGTCTTGCTCATTGCGGGCACGGCTCAAGCTCCTTCATCGTGTACATCCCGTCCTCGCAACCGAACCGCTGCTCGCAGAGCCGACGAACCAACGAGTAGGCGCCGACCTCCAGGCCGATGTCCCCGTTGAAGTGAGCTCGAACGAGCAGCGAGTGAAGATACGGCAAGGTCCGCTCACGGTCTGCTTCAGAGTCTGCGCCGATCGGGGCGAGCGCACGCAGGTGCTCCTCAATTAGATCGCCGGCCGCGCCGAGGTTTCGGTTGTACTTGGGCTTGCGGCGGGAACGGTCGCTCTTGTGCGCGTTGATGACCACATCGAAGGCCGCCACGTCTTCCTGCCCGGAGCGACCCTTGTAGCCCTTGAAGCTCTGCTGGGTCTTGTCGATGTGGGTCGCCGAGACCAGGTCGAAGCCAGCGGTCTCGATCGCAACGCGCAGCGCTGACCAGACCTCAGCGTCGGAGCTGTTGAAGACGACCGTTGTCCAGCCGCTCGGCTTGAGAACGCGATGAATCTCCGCGAAGGCCTGCGCCATCAGGTCGGCGTAGGCATCAACCGTCTTCCCTCCAGCATCGGGTTTCAGCGATCGATTCACGACGGCTTCCTCGCGAGTGTCGGTCACGGCCCCGAGCCAAGACTCCCAGACAACGGCACAATCCGCATAGAAGATGTTCGCGCCGAACGGCGGGTCTGTGAAGCAGTAGTCGACCGACGCGTCGGGGAGGCCGAGGCGTTGTGCCGGTCCGCGCAGGACGCTTGCTGAGACGCCGACCGGTAGAGGCACGGCGTAGTAACGAGCAAGCTGTTTGATCTTGTTGGCGAACACGCGGAGCGGGTTCACTTCGATCGACAGCTGGGGGATGTACAGGGTGCCCGTGAGAGGTCGCTGGCCGCCGCGGGCGTTGTAACGGCGCATCCGAGTCGCGTGCCAGACCGTGTTGGTGAATGCGAATGCGAGTGTCTGCCGGAGCGCCAAGTCGTTGACCTGACTGATCTCGCGCCAAAGCCTTGAGACGGCCCGTAGGTTCCTCGGAGTCCAGAAGTCCGCGACCGACTCAACTCCCTGCAGATGCAGCGCCGACCGTATGTACATCTCTCGGTCCGGGCCGAGGAGCACCTTTGGGTACCAGTCGCGAACGGGCCGGCTGCTCAGGTCGCTGATGCGATCGAGGTCCGCAGCTGTTGGCTCGCGCTCGTACCGTCCGGCGCTGTCCGTGATCGACACCCACGCCGGTACTGAGCCTGCGCGCTCGGCGCCTTGCTTCGTGACCCGGGCGCCGCAGTTCGGGCATGGCCATTCCTTGCCGATCGTGCCTCGGTCACGATCCACCGCTACGTCCCAGAGCGCGGCCATCTCGCCGCACTCAGCGCACACGTAGGACTCCGACCACAGGGTCCATTCGATGCGGGCACGACCGCCGTCGCGCCCGGTAGTGCGATACCAATTATCAAATCCCCGGCTGACGTTGTGCATCACGAGATCCGCCACCTCAACAAGTCTGCCTGGGTCGACGCCGCGGGTCATGTTGGAGGCAAGATGCACGGCTCCGACGCCGAGATCGTTGAGGACGGCATTCCGGCCGGCACGCAGTGCTGCAACCCCCGTCATCCCAGAGCCGCAGAACGGATCCAGGACTAGATCACCCGGGCGTGTGTGGTGAACGACGTACGGCTCGATCGCCTCGGGCGGAACCTTCGTTGGGTATGAATGCGCGAGATAGGCGCTCGTGCCCTTGGCGCCAACCGTGGGGATATGTAACGGCTCTTGAATCTCCAGCGGACCGCCGGTGGTCATCTCAGGGATGACTCCGACCCGGGGGTACAAGTCAGCAAGCCGCAACGCGCGTCTCCTCGACTGCCCGATCGCTGGAGGCCGCGTCTACGAGGTCAGCTACCTCCTGGAAGCTTAGAGGGCGCCGTGACTGTCGCAGGCATTCCGCGGCCACCAAGCCGAAGACATGCCCGACCGAAACTGGGTCTCCCGAGGCCTCACGGATCTCAGTAGCCACGAGGTCGTCCAGCCCCACCGCCCTGTGGGCGCGTTCGTCTCCGCCCGCCTTCTGGAAGGTCATCACCACGTCGGTTTGCGCGACCCGCTCGCCGGTTGTACGTCCCTTGACCTGCTTGAACGAAGGTTGGCCCTTGTCCAACGTCGAAACTTCAAGGATCGCCAGCCCAGCATCGCGGGCTGCGTCGCTGACTGCCTCCCAGACGCGGGCGTCGGTCGCTTGGAAAACGACGGTCGCCAGGCCCACAGGCTTGAGCACTCGTCTGATCTCTTGGAAGGACTCGCGAATCAGGCCGCCGTACTCTGCGATGCCCTTGGAGTGGCTGCCAGTGCGGACCACGATGGCTTCGTGCTCGCGGTCGGTCAGGTCGTCCAGCCAGGCTTCCCACAGCAGCGAGGCATCCGAGTAAACGATGTGGGCGCCGAATGGCGGGTCGCAGAAGCAGTAGTCGATCGATGCGTCGGCGAGAGCCAGAGCGGTCGCCGACTGCCGTCGGACCACGACGCCGCTACTGACCGGGCGACGCTCAAACAGCCGTGTCACGGCGGCGGCCTTGCGTCGCCAAAGAGACATGACGTTCCACTCGTACCGCAGCGAGGAGATGTACAGCGTACCGCCGAGTACGTTGGTCGGCCGCTTCGAATTCCACTGGTAGCGGCGGCTGGCGCGGTTGATGATTGCTGTGATGCTGAACCGCAGCGCATCGCGCAGCCTCGGGTCGGTCTCGGCAGCAGCGGCAGCCCATAGCATCGCGAGGGCGGCGATGTTACGCGATGAAAAGAAGCCGTTCACGTCGGTGATTCCCATGTCGGCGTGCTGTCTGCGCCACATTGGGCGGTCCGGTCCGAACGGCACTTCTGGCACCCAGAGACCGGCGGGAAGGTCGACTTCTTTAGCGTCGCCGCCGGCAGCTGGTCGGACAACGCGGGCCCGTCCGCCCCCAACAGAGAGAGAGGTCTCGACGGGAATCTCCCCCGCGTACGTGAACTCAGACTTCGCTGCGACGTGCCCGCAGTCGGGACACCGAAGTTTACGCAAGCCACGCTCGCGGTGGTCCCACAAGACGGTCTCCTTGGCGCACACCGGGCAGGCGCGAACGTCGCTCCACACGACATGTTCGACTGTCGCAGGAGCCCCCGCGTGCTCGCTCGCGTACAGCGCCTTGATCTCATTGCCGACCGCAACCAGCACTCGGTCGACCGCCTGCATGAAGGCAGCGGGGGCGCACGGCTCGCAGTAGTTGCGCGCAATATGGACCGCCGCCGGACTGATGTCAGATAGCTCCGCGCGGCGCCCGACCATGCCTGCTCCGACCCCGGTCATTCCGGACCCACAGAATGGGTCCACCACAACACCGCCAGGCGGGCAATGCTCCTGAATGTATGCCGCTGCAACCATCGGCGGGACCTTCGTGTGGTAGGCGTGCGTACGGTAGATCGTGTCCGAGCGGCTAGATTTTGTGCGGTCTGCAGTTGGCTCGAACAGGTTGATCTGACTGGTTCCTACGGGGTGGCCCATGACTCGGAGCCTCCCACATGGCCCGGATGTGTGAACCGACCAAGGCTACCGCCTTCTGCGCGCGGCTTCAAGCGTGCAACGTCAAGGACCATGAGCCTGAATAGGCCCTCAGCAACCGCCTCGATCTCCTCCCGCATAACCAGCAGCTCAAGCCACCGCTCCGGGATTGCCTCCACCCCGTAGATCGCGGCGGTGGTGTCGGCGTTGTCGCCAAGGTTGACGGCGGCGAGCACGCCTTCTCCCCCAGCTTGAAGTTGTGTAGAGCGCCCAGAGGGCGGCTTCTAGTGCCGGTGGGCTGTAGCCGAGGCCTCTTTGATTTCGGGCGGCGGCTTTTCACGGTAGGAGCCGGCGGCGATCTTCTGAATCTTTGGGTGAAGCTGGTCGAAGTCGATTGGCCCGGGCTGGCAGCCGTAAACGCTGGTGGCAAGCAGCTCGTCTTCAGGAACAGCTAGTGGAGACGCAGGACCAACTCGAGAAGCTGAAGGTGACGGCGGGCGCGCGCGCACTGAAGAAGGCTGGCATGGCTTAAGCGCGGGTGGGGTTGGTGGGGGTTGAGGGTTGGGTGGCGATAGTTGCCCGCCAAGCGCGTTGTCGTTACGCCCCGCCGCTGTCGTCCTGGGGCGTGCGCGTGAAGTGGAAGCCATCGCAGACCGGGCACTCGTAGATGAACAGCGGCGGACTGGTCGTTGTCTGCATCAGATACCTCTTCGCTGTCTCGGCTTCCTGCTCTGAGTCGTAGCGATCCTTACCCGCACAGTTGTCCTTGTCCTTCTGATTCATCTTCACGCCTCCTGGTTGTGGCTACCAAACCCGTTGGTCGTGCGGAGGATGAGGTTTCTGACGGCGATCTCGCCGCTCGCAGGGTGCTGCTCAGGAGTTGGATGTCTTGGCGAGTAATAGGTTCGGGACGGCAGGCCGGACGGCCAGCGACTGGGGGTAGTGTTCCGCCGGTGGATGCTGAGGACAATTACGCGATCGAATCGGGCGCGAAGCTTGAGGATGCGAGCGAGCAGCTTGAACAGGCTCATAAGAATCGCCGGTGGCGGCAGGCATAGTGGCCAAGTCTGATCTCTACAAAGTTCTCGGTGTTGCCTGGAAAGCCTCCGCAACCGACATCAAGAAGGCCTACCGCAAGCTTGCGCGAGAGAATCACCCCGACCAGAACCCCGGCGACGCCGCCGCCGAGGAGCGTTTCAAGCAGGTCTCCGCCGCCTACGACACACTGAGCGACCCCGAGAAGCGCAAGCAATACGACAGCGACAACGGCTTCTCGCGACGGGGCGGCGACTCAGAACGTGGCGGTGATGCGCCGCCGCACGGGTACACGATCAAAGCGGGCGCGAACCTGCGCAACGCAATCCTCTCCGGCGCGAACCTGAAGGGCGCGGACCTCCGCGACGCGAACCTGACCGGCGCGAACTTGATCGATGCGAACCTGACCGACGCGAACCTGCGCGGCGCGAACCTAACCGGCGCGACCCTGACCCGCGCGAACCTAGCCGGCGCGAATCTGACCGCCTGGAAGCTGAACAGAGCGAACCTACGCGGCGCGAACCTACGCGGCGCGAACCTACGCGGCGCGAAGCTGATCCGCGCGAACCTACGCAACGCGATTCTGATCGACGCGATGCTGAGCCACGCGAACCTGCTCAACGCGACCCTTGCCGGAGCGAACCTGCGCAACGCGACCCTTGCCGGAGCGAACCTGCGCGGCGCAATTCTTTCCGGCGCGACCCTTGGCGGAGCGAACCTGACCGGAGCCACGATGCCTGACGGCTCAATCCACGAGTAGATTCGGAACGGCAGCACCCCCTCGTCGCAGTACCCGCTCTCACGCGGGCGCGAGGTAGCTTCGTGTCTTGGCGGGCTTGGGGGTTCGAAATACAAACGCCGCTCGCTTCATGGACTTACATCGACGAGGCGTAGTGAGCTAGAGCCTCATGCTGAGAATTCAACGGCCGGGATGATCGCCGAGATTGTCGACGAGGAATTGACAGAAACGCCTCGGGCAGGAAACCCCAAGGCCGTATTGGCCCCCGAAGAGCGACCTAAAGTCGATTCCCATGAGGAAACCAAGGTGTGCCCCGACTGCGCGGAGAGCGTCAAGTATGTCGCGAAGGTTTGGCGTTACTGCGGCTACCGCTGGGATCCCGCGGCCTGAGAGTCAGCGAGCGCCGTCCCCTTCCTTGACACAAGACGCGCTAACTTGCGCTTAAACTGAAGGCTCATT
>Ga0209284_10002063_pt1 | contig 28531 bp, 42 predicted proteins | sample FRY03_FD_187211 | JGI IMG/M metagenome (GOLD analysis project Ga0209284, IMG submission 187211) | Freshwater microbial communities from Lake Fryxell liftoff mats and glacier meltwater in Antarctica - FRY-03 (SPAdes) (version 2) | ecosystem: Environmental > Aquatic > Freshwater > Ice > Glacier...
GTTTGTCATCGCCATGCCGTGAGCTAGCATGGCCCTCAAGATGTTTGCGCTTTCTACGCGGATCATAGAACCGCCGCGATCAAAGCAAACGCTCCGGCTACAAGCAGCAGTGCCCATGCCACCAGCGACCAGCGAAACTCTGGGGGGTCATTCGCCCAGTCTGGGGTTTCGCGTGTCCTGTCGAACGGCTCCTGCGGTACTCGCGGCTCAAGCGTGGCCTCGTTGAAGTAGCAACTCCCTCCGTTGCACAAATGTGGAGTTGGGCAAGGTTGCCGACCTGCATCACACCAGTTGGATTGTTGGGTTGTCATGTCGTCTCCTTTTCAGCTTTCAGTGTGGCCCGTTCCGCTACGCAGTCGGCGCAGATGAATCTCTTTACCGCTGTTACGCCCTTGGCACGGCCTCCAAGCATGTCCACGTTTCCCCCGTAGGTTGACTTGTCTTTCTGGCATCGCCAGCACATCTGTTTGTGCTTGTTCATCCATCTTTTAGTGTTGGTGTCCGCAGATGTTGCGTTGATGTTCTGCTTTAGGATTGAGTATTGTCCCGCGCCTCTCATGCTTCTTCTCCTCTGCAATCTTCACACCCCGGATGCTCCGGGTCGCGGCAGTCTGGGTGTCGGGCCAACTTGCCTTCGTAGCGCCGCTCGGCTCGGTCTTCCTCGCGGGTGCTCCACTCCTCGTCGATTTCTTCAGGTGTTGGTTTCATTTTGGCTTGTCCCTCTCGGCCATCATTGCATCTGCGTGTTGATATGCAAGCTGGGCATCTACGCTATGCGCATAACTGCCGTTTGCATCTGCTGCCATCGCACCCTGCATCGCATGTGCCGCAAAGAAGTCGCGCAGTGTGAGTGCTGAGATGGGTAGGGGTTTGGGTTTCATTTCCTTGACTCCTTGGCCATCGTGGCCACTGCCACTGACAGCCGCTTGATGCGCGATAAGTTGTACGTCACCACGCTCTGCGCCCACTCGAGGCCGGTCTGCGCCTCCAGCAGGCTGCGCTGCGCCTCGACGAGCTCGTCAGTGGCGAGTTGGAGGGGTGTCTTCTTGCGGAAGTAGTTGAGTATCAGGTTCATGTTGTCTCTCCAATAGCGAGCTGGATGGCCGCGATGATCTCGCGGGCCTGCCCGGTTGTGAACCGGGCGTGGAGGTTGCAGCCCGGGCCGAACATGGTGACACCGATACCTTCGTCGGCGGTGTTGACGATGATCGCGTAGCTGATGCCGTTGCCACGTACGTGCGTTTTTTTGTCGTCGGTCATCGTGCTGCCCTCGCTTCCAGATAGTTGAATACTTTGTAAAGCCGGTCAATGCCTGGCGTGTTCGCAGCAAGCCACCCCTCTGGCTCACCGTTGCCGAAGTCGCCCTCCATGAGGTTGTACTCGGCCCACTGGTCGAAGTCGTCCCCGTTCTCTTGGTCAGCGTATGCCGCTAGAAGGCACCCGACCTGGTTGGCATCCCAGGTCTCAACCTCACCCCAGCTGTCCACGTTGGGGTCGTAGAAGCTGCTGAACCCGTCATAGCTGGTGAACATGCGCTTGGCCTTGTGCCGCAGGTTGTTCTCGCTGATCTCGGCGCGCAGGCGGATGACATCCTCCTCGCTGATCTTGCAGAAAATCCGGTCGGTCGTGAAGTTGTACTCGCGTGGCGAGGACAGTTCGTCGAACACCAGGCTGGGGATCTTGAACTCAGCAGCGAAGTTGACCGCGTACTCTCTGGCGTAGGCTTTGTGGACCGCGCGGTAGTCGCACTGGTGGTACAGCGCCATCCCCAGGCCCTCGTTGTCATTGAACATCTGCTGCTCGGCGTCGTCAATGGCGCCGGAGTGCAGAGAATTGTAGAATCCCGAAAAAACAATGGTGGTTTCCATGATGTTTACTCCTTTTGTTGCTTTGCTTGGATCTGGCCCCAAGTCATGCCAAAAATCAGCGCCGATGCGATGTCGTTATGGCGTTCGACATACCACGCTTCAAGGGCGTTTGAATACACGCTGTGGTTTGCGTCGCCTAAGTACGCCGCTGTCTCATCGGCTTGCGCCCTAGACTTGAAAGGCCCCGCTATTGTTGTGGTGTCCATGATCTATGCTCCAAGGTGGGCTTTTAAGGCCGCTTGCGCGTCTGCGCGGGTGCTGTAGCTGTGGAAGTCGCCCAGCGTGTCGATGTCGCCTGTAGAGAGGTCCTGCTTGCGCACCGTGAACATGGTGCGGCGGTCCCAGTTGGTCTCCTGCGTGATGAAGTATTTGCCGCTGGGCGCGGCCACGCCCGAGCGCGGCAGCTTGGTGCGGAAGAACCGCATCGAATCAGCATCGAACCAGTGGCGACCTTCGCCGGGGTTGTAGGCCGCACGGATGCTGGCCATTGAGATTGATGCTTTCATGCTGTTTCTCCTTTGTTGACGATGCGCGCTGTTGCGCCGATGCGGATGCGTATGTCTGTTGGGGCTAACGTGAACGAAGGGCTATTTGGGTCCGCGCGTTTACGGGCCAGTAACCGGCGTCGAAGTTGGCGCCCAGGGAAGTTTCGCGGTGTCATGCTATTTCTCCTGTGTTAACTGGTTCATCCGACTCCACGGCGCGGTACTCCCGCGCCAGCAGCCAGCGTTCGTAGAGGTCCTTGGCGCTGGCCAGGGCTTCTTCGTAGGTGGCGAACGCCAGGGCGTTGCCATAAAACTTGCCTGAGCTGTCGGTGCTCACCTGTGGTTTGAAGCTCATTCCCGATCCCCCTCACGTTCGCCGTCACGCGCGAGCGCAGCGTAGATCACGCCGCAGTCGTAGTCGTTGGTGACCGACGGCGCTGGGTAATGCGCGCCCAGGTGCTGGAAGCAGTTGTCGAAGAACTCCTTGTAGGCCAAGAGTTCTGCCGTAACGTCATCCAGCTCGCTCTGCTCGGGGCGGTCTTCCGTCTCGCATACCACCTCGTCGAGGTCTTGTATCTCCGCGTACAGGCTGTTGGCCCGGGCGTCGCCGCTGATGTAGGTGGCGCGCTCCAGTTCGTGGTGCGTGAAAGTCATGATGTTGCTCCTTTGATTAAATTACCTAACGCTGAAAGATCCTCGGTGCTGAGGGTCGCCTTAAATTGGACCCGCTCTTCAGGCTGCTTGACCAGGGGCAAAAAGCTGGCGAATGCCAGCGTGTGCCCGTGCGTGCCGCTGTCTATGCTCACCCTCAGCTCGTAGGCTGGTGTGGCTTGCAGTGTTACTTTTGTCATCCTAGATCCTCAGTGAGGGGTTGGTCGTAGCCGGCGAGGGCGAAGTCCAGCGCCGCGATCTGGCGAGCCAGCTGCACGCTTGCGCTCTCTTGGCTTGGAGGCCGTGAAGACCAGCGGCAGGCAGAGCAGGCAAACCAAGGGCGGCCAGTGTCGGTGGTGTGGTTGGTGCCGTATCCGTTGCAAACAATTCGTGCCATGTCATTCTCCTTAGCGGGTGCAAAGACCCTGTTCAATTAAGTTAGCCGCCGTGCGGCCGTAGAACCCTTGCAGGGTCCAGGCCGCGCCGGTGTCGATCAGAAGCTGGAAGGCTTCGATGATCTCGTCTTCGGTGTGCTCTTCGCCGTCGAATCCTTCGATGGCTGCGCAGGCGTCGTATGTGGTGCGGATGGTCATTTCAATAGCTCCTTCAGTTCGGTTTTGATGCGGCGAGCATGCTCACCTTTGAATGCTTTGGCGTTGCCCAAGAAGTACAGCACGATGCTGCGGCCGCTGTCGAAGCCGTAGACCTCGGTGATAGCGTCAAGGTGGTGCATTGCCTGGAGGTAAGGCTTGGCGGCGTAGTTCACGCCCTCCCAATACTTGTGGATCTCGCTAGCGATTGCGTAGAGGGGGCGGGTCATGCTGATGCTCCTACGCGTGCTGAGACGCGGACGGTGTCGAAGGGCTCGCCCTGCGAAGTATGCGCAGTCACGAGTTGGTACGAAGGCGTGAAGTGCAGGGCGATGGACTTCCAGTCGGTCGTCACCTTGCCGTCGCAGTGGCTGATGGCCACATGGTGCAGGGCGCCGTCGATGGAGGTCAGGCCTGAGTTGACCAGCTCGAGCTTGAGGGTTTTCTCTTCAAGCGAGAGGGTGGCCAGCAGAGCCTTGACAGCGGCCAGACGGTCGATGGCCGAGCCGAGGAGGATGAGGTTTGCGTTTGACATTTCATCTCTCCTTAGTGGACTCTGGCAGCAGCGTAAACGGCGGCTACAGCAGCATCACCAGCAACAGAAGCGGCGACGAAGTTGGCGTTAGGGTAAGCAGCCTCGGTCACGGCATTGAAGGCGGCGATGAATGCCGCATAGGCCACACCAGCGGTGGCATCAAGGGAAGAGACTTTGTGCGGGAGAGTGTGAAACATGATGTTTTGCCTTTAGGTTTTACCGCAGCGATTTGCTTTGGTGAATGAAGTATATCCCGTTTCGCGGTCTGTCAAAAACTTTTTTACAAACTGTCTTATTTCTGCAACATCGCCTCTGTCAGCAGCTCCACACGCTCACGCGCAGCGCGCAGCGCGCAGTATCGCTGGTGCAATCTTTCGGTGATGACAACGCGCTTGGCGCCTGCGCGCTCCTCATTTAATAGCGCCAGCACTTCGGCCTCGGTGCGCACGTTCAGCGTTGCGTTCATCTCGCGCCACGTAATCATGCTTGCAGCCTCAAAAGCTGCTTCACCAGGCGGTCGTGTATACGTTGCGCTTGGTTCAAGTTTTTCACGGCGATGCGGAGCAGCGCTTTCGTGGCTTTAATTTTCTCTTTCATGTCAGCTCCTTAAGGGCTATGTCGGACAGCGATCTCTTATCCCGCAGAGCCGCAAGTACCCTCTCGTCGATTGTGCCGTTCGTCAGGATGACGTAACACCACACGGGATGCTTCTGGCCGCTGCGGTGCAGTCGGCCAATGGTTTGTTCGTACAGCTCGAGCGACCATGGCAGGGACATGAACACCATGTGGTGCCCGCCGTGCTGCAGGTTGATGCCATGCGCTGCGCCTTGTGGCTGGAGCAGCAGCAGCTCGATCTCGCCTGCGTTCCAGCGCGCGATGGCGTCCTTGTCGTCCAGCGTCTGCGCCTTCGGGTAGCGGCGCTTGAGCTCCTCCATCTCGGCCACGAAGTTGTAGACGATGATGGTATTGGCGTGCTGGTTCTCGTCCAGCAGGTCGGCCAGCGCCTCGAACTTGTGGTCTGACAGCCAGAGGGCCTCGGGCACATAGGCGAATCCGGCAGCCATCTGCCTGAGCTTCTGCGTCACCACACCGGCGTTCGCGGCGATGGCCAGCGCGTCGGGGAACTGCACCACGAAGTCGCGCTTCATGGTCCGGTAGTCGGCCATGTCCATGCTGCACTTGATCTCGACCGTGTGCAGCGGGGGCAGTTTATCTTTGTACTCGCCAGCGTCCAGCACGAATGTAGCGGGCTTGATGCGCTCCATCACCGCCTCCAGCGCACCTGGGCGGGGCTCCCACTGGTTGAACTCTTTGTTGACGAGGTAGAAGTACTGCTGCAGGAACGCGCCCTTCGACCTGCCCAGCAGCCTCTGGTCAACGATCTTGCACTGGCCAAAACAATCCTCAAGGCCGTTGCTGGTGAACGACCCCGTCAACCCAACCCGCGTCGTGAACTGGGCGATGAACCGGAACAGCGCCTTGAAGCGCTGCCCCGAGGGGTTCTTCAGGCGGGTGAGCTCGTCCAGGATCAGCCCGTCGAAGCCCTTGATATGCGCGGCGGTCAGCCACTGCAGGTTGTCGTAGGCCATCACCACCACCTGCGCCTTCGAGGAGAACGCCGTCGCGCGTTGCTTGGGCGTGCCGTCGGCCACGGCTATCGTTAGGCCTGACGCCCACTTCGGCGCCTCCAGCGGCCAGACGTGCGTGCAGACACGCTTGGGCGCCAGCACCAGCCAGCGCTTGATGTGCCCGGCCGCCAGCAGCTCCTTCATGGCCGTGAGCGCGGCGGCGGTCTTCCCTGCACCAACCGACGCCAGCATCATGCTGTAGTCAAGCTCGTACATCACCGTCGCAGCCTGCTCTTGGTAGGGTCTTAGATGCATCGCGCAACCCTTTCGCCGATCCAGCGCGCAACCGGAACAGCCCAGGAATTACCCAGGGCCTTGTACCGGGGGCCGTCGGCTGCGGGCTTGCCGCGGTAGGGCACTTGCGTGTAGCCGTCAGGGAAGCCCTGCAGGCGCTCGCACTCTGTGGGTGTCAGGCGGCGTACCTGCATGGCCGGGGTCATCACCGAGCCCTTGAAACCTCCGCCATCTACCCGCGCCTTTAGACACCCCATCAGCTCTTCGGCGGCGTTCTGTTCTTCATCTATTCCGATAACAACCATCTGCCCATCTGGCTGTGTTTTGACAGGTTTTGCTATCCCCGAGTCGTCGTACCCAATGGTGCCACGGCCTGTCATTGACGACTGCTGGAAAACAGCTACTGCTGGCACCAACACCGCAGGAAAGCGGTTCTTCTCTGGCATGGTCTGCCCCTTCGACAGCACCGCGTCGAGGGTCTGGCTTACTTGGCCGCCGTCCCACCATGAAGCTACCGCACCAGCTAATTGGTTTCTGATTGGCCCATCTTTACATCTGGCGTCGAGGGTGGGGTTGAGGTCTGTGAAACGACCGCCTGAAGGGCCAAATTCAACGCCTCTGGAAGCGCTTTGCCCCGCTTGTCTGCTCGGCGCAATATCCCGGCGCAGGCCGTTGAACTCAAAAAGTACCGCTGCGGGATCGAAGTCGTCTCGAGCACTTGCGACAACGAACACACGGCGGCGTCGTTGGGCCACTCCGAAATATTGGGCATCGAGGATGCGCCACGCGACTGCTCTTTGGGGGCCATCAATAAAACCAGCGTTAGACCATCGGCCCCCTGGTGGGATGAGCGCGTCACTTTCTCCGGCAAGTCCAGCCAGAAAGCACCCGAAGGCGTTATCGTGGGTGTTGAGGACTCCAGGCACGTTTTCCCAGAAGATGATGGCTGGCTTTTCGTCGTTGACGAATCTGCTTTTGTCGATGTCATTTGCTAGCTCACAGAAAGTTAATGAAAGGTTACCCCGCTCGTCGTCCAGCGAGTTGCGCAGCCCGGCCACGCTGAAGGCTTGGCAGGGCGTGCCGCCGCACAGGATGTCGGGCGCCTCGACCTCGCCACTTAGCACCTGCGCTCCGATGCCGCGCATGTCCCCAAGGTTCGGCACGTCAGGGTAGTGGTGCGCCAGCAGCGCGCTGGGGAAAGGCTCGATCTCGGCGAACCACGCGGCCCTCCAGCCCAGCGGCCCCCACGCTACGCTCGCGGCCTCTATGCCGCTACAAACTGATCCGAATGAAATCATCCACGCTCTCCTTTGAATTTAATACGACATACCGCTGCCCGAGCCGCAGCATCTCGTGCATGAAGACCTTCTGCATAGGGGAGAGCTGACCCTTTTCACTTTTCAACTCGACAAACCACACCACACCGCCAGGCAGCAGCACGATCCTATCGGCGACCCCGGCGGTTGTGGATTTGAACTTGTACGCAGCCCCGCCCAGCGCCTTGACGCGCTTGACGAGGTGGGCTTCAATATTGCGTTCGAGTGTCATAGGCCAGATCATAATCGCGTAAAGAAGTTTTTGCAAATATATCGTAAAAAAGAATTTTATTGTGCTAATATCGTGGTTCAAACACTAATCGACAAACAAATGAACCACTCTTCCATAGTCGGCGGCTCGACCGCCAAGCGGGTCATCAACTGCCCCGGCTCAGTGGCACTCGTACAGCGAATGCCGCCGCAAGGCTCTAGCAAGTACGCCGACGAGGGCACGTTGCTGCACAACGTCATCGCTGACATTCATCTAAATTACAGCGACTGGGCTTCATACCTCGGCACCAAGTACCAAGACCAGGTGCTGACACAGGAGCTGATCGACGACAAGCTCAAGCCTGCGCTGGATTTGCTCGCCGAGGTTGACCCCGACGACCAGATGCAGATAGGTGTCGAGAAGCGTGTCGGCTTTGGCGATCTGCTGCCTGGCGTGTTCGGTAGCTGCGATCTGCTTGGGCGTATCGGCAATCGGGCCTACGTCATCGACTGGAAGTTCGGCAGCGGCGTTGCCGTGAGCGCAGAGGAGAACGAGCAGTTGATGTTCTACGCGGCGGCTGCCATGCGTACCCCCGAGACGCAGTGGGCCTTCGAGGGTTGCGACGAGATCGAACTCATCATCATCCAGCCGCCAGTCATCCGGCGTTGGGTGACTACAGCAGAGCGTATCCGCCAGTTTGAGCGTGAGCTGGTGCAGGCGGTGAATTTGTCAGCCAAGCCCGACGCCCCCCTGAAGACGGGTGATCACTGCCGCTGGTGCAGCGCCAAGCCGATCTGCCCGGCCATGAACGGCGACATCGAGCGTGAGACGCAGCGCGTCATCAAGCTGCTCACCCCCGACGAGCTGGGCGCTTGCCTGACCCGCGCTGACACCCTAGAGGCGTACATCGCTGACCTGCGGGCTCTGGCCTTCAAGGCGCTGGAGAACGGCGGCAAGGTGGACGGCTACAAGCTGGTCGCCAAGCGCGTCGCGCGGCAGTGGATCAATGATGGCGCGGTGCTAGAGCTGTACGGTGTAGCAGCATACAAACCAAACGAATTACTCAGCCCGGCTCAACTCGAGAAGGTGCTGAAAACGCGCAAGGAGACGCTGCCGGATGGTTTGACCACGGCTGTGTCTTCAGGCAACACCCTTGCGCCGGAGAGTGATCCCCGGCCAGAGGTGCTCATAATCGGTGCGCAATTAAAAGCTGCGCTTTCTAAACTTCAATAAAGGTAATCTCAAATGTCAAATTTAGTACAGTTCAAATCTGCTGGTCTCCCCTCAGTCGCGAGCCTCGCGGCCCACCTGCGGATGATTCAGAAGGACGTCGGCCCGACCGGCGGTGCGGCCATTCTCAAAATGGCGAAGGACGGTCTGTGGATCTTCGGCGCGGATCAAACCGAGGTCGAGGACGGCAGCCGGTGGGCGGTCAACCCGTTCTCGTTCGTGCATGGCTGGATCGCCTGGGGCGACGGCGAGGTGCTGGGTGAGAAGATGACGGCCATCACGCAGCCGCTGCCAGAGACGGAAGACGCGCCCCCCGGCGCCAAGCGTGGCTGGGAGAAGCAGGTCGGCATGTCGCTGGCTTGCATTGGCGGCGAGGATAAGGGCCTAGAGGTGCGCTACTCCACCACCTCGGTGGGTGGCAAGCGGGCGGTGCAGGACATCGCGGTGGCCATCGCCGAGCAGGTCGAGAAGGATCAGGCCAACCCGGTGCCGGTCGTGCTGCTGAAGAAGGACCACTACGCCCACAAGTCGTACGGCAAGATCTACACCCCCATATTCGATGTCGTCGAGTGGGTGTCGATGGGCGGCGAAGCGCCCGCAGCTGAGGTTGCGCCTGAAGCACCGCCTGCACGGCGTCGTCGGGTAGCCGCAGCATGAGCAGCAACTCGTCGGCCACCGCATCGGAGACAACCGTTGCGGCAGGAATAGCGGTTGACTCTGTGAAGCTGGAGGGGCTCATCATCGAGCAGATCCGGGCGAGCAGGGATGGCTGCACCAACGACGAGTTGGCGCAGCGGTTGCCCGGTGTGCTGCGGCAGTCAATATCCCCCCCGGATGGTTGCTCTGCTGGAGCAGGGCTGGGTGTACGACGCGCTGTACACGCGCAAAGGCAACGCAGGTTGCCAGATGCGTGTGCTGTTCGCAACGCCGCCAGACAAGTTCGAGTACGAGGCTGGCAACTATCGTCGCCGGCAGATAGCGGTGTTGCAAACAACTATCCGGGTGGCGCAGATGCGTTTGCGGGCTCTGGAGTTTAGCGACCTCGCGTAGCCTTTTCTTGAGCGCGTTATGAGCGCGCTCTGTAAAAGGAACGTCATGCTATATATTGATTTCGAGACCCGCAGCCGTTGCGACCTGAAGAAGCACGGGGTGTACAACTACGCGCAGGACGCATCGACTGAGGTGGTGTGCATGTCCTACGCCTTCGACGATGATGAGGTGGTGACCTGGCTGCCGGGCACGCCGTTTCCAGAGAAGGTGCGCAACTATTCGGGCATGATCTATGCGCATAACGCTGCCTTTGAGCGCTTGATCTTTTGGTACGTGTTGCAGATCGACTTCAAGCTGGAGCAGTTTTATTGCACCGCCGCCCAGAGTCGCGCCAACTGTGGCCCCGGGTCACTGGAAGACGCTGGCCGCTTTGCTGGCGCTGGGATGCGCAAGGACCCGCGCGGCGCGCAGCTCATCCGCGCGCTGTCTGTCCCCCGTGCCGATGGCACATTCAACGAGGCCCCCAAGCTGATGGCTGAGTTCATCGCTTATTGTGAGCAGGACGTTCGTGCAATGCGGGCGATCAGCCTGGGCTTGCGCGCGCTGTCTGCTGAGGAGCTGCAAGATTACTGGGTAAACGAGCGCATCAACGACCGCGGCGTCTTGATCGATGTGCCGCTGGCCAAGGCCGCCATGCAGTACGCCGCCGCCGAAACAAAAGAAATTCAAGCCCTTGTCGCCGAAATCACTGAGGGCGCGGTCACGTCCGTCCGCAGCCCCAAGATGCGCGGGTGGGTGATGGCCCGTGTCGGGCCTGAAGCCTTGAAGCTGATGGTCAAGGATGACAAGCCCAGCATTGACAAGACCATTCGGGGCAACCTGCTGGAGTGCGACGATGTGCCGCCCGAGGTGCTGGACGTTATCCAGTGCGCTGATGACCTGTGGGCATCCTCTGTGGCCAAGTTCACCCGCATGGCCGCCCTGGCCGACGTGGAAGATCAACGGGTGAGGGGCGCGTTCGTGTTCGCCGGTGGCGCGGCTACTGGCCGTGCTGCCTGTGTAACCGCCGAAACGCTGGTTGATACGGATCGCGGCAAGGTGCCAATCGCGGCGCTTGAAATTGGTGGGAATGTTTTGACACATACCGGAAGATTTTGTAGAATCTCCCAAGTGATCTATAAAGGCCGGGAGATCATGTACCGCGTAGCCGCTAAATCTGGTGGTTGGGTTGAATGTACGGGCGAGCATCGCTTGCTGACGGCTGAAGGATGGAAACATGTCAAAGAGCTTATCCGCAATTCGAGACCCGGAAGTGCGAGCGGAGGTGACGCGCCTGTTTACCTCGCCGCCGTTCCCTACGATGGCGCAGGTAGGGGCGATGACCAAACAGACGCACGTCACAGTCAGCGAGATATTGAAGCTGACCGTACCACCGGAGAGGCTGCATATTCTGAAGGTGGCGAACTACTCCAATTCGAGGCTGGGAGAGAAAAACCCGATGTTCGGCGCGAGGAAGCAAGTCGAGGCAATCTTACGGGGGAGCTACATGGGTATATGGCAGCCCGACAGCAAGACCTACCTTCAGGAACACCGCGCAGCGCTGATGGTTTCGCTGGGGTTGGCGACGTGGCCGTTAGGGTGGGAGGTGCATCACATAGACAGCGACAAGACAAACAACTCGTTGGACAACTTGGCAATTGCAACGAAAGCTGGGCATCAACTGTTGCACTCTCAGAAATTACGGAAATTGTATATGTGGGAGAAAAGGGAGTTTGGGACATCACAGTTGAAGGAGATGCTAGCTACTGTGCTCAAGGGCTGATACACCACAATTCGTATGGAATTCAATTCCAAAATCTACCTCGCGACTGCGCCGAGGACCCAGATGCCGTGCGCCAGCAGATGGTGCGTGGGCACAAGCTGACAGGCACCGTCACCAAGGTCCTGAAGGGCATGCTGCGTGCGGCGATCATCCCGGCGCCCGGCAATGTGCTGATCTCCATCGACTGGTCAGCCATCGAGGCGCGGGTGAACCCGTGGCTGTCTAACAGCCCCCTCGCGGAGGGCGCGCTGGGCGTGTTCAGACGCGGCGAGGATATGTACGTCACCACGGCCAAAGCCATGTTCAGCGTGAGGGAGGTGACCCCCGCCCAGCGCCAGCAAGCCAAGGTGGCCTGCCTGGCCTGCGGCTTCATGGGCGGCGTTGGCGCGTTCGCGGCGATGGGTCGGGCCTATGGGCTTAACCTGCCAGAGTCAGAGGCCAAGCACATGGTCAGTCTGTGGCGCAAGGCCAACCCGTGGGCGCAGCCGTACTGGCGCTCGCTGGAGGAGACCTACACCCGCGCGATGCGTAACCCGGGGCATGAGTTCAGTGTAGGTCGAATTACCTATATGTACGACCGGGCAAACCTTTGGTATATTTTGCCCTCGGGCCGGGTGCTGTGCTACCCGCAAGCGAGGTTCGATGCAGATGGTGGTGTGTCCTACGCCAAGTCGGCGTGGAAGCCCGCGCAGGGCGCCAAAGAGTGGCCCCGCGCCAGGTTGTGGCCCGGGCTGGCCTGTGAGAACGTCACGCAGGCCGTGGCTGCGGACATCCTGCGGCACTCGCTGCGTCAGATTGATACGGTGGCGCACATTCACGACGAGCTGATACTGGAGTGCCCGGCTGGCGAGGCCGACGCGGTCAAGGCCAAGGCCGAGGCGGTCATGTGCATCGCGCCCCCTTGGGCAGAGGGGCTCCCCCTGGCGGTAGAGGGTAAGGTCATGCTTAGATTTGGTAAGTAACGCCCCTTGGTGGGGGCTTCGTGTAAGCCTCGGTTGGGGCTCTGCTGGTATACGCCAGTCCACCAACACCCTCACGGGTGAGAGCTTCAACCAAGGTTTTTGCTAAAAAAGAAAGACAAAGATGGAATTCATCCCCTTCCTCGCTGGGCTCCCGCCCGAAGGCGAGACAACGCTTTTTGTTCTACAGAAACCTCTCAAGCCACTGCAGCACCATGCTGACGGCGCCGTCAAGTGCTTGTGGCCCGCCTTCCTGCCCTCCGCCAAACGCAAGCCCGGCGCGTGGTATGGCAACACGGCGTCGTTCATCGTTGACCGCTTCAAGAACAAGCGCATAAGCGCCAGTGCTGCCAACTGCGAGTACGTGCTGGTGATGGTCCTGGACGACGTGGGAACCAAGAGCAAGACGCCGCCGCTCGAGCCGACCTGGAAGATGATGACCTCGCTGGACAACTACCAATTCGGCTACGCTTTCGCGCTGGACAGCCAGCCAACAAGGGCAGACTTTAGCGCGGCCATCATCGCCATCGCCGAGGCGGGCTTCACCGACAAGGGCGCGATCAACGCGGTGCGCAACTTCCGTCTGCCGGGCAGCATCAACATCAAGCCGGGCCGTGGTGAGTTCGAGTCGGTCTTGACCGAGTTTCATCCCGATCGTGAGTTCACCCTGCCGCAGATCTGCGCGGCGCTGGGCGTTACGCCGGGGCCTGCTGACTCCGCCGCCGGGCACGCGGCGCTGCTGGCAGACGACGGCAACGACGATGTGCTGGCCTGGCTCGCGGAGAAGGCCTTGGTTCTCAGTGAGCGCAACGGTGAGGGCTGGTACGGAGTGCAATGCCCCAACGCGGCAGAACATTCAGACGGGAACCCGGAGGCGCGGTACTTACCCTCCAACCGCGCCTTCACTTGCTTTCACTCTTGCTGCGGTGACTGGGGCAGCGCCCGGTTCTTGCAGTGGGTGGCTTCTGAGGGCGGCCCGTCGCAGACACATGGTCTGCGCGATGAGTTGTTGGTCGCGACGATGGCCCGGGTGATGGCCAAGCTTACGCCCACGGCGGCGTTCCCTGATGTGGTGCCTTTGGTGGTGGCCGAGGCCGAGCGTAAAGAGAGGGGGCGCATTGAAAAGGCAGATTGGTTTCAAAGGTACGCGTACCTTGTAGGCGGGGATATGTTCTTCGATCTGCAGACCAGGCGCGAGGTCGAGAGGCGCAGCTTCAACGCGATGTACCGGCACACCACCTGCAGGTCAATACACGGCAAGAACCCGAAGGTTGAGGCGGGTGTGTCGTTCGACGAGCACCGGGAGGCCGAGGGGGCCTTGACGCTGGTGTCAGTGACCTACGCTGCGGGCGAGCCTGTGACGACTGCGCGTGATGGGGAGATGTACGGCAACAAATGGTGCGACGCGCGCCCGGTGTGCGTGGCGGGTGATGTCTCGATGTGGCTGGCGCACGTCAAGCGCTTGGTGCCGATCTCGTTCGAGCGCTCGCACCTGCTGGACGTGCTGGCGCACAAGGTGCAGTTCCCGGCCCATAAGATCAACCACGCCATCCTGCTGGGCGGGCACCCAGGCTCGGGCAAGGACCTGCTGTTCAAACCTTTCCTGTGGGCCATCGGCGGCAAGGCGCAGACCAACTGCAAGCCGGTGAAGTCCGAGGAGCTGATGTCACCCTGGGGCTACGCGCTGGAGTGTGAGGTGATGTATGTCATTGAGCTGCGTCAGTCGGACGCCAAGGACCGCCGGGCGCTGGAGAACATCCTCAAGCCCGTCATCGCAGCGCCGCCTGAGTTCCTGTCGGTGAACCGTAAGGGTCTGCACCCCTACCAAGCCCTGAACCGCGTGCTGCTGGTGGCGCAGTCCAATGAGCGGGCGGCGATTTCCCTGCCGTCTGAAGACCGCAGGTGGTTCTGCATGTGGGCCGAGGCGCCTGCCATGACGCCCGAGGAGATCAGCACCCTTCTGAACTGGTATGACCACCGGGGCGGGCTGTCGGCTGTGGGCGCTTGGCTGCACGCCCGTGACGTGTCAGCGTTCTCGCCGGGCGCGCCGCCTCCCATGACTGAAGCCAAGGCCATCCTTGTGGAGCAGGGCCGGTCTGGCGCGGAGGGCTGGCTGGTGGACCAAATAACCCGCGGCGTCGGCGAGTTTGCGTGTGGTGTGGTGGGCTCGCCGTTCTTCGCTTTGTGCGATCGGGTGCAGGGTTTGGCGCCCCTTGGGGTCAAGATTGTGCCCCCCGCGATGCTCCATGCACTCAAGGAGGCCGGCTGGATTGACAGGGGTCGGCTGATGTCGGCGGAGCTGAAAAACAAGAAGCATGTGTTTTGCAGACCGGACATGATGGCTAAAACAGCCAGCCAACTACGACAAATGGCTGAAACGTAGTCATTTAAGCCAAGAATAGCCACGGATAGTCAGTGGCGTGACTATCGGCGCGGTCAATAGGCATGCGGGTTTGCGAGGTTTATAGTCATATAGTCATTTTTTTTTATAAAATATAAATATAGTGTGTATGTATGTATATGGGGTCTCACATGTGTATAGGCGCGCGCACACATGTGTATAGATGTGCAACTTTTGGATGACTATTTGACTATTGGGGGTAAAAACGGCGTAGCTACAGAGAGAGCAGCGCATAGTCACACAAAGACTATTTGATGGATATGAGAATGACTACAGCTTTTTTTAATGCGAAAGTACTATCTGTATGAAATTCAAGGACAACTACGCAAATGCGGTGAACGCCAAAAGCCTCAAGCCGGGCGCCTTGGCCGTTGACGTCCTCGGCGCGATGGGCTGGGCCGCCAAGACCGAACCGCTGGGCGCTGCGCTGGCCAGGGTGTTCGCGTCAGGCGGTGGGGCCACGCAAGTGCTTGAGATCATGTCAGAAGAGGCCTACAGGCGCGCAAAGTACATCAGGCAGGGTATGACAAGGGTTCAGGCCGATCGGCTGTCTGAGGCTGTTCTGGCGTGGTACAGGCACGGGACGTGCCAAACCTGCGGGGGCGTGGGCTTCACGCGCATAGCGGACACGCCCAGCCTGGGCAGCCGGTGCAACCGCTGCGAGGGCACGGGGCGGCTGCCGTTCGCTAGGAACTTCAAGCATGAGCATCGAGAGGTGGCCGAGTGGCTGAGGGACTCGATTGAGCGCTGTGTCGCAAACGCAACACAAACGGCTGAAAAGAAAATTGCTTGACCACGTAAAAGTGTGCTATCCTGCGCCCAACCAGATAAGGAGCCTGAATCGGGCTCTCAGAAAAGTAGTGGGTCACCTGATGGCGGAGCTACCTCTAAAAGTTACGCAGCGGCCACGAGGCACAACCGAAGCGGAGTTATGATCCACGACAACCTTGTAGGCCCTGCACCCTTTCGATCAGTTGCCTGATCCTTTGCCACAGCGATGTGGCTTTTTTACACCCGCCCATCCATCGCCGGACGGCAAGAGAGTAAATCAACATGCAAAAGGCTCGCAAGAAAAGAGAAGCGCCCCTGCAAGACACGCTGGACGTGATAGGCATTGATGCCATCACCGAGCGGATTGCTGAGTGCGTGTCGCTTAGGGTGATTGCCGCAGAGTGTGGGGTGTCCATCGGTAAGCTTTTGAGCTGGTTGTCTAGCTACCCTGAGCAATACGCGAGCGCGCATATAGCCCGTGCAGACACCTTCGCCGATGAGATTTTGCAAATAGCAGACGACGGCAGCAACGACACCTACCAGACAGACGACGGCGAGGTCACAAACCACGACGTCATCGCGCGGTCAAGATTACGAGTAGACGCCCGCAAGTGGTTGGCGTCAAAGATGGCGCCCAAGAAGTACGGCGACAAGCTGGACGTGGTGGTCAACAACACGCCGCTGGTGATCTTCAAAGATTTCACAGGCACGAAGCCCACGCTGGTCATAGAAAATGGATAGCACGTACCAGATCAGCACCAAGCCACAAGGCCCGGTGCTTGGTGCGTACATGGCCAGCCGGGCGCGGGTGAGCATGATTATGGGCTCGCTCGGTTCGGGTAAGACCTACCAGAGCTGCCAGAAGTTGCTCAAGCTGATGATGGAGCAGCGGCCCAATATGGAAGGCATACGCAAGACACGTTTCTATGCGGTACGGAACCACTACCCGGACCTGACCACCACGACGATTAAGGACTGGATGGATCTGTTCGGCGAGCTCGGTGAGTTCAAAGGGGGCGGCATAGAGCCACCGACGCATCGGTTGGACTTCAGGCTGCCCGACGGCACTGCAGTCCAGTCCGAGATGGTGTTCATTGCCTTGGACCGCGAGGACAGCATCAAGAAGCTCAGGGGCTCACAGGTCACTGGCTTCTGGCTGAACGAGGTCAAGGAGCTGCGCAAGGCGATTGTGGACATGGCTGACCTGCGGCACGGCCGGTATCCGTCAGCGATGGACGGCGGGTGTACTTGGCACGGGATGATTGGAGACACCAACGCCTGCGAGCACGGGCACTGGTTCTACAACCTGGCCGTGAACGACAAGCCAGAGGGCTGGGAGTTCTTCATACAACCTGGTGGCGTACTGCGAGACGGCGTAGGGCCAGGCGGCGGGGCGGCTTGGAAGCAAAACCCAGACGCAGAGAATTTGATCAACCTGCCCGAAGGCTACTACAGCCGGGGGATGCAAGGCAAATCAGACGATTGGATCGCCACCAACCTAGCCAACGAATTTGGAAACCACGTCGATGGGGCTTACTACTCGGTGCAGATGGCCGACCTGAGAGCCAGGAAGCGCATCACTGAGGTGCCATATGACAGGGGGCTGCCGGTCAATACTTTTTGGGACTTGGGCCGCTCAGACGCTATGGCGATCTGGTTTCACCAGCGCCACGGCCAGACCAACCGGCTGATCGACTACTACCAGGGCACCAACGCCGGGTTTGATGTGTATGCTAAAGTACTCAAAGACAAGGGCTACTTGTACGGGCGGCACTACATGCCGCACGACGCAGCGGTCAGGGACTTAGGGCCAGGCTCATTGAGCCGTGTGGAGCACGCAGAGAACCTGGGCATCAAGCCAGTTGTGACGGTCAGGCGACCACGGAACATTGAGGAAGTGCTGGACGCGATCGAGTCAACCCGCAGGTTCTTATCGACCAGCTGGATAGACGAGACGACCTGCGCAGTGGGCATCAAGTCGCTGGACAACTACCGGCGCGAGTATGACGACACACTGGGCAAGTTCAGAGCCCAGCCGCTGCACGACAAGCACAGCGATGGGGCTGACGCACTGCGCACAGGGGCCACGGGTTTCGCGGTAGCGCAAGAGGTGCGCGAGAGCGAGTTGTACCCGGAATTTACAGGATAAAGGAAACATCATGGCCGATAACACCAGCAGCAAAACTTATGATTGGGCTGCCCTCGTGCAAGAAGTCGAGGGTGATAAGCTTAAAGAGAAGCCGATTGCCTATGAGTTCAACCAAGGCGCGCGCGTATTCAGGAGCCTTGAAGAGCTGGGTGGAGTCTACGCCCAATGAGTGGACTGGCCGACAACCTGCAGAACAGCTTGCTGGACCGGCTGGACCGGGCGTACCCGTCCTTCAATGGCGCTTGGCGCGTCCATGTCGATGACGTCGGCGGCATTGTGCAGGTCACAAATATCATGCTTTCTAACCGCTGGGGGTTTCTGATGCACATCACCAACATTGACCCAGAAGGCCGCAACGTGGTGCGCAACGCAGGGGAGCTGCTCGAACGCTACAACGTAAGCCGGGCTATGAAGGTTGACCTGGATACTATTTTCAACATGCCGCGCAACAGGCGCGGAGATCTGAGTGCTTTTCATGGATGACACCAACATCGACACCGAAGGCAATCTAGGCCACGATAAGTGGCTGTCGATGGCCAAGGACGCCTATGAGTCCTCGACAGAATGGTTTGACACCTCCGTGCGCCGCACCGTCGAGAAGGCGATGGCGCACTTCTCAAACCACCATGCGCCAGGCTCAAAGTATTACGCTGACAGCTACAAGTACCGGTCCAAAGGCTTCAGGCCTAAAACCCGGGCGACGATCCGCCGGAACGAGGCAGCCTCTGCAGTGGCTTTCTTCTCAACGCAGGACATGGTGGCCGTCACGGCAGAGAGCCAGTCCAACAAGGAGCAGGTGCTGTCCGCCGCGGTGCTGGGGGAGTTGCTGAACTACCGGCTGACTGATTCCATTCCGTGGTTCCAAACGATGATAGGGGCGTACCAGAACGCCATGAACACGGGCGTCGTGATCTCGCACCAGTCATGGGAATTTGAAGAAGAGAGCCAAGACTTTCCGATGGTCGATGAGTTGGGCCAGCCAACAGGCGCGATGCAGACCATGCGACGGACGCTGTCGGACAAGCCCCGCATTGACTTGGTGGCGATTGAAAACTTCCGCATCTCGCCGGCGTCCGACTGGACTAACCCGGTAGGCACCAGCCCCTACGTGGTCGAGTTGATCCCAATGTTCATCGGCGTGGTCAAAGAAAAGATGGCGGCCGGCAAGTGGCTGAGCTACGACAGCGGCAAGATCCAGACGGCTGTGACCGAACAGTATGACTCCATCCGCGCAGCGCGGGATGGCAAGAAGCGCCTGGACGGCGTGGATGTGACGCACGCAACGACCGACTTTGATACAGTCTTTGTCCATCGGAACATCATCCGCAAAGACGGCAAGGACATGATTTTCTACACGCTCGGCACGCACCTGATGCTGACCGAGCCGAAGCTTCTGACCGAGGAGTATGCTCACCTCAAGCGCGGTGAGCGGCCCTACGTGATGGGCACCTGCATCATCGAGACGCACAAGATGTACCCGGCAGGTCCGAACGAATTGCTGTTTGGCCTGCAAGAGAACGCCAACGAGATCGCCAACCAGCGCCAGGACAACGTGGCGCTGGTGATGAACAAACGCTACTTCGCCAAACGCACTGCGACCATTGACTTCAAGAGCTTGACGCGCAACGTCCCGGGTTCGGTCACGCTGGTGGACGACATCAATTCAGACATTCGCTGGGACTCACCGCCCGACGTGACCAGCTCAAGCTACCAAGAACAAGACCGGGTGAGCCTGGACTTCGATGAGTTGGCTGGCACCTTCTCCCCTGGCACCGTGCAGAGCAACCGCGCCATGAACGAGACCGTCGGCGGCATGAACATGCTGTCGGCCGACGCCAACACGTTGACCGAGTACCAGCTGCGGGTGTTCGCAGAGACTTGGGCCGAGCCAGTGCTCAAGCAGACGGTGCGCATGGAGCAGGCCTATGAGACAGATGAGTTGGTCATGGCTATCGCCGGTGACCGGGCGAAAGCCTTGCAGAGATTCGGGGTTGACATGGTGACCGACGAGATGCTGCAGGGCACAGTGACGGTCAATGTCAACATTGGCTTCGGCGCCACCAACCCACAAAAACGCATTGAGAAGCTGGTGATGGGCATGCAAGCCATCGCCGGTTTGTCGCCAGCTACGATGCAAGGGCTGGACGCCAAAGAGGCGGTCGGTGAAATCCTCGGAGCCCTGGGCTACAAGTCGGCAGAGCGGTTCTTCCCCAAGCTGGGCGAAGAGCAGCAAGCGCCACAGCAAGCGCCGCCAGACCCACGCATCGAAGTGGCACGCATGAACAACGAGGCCCGCACGCAGATCGCCAAGGGCGCTGCAGACAGCAACGAGCGCGTGGTTATCGAGAACAACCGACACCGCGAGCAAGTTGCCGCTTCGACGTTTGCCAACGAAGAGTTCATTGTGGGTGTTAACAACGAGAACGCCGACCAAGACAGAGCGCTGCGTCAGGAAGAGATCACTGGAAAATTGGCCAATGAGGTTGACAAACTGAAAGCGCAGCTGGCCATCAAAACCATGGAGTTGCAGACGCAGCGCGAACTCGCTCTGCGCAATGAGGCCACCGCTGTGCCACAGGTAGCGGCCACCAGTTTTGAGCCATACGGCAGAGCGCCCAACGGCCAGGCCTTTCAGCAATGAGCGAGCCCGACGACGAGTTGATGTCGTTGGCCCGCCTAGGCATTGACGCAGAGGCGTTCATGGGCACCAAGCTGGGCCGGTTCTTGCACCAGAAGGCGACTGACGAGATTTTAGAAGCCACTAGCGAATTGATAGCGGCGGACCCAGCGGACGCAAAAGCGAACACCGACATCCGCAACAAAATCCATGTCGCGAACATGTTCCTTGTTTGGATGAGGGAAAGTATCAACGTTGGACATGCGGCGCATGACCAGCTGCGAGCGCTTGACGAGTAGAGTTTTTTTTAACGCAGCAACCGCCTATCCTTAGCCGGACGGTATGAAAGTAAGCCATGACCAAGAAAGCACCTGTAGCAGCCGCCGAAGATTCAAACACCTCGACGATCGAAAACAAGGACATGCTGGTTGACCAGAATATCGAGGATATTCCGCTCAATCCTGAAGACCCCCGCACCGCGATCTACGCCAAGCGGGACGCACAGCTCAAGGAGCAGGCCGGTGAGCTAGACGACCTGCCAAAAGAAGACGAAGAAGACCCGCCCAAAGCGGGTGAAGATGACCTCCCTAAGCCGGCAGAAGACAAGCTGGCGCCGGGTGAGGTTACCGTTACAATTAACGGTAAGGAAAAGATTGTTTCGCAGTCGAAGATTGATGCGGCCGGCGGTATTGCGGCGTATCAGAAAACGGCTGCCGCATCGGAGTTGCTCAACCAGGCCAGCGCAGAGATGCGCAGGGTCCAAGAGCAGTCTGCCCAACTACAAGAGCGCGAGAGGTTGTATGACCGCCGCCAACAAGAGATAAATCAGGCTGTAAAGCCTGCCGCGCCATCCGAGCTATCAGCACCGGACGCGCTAAGACAGATTGCCAAGGAATACCACGAAGCAGTCTTAGACGGGGACATGGACAAAGCAGGTGAGCTTCTTATCCAAATGCAGACCGCGCGCCCAGCTACGGTCATCAATGTGGAAGAGATTGCTGCCAACGCAGTTCGACAAGTCACCGCCAAGATGGAGAGTGAACAGCACGCTAAAACCCAGCTACGGTTTAAGGCGGAAGTTGATGAAGCGAATGCCGACTATAGGGCGCGCTTCCCCGACATCGCCAACGACGAAGACCTGAGTTCTATGGCGAATCAGAGAACGATTCGCCTGCAGACTGAACACCCTGACTGGTCACCAAGTGCGATTATTACTAGGGCCGCGCGGTTAACACGCGAATGGATCACAGGCGTCAGAGCCGTCTCATCATCCGAGCACAAGTTAACGCAAAAACGCGGTCAGGACAACATACGAGGTGGCTCAGCACGAGCGGTTTCACGACCAGTAGCGCCGCCACAAACCAAGAGTGATTACGTTTCGATGGTGCGCAAACAGCGCGGCCTCGAATAAAGGAGAAACATTATGGCAGGACAAGTTTGGGGAACCAACTCTGCTGGCGGATTCATGTATTCCGACCAGCTTTCTACCGTCTTACGGTCTGCACTGCAGCCCATGAGCCGCTTTCAACAGCATTGCGATGCTGATGACTTTACCGACAAGGGCTACAACAAGGGCGACGCCTTCCGTTGGAATATCTATTCCGACCTGGGCACCCAAGGTGGTGTGCTGTCGGAGACCACTGCAATGCCGGAAACGTCATTCAGCATCACCCAAGGCTCCGGCACCGTCTCTGAGTTTGGCAATTCCGTGCCCTTCTCTGGCGTGCTTGACGACCTGAGTGAGCAGCCCGTGAAGCAGATGATCCACAAGGCCCTGAAGAATGACGCCAACAAAGCGTTTGAAGCCCAGGCCCGCGCACAGTTCGCACTGACCAAGACAACGGTAACCCCCGCGTCCGGCACCAGCACGACTGCGATCACGCTTGAAACTACAGGCACAGTGACAGCGACCAACAACGTGGCGATGAATTCCACGCACGTCAAGTTGATCTCTGACCAGATGAAGGAACGCAACATCCCGGCCTATTCTGACGGCAACTACCGCTGCATCGCTCGCCCGAGCACGCTGCGTGGCGTCAAGAACGACCTGGAAGCGCTGCACTCCTACACCACTGAAGGCTTCAGCATGATCTTGAACGGTGAGGTCGGCCGCTCGTATGAAGGCATTCGCTTCTTCGAGCAGACCACCATCGCTTCACGCGCATGGACCAACGCTAAGTCGGACGAAGCTTTCTTCTTCGGTGAAGACACCGTGATTGAAGCCATCGTCTGCCCACCTGAAATCCGCGGCAAGTTGCCGGGTGATTACGGGCGCGACAAAGGAGTCGCTTGGTACGCGCTGGAAGGCTTTGCCTTGGTGCATACTGTCGCCGCGCAGTCGCGGATCATCGAGTGGGGATCGGCCGCGTAATCGGCTTAATAAAGGAGAAACAACCATGAGCTATTCAAACCCTATTACGCTGACCCACAGCATAACGGCCATCACCCTTCAAGCTGCTACGGCGACCTTCGCCTTCCGCGGCCCAAAAGGCTTGCAAGGACGCATCCGCGACGTCATCATGCGCTGCACCACAACCGTGGTGATTGGTGTGACGGTCCGGGGCATCTTGAACATCGGTAACGCCACCACCGCCAACTTGTATGGCGTGGCAGCGTGCCCTGCCTTGACGGCGCCTTCGGCTGCTGCGCAGAGCGATCTGAACAGTGGTTCGGTCCTGAGTACTACGGTCATCGACGCAGACACAGTTGTGCTGTGTGCGACGGTCGCGGCTACTGGCGCCTCAAACGCCGGCGTTGTCACCTATGATATCCTCGTTGACTGGTTCTAAAAGGAGAAACCACCATGTACGATAAGAAAGTAAGCAGCCGCAACAGCAGCGCCCAGGAGATGGGCCTTGTATCCAAGGAGAAGTTGGACTACAAGAACATTCGTGGGGACACTGGTGAAACCCAGCGCCCGAAGCACACGACCACTTCCGTGAAAACGGATAAAGGCACCTTCAAGGAGAAGGGCTAAAACAAAGCCCATTAGGCCTTCGGGCTTAGTGGGCTTCAATTTTAGGAGAACGCTATGAAAATGATGGAAGCTTACGCAATGCCAGAGATGCCTGAAGACAAGCATTTCACCCACGAGAAGGATTACTCGATGCACGGGAACCGCCCGCGAGTTCCTGCGGCGCGCGACCAGATGGACGCGCCAAAGAATCTGCAGTTTAATCTGGACGAAGGCCTCAACTATCGGAAGCCACTATGACAACCGAAGAACTAACCGCCGCGCACTGGATGACGCTCAAGAAGATGGTCGAAGCCGCTGGCGGGGTTTACGAGACCCGCGTACAGGCCGTGGCCTTCCTTACAGACAAGACCGGCACAGGCGCCGTAGTGACGGCCAAACCACCTACCCTTACAACGCCCGGCGCCGCACTGGACAAGGCCAGACCATACGGTGAGGTCTACGGCGAGGTGGAGGGCTTTCCAAAGGCCATATTCACCCAGGCCGGGTTTTACTTTAATTCAGCTGGTGAGCAGATTTAATCATGGCGAAATCTACGTTTCTTGAACTTTGTCAGCAGACTAGGAGAGGGGTAAAACTACCGGGCACCGGGCCGAGTTCTGTCACGTCCCAAACAGGGCAAATCGAGCGCATTGTTGAGTTCGTCGCAGAAGCTGACAGAGAAACACAAGCACGCTGGTTCGACTGGGACTTCTTGCTGGTAACGACTTGGTCAACGAGTACCGCAATAGGAACGGCTGCCGCCGCGGCGCCGTCGGATTTAGGAACGTGGGACGAAGGGTCGTTCTACCTGGACTACACCCTATCAACCAACCAAAAACTCCCCGTTTTGAACTACAAGAATTGGAGGTCAGTATATCGGCAAGGCGTCAAGATCAATGCCAAGCCCTCCAACATCGTCATCAAGCCCGACCTGTCGCTGATCCTCGAGGCGCCACCAGACGCGGTGTACTCTCTCAGTGCAGAGTATTGGAAGCTGCCCGTCAAGATGACCGCTAACGGCGACACGTCGCCCATCCCCGAGGAGTACGAGCGCATCATCGTTGCCAGGGCGAAGATGATGTACGCCGAAACGCACGGGGCCAGCGCGACGCTGGTTGCTTCGCAAGTGGATTATGACGACCTGCTGGACAAACTGGAGTCAAAGTATCTGCCGGGCCTAAACAGAACACGCCGAATGTCGGAGGCGGCTGCAATCATTGTGAGGGTGGAATGAGACAAGTACCTCCAAAACGTCAGCGAGCCAGCCCTGCGCGAGAGAATGAGCGCAGCGAGTATGTGACCTTTGCCGGTGGCTTTGACAGCGACACGCCGGCCATCAGTTTGCCGCCCGGCTTTGTGCGCAGGTGCATGAATTACGAGCAGTCCATCGCCGGCGGGTATCAGACACCTGGCGGCTATGAGCGGTTCAATGGGAAGGCCAAGCCATCGGCTGCAACCTTCATCATGTTGCCCTGTAGCACCATAGGCTCGAACGCTTCAAACGGCACGGTAACGATCACAGGCGCGACCTCCGGTGCGACAGGGGTCATCATAGCGGCCACAGCGACGCACCTGGTTCTGACCGTTGTAACGGGGACCTTTCAGGCCGAGAACGCATCGCCAGGCAGCGTCGTCATATCCGGCACGAAGACGGCCGCGTCGTCGGCGCTTCTGAAGGCGCAGTACAACAACCTCGCAGCGGACGTGTACCGAGCTTTGATAGACGCAGTCCCGGGCGAGGGTAAGGTGCTGGGAGTCTACGGGTTCTTCAACGCCTCCGTAGACGTTGTGTACGCCTTCAGGAACGCTGTGGGCGGTCTGACTGCGGCGATGTTCAAGAGCTCAGGCACGGGCTGGACCGAAATCGCGTTGGGCGAGGAAATCAGCTTCAGCAACGCCAACACCGCAGTCGCCGACGCTGACGTGTTGACGCAGGGGGGCGTGACGGCCACCATCAACCGGGTTGTGGTTGAGTCAGGATCCCTGCCAAGCGGTGTAAACACCGGCAGATTGATTATTTCTGGGCGCGCGGGAGGTAACTTTGCTGCTGGCGCCGCGACCTCTACCGGGGCCGGCGCGCTTACGCTGTCCGCCGTCCAGACAGCCATTACCCTGCTGCCTGGTGGGCGCTACAAGTTCGTTACAAACACATTTGGCGGCGGTGCCAACACCAAAAAGCTCTACGGCGCGGACGGTGTGAATCGTGGGTTCGAGTTTGATGGGACTGTGTTTGTGCCCATTGCCACTGGGATGGCTGCGGACACACCAACCTTGGTATACCCGCACAAGAACCATTTGTTTTTCTCCTTCGCAGGATCGCTTCAGCACTCAGGTATCGGAACGCCCTATGTGTGGTCAGTGGTTTCCGGCTCGTCAGAGCTGGCTCTTGGGGACATTATAACGGGCTTGATGCAACAGGCCGGGTCTGACACTACGGCTGCGTTGACGGTGACGACCAGGAACACCATCGCAATTTTGTACGGAACTAGCTCGGCGGATTGGAAATTGATTCACTATAAGAAGGAAGTCGGGGCGCTAGCACACACCATCCAGCAGGTCGGGCATACGATGATGCTCGACGATCGGGGGATTACGAAGTTAGAGACAACGCTGGCATACGGCAACTTTACAGACGCGACCATGAGTGAGCGGATTCGGTCATGGCTCACCGACAAGACCTTGCTCAATACGCAAAACATCTTGCCAACGGAATCGGTTGCGGTGCAGAGCAAAAACCAGTACCGGATTTATTTCTCCGATGGCAGCGCAATTTATGCAACTATTTTCAACACCGGGGAAGGTACCGATGCCGCCTTCATGCCCCAGCTGCTGCCCAATGTGGTCAGGTGCATGAGCTCAGAGGAAGATTCCTACGGGAGCATCAACCTCTACTTTGGCAGCGATAGTGGCCACATCTACCAAATGGACCACGGGACGTCGTTCGACGGAGCCGATATCGAGGCCTACATCGACCTCGCCTACAATTCCTCGAAGACGCCCAGGGTGAACAAGGAGTACATCAAAGGCACCTTCGAGGTTTTCGGCTCTGGGTACTCAGAGGTCTCGCTTGGGTACTTGCTTGGGTACGGGGCGTCCGACATCATTCAGCCGGCGAACGTGGACACGCTCTTGGCCTTGGGGGCCAGCTTCTACGACTCTGGTTTAACGTACGACTTCGGGCACGTATATGACGGCGCCCCACTGGCGCCAGCGTCATTCGGCCTGGACGGCGAGGCGGTCAACATCAGCCTGAAAATTAAATCGAGGTCTGATTACTACTCGGTGATCAGATTCAGCGGTGTTCTTCTTGAATACATATTCAGAGACAAAGTGAGATAAACATGCCAACCAACACCTACTACGACTCCTCCGGCGCGCCATCTACTGGGGCAGAGATTACCTCGCCAGCACTCAGAACTGAGTTTGACGCGATCGAGGCCGGATTTATCAAGGTACTTGAGCCGTCAACCAATGCGGGTAAGATCGTCGCCATCAATGCTGGCGGAACCGCCCAGGAAGCCGCCGCACAGACGGGGACTGGATCGGTCGTAAGGCAAACCTCGCCCGCTTTGGTAACCCCTGCTCTCGGCACGCCAGCCTCCGGGGTGATGACCAATGTGACGGGTCTTCCAACCGCAGGCTTGGTAGATGCTTCGGTTACTTTGGCGAAAATGGCCAACCTAGCCCAAGACCAATTCATTGGTAGAACCACGGCCAGCACAGGCGTACCAGAGGTTGCCACGATCACCGCAGCAGCGCGAACGGTACTTGACGATACGACTGTAGCGGCGATGCGGACTACGCTTGGTCTTGCCATAGGTACAGACGTACAAGCGTATGACGCTCAACTGGCTGATGTCGCAGGCTTAACTACAACGGATAACGGCGTTATCATTGGCAACGGTACGAACTTTGTTGTTGAGTCTGGCGCTACGCTCAAGACTTCGCTTGGGCTGACAATTGGAACTGACGTTCAAGCCTACGATGCAACGCTTCTAAGCATCGCCGCGCTTGGCACAGCAGCAGACAAGATTGCCTACACTACCGCTACCGACGTGTGGGCAGAAACCGCACTGACTACTGCTGCTCGAACGGTACTTGACGATACGACTGTAGCGGCGATGGTTGATACGCTCGGTGGTGCTTCTTCCTCTGGTACTGGCGGGTTGGTGAGGGTCGCTGGGGCGACGATGACAACCCCTGCTCTCGGTGTCGCTACGGCCACATCGGTCAACAAAGTCACGATTACTGCACCAGCGACGAGTGCCACGCTGACCGTTATTGACGGGACAACTTTGACTGGCCCTGCTGCATCTGGTACAGCCGCAACCCTAGGCAACACCGAGACCATCACGGGGGTTAAAACCTTCGGCTCGGCGGCTGCTGTTGGCAGGTTAAAGATCGCTGGTACGACTTCCGGTGCTGTAACCCTTGACGCTACAGCCGCAGCAGGCACTGGCGTACTCACTTTGCCCGACGCAACGGATACGCTGGTAGGCAAGGCAACGACCGACACTCTGACCAACAAGACCCTGACCACAGCGGTCTTGAACGGCACAATCACTGGGACAAGCCAAGCCACGGCAAACACAGCCACTACCTTAGTAATGAGGGATGCAAGCGGAAACTTCAGTGCTGGGACGATAACTGCTGCCTTGACTGGAAACATATCGGGGAATGCGGCCACAGTAACCACCAACGCAGACCTCACAGGTGCGGTAACTTCTACAGGTAACGCCGCAAGCCTAGGATCATTCACTTCTGCGCAGCTAGCTACGGCGCTTACCGATGAAACCGGATCGGGCGCAAACGTATTTGCCACGAGCCCAACGTTAGTAACGCCAGCCTTAGGCACACCAGCTTCGGGTGTAATGACAAACGTTACGGGTACGGCAACAGCGCTGAATATCGGCGGGAATGCAGCTACAGTAACCACCAACGCCAACCTCACAGGTGCAGTTACTTCTGTAGGTAACGCCACAAGCCTAGGATCATTCACTTCTGCGCAGCTAGCTGCGGCGCTTACCAACGAAACCGGATCGGGTGCAAACGTATTTGCCACGAGCCCAACGCTAGTCACCCCAGCTTTAGGAACCCCGAGCAGCGGCGTAGTCACAA
>Ga0209284_10002066_pt1 | contig 28486 bp, 46 predicted proteins | sample FRY03_FD_187211 | JGI IMG/M metagenome (GOLD analysis project Ga0209284, IMG submission 187211) | Freshwater microbial communities from Lake Fryxell liftoff mats and glacier meltwater in Antarctica - FRY-03 (SPAdes) (version 2) | ecosystem: Environmental > Aquatic > Freshwater > Ice > Glacier...
CACCTTTGAGGTCGTTGTCGATTCCAAAAAATTGATTTTTGGTGATAAATCCAGCTTGGACCAACTGAACGATTTCTGATCCTTCTGTATCGGGTTGTTTATTGCAGAAGGTCCAGTAAGATTTTTCTATTGGCAATTCGTGAATTCCAGTAATTTCTCTGTAAGCATTGATCACTTCTTCTCTGGCTTTTATCTTAGTCGAGTTGTTATAATACTCTGGTTGTTTTGCGAATTGATGTTTGTCTAACGGATTTTGCATGTGAAATTTGTACCACAAATCACACAATTATTCAAGGACAAAAATAACTGATGAAGATTGACCCTATATTGCCCGTCAACTATGACGGTTTAACACAACCAGAACGAAGGAAAGTTCGTGAGAAGTAACTTTCCGATCCAAGCATTTTTGGATCACGGAATTTTGGACTTGTCATTAATCAACAGATTCGATAATTTAAGGCCAATTATAGGTCCAGAAAACTTATCAAAGGCTGATAAGTATGATGAAACGGAGTTCAAACAATGGCTAAAATTAAAATGATTGTTGATGGAGAGATCTTTCCATCAAAAAAGAAACTTACAGAACGCTGTCAGAAAATTCTGCATGGCAATAAACTCAACCAAACTCTGCCAGAGGACGACACACGCTTTCTGTCGTCATTGATCGAGAGTTATCATCCAGAGGCAGAACTTAAGATTGGATGCGGCATCAGAAGGATGTGGGTCGGTCCCAATGAGTATGGTAGCAAAGGATTCTATTTAGAACGACATGATGGCTCATCTACTGATTGGAGTTTCGTGAAGAGCATCAGCAATCCATCCAAGTGGCATGACTTCCATGCAGCCTGTCGGAATGCAATTATGGATCAAACAATCGCATACAAGATGCGATTGTTTGAAGAAGAGCGATATATTGAGTGTTGTTTGACTGGCGAACAATTATTTGTGGACACGGCTCATACTGATCATATCCCTCCAAGAACATTTGATGCACTTCTAAAAGTTTTCTTACATAAAACCGGAATTGATTACAATGATGTTTTGATTGATCCGACGTATGATAATAAAGTAGGATGTTGGCTTTCTGATGCAAGTTTTGCAAAGCAATGGTCTGAATTCCACAGAACGAATGCTGTGTTCAGGCTTGTGACTCGCACAGGAAATTTGAGTCATTCAAAGCGTGAAGCAAACGCCATGAAGGCTCGAAATTAAATTGGCATTGAATTTGAAATTTATTTTGATTCTGCATTGCCTAATTTTTCAAATCTGATAGCTTACTTGGAAAGTGGGAAACTGGGGAGAGTACGGGTCAAAAAAGTTTTCAAAAATTTGAACAAAAAATTGGTTTGCAACTCAAAAAAGAACAACAGAACCTCAAGTTCCTGAAGGCGTTTTATGAGTCAAGAGGACACGGTATCCTCCTGAAATGCACTAACCTATGGGAAGAGATGAATTGGCGATACTACAACGGTAATCTCTCGCCAATTCTAATCTCAGTCGGCATCACTCCTTATGGAGCCTCCGCAGGTTATTACCGGCCCATCGAAGGAAACCCCGGTCAAATCGTGCTCCACCAGTCTATGGACACGCCCACAGCAGCCGTGCTCCACCATGAGATGCAACATCAGGCACAACACGAACTCGGACTCCTGCAAAAGTTCCCACGCAGTGGCGGCAAAGGAGACCCAAACAAGCCAGATATCCATTACTGCGAGTCATGGACTTGGTTGTGCCAACATTCAGATACAATAGACGGTCTCAATGACCGCCTCTACGTCTGGTGGAAGCAATCAAATCGCTCAGACGGCGGCAAGAGAACTAAAACAAAACGGTATTTTGACCTGAAAGGTGAATCTTATTGGGAGAAAGATTTGCCTGAGAACACCTTTACCGAGCTATCCACATGGGAAAGTAGAACGTGGGAAAACACGCATATAGAATAAATTGCGAGGCAAATCGTGTCAAAAATTGAGATTTTAAGTCAAAAAACCTTTACATGATAACAATACAACCGTAGAATAGGATGAACTTCGTTTTACATTCCAAAAGGACACGACACAATGGCTAGAAACATTCGCTGCACCACCGAAGACATTGAATTTTGCGATTTTATTATTGCAAAAGGCTCGGCTTTCCCCAATCAAGGTAAACCCGCAAAGCATCCTACCAATTCTCGTATGCCGCAAACTATCACTCTGGCAGACCATCTCAACTGCGTGATGCAAGATCCGCAAGGAGAACCAGTGTTCCCGTATCCATACAATCGCAAAGATGGTTCTTTCAACAATGGCACAGTGAAGGCGTGCCGGGAAGGCATATTGAAAGATGGTCTTGGTCACATTTCAGTGGGAATTTACCAAGGAAAATTGACCCTCGCTGGATACCACTCCAGAACTCGTGGATTTTTAGAAGCGTTTTTCCTCGGTAATTTGAGCGAATCAGATCTGAAATCCCATATCTCAGTGGTGTTTTGTGATAATTACCTAAATGCCTATAAACATGAAGGTGACAAGAACGTATCGCACACAGCGGCAATGCAGGCTGTAAACCCCGATTTTGCGTTTGGGTCGTGTTGTAATATCCTCGAAAGTCGGTTGGGGGATGCTGTCAAAAAACGAATGAGAGCGGCAAAGCTCTCCACTGCACTCAATTGCATTCTGCTTGCGTTTCATGAGGAAAATGAAGGTAGCGAAACCAACTGGGATGATTGGGCTTCCATCTACCAAATGCGAGGCAAAACCAATAAGATGTCGCAACAGTTCGCAGGACATCTTAACATCACCGAAAAACAATATCAGCTATTGGAAGACTCTGTCAACTTTTGGTTTGAAATGATCTGCGAGCTTGAAAAGCAGTCCCAAGACATCAAAAAGCTCAAAGATACATATAAGCAGGTCGCTCAAATCGTTAAATCTGGTGGTTTCTTCGGTTATATTGCAACTGACCGTATCGGTAATCGAAACATGCTGCGAATGAATCACGCCATCAGCGTGCGAAATATTCTCAACAACTTGACCGAAAGCTCCGAAATCTCCACAAGCTTAATGCGAGAAAAGCATTTTAATGTGCGAAACGTGGTTGTCCGAATGGACAAGATCATGCGAGAGAAACCGAAAGCCGTCGCCGCCGCCGATTAAACTTACAAAAAAGCCACCCTCGAAAGGGTGGCTTTTTTAAGGCTCGAAATTAAATTGGCATTGAATTTGAAGGACAAAGCAGATTTAAAATGGAACGGTTTGCATGTGGTGAAGATCATTAAAAAATTAAGAAGGTCAAATAAATGAATGAAAGAATATGTTGTATCAATCACTATGTCCTTAAAAACGTTCAAAGACCTTCAATATATTTTGAAGCTAATCAAGAGAAAGGTGACAGAAGTGTTTGGAGTGCTATTACATTTAAGGCCCAAGTTAATCCTTTTGATTTTATTGGAGAATTTTCAAGAATAACTCTCAATATCACTCCTCAAGAGAGTTGGTTATTTTTCAATGCAAAAATTGCATTAATGCCCGGATCTTGTATGAGTGATGATCATTATGTAATGATATTTGATAGTTGCGAAAGAAAATGCGATGAATTACCTATTGAATCGTAAATATCTAAAGGAAAGATATTCGATAAAACGAAAATAGAGGCGAAGATGAAATTTAGAAAATGGTTTGAAGTTGTGGAGTTAATGAAGCCGAAAGGTGCAAGAAAGAGCAACATTGTAAGGGATGCTGGCACGAATACAGCCAGAGGTGCGATTCAGTACAAATGGAAAACACAACTGGGAAGCGAAGTAAAGTTATTGTTTACTCCTGAAGGCAATGACGAATACACGGTTGTTTTTTATGTAAACAATACATTGTATGACGATGCTGCATCTAACACAGAAAATGGTAGAGACCCAGAGATTTTGTCTGGTATTTTTTACTTATTAAAGTCCAAGTCGGAAGTAATTGGAGCAAAGACTTTATCGTTTAGGGCACATCAATCTCCTGGCGACACTAAAATTGTGCGAAGTCTAAACATAGATTTGTATAAGCAACAAGCATTGACAGACATTTTCAATTTCTCAAAAGAATCGTCTACAGTTGTTCCTAATGTTGTACCTCCGAGCGAGAGATCGCTGTCGCTTATGAAAAAAATCAACAGGCCGATTCTAACAGTATACGATTTTGAAAAGGATCGTTGGTTGAATTTTGCAAAACAAGTAAAATCAGCAATTGAACAAAACGAATCGATTTACAATTATGTGAATCAGTTAAAAACTGGAGTAGGGGTTGGCGACTTCCGTACTTTGAATTTTGATATCAACAAATTGATTTATTCTTTAAGCAATTATCAAAACGCATTTATGTCAAATACAGAGCAGGGCTGGAGCAAAACCAAAAACAGACGTGCTGTGATATATGAAAAGCTGTTGAATCGTCATATGTCTAATGAATGGTCTATTAGTGTTCGTGGCGACAATTTTTTGTTGACTAAAAAACATGATGTGGTTTAATTTCTATGAAAAGGAAAAATGATTAAATCAATTTATTTTTCCTATATAAAGCATGAATTTCAAGTCTTTTTATGAAAATTTATTTGATGACAATTTTGATGTAGAGTCTTTTCGAAAAGAAAGAGAAGCTAGAGGGTCTATTATCAATAAGCAACGTCATAAAGAAAATGATCAACTTATTTTGTATCATGGGTTTGATAAAGATCCACAGTCTTTTAACTATGAATTTGACCCATCTCATTCAGAGCAAGGGCTTTTGTGGTTTACCCATAAGATGATTTCATATTATGATCCATATGAGTATGCTTCAGGAAAAGGTAAATATGTTTTGACATATCCATTGCCAATACAAAAGATTTATGACACAATTACTTATCAAAATGGAAGTACAAAAAAAGAAGTTCCTGAAGAATTGCGAAGACAATATGACCCGACATCTAATAGCAGGATCAGAGAGTGGGGTAGCAGCATTATTTCTTTGCCAGAGAATTGGTTTTTTACCTACAAAACAGAAAAATTTATAGGAACTAACAAAAAAATTACAGCACGTCCAGAAATGGTATCAGTGGTTGGTCACTGAGTAGTTACGTGAGTCGGTGAATTACTGACGCCAAACTGACTAATTGGAGTATATTGTATTCCAAATTGTTTCAGGTCATCTTGGTTATAATTATTGAATATCATTCTCACTACACTTCTTTGTTTATTTCTAAGTATCAATTGTCCAGATTTAAGTGCTTGTTGAACTTTATCGGCATCTTGTTTTGAAACTGCGACGTATGAATTCGAGTAATATGGTTGTTGTCCATACATGAATGTGAAGTAATCATTATACAGATCTTTTCCGGGCAATTTTCTGAATCCAGAAACCTTTCCTTGAAGTTGATATTTTGTTCCCAGTGATCTTGATTTTGATTTTTGGAAATCGAATGTGGCTCCTAAAAATTTTGATAAATCTAAAATGTAACGATGATATTTTGATTTAACTTCTGTGCCAGCGATTCCTTCATCGCCACTAATTCTTTTCTCATTAGGCGAATAGGTTACTACAACATGAGGTTTATTTTCAGAATCAAAAAGAGCAATCATAGTTCTGTCTTGATCAAAGCTCATGACTCCTGCACTTCCGCAATTTTTCATTAATCCACCCAAGAGCGTACATCTTTTTCCAGCATCAATCCAACGAAATCCATTATTATATGTTTTCAATGGTTTTTGATCTTGAAATATAGTTTTTTTATCATACTTTTGTTGTGCTTCAAAGAAGCTAAGATCTTTATAAGGAGCTATATTTGTAATTTTATTTGACAAAAAATCATTTATGAGTGAGTAGTAGCTGAAGAATCCATCTGAAAACATTTTATCTTCGATTTGTTCTTCGAGTGCTTTTCTTTGTTCTTGAAGGTACGTATCATCATAAACATTTTCATTATCATCAATAGACAAATCTAGTTTTTCAAGAGTTTTCATGTAGTTTTCAGGAGAGTCTGTTGCTTGATGCAGTTCTATTAAATCGGGCAACGATGTGGTTCTAAAATTTTGATGCACCCAATTAAACCAATTATCTGTCGGATCGTTTGTTCTATAATCTCTGTACCATCTTGCGAATAGATGGGCATATTTACCGAATTTTTTATAGAAGAGTTTGGCAACAATCATTGGATATCCAAGATTTGCAATATCTTGTTTAGATTCAAGTATTGTATGTTCTGAATTTTCTATCCATTGTTTGAATCGCATAGATTATATACAAACAATGGATAGAAAATTCAGAATCACCAAGAGTACATTTGATACATGCGGTGATTTAGTCAGCCTTGTTGATATTTTTGTTTTTTCTCAATCGTTCCAAGAATGAACTTTTACTTTTTCTTGTATAGATTTTGATTTCGTAAGTAGAATCGTTGTTTTGTTTAACATCAACTACTTCGCCTCCGATATCGGATATAATTTTTGGGATGGATTGAAATGGATTTGTTTCTTTATCCATATCAACAACGAATATAAGTTGTTGTTTTGACATGAAACTATATGTTGCGACAGTTAAAACGCTCATGATAACACAAATCAACATTACGAGCCATTTGTGCGACTTTTTTTCTATGACAATTTGTCCTATGTCAACAACGCATGACTCTCCTGTATCTCCATTTTCTTGGAGATTTTTTACATATTGAGGCAGATTTTCAAGAGACATTGGTTTTTGTTGCATTTTTAACCTTTCAATTAGTGACATTCTATTTATGCGGCTTGAACATTTATAATTTTTGAGTAAAATCAAGTTATGAAAAACTTAAAAATATCATTAGTATGTGTTGCCATTGTGGCTTCTTTCTTTGCTGGCATTTCAATTCGTTCGAATTTTTTGGAAGATCCTTCAATTCAAATATCTCATGTTCATGACGGCGATACAATTATTGTGAACATTACAAACTGGCACCCAATCGTTGGAAAAAAGATGTCAATCAGGATCAGAGGGATCGATACTCCAGAATTAAATGACGCTTCTAAGAAAATTTTAGCAAAAGAAGCCAAGGAATTTACTACAAAAATGATTTCTTATTCACATGTTGAATTCAAAAATTTCACAAGAGACAAATATTTCAGACTAGATGCAGATGTTTATGTAAACGGCAAAAATTTAGGAGATTTATTAGTTGAACATAATCTTGCAAAACGATATGATGGCGGCAAAAAGCCCACATGGAAGTAGGAATTTATGAATATTTATGCTTTATCTGACATGCACGGAAGATTACCGGATGTCCATGAGTGCGACATTTGCATTATTGCTGGGGATGTTTGCCCGATTGAGAACCATAAGCTTTCTTATCAAGCTAATTGGCTCGACACAACATTTCGTAATTGGTTGGAAAGAATTCCAGCCAAGCACATTATTGGCATAGCTGGCAATCACGATATCATTTTTGAAGAAGCTCCGGAGCGTATTCCTAAAAATCTCCCTTGGACATATTTACATGATAAAATGATAGAAATTGAAGGGATAAAGATTTACGGAACTCCTTACCAGAAGTTCTTTGGTGGATGGCCTTTCATGAAACATGAACACGAGTTGGAGATTTTGTGGAAAGACATGCCAGTTTGTGACATTGTAGTCTGTCATGGCCCTCCTTATGGTGCTGGAGACGTAGTTAGTTTTGAGGGACCACAAGGATCAAAGATTTTGGCACGAAAGCTATTAGAGCTTAACATTCCATGGTGTATAACTGGACACATTCATGAAAACTATGGAATTCATGAACTTGGCAATACAAAAGTAGCTAACGTAGCAGTTTGCGATGAAAGATATATTTTGTGTCAAGCTCCTCTTAAAATTGAAATAAACTCTATATAATGTATGAAAACATTTAATGAATGGCTGCAAGATCAAGACCCAGAACTTTATGAAGGATTGTTTGACAATATCAAACAATATGGCAAACATGCTGCAATAGCTGGATCTTTATTAGGTGCTGGAATGATTGGAAATCAATTATCTGCCGCTCCACAAGCTTCTGTTTCAAGAGGAGTTCAGGCTGATAAAATAAGTGCCCCATCTGTACGTGGACAATTGCCTAAAGGCAAATACACGAGAGAGATGGGAGGTAATTATGTAAATAATAGAACTGGAGTGGAATTTGATAAGCATCAAAACCCAGCAGGCGGCACTTATTCTAATGATGGAAATTCTTGGACTTCCCCAAATGCCAATACTTTCTTTAAGGCAGGCGGCACTTATTCTAAGGATGGAAATTCTTGGACTTCCCCAAATGCCAATACTTTCTTTAAGTAATCATCTCAAAATCCCTCTTTTTTCCAATCAGTCTTAGTTGATTGATCGTTTTTAGAATTACGCACATTTTCCAAATATTTTTCCAAAAAGGCACTCAATCTTGGTTGGTCCCATGTTATGGATTGAGAATTAGAGAGCATTAGTTTTGGATAAATGTGTTTGATAAGCGAAATTGAAATTCGTTTAAATTGAGCTGTTGTAGACATAGTTCTCCAATAAAAAACTGCCTCCTAAGAGGCAGTTTTGTGTTTATCTAACTTTTTGCTTAAGTTCTGTAAGTTCATTCTTAAGTCTTTGATTTTCGCTTTCCAAGGCACCAATACCTTTGATGACTCGATTCATGAAAATCTTATCGCCATCATATGTGTTTGTTGCGATTCTTCTTAGTTCTTGTAGATCAGCGGTTGATACAGCCATTTTGGGCCTCCCTTAATTGTTACCTATAATATAGTAGTGTGGTTAATACAAACTTTTGACATATCTTTTCCAAGCTTCGTACTGCCAAAAGACATAATCTTCATGATTACCTCCATACCATCCACAGGCAAAAGGAGCGTGAGACTCAACTAAAGCGATTCTGCCATCTTGTAATCGTCCAAAATCGGCAGCGGCATTGAAATTTTCAGGCCAGTGGATGTTTAATTCTGGAGCAGGTTCTTCCTCGTCGCAACCATCGTACCAGCCTGTAGTAACTAATACGCCGCCAGCAATGTAATATCGCCATTCTTGAACGAATTCAACAGGTTTAGAATAGTAGTAAAAGTCATAAGGAATTGGTTCATTCCATTCAACGACTCTTGATTGAAAATCAGATTTCCATTCATTTGCTTTTTTTAGGAACAACCGATGTCTTTTGATCGGAGAATCTGGTTGATATCCTTCTACTGCGCCGAATGTTGAATATCCGATTTCTCTGTGTCTGAAGTCTTTAAGAAATTCTGGATAGAAATCGATTGGACCTTCTATTTCGGGTAATACCGTTTCACAAAATTCAACAGTGCCAATTGGTATACAATCTTGATCACAGGTTTTTCCTGTTGTAAACTCATAGCCTAATTTGTGTGCGGCTGAAAATACAGCTATTTTTTCTCTTGTTGAATCTCCTGATTGCAAACAGAATCGCATATGTTCTCTTTTTTATAAGGGCAGTGTCGGCAATTATTTTTGCAACAATATTTACGACGTAATAAAAACTGAGATGTAAAGACCCACCGACCGTCTTCAATATAGTAATCTCCCGATTCCATTTTAGAAGCCATCTTCACTCCAGTTAAGATCCAAATTGTTGGCTTTTTTCTCTTTGGTTGTTCTCTCTTTGTAAAGATCTTTGTAATTATCTTGTGGATACTCATACATTCTTTGTAATGGCGGAGGAACTTGCACGAGCTTTGGTTCTTCAGGATAAGTCAAATACGGTTGTCCAAAAGACACTGATACATGACATGGAACATTTTCTGCAATTCCAATTGGAACATGTAAATTCAGATTGAAACTAAATGTAGCATAATCGCTCATTGCAATGACTTCCTTCTTGCTGCGTCTAAAACTTTTTCCATAAATTCCAATAGATCAGTTTTAGAACTCGTGTAAATAAGTATTACTCAGGCTTTTAATTTTCCAACACAATCTTTCCCAAATAAATCTTTGTTAATAAGTTTGGCACATTCTTGTTTTAATCGATGAATTTCTGTCATTTATGTGCATGGTGATCAAGAATACAAAAAAATCGTTTTTAGGTCAATGCAAGAATACATACAGTATTATGGAACAGCAAAAGGAAATTTTCAAACCCGGTCCACTTTACGAAAAACGATTTGAAATTGTGAACACAATTAAGCAAGACATGAGATCTGGTGATATTCTATATCGTTACAGTGATGCAAAAGGTCCTCTAGGATTGCCTTTCACTAGAATTGTTTCCAACATTACCAAGAGCGAATATTCACATGCAGCAACTTTGTTTGTGGAAAATGGCGAACCACACGTACTTGAAATCAATGATCAGGGCACGCTTAGATATAGATTGTTAGATTGGATCGACACTTGTTATGGAAAGAATTTTTCTGTTTATCGTCTTCAGGACTTAGATGAACAAAAAGAAGCAATGTTGTTGGAGAAGATATATAAGATTCTCAACGAAGACCCGGATTACGATTTTACTTTTTCTGATGACAACAAATACTATTGCACAGAATCTGTAGCTGTAATTTACAAAGAGGCACTCGGAGTGGATCTTCCATCATATTTCATCAAAGAAGTAGTATCAACTAGGCTTTACTATGTGTTGCGAATTGGCATATTTATGTTCAGCTTTTTTGGAACATCTTTACCGTTTAACAAGAAGATGTATTTTGTTGGAAACGAACAACAAGGAATGATATCCTCTCAACTCACAAGACAGGTAATCAAGATATGAATTTTAAACAATGGTTTGAATCTGAAGATTGGAATGCCAAGTATCAGAATATAGAGCCAAAACTACTTAACAGTCCAATAATTCAAAAAGAGTTAAATGATCTAGGCATGGTTCGTTTTAGCACAGTCCATAGTGTTTTAGGGCTGCCAGAGGGTGATGCTAATTTCTTTGTTCGTGAATTCAACAAACGACATCAAAACCAACAACAACAATTAGCACACAATCAACAACAAGACGCTGCATGGATGAAAGAAAGACAAGATGAATTTTATTATCATGTTCTTCCTTCCAACAGATTAAAATCTGTCATAAAAAATGGATTGCTACCGAACCAACAAGCTGTTTTCACAAATTACACCAATCACAGCAAAGGAAGAATTTTTCTTTGCGAAAAAGAAGGCATTAACTTTTGGAAAGGTCAAATCGAACAACATCTTTTCCACAATGGGCAAAAGGAAAAATTGGCAGTTATAAGAATCAGAAAAGATCTTGTTAAAGTTGAACCAGATCCAGTTGGAACACAAGATTCTAAAACGCCATCATACTATGCAGCAACTCCAGTCCCTCCACAAAACATTGAAGTCGTAAAGTGAACTACCCACGACCCTAAAGGGTTTCTAACATTTGCCTTAAAATATATGTAAATCTAGGCAAATGTCAAGTAAAACGGTGTGGTCCGGATTGTATCGAAAAACAGTACAGTCAACACACTATATAAGTTATGGCAGCAATAACAAACTTATCAGATTTAATCAATCGCACAACTGGTGGCAATAACGGTGCAACAGCAGGTGAGTTTGGGATTACTGTTGGACGACCGTTAATTGTAATTCCTTTGTCTCTTTCTGGCTGTGGTAGCGTTAGAGATTTAATTGCTGGATTGCCGGGAATTATAGAGATAGTAGACAATTCTTGTATTAGCTTTATCTGGTTGAGCAACGCAGGCACTGCCCCACAAATATATGGCTCTTTTCACACGGTGGAGAAATAATGACGGCTACTGGTGGTATTGTTTGTGGTTCTTCTGCAATTGTTGAAATCAGAAGCAACAGAACTGCTACTGGCGGAAGCATTGTTGGCACAACAAAATTCGATGCACTAAGCCAGACTACTAGAAATTGGTATGGCATGACTACCGCTCGAAACGGCAATGTTTATGCTGGTGTCAATGGCGGTGACATCTATATGCAGACTGGCGGAGTAGGCAACTTCGTTGCACTAAGCCAGACTTCGAGAGATTGGTATGGCATGACTACCTCTCGAAACGGCAATGTTTACGCTTGTGTCCATGGCGGCAATATCTTTATGCAGACTGGTGGAGTAGGGAACTTCGTTACGCTTAGTCAGACTGTTAGAGCTTATCGTGGCATGACTACCGCTCCAAACGGCAATGTTTATGCTAGTGTCAAAAACAGCGGCATCTTAATGCAGACTGGTGGAGTAGGGAACTTCGTAACGCTTGCCCAGACTGCGAGAGATTGGTCTGGCATGGCTGCCGCTCCAAACGGTAATGTTTACGCTTGTGTCCATTTCGGTGATATCTATATGCAGACGAATGGAACAGGGAACTTCGTTGGGCTTGGCCAGACTTCGAGAATTTGGGTTGGAATCACTGCCGCTCCAAACGGCAATGTTTATGCTTGTGTCAGTAACGGCGATATTTATATGCAGACTGGCGGAACAGGAAACTTCGTTGCACTAAGCCAGACTGCTAGAGATTGGATTCACATTACTATCGCTCAAAACGGCAATATTTATGCTTGTGTCTATGGCGGTGATATTTTTATGCAGACGAATTCCGATTCTGCAATCAATAGAATCAGAAGCAGCAACACTGGTACTGGCGGAGTTAGATGCGGATCTTCAGCAACTGTTAGAATTAGAAGTAACAGAGTTGCTACTGGTGGAGTTTTTGTTATTCCCATAAAATTCGATGCACTAAGCCAGACTTCAAGAGATTGGCGTGGCATGACTACCGCTCCAAACGGTAATGTTTACGCTTGTGTCTTTGACGGCAGTATCTTTATGCAGACGAATGGAACAGGGAACTTCGTTACGCTTAGTCAGACTGCTAGGGAGTGGCGTTTCATGACTACCGCCGCCAACGGTAATGTTTATGCTAGTGTCAGTAACGGCAGTATTTTTATGCAGACTGGTGGAGTAGGGAACTTCGTTACGCTTAGCCAGACTACTAGAAATTGGGCTGGCATGACTGCCACTGTAAACGGCAATGTTTATGCTGCGGTCGCTAACAACAGTATCTTTATGCAGACTGGTGGAGTAGGGAACTTCGTTACGCTTAGCCAAACTTCGAGGCAGTGGAATGGCATGACTACCGCTCCAAACGGCAATGTTTACGCTAGTGTTATTGACGGCGACATCTATATGCAGACTGGCGGAGTAGGGAACTTCGTTGCACTAAGCCAGACTACTAGAGCTTGGCGTAGCATGACTACCACTCCAAACGGCAATGTTTATGCTTGTGTTTGGAACGGCGACATCTATATGCAGACTGGCGGAGTAGGGAACTTCGTTGCACTAAGCCAGACTACTAGAGGTTGGATTGGCATGACTGCCACTGCAAACGGCAATGTTTACGGCGGTGTCCAAAATGCCGATATTTTCATGCAGGCAAATTCCGATTCTGCAATCAATAGAATCGTAAGTAGCAACACTGGTACTGGCGGAATTGTTTGTGGCGGCATAGCTCTTAATTCAGAAAGAGAATTAGTCCTTGCTGGTGGTGGAATTGTTTGTGGCTCTTCAGCAATTGTTGGAATTAGAAGTAACAACACGGCTAGTGGCGGAGTTGTTGTTGGCTCTTCAGCAATTGTTGCAATCAGAAGTAACAGAACTGCTAGTGGTGGAGTTGTTCTTGGCTCTTCTGTCAACACTGCTAATGGTGGAGTTGTTGTTGGTTCTTCTGCAATAATTTCAGGAAGCGGCGCAATTGTTGGAAGCGGTGGCGTTGTCTGTGGTTCTAACGTTTCAGAAATTAAGATGAACAACAAAGTCTATATTCGAGATCTAATTGCTGGCGACAATGTTTTCTTTTTGCAACACACAAAATTGACTGCCGCAGTTGTGCAAGAAGTAATTATTAGTTCTTTAGACATCTTCTATGTCATTAAAAAAGCAAAGACATCAAAATGGACTGTTGGTCAATCGATGTCTTTGCTTGTTCACGAATCAAAAGTTATCCCTGCTGACAATCAAGAAAGCTATGTTTTAGCTCAAAAGATTTTCTACTAGGACTATAGAGTTTCTGATGCTTTTTCCTATATAAGCCGATAATCAGCAATCTTCTGTGGTTTGATATGGACTCAAACTTCTGTCAATCAAATCTTGAGTGCCAGCCAACAGTGGAGAAGGCAAGTTGTCCCAAGAGAACCATTCCCAACACTGACACTTGTTGGGTTCCATTACTTTTGCTTCTCCAGAGATCCAATTAGCTTTCATAAAAACCACAACATAGTGTTTTTTATCTCCATAAACTGTATTGGATATAGTCCATAATTCTGGAATAGTTGTGATTATAGATCCTGCTTCTTCTGCAAGTTCACGCAGAGCAGCTTCTTCAAATGTTTCTCCAAATTCCAAATGACCACCGGGGAAAGCCCAAGAATCATGAAAGCTTCCGCCTTTACGTTTGTGAAAAAGAATTTTTCCATCTCTTATTATGCACAAACATACTCCAACTTTTGGTTTTTTAGTCATTTATTTTCTTCTTGAATTTTTAGATTGCCGATTGTGCAATGAAAATACTTTTTGAATCCCTTTGGAGGCAAAGTGTACTTACTGTGAAATGGCAAGCCTAGTTCTTGACGAATGTCTTCCAGTCTTTTGCAGAAAACATCGATCCAGTAGTAAACTTCGCCATGATCAATATAGGGGCTGTAAATAAAATTTACAGCTTCGCCATCGTATTTCCACCAATGTTCCTTGTGAACAGGGGTTTCTTTTTCTTGTCGAACAACCGTGACATGTGCAGACCAGCGAGGACGTTGACACGGCATCCACTTTGGAATCAAGCTGCGGTAGTAATCCGCTAAATCTTGTTCCACTCGTAGAACCAATCTCCAGTCCTTACTGTATTGCAAAGTTCCAGTTGATTGAAAGAAATCAGTCATTTGAGTTAAATGACTCCTCATCTTCTATTCTAAATTCTTCGCAAACACGTTCAGCCTCTTTTGCAATCTTTGAATCCATTAGAGCACAGATGGCGTAATTTGCTAAATTACGTTTAATATCATTTGTTTCTTCAATGGTCCATGCCCAAGTATGGGACAAAATTGATTCAATCATCGTGTCTCTCCGTTCATAATCATAAATACAATATCTAACATGTAGTATTGCTACAAGGATATTGTATGAATAAAGATTGGTTTGTCAATAAGGTGTTGAACTTCAAAACTTGGTTATTTGGACTTGGAGTCGGCGGATTTGGCATAGCACTGTGGTGGATCATAAAGATTTTGATCTGTGCTTTCAGTGGAATTTGCTTGCTTCCTTAGACTTAAATCGTACTTTTAATCATTATCTATGTCAATCTGAATTTCAGTTCTAAACTGAGGATGATAACTACAGATTATGATGAACTTTTATCAATTCTGGGACAAGCTCAATGGAAAACCTTACGAAGACGGTGTTCCAGCACCAGTTTCTTACGATATTCCACAAATTGGATCTGAAAGCAGCTATGAATTGAAGCCTTTGACTCCAGACGACATGAGTCAGGCTTCTGCTGAAGAAGTTGCTGCAAATTACGTAAAATTACACAAAGGAAAGAACCCTTGTGCATTAGGAAAACAAATGACTGATGATGATCTCAAGAAGTTTTATGGTCAAACTTGGTAAAGTGACCTATAGAGCTTTTTGTATGATTTAGAATCTTCGTAACTTCCTCTAGTTCGATGATACAAAATATCTTCACATCCTAGGTTTTCTGTCAATCCAAAATTTGTTTTGTATTTAGAAGTGTTGTAATTCAATGGGTATACTAGGTCTGTAAACCCTCTGTTGTTCATAAAGAAATCTTTTGAATCATATGATTTGCTTTTTTCCAAGTCTTTTGGATCAATGTAAAATGAGATCCAATTTCCTTTTCTTTGTTCATTCCAAAGCCATACGTTGCAGCCAGCGTCAAATATTCCAGAGGGATTTGGAAATGATTTTCGATGCTCTGGCAGATGTCCGGGAATTAACCAGCAATCTCCAACTGAAAAAACAAACTCACTGGGATCGGATTCCAACATAGAAGTCTGAGCTTGAAATCCTCCAAGCCAATTCGGTTCTGGAAGATTAATTCTTTTCGTCATGCAATTTATGATACAAGGGCAATATTTGTATGATTGCCCTTCTGCATTAAAATGACTGATGCCGATTAAGTTCAAATCATATCTGTTGATCAAATCAAGATATGTTTGATCAACAGACGACAACAAGAATATGTCTGGGTCACTCATCCAGACATATTCTTGTTGTGCATATCCTATCGCTTGATAGAGTCCCATCGCATGATCGCAAATCATCTTCTGCCAATTGATTTCTCGTGGGCAAGGCGGATCAAATTGCTTCATTCCATAAAGGCGAAAATCAATTCCGAATTTAGACCATGATCTTACGACTCTATTTCTTTTGAGGTCTGTTTTAACAAGAATGACTTCTTTGACATGCTTTGTGTGTCTGCACAAAGTGTCGGTCAATATTTCTAAATAATCTTCGAGATTTTTACTGATGACAGCAGAGCAGAAACTGATCATCTGATAAAAGAGTCAGATGAAACTATTCTGACAATACCATATCGTAATTTTCAAAATCAGATAAAAACACTTCTGAAGCGTTAAAGATTGAAATTTCTCCAAATCGATCAAAATCTGAAATTGCTTCTACTATTTGCAAATAGGGATATTTGCGATCTATGACTTTGTAAACAAGAGGCAAATCATCATCGTCAGGTTCAATAATCTCAATGTCAAGATCATTTCCTAAATGAAATTCATCAATTCCAATCAGATTGTTTTTAATTATCGAATTTGACTTTCCATATTCTTCGTCGCATCTTTTCCAAAATTCAAAAGATGCTTGCTCTTCTTCATTCATTTTCATGAACGGATTTTTTTCAGGTCCATTGTTGTAATTGAAAAACGGCTCTAACAATGGAAGATCTTCTTCTTTCCAAATAGACTTGTTTTTATCAAGAAATTCTTTTAGATAGAGAAAGAATTTCAACTGATCTTCAGAAGATCTGATTAATTTTTTAATTTTCATGAGTTTTGGATTGAGAAAGGATTCAAGGAGCAAGACGATTCATTGTAGCTGGATCTAATCCAGAACGCAACCAATGCTCTTTGCATCTGCGAATATCAGCGTCAATATCGTAGTCAGTTCCATTGATCTTTGCATTTACTGCGTTAGCGATTAACATTCCTGTGTCATCGGCATGACACAATCCAAATCTGTTTACCATGTGTTGGTGAAGAGGCGTTTCTTTTTTCCATAAACCAAGTCCATTTCTGATTGACATTCCAGCGTTAAAATGGAACTTCGGATCATTAATTGAATTTGGATTAATTGTTGCTGCAACAAAATCTACTGCTTCTTCAAAAGTTGTTGGAGTTTGAAATTTTGGCTTCCGTCTCCAACTGAAAAGTTTTTTTATGAAAGAAAGGTTGAATATGATCACTGTGTTTTCTCCTGTTCGTAAACATAGAGTGTAAATTTGATCAATCCATCAAGTTCTTCAAATGAAACTTCTGTTCCAGCTTCCGCCAATTGTTGTCTAAGAAACTGCTTTTCTGATTTGTTGAGATTGCTGAGTTTTTCAAATTGTTCTGGATTGTCACGAGATTGTTGGTTTATTTGGAATCGAAAGTTTTCAATGTATTTCAAGAGGATGGAAGCACGTTTTGGAGTGATTTCATAACCTTCTTCAGCCATCATTTTTCTAAAATCTAACACATAATCCATGATATTTCTCCTTAACCAGCAGAATACTTTAAGAAAATCAAATTGTCAACATGAATTTTTAGAATCAAAAGAGGCATGAGCTTCAATCTTCTGTAAATACTCGTAGCTTAGTAGGATAAATGCGTCCTTGTTCACTGTCATAAGCTTCAATCCTGCCGCATTCAATGCCAATTTTTTTTAAAGTTTCTGGCAGTTCTTTGATTTCTCCCATAATCGTCAAAGCTGGCCAATCATCTTTTCTTTGGGACTCAAGACGTTTTATGATATTTTCCAAAGCTTTTTGAGCAGATTCATCACATTTTTGCGAAGCCCAATTGCTGGCCCAAATCGTTAAAACTCTTAAACAATGCCAATTTACTTCAACTTTCGTGTCTTGTGAAATTGCCATGGGCAATCCTGTTGTTTTACAAGATGGACAACATTCTGCATTCTCAATTTCTTCGTCCGAGAATTCAGCCGAACATGTTACACAGCGGGTTGTTTTCATATCACAATAGAGTAAGAAATAATTAAAGCTGTTTGGTTTTTTTGACGAAGATCTTAGTAGTCCATTTACTTACAGAAGGAAATAAACATGGCTACTACAACAAAAAAGACAAAAAAGCAATCAGAAAAGGTTCTTGATATGGTTTCCATATTAAAGCCACAAACTGTCATTGAAGAAATCGGTGCTCTTCAAAACACTTTGCAAGGAACATTAGCCGGGCTAAGTGCTCAGATCAGCATCAAATTGGAACAAATGAAGAATGTGGAAGATGCAATCGTTATTAAGCAAAATGAACTTAACGAATTATATGGCATTGACGCAGAAGCCTTGTCTCTCGAAGAAATGAGAGAAAATTGTGAACAGGAAGAAACTGATTGGAACAAAAGATCTTTGGAACGTAAGTCACAATTAGAAGACGATGAAGAAGAACGTACCAAAAGATGGCAACGTGAAGAAGAAGAACATGGATATGACATCGCTCAAAAGAAAAAAAGATCTCAAGAAGAATACAATGTCGAAATCACCACAAGACGAAGAGCAGAATTAATTCGACAAGAAGACCTTGAAAAACAATGGAAGACAAGAGAAGAAATTCTTGTAAATCAAGAAAAAGAAGTTCTTGTGTTGAAAGATCAAGTTGCGGGTTTTGACGATAAGCTTAAATCAGATATTGCCAAGGCTGAAGCGATTGCTGTCAACAGAGTCAAGAAAGACTGTGAGCATGAAGTGGTAATGTTGAAGAAAGATGTCGAATCCGAACGAATTTTGAATGCTACTAAAGTTTCAGCTTTAGATGACACAATCAACAACCTACAAACACAAATTTCAGATCTGCACAGGCAATTGGAAACGGCTCGAACAGACGCCAAAGAAATCACCAGTGCAGCATTGCAAAGTGCTTCTGGTCGTCAAGCCATGGAAGCTCTTCAAAGAGTCACAGATGGACAGCCATCTACAAACAAGAACAAATAGTTTTGTATAATGAAGCCCAACTAAGTTGGGCTTCATTTTTATGGATCTGAGTATTTACTGTGGAGTTTGCTTTTCTTTTTTAACTTCTGAAACGACTGGTGTTAAAGATGCCACTTTTTCACGTGCCTCTTGAATTTGTTTTGTCAGATCTTTGAGTTCTTCACGAACTCCTTTCGTCTCATCTTTGTTTGCTGTGATTCCTGCTTCCAAAGCCGCAATTTTTTCTTTTTGAGAATTAAGTGATTGTTGCAAAGCCATTAGTAGTTGATCAAAACTTTGAATCTTGTCTTTAGAATAACCTTGTTCAAGAGCAATTAATCTTTCCTTGAATCCTCCAAATGACTCTCTGTCTTGTCTGATATCAGAACGCAGTTCATTTATTTGAGCCATCAACTCATGTTTGTTATCACTCATTTCGTTCCTTAAATTTCCGAAAATAGTGATCAACAGCAATGTGATCATTCCAACGACCGTGCCACCGAATATCTTCCAAAACCAAGGTGAACCTTCTGGATGTTCTGACATTATTTGCCTCCTACAAGCACAGTATCTACTGAATGTTAATCAAAACTGCCCCGATTCTCCTGAAAATATCTAACAACGAATGCCAATCAACATGAAAAAAAATCGAAACAAAATTCGGCACTTGGGTTTACAACACAAATTTGTCTTACTACACTGAAAACTTGCTCAGACGGAAGTTCATTTGCATCATTGGTATTTGGAGAAAATCATGGGTGGTGAACGAGAAACAATAGCCCCACAACGGATTGAGAAAGAAACAGGTCCAGAGGTCGTTGGATCGGTTCGATATCACGAATCGAAAGGACAAGTACATTTTCACGACGATGCAAAAAAAATGAAAGTTGCCATTCCGGTTGCCACTTGGTATAAAGCTTGGACAAACATGTTGTCATCTCTTCCAAATGAATGGCACTATGCCGATGTGGAAAATTGTGCTGTTTTGCACGTAAAGCTGTCTCTCAAAAAGGCAAGTGAAAAGAAGCGTCGAATCAACCCATGTATTGACGCACTTCTGCACATCGAAAAAATCGATGCCTCTGAAGAGTTTTCAAAACTCAACCAATTCTCTGTAAAGTAGAGGAAATTATGGGTCGCATCTCACAAGAGTTTTACTGCGGCGAATGCAAGGGATATTTTGCAATTCGACTAAACATGTCTTTAAATCATGAGGTAGAAATTGTTTGTCCGAACTGCAAACATGAACATCGCCGTCGTATTGAGGATGGACAAATATTTGAGCGAGGAAGACACATAACTCCCATCTCGGAGAAAATTTTGACCAGTATGGCAAATTATTCCAAAACTCCGATTACGCAGAGGATGCGTGATGCTCATGAAAAACAAATTTACAGTGCTCGCAGAGATGGCGTTCCGTATGAAAATCAGCCAATGATGGAACAATGGCTCAGCGTTGCCGCCAGAGAAAGAGGAGAAGAATAATGTCGGATACAAAAGTTAAATATCACGATGCACTTGAAGCTCAAGGCGAACTTCAAGATCACGATGCACTCGGACTTGATTCAAGTCATCAATGGGTTGTTCCAGAGCCAAGAACAATTGATATCAGCCTTTTAATGGGTTCTAACCTTGCAACCAAAATAGAAATTCCTGATGGAATACAAATTTTGGAAGATGGTGATTTGAAGCCAAAATCACATCACATATTTCGAATTTTACATCCACTCAAGGGTGACGAACGACTTACATGGGATTCCACTAACTTCGCAGATATCAAAGGGGCGAAGAAATTGTTTGTCGATCTGGTCGAAAAAGGATTGACTCCGTATCGTGTCGGAGTCAATGGAAAGGCTACTTCTGAAGTCATGGATGAATTTGATCCCACGGCAGAGGAAGTGATCTTTTTGTCTCTACAACTTGTCGCAGGAGGCTAACATGGTCGGATATGACACAGGATACAGTCTATGTACAACGATAGCTTCTAATTGGAGAATGATAGCTTCTAATTGTGCAACGACAGCTTCTGCTACTGGCATAAGTTTCTCGAACAATAATGTTGAATTTGAAGTTGAATACGGTAATTGCAATACCTACAAATCTTACAATTACAAAGATTCAACAAATACAAACAACTGTTCTTGGGATAATATATCGGCTGCTACTGGAGTTCGCATTAAGTATCGAAACTGGTGGTCAGACAATTATCATTACGGTGCATTGACAAAATTAATTGTCGATCCCAAAGATCGTTTGCGTGAGATTATTCAATCTCGTCAAGCTCCTGTGATTCTTACATCACGCAAGCCAATTTTGACACCTAAAGACATTCGTGAGATGCGTGCCAGAGAGACTCTTTGTCGTGTTCTTGGTGAAGACAAGTTCCAAAAGTTTCTGAAAGACGGTTTTGTTAGCGTTCGTGCTAAATCTGGGATGGTTTATCAGATCTTCCCCGGAAATAACATCACCAACGTATACAGAGATGGCGAACATATCGAAAGGTTGTGTGTGGTGTTACGAGGAGAGTTTCCTCCAACGGATTCATTGATAATGCGATATTTGATTATTCTAAACGATGAAAGTCGCTTTCGAGGATACGCCATTAAACATCAAATCTTCATGAAAAAGCCGAAAATTGCAGCCGATGGAAGATCACTCACAGAGATCTTTAAAGAGCTTAAGAATGTTGCCTAACATTGAAAAGGCTCACGAGAAATCGTGAGCCTTTTTATATCCAAAAGCAACCAGTATTATCGACGAATGTATAAACTAAATCTAATTTCATTTAACTTGCGGTTGTTTCTTTCTTTTCTTGTTCTTCGAGAACTCTTTCTTAATTGGATCACTAAGAAGATCTTTGTGAACATCTCCATGAATTTTAGCAAACGAGTTTAAATGAGTTGCACTGATTGGAGCAAAATACAGCGGTGGGTATTGTCCGACCCCATATCCCGGAGGGTACACTCCCAACGCTGTTCTGCTGCCTTTCTCAGACAACCATTGCATAAAATCTTTCATTGATTTTCCTTTAGTGGTGATGCCCACCAATTTGTATGCCAATTCCAATACCAATTGCAGTGACCCATCCATTTGAACGACATGTTGGACAGCAACCACAATGTCTATGTGGACTACAAATTATCACTGGTGGTCTTTGAATTATCACTGGTGGTCTTTGAATTATCACTGGTGGTCTTTGAATTATCACTGGTGGTCTTTCAATTATCACTAGTGGTCTTTCAATTATCACTGGCGGACGGCAACGTTCGTGTCCATTATCACCTTGATTGTTTATAACAATTGGTGCTGGTTGACATCCAGATAATCCTAAAGCAACTGCGGCTAACAGAAATGTAAACTGTTTCATATTCACCTCCAATGTGAAAAATGTCTATCCTATATATGCAGCCAAAAAAAACTTGATCAAGAACATGCAAATTTGGTATAATGACGATCAAGGAGACCATAATGGAAGTCAGAGAAGATCCAAGAAACGTAGATGATCGATACAAATATTGGACAGAGGAAGCCGTGCGTGCCGACTTACGCACTCACTGCAACAACTTCAGCGTTTTGATCACAAACAAATTCCATGACTTCAACATTGGCAGTGTAATTCGTAGCGGCAACGCATTTTGTGCCAAGGAAGTCATTGTCTATGGATCTAAACAATATGACAAGCGTGGAACAGTTGGATCTCATCTTTATACGAACATGAAGCATGTTCGATTTACAGATGAACTTGATTTAACTGATTCTGTTGTCATTGGTATAGACAATTTGCCGCAAGCTGTGCCGATGGAAAGTTTTATTTGGCCAGACAAACATGTAATCATGGCTTTTGGTCAAGAAGGCACTGGTTTGACAGACGATATCATTAAATTGTGTGACCATATGGTTTTCATCAAACAATATGGAAGTGTTCGTTCGCTTAATGTTGGTTGTGCCGCCTCGATTGCCATGTTTTCATATTGTTTACAACATTGCAACGGCTAATCTTTCAAGTGTTCTACGATTTTTTCTGAGTCATAGAAATTTTTAATAGGAACAACATAAACCATATGAGAGATAGGAATTGAAACTGACGATGTCTGAACAGATCTTACAGATCTTACAGATCTTACAGATTGTACTAACCCAAATAATTTATTTCCATTGTAAACAGGACCGCCACTATCTCCCATTATTGTCGGAACATTCACACGATAAGTTCCTTTAACGACAGTGCCAATTGAATCCTTCAATGAGGTAATTTGTCCGAAATCAAGTCTGAATGGTTCGTTCATTCCACAACCAACTCGACAAACGTGACTTCCGATATAGACTTTAGGATTTTTTTCAACATCTGCAACGGAACTCTGTATTTTTGTACGAAACTTAATCAATGCAATGTCTTTTTCTTGATTGTTTACAACAACTTCACATGGATATTCTTTATATCCAACAAGAGTTGACCAATTTTCATAAACTCCAATTCTTACAAACATTTCGTATTTTTCTTTAATTGGATCAATAATTACTGGAGAAATTTTTGAGTTTAAAGATATAATGAGAATTTTATTAACGGGAACCAAAACATGAGAACAAGTAAAAGCATAGTTTTCATACTGTTCATTCTTTTTAACGCATTTTACAATAACGCCAGTACCAATTGATTTTTGATCATTACTCGTTATCATGATTGTCGGGTACAGACATTTTTCATGAAGTTCTTTGTCTGGTTCATCACACAAAGCAACTGAAGTGGCTAAAACAAAAAAGACAACGATTATTCTGAGCATCATTTACCAACTTTTGTCAAGGACGTAAATAGATATGTAATCATTATGAAATTTGCACATTGGTTAGAATCACAAAGCAACAACAGCAAAATCCTCTTTGGATCATTTTTCAAAGACGGTACAGTGACAGTCTACATTAATGGGACAAGATATGTCTATATCACTGATGCGTCTCGTCACCATAAGTGGGATAGGGAATTAGAATGGACAAAAAGGAACAGACCTAGAAATTATCAAAAAGTTGCTTTCAGTTTCTTAAATGAGATTAAAAAAATGATAAGTCTTGGATTCGCCACACAAGAAGAGCCAAAAAAAGAACCAGTTCCAGTTCCAGAGCCACCTACTCCAACGCCGTCGATGATGCCTGATAAGCCTAAAAAACCTATTCAAAGAACGCTGTTTTAATTACAGACGATTGTACATGAATGGTGGAAATTGGTGGGCTATCACCTTAAACAAAGAAACAGTTGATTCTACGCCAAATAGAATTTTAAGTCTTTTTCCGTCACGATTTACATTGCAAGACATTTCAACCTCATTGAAATATTGCATTACAATTTTTGTGCCATCTTCTCCGAATTTCGTCGTGTTTATGTAAGCATTTTTCTTTCCACGACCAGTTTTGCTGCCGCCATCAAGAAACCATATTGCCAAAGCAACGTCTCTGAGACTGTCCAAAACTTCCATCGCTACCTTGCGTTTGTTTCCATCATAAAGAACATCTTTGATATCAGTAAGAATTGAAGAACATGAAGAATTGCAACGAAAAGTATTTCCGTACTTGTGAACAGATCCAGACTTAAAAAAATCTGGCATTTGAGCCATTTTATAATTTAACCACATTTCGTTCTTTCCACGCATAGAAAGATAATAATTCTTTCCCTTGGGGGGCTTCACCAAAGAAGATCCACCAAGAACAGTTCCAATTAGAATTTGGTGTTGAAAATCATACAGCATATCTTATCTATGTTATTTATATTTTTTCATGCACCAAAAATCGCAAAGATAACAACTTGATGAATATCTATTTGTGAAATTGACTCACATTTGATTTAAATCAAGGAGAAACATATTATGGGAGCTACATCAGTTACAGGAAAAGGTCTTGGTTCTGCCTCTGGCAAGAACAAGGGATCTTCCCACATGACAATCGGTGCTGAAAAATTAGTTGGTCCACGTGTTGTTGCATGTGACGAAGTTACACTTGACGGTAGCGGAGACTTAGTTGTGAAACTTCCAGTTCTTTCTGGTGTTGCCGCAGATTATGTTTGCATCGCTACAGACTCACACGCTACAGCAGCTACGCCTTGTGCTTGTGCTTTGACAATGGATTCTTCAACTACAACCTTGACATTCAAGGGAACTGCCGCACAAACAGTCGCTTACAGCGTCATCAAGAAAGGTCTAGCAATCTAATTGGACTTGAATTAACCTTAGTAGAAAGGCAGTCTTCGGACACCCAACTACTGTTACCTGTTACCCCTCGGATTACCCTCCGAGGGGTAATTTTTTATCGACGGCGGCGAGAAAACCCCTACTTTTCTCTGAATGAGAAAAGTTTGCCCTGTATGGAGCGAGCGAAGCGAACGACCAAACAGGGCAAACCTCTTTAGATTGTAGGCAATTTCTATTGTGGCGGCTCTCATCCCACTATCTAACGCTGATCTAATCTGGTTTCCACTTGCCCAATTAGAGACCCCGAAAAATGGGATAAAATTCAGCTTTTGTTTTAGAAAAATCGTATCCACAACACTATGTAATATGTGGATATGAAAAAAGAAAACAATAATAAGTATTTGACCATACGCATTCCTGATTCACTCATTGAAAAGTTCCAACAAACTTGTGTTGAGAACTATAAGACCATGAGCGAAGCCTTGCGTGATATGATCCAAGTGTACGTCAAGGAGAATAAAGATAAGTGAGTTTGTATTCTTACAAATATAGATTGAACCCAACATCAACACAAGAAGTCCTGCTTAACAAGCACTTCGGTTGTGTAAGATACCTATACAATCACTTCCTCGATCAAAGAACTACTGTCTACAAAGAAAGTCAAGAAACACAAAATTACTACAGTAATGCTATAGAAATCCCAAAACTAAAGAAAGAATTGCCTTGGCTCAAAGAAGTAGGAAGCCAAGCATTGCAATATGCAGTCAAGCAATTACAAACTGGATATGATAATTTCTTTCGCAAAGTGAAACAAAAGACTAAAGGCAAAAAAGGTTTTCCAAGATTTAAGTCCAAACATGGAAAACAATCTTTCAAAGTTATGCAAAATGTAAAGATTGTTGAAGGCAAACTGATTATTCCTAAGTTTTTGGAAGGCGTCAATTTTGTTCAACACCGAGTATTGGAAGGTGAAATTCAATTTGCTACCATTAGCAAGAACAAAGCTGGACAATATTTTGCTAGCATTACAGTTAAAAAAGAAATTGCCCAATTACCTCGGTTAAACAAGACTGTTGGTTATGATTTGAATGCTGCGAAGATTGTTGGAAGTGATGGAAGCAAACATGAGAACCCATTACCTGAGCATGAACACAAGCAACATCTAAGATTTTTAGCTAAAGAAGTAAGTCGAAAAGTTAAAGGAAGTGAAGGTAGAAAGAAAGCACAATTACGATACAACAAATTGAAGTTATATTGTAAGAATGTGCGTGAAGATTTCTTGCATAAAGTAAGTTCTAAGATAATTAACGAAAACCAAGTGATTATTTTAGAAGACTTAGATGTTAAAGGAATGTTTGCGAATTTAGGTGACAAACGAAAAGAACCAAGATGGAAAGAACGCAAACTTCATAAACAATTGCAAGATTGTGGTTTTCACTCGTTTGTCCAAAAATTGATGTATAAGGCAGAGTGGTATGGTCGAGAAGTAATCAAGGTAAGTCGTTGGTTTCCTTCGTCGCAATTATGCTCTGAATGCAATTATCAGAACAAAGAGTTAGGACAAGAGAAAGAATGGACTTGCTGGAATTGCTTTGCTTCTCATGATCGTGATGAGAATGCTAGTAAAAATATACATAACGAAGGTTTAAGAACTCTCGGAACGAGAGGAATAGCCGATTGCCCTGATGTAAGACCCATAAAATTTGGGCTATTGGTTGGATCGGAAGCCACGCCGTCTTTAGCGGCGGGGTAGTTCACTTCATCAGCATCGGCAGTTCTCAGGATGCCTAAGTGTTCGTAAAAATTCATGTCCCCCCTTATTGTTCTCCGTTATTATATTAATCAACATAAAAATTTTTGAACTTCACTATTATAAACCAAACTGCAATACGGCAGTAGAAATAAAAAGGAGTTTGCAATGGCAAAGAAAATCATTACTTCCACTGGCGGAGAAATCACCCTGTCAAATGGAGCCTCACCAAAGGCACCTAAAATTGCAGCAGTTCACCCGTTTGGTTCCAAAATTCTTGTAGAAGTTTTAACTGCCGAAGAAATGTTGCACACCAGCTTGTACCTATCAGAAGGAACAACAGATGATGGTGCTCCACAGGCGTATCTGTTAGAACTTGGTCCGGGCGTATCGGCTGATTCTGGTTTAAGAGTTGGTCAGCGAGTTTATTGGAATGGAAAAGGAACAGCAATAAGTGATCCACGTGCCGGAAAACGCATACGTGCCTTGCTTGAGATTCATAACATTCAAGCAATCATCGAAGAAGAAAGTTGCTGTGGCGGCGGAAATTGTTGCAACTAATCATTTACAATCCAAATAATTTTTGATACAAATGAAAAAGAGATTTTCATTTGTATCAAAATAAGGATTGAATAATGGACATCGCATCTTCGTTGGGATTAAGCCCAATTATGAAAGGCATGAAGAAAGAAGCAATCCGAATTGGATTAGCAAAAAGCTCAATGCCAACAACGGGATTGTACACTCTTGATTTAACACTTTGCGATGCTCCAAAGCAATCAATCATTCTAATCGCAGGACGAGCTGCAAGTGGAAAAACTATTATTGCAAAACATCTTTACAATTGTTGGAAAGATCATTTTAACTGCAAATTGATTGATGAAGAATATGAAGACTATCAGACTTTTTCATGGCATGATTATGATTATCTGATCAGGACTTGCAATGTGAATAGACATATTAAAGAATACACAATTGACCAAATTAAGCCGTTAAAATTAACATACATGGCTAGCCATACGTTTCTGGTAGAAAAATTAGAAAACCGTCTTGGAGTGATGAAAATCACCAACATAAAAAACAGATATATTCAACCAAAATATCAATTTTTTGCTAGCTTTGAAAAACTAAATGATCAATTCTTGATCGAAGAACTGTAGTTGCATCAGATACCGAACTCTCAAATCTTGAACGTCAATTCTAAATACAAAAGACTCAAGAATTGAGAGGTTTTATGACAAACAATGATTATAAAGCTCATAATTGACACCAAATTAAAATTGCTTTTCCAATTGTTTGCAAATATTCTTCTTTATCAAATGATAAATCTGATCCAATGTCTTTCATGCAGTCAATTATGTTAGTGCCAAATAATTCAATGCCATCGATACGTTGCCAAAATGTTTCATTTCTTGAAATTCCAGAAGCCTCTTTAATCAAATTTACAAATGGATC
>Ga0209284_10002074_pt1 | contig 28421 bp, 42 predicted proteins | sample FRY03_FD_187211 | JGI IMG/M metagenome (GOLD analysis project Ga0209284, IMG submission 187211) | Freshwater microbial communities from Lake Fryxell liftoff mats and glacier meltwater in Antarctica - FRY-03 (SPAdes) (version 2) | ecosystem: Environmental > Aquatic > Freshwater > Ice > Glacier...
ACAAAAAGAACAAAACGAAAACGATTCGCGCGTCGCGTGTATCTGTGCTTGTGCCCTTCGGGCCCACCCACCCTAAATAAATTAAAAAAAATAAATGCTTGTGACCTTCGGGCCCACCCATTTTTTTAGAATTGATTGGTTGCGGGCCCTTGCGGGCCCTTGTTGAGAATTAAACTATTTTCTGTACTTCACTATTTAAAAGCATGACTTCTGTTTTTAAATGTACACCAGACGCAATTTCAAATTTAAAAAAATCTATCGAATAAGTAGAATTAGATTTTTCAATAAATTTAACTTTACAATCTAATTTTGGCAAGTAGTACAACTCGCCTCGATTAAACGTTTGTATCATATTCACCTTTGGTTGCGGGCCCTTGCGGGCCCTTGTTGAGAATTAAGAATAGATTATTCCATAATCATAATGTAATCAAATTATATTATAGAGGTGCGACACTCTAACACAGCTTGTGCCCTTCGGGCCCACCCACCCAGTAAAAAATAAGACATACAACTATTAGTTGTGCTTGTGGCTAGAATCTTTGTAGCTTGTTGCCTTCCTGTTATTATTCTCCTTCTTTAAATAATTTACTAACGAATTTTTTCAACTCTTTAAATTCTTCGCTAGGTGTTAGTTCTGAGAAATCCCAATTCACCTTTGAATTTATTTCTAAAGCGTTTAATATTTCTTTTTCTATTTGTGTGTTAGTCATTTGTTTTTTACCCTTTCACTAGTTATGATTGACTCCATTATTTCTTGTGCCATGTCCCATTTGCCTAATAAATAATGATCATGGTGATCTTCACATTTTGCGACATCATCTATATTTATGTTATCTAAATGATCTTGGCATATATCCTCTATTATTCTTACTAGCTTTGTTTTCATTATTTCTACTTTCTGTTTAGTTATAAATTACGGTGTCCTCATCTTCAAATTCTTTTTCTTCAAGTATATAATCAATTTCTTCTAGAGATAAATTTGATTCTAATAATTCACTTAAAGTCATTTTATTATATTCTTTTTCTTTTGTCATTTCTTCCCTTTCTTTTTATATAATTTACTCCAACTAACATTAGATAAGTAACAACCTAACTTACTAATTAGAGTCCAAAACCATTTCTGTGTTACCATCTTCATCTTTATAAATAACATAAGAATCCTTTCCATCCCAGTAGTAACCTGTAATTGTTTTACCTTTCATTTTATTCTCCTTTTTTTATTGACATATATATCCATTGACATATACGTTGTTATATATAAACTTATTATCTATAATTTTTATATTTTTTTCGTACCAATTAGAACAAGATAACTCTTTATAAGAAATTATTTTGCGTAACTCGTAATCACTTCCATCATTTAGAATTACTATCAGGTATAATAATACTGTTTTCATATTTTATTAATTGTCTAATAATAGTTGTGTAAGGATTAAAATCGTAATCCTTGACACAACCCACTAATAATATAAATATTATTATTAACTTCATTTCAATAGTTCATCTATCTCTGATCTTAAATTATGAAGTTTTGATCTCATTTTCCACATTTTACTATGTAAAAAATCAGGGTGATTTCTATCTTTTATTTTATTATCAATGTATATTGAGTAATGTTCAGCATGTGGTAAAGGTATAAAGCTTTGATTTCCATGTACTTTCCTAGATCCACGACCCTTTAGTCTTATATCGTATCTACCTCGATGTAGATACTTCTTCATTTGTTTTATAAAAGCCCAACCCTCTTTAGAGTTAGGCACATTAGTTAAGAAGTGAACACAAGCTTTTGCTTTAGCTTTTCTTTTCTTCAACAGTAGGTCTTGTTTCATTTTCTTTCTCCTTTTTCATTGTAATGATTTTCTTTCGTCTTTTGATAAAACTTTTAATTTATTAAACACACTTAAAGGTATATCTAATTGATATAACTCTCCATTATAGTGTTCGAATAGTATTCGATGTCTACCAGGAGCCATTTTAATCGAAAAATGAATAGGCCATTCCTGCTCTTTATCGAATTTCGTTACATCTTCAAACTCATGTTTCTTAAAATGTCTAGGCCAGTCTTTTGCCCTAGCTATATTATTTGAATAAATGAGGTCATCTCTCTTAATTATTAAGTATTCCACTATTCGTTTCCCTCCATTATAGCTTCAAGTTCATCTAAGTCAGAACCGTCATCACAAAAGTCGTCAGGACTTAACCCTGTACCCATTACCCCCAAAACTTCTTCTATTTCTTTTACGTCTGCTTCCGTGAATGGTTTATCTGACGGCCAACCCTTTGGTTTATCTATAGTCATATTATTCCTTTCTATTTTATTATTACTTTATAATTTTTAAATAAAAAAATAATCAATATAAACAATAAAAAAACCGCTATAACGTACTATATAAAGAGTTAAAACCTGCTCTTAAAATCGTTATACGTCACACTATATTAGTGGATAGTAAACTCTTTATCTATATTTTCTTGGTATCTATGAATTTCTCTTCTGTATTCTTTAACTTCATAATCGACAAAATTAAAGTCTTTCATCTTCCTTACACAAAATTCGTAAAACCTATTGACCCTCGGAAAGTAAGGATCACAATCAAATTGAGTATACGAAAAATAAAGATATTCTTTAGGTTTTTTTTTAGTTGTATACGTTACAGTAACCCAATAGTTTTGAGTAGGCATACGCATTAATTCTTCTATTAACATTTCAGCAGGATCTTTAAACATCTTTAATACACCTCATTATTAAATTTTTTAATACAGGATTACTTTTAAGTATAGTATAATATTGCTCAGTTAATCCTGCTACTTTTTCCTCTCCGTGAGGTCCTACTTTAAAATCATTAATTGAAATAATAATATGAAACAGTTCGTGAAACAAAGTTTTGCCTAACAGCTGATTAGTTAAGCCTTCTCTGATAGTGAGAGTATTGTTGTTGTAAGTGTAAATGGCATAGTCTTCCATTTTTTTAAAGACTACTTTTGTGATAACATTTTTATATTTAATTTCCGTAAGCTTCATGGGGCCAATTCCTCGACCCCATTATAACAATTAACGACCCAACATTCTAGATTTAGTTGCACCATTTATTTGAGTATTTATCCCTATTCCATTAGCTTTTTCTTTTCCTCTACTATAAGCAACTCTATCTCTAATACTCATTCTTGAAGAAGAACTTGTTAAACGAATACCTTGATCCGCTAGCCACGTACTAATAGCTTGCTGTTCATTCTTATAAAGAATAGGCAAACCATCTGGATTTCCAGGTGGAATATAAGCTGGAGCTATTTCTTCATATCTTTCTCTTAATCTACCTGATAATTTAGAAGCAGCGCCTTGTTTAAAAGCATGAGACATTTTATTAATAGAAGCACGACTGCCAGGAACTTCTCTAAATTCCGTTTCTGCTAATTGATCTATTGTATTAATAAAGTATTTACACATCTCAGTGGCTACCATTCTATTAGATTTTCTACCTACAAAAGTAATAACTTTAACTCTTTTATAGTTTTTATCTAATTTGCTAGTTTGATAAGTTGTACAGAAATATAGTTTGGCTGTAGCATTTCGTATATAGCCTTTCCATAAATCTCTATCAACCTCTACTTCTTCGCTGTTTATTGGTTCTACCATACTATCATCTTTAATATCAGCAATAGATAGATTGTGTTCTTGAAGTAACTTTTGAGCTTTATCTGCAGCTTGCATTGCTTCGTTCTCAGAAGCTCCATTTTCTATAGACATTCTTAAAAGCTTTTGAATTCTATTCAATACACTTTCTTTTTCGTCTGTCATATTCTCCCTTTCTAGTTAAGCGAAATAAAAACCTGGCAGAACTCCACGGAGGGTTTTAAACTGGCGTACGGCTTTTATCTCTATTTTTACTTTATACTATTTTTTTCTCTATTAGACAATAAAATTCTCTTTATGTTCCAAAGTTTTTATATAGTTTTTTAAGTTAATTTTTGCTTTAAAATTCAAAAACTTATTGTTTTTGTTATTTATTTTAACAGACTTAAATCTTTCTCCTTTTTGTTCTTTAATAAATTTAATTTTATGATTAAACATTTTAGCAACTTCAATTACACTATAACTTTTTTCATTTCCTAACATGTATTCTTTATTTAAATTCTTCTTCCATGCTTTATATATTCCATTAACTATATCATCTATATGAGTAAAGTTTCTTCTTTGAGTTCCCGGTTTAACAACAGTTAATGGTTTATTATTTCTATATTGATCTTCAAATATCCCCACAACAGTTGCCATATTACCAGTACCAATTTGACCGGGTCCATAAACATTAAAGAAATAGACAATTTCATATTTAAGATTAAACCATTTATGGTAGTTCTTAATTAAATTAACATTGTGAAACTTACTATAAGCATAAGGAGATAGATTTTCTTTGTTATTAAAAGTACTTGATGAAGCTGAATACACTAATTTAACGTTGTTTTTACTACAGTATTTAACAACTTCTAAAGTTCCTTTTATATTAAAATCTAAACAATCTTCTGTTTTATAAAAACTTTGATTTATTCTTGAAAATTCTCCAAAATGAAAAATAGTATGTATCTTTAACTTTTTTAAAATAGAACTGATGTTAATAGAATTATCTCTAATATACAAGACTTGTTTAAATTTTCTTACACCTGAATATTCATTATCAATAACAATTACAGTGTAGTTTTTATTAATTAAATATTGAACCAAATTGCTTCCAACAAAACCACAACCACCTATAACCACAACAGTTTTCATTTTTTACTCAATATTTTTTTAAGATTTTCCCAATCTTTCGCTAAAGCCATTTTCTCCCAATCATCTCGACTTACTCCTTTTGCTAAAGCTTCTCCGTCATTACTATCAAATAAATAAATTTGTTTATCTTTTTTAACAATTAAATAAACAAGTCCTCCATTGTGTTTATACGATTTGTGCCAGGCCATTTGCTCTATACTCAATTTTAATTTTAGTTTAGTGTTTTCTCGTTTAGGAGACTGTAAATACTTTCCTTCTAACCAACCAGAAACTCCATCAACACAGTAGTGAACATCTGGAATTCCTCGTTCAATCGAAGTTTCAATACGTTGAATAAAAAAATCGTTTAGTTTGGATCTAATCGTTTGCCAGATTTGTTTTTCCATCAAACTTACATACAGGGATTGATTTCATTTTATGTAAATTCTTCTTTCTAATTTTAAGATACTTTTGATATTCAGGTTCACCTGGATTTTTCATTAAATATTCTATTTGAGAGTAAGTCATACCTAATTGATCAATGTCACTACGTCCGTCATTCCACAATCCATCGGTGGGTTCAGCCATTTGTATTTCTTCTAGGATATGTAATTCTTTAGCCATCGCCCATACTTCTGATTTAGTACAATCTGCAATAGGAGAAATATCAACCCCTCCATCTCCATACTTTGTAAAAAAACCAACACCAAAGTCTTCAATCTTATTCCCTGTTCCTACTACTAATCCAGTCGTACTCGCTGATACTTGATAGAGACACATCATTCTCATTCTTGCTCTTGAATTAGCTAAACCTACTTTATCTTTAAATTTCATATCAATCATTTGATTTTCAAAATTTAAAAAAGTATAAGTTAAATCTATTTCTACACTAAAACAATTTTTATATTTTGTAGTAATCCAGTTTTTATGTTTAATACCCAACTCATGATGCTCGGGCCTTTGCGATATAGGCATTGACACAACTAAAGTTTTCATACCTGTCATAGCACAAATAGTGCTCACCACAGAAGAATCAATACCGCCTGAAATACCTACTACTAAACAATTTGCAGGATTATCCATACTCTCCACATACTCTAATATCCATTTTCTTATTATATTAATTCTTTCTAAAGGTGTCATACGTTTTTTCCTATTGGTATATAATTTACAGTATCAGATACTTCTAAATATCTAAATGGATCAATGACTACTGAATCTTTCATAAAAAAAAACTCATGCCATACTTCGTGTTTAGTTCCAATAAAAAATAGTTGAGGAACTTTATCCCATTCGTATTTATCTTTAACTTTCATAATGTCATTATCGTCAACCCAGGGATCCCACATAACTACTTCTTGTCCTCTTTCTTCTAATATATTTTTTAATAATATACTCGGGCTTCCTAAAGTTAAATTAGTTTCAGGTTTAAAACATTTTCCTAATATATTTATTTTTTTACCTTTTGCATGTTTAATACAAAGATTAGCTAACCACACTGTTTGTTGTTCTCTTTGTTTCATGATTCCGTCATACCAATTGTATGAAAGATTTAATTTCTGAGCTAAGTAACTGAGAGCTATATTATCTCTAGGGTGACAACCTCCTCCATCTCCCATTCCTCCTGATAAATATTTAGGACTAATAATTCTGTCAGTACATAAAGATAAAGCTCTCGTTACTTCATCAACATCCGTATTAGGTAAATGATGACATGTTTCCATAACTGTATTGATCATAGCAATCTTAGTGGATATAAAAGTATTATAAACTACTTTAATTAATTCTGCGTTCTCAATAGTTGTCTTAAAAAAAGGTGTATCATTAATAGTCTTATAAAATTCTTCTGCTTGCTTAGCTGCTTCTTCATTGTCTACTCCAAATAAAATTATTTCTGATTTTAAAAAATCTTTGATAGTAGTTCCCATTGCTATAAAGAACGGATTATAACAAAGTTTTAAGTGAGAGCCCAAAATTGGTTTAATAAGTCTTGAAATAGTACCGGGCAAGACAGTAGAAATAATAATAACCGTTTTATCTTTCTTTTGTTTTTCGATTTCTTCATTGAGTTCCTTTATTCCGTTGATTAAAAATTCGTAATTAAAGTCTGCACGTTCGTCTGGTATTCTAGTAATACCCTCATATTTTTCTTCATGTGGAGTTTGAATTGGGACAAAGATTATATCACTTTCTTTTACAATTTTATCTAAAGTTTTTAATTGAATTTGAGATTTTTTTAGTAGCTCTTCTGCACCTTTTTCTTTATAATTAATGGTTTTAAATCTAATATTTCTTAAAGTTAAATCATTAATATCAGTTCCTAAAACTTGATGACCTTTGCTTTCAATAGCAAGAGCTACAGGAAGACCTAATTTTCCTAGTCCTAAAAAACCTATTTTCATTTATTTTATCGTTCCCCAATTGTCTCCTTTCTCGACATCTACCTTAAGGGGCACTTTCAAATCTACACAAGTTTTCATGATTTGTAAACTTTCATCAAAACATTTTTGTTTATCTTTAGAAACTGAAAAATCTAATTCATCATGAACTGTAAGTTTTAAATCAATCTCATCTAGTAGACCTGCTTCATATATTTTTATCATAGCTGACTTTGTAATATCAGCGGCAGAACCTTGAATTAAAGCATTCATTGCCGTATGAGTATAAGCTCGTTTAAGTTCTTGTTTAGGGTAATGAGAGTAAGCCTCTGATAATGAATATGCTTTTTCTCCCCAACTATCTCTAGGTTCCCATAGATTGAATCTTCTTTTTCTTCCTAATAAAGTTTTAATATATCCTCTTGAACTTGCCACATTAGATACCTGTCTAGATAACTCTTTTACAAAAGGAACTTTATCATGATATCTATTAAACAAGGCAGCGGCATCATCTTGATCTAATCCTAACTCCGAAGCTAATTTTTTATTTCCCATTCCATAAAATAAGCCTAGATTAATAGTCTTAGCTTGTTTCCTAGGTATACTTGCCATAGTTGCTACCATCTGATGAAAGTCTGTATCTTCATTTTTATTAAATTCATCTTGAACTTTAATAGCCGTATCCATTCCTTTAAGACTAGCATAATGAACTAATACTCTAGGTTCTTGTTGAGAATAATCGGCACAAACCCATTCTTCACCTTCTTCTGGTATAAATAAACTTCTGATCAACGGTCCAAGTTCTGGATCTCTAGCTGGTACTTGTTGAAGATTAGGATATTGAGAACTAAATCTACCTGTAACAGTTCCCATTGGATTAAAGCCACAGTATATTCTTCCATTAGAAGCTTTATCAATAATCATATTCTTTACAAATGTATTTCTAATTTTATCTAACTTCCTAACTTTTAAGATACTTTTACTAACATCATCCATTTGAGTTTCCAACCAACTCGCAGTGAAAGATGGAGTACCCTTTGCTGTGTGACTATAACTAATACTATTTTTATCATATGCTTCCTTTAAAGAGGCGTTAGCCCATACATTAACTTCGGCACCTCCTAGTCTATTTAGCATTGATTGAACTTCATTTTGTTTTTTTTCTAGTTCATCGTAAATTTTATGTGCTTTATTAACATCGACTTTAACCCCTTTTCTTCTCATATGAAATAAAACAGGAATAAGTCTAGATTCAAAGTCAACAATACTTTCTATTTCTTCTTTTTTAATCCGGTCTTGTTGTTTTTGATAAATACCTAAAGTAAGTAAAGCATCTTCTTTAGCATACTCACTAACTTCGTTTGCGTGAAGCCTCCACATACTTTCTTTTACTTTGGCACGTTTACCAAATTTAAATAGTACAGCCTCTTTAAGTTCCACTTCATACTTAGATTTTTTTAAATAATAATTAGAAAGACTATCTAATGAGTACTTTAATTTATTTTCGTCTATTAGATGTTCTATCGTTTGAACGTCTAGAATAGAGTGATGTCTAGTAAGGGTAAGACGATTATCCAGTGAATAAAGCCACTCTAAGTCATACATTGCATTAGCAAATATAAGCTTTTTATTAGATTTATAGATATAATCCATAAATTCAATTACTTTAGCTTTATTTAAATTTCCTCCACCCTCATGGCCTATTGGAAAGTATTCATTATAATTACTGTCTGTCGCAATAGATATTCCTGCAATATGACCATCTTTTCTAAATCCACCTGGTCCCATAGTTTTTAAATTAGGATCACAGGTCTCTGTATCTATAGCTATTAGTTTAGCTTCATCTATTTTATTTGTGTTAAACACTAATTTACTTTGCCTAAAATCAAATTTTTATTGATGTAAGACCAAGAAGTTCCTGTACCTTTTATTTTGTTCTTCATCCAGTAATCTCCTAGAACTTCGCAATCTATATATTTTTCTCCAAATATAATTTGTGTAGCGGAAGTATTTAAAAGTAATTTAATACAATGAATACAAGGACTAACGGTACAATAAACACTTTGTATGTCATATACATCTTTACACTGAAGTAATGCATTTTGTTCTGCGTGAATAGCTTGACATACATCTAATCCTTCCCCTGATTTAAAGTCAGCTCCTTTACAAGGGTTATCAATACAGTGATCTTGACCACTTGCTACTCCGTTATATCCAGTAGCTATTATATGATTCTTAGAATTAATTAAAATACAGCCTACCTTTCTACGAACACAAGTAGCCCTTTCTGCGGCTAGAAAAGCCATTTTTAAAAAATACCAATCAGCTGGAATTCTATAGTTATCCATTACTGTATAATTTCAAATTTATTCTCAGGTAACATAAATTTACTTCCTGCCGCTTCGTAGAGACCTTTAATAAATTGATCTGGTCTTCCACAATATTGATTAATTAAGTTATTAAAACTAAAGTCTAAAGGAAAAGAATCTTCTATGACTAGTGCATTTTGAACTTTTTCAAAATCACTTTCATATACATGACGACTACCTGCGTTAATAGTAAGCTTACCTAAATCACAAAAAATTGCATTACTTCTTAAAAGACAAGCTAAATAAAAAGATATAGCACTAAAATTAAAACTATCGTAAGGAAGTCCTAACCAAACATCGTTACTTCTCATAGTAGCTATCGTGTGTAACCATAACTTATCACTAGATTTTCTTAATAAAAATTGTAAAGATAAAGTACAAGGAATATCTTTACTGGATCCAGGACTCTCTCTCCATATATTAATTACAGCTTGCCTACTATCTTGATCAGCTTTTAAAGTTCTAAGTACATATTGAAGTTGACTTACTATTTTTGGACCATATGCTCCGAAGAAGTATATACCGTCATCACTAAATCTAACTATACCTTTCATAAAAGATGAAATAGTTTTTACATCATTACGACCGTCTAACATCCAGGCTGCTTCTCCAGTCATAAAACTATAATTTAAATTTCTACTCTCTAAAGTAATAATAGGACAATCCATATCGCAACTAAAAGAATCATTTAATACTTCTGCTATTTTTAGTCCTCTAGGTGAAGATACATACTCTGGATTCTTTGTAATCTCTTTCATTTTCTCCCTATAGTCTAAATTTATTTTATTCATATTTGTAGTACCATTAGCCTTTCCATTATTTTGTTTGTAAATTCATCTAACTTATGACCATCTTTAAATAAGTCATATCTAATAAAATTAATTCGTTCTCTTAATGGAGATAGGTCGCTTAAAAAATTAGACCTTTTAGGCTTACTAAACCAATGCTGATAATAATAATCGACAACAGCATCAATATCAGGATATTCTTCATGTCGTCTTTCTCTATTGATTCTATGGTTTTCTTTAACTCTTTCAGTATCTTCAGGAATACACCATACATATAAAGTTCCATTATTTTTTAATTGTTCGTATATTAATTTAGGATTATAAGCAGGACCTGATCTATAGATATAAGAATAACACTGTTCACTTGGCCAATGCCTATCTAATAACACTAGTCTACCTTCTTTTCTTTTTTTCTGTGCTAATCTAGCAGTAGCTGTATGCCAAAGTTTCATATCTTTATGCACTCTTAAATGCATATAATAAGAATTAGGATTATCTTTTTTAATATGATTTATTAAAGTAGTTTTACCCACTCCATCTGGACCATCAACTATTACTATTCCAATAGACATTTAAAAAATTCTTTCGTTCTTTCTTTATTCCAAGTATTCTTTATAAAACTTTCTCTTTGGTAAGATACCATTTCTTTTAATTCTTGTTCAGTTTTCTTTTCTATATTATTTACTTCAATATTATATCCATCACCTAATACTTTAGTTTCTGAAGGGTGACCTAATAATAAAGAGCCAGCATCATAAGCCATATTATATCTAACTCTCCACCAACCGCTTCCATTTAAAGTATGAGAATGTGGAGGACTTAATATACCCCAGTGTTTTCTATACTCTTGATATAACTCGTGTTCTTTTAATCTAATTTGACCTTCTTTAATATTTCCAAAAGTTTTAATAGGCCAAGTAAAAGTTTGTTTTTTTAACCAATTCATTTTATTTAAAAGACTAGCCATAACCCAAGCTTTTTCTTTTTCAACGATTGGTTCGTTACTAAATAAATCTATACCTTTAGGGTCTTGTAAATAGGAATTAGTATAAGCAGAAGGATCCCAATTAATTATTTCTTTAGCTTTTATTCCTAGGGCTTCGTAGTTACCACCATCATATGCTGGAATTAATAATTTGTAAGGCCACTCTTTAAAAGCAAAAGTATCTACTAAATCTTCAATTTCTTTTTTATAAGGTTGAGCTTCTTCCCAATACATTTTACCTACTGGATTTCCTGCTTGAGAAAACTTTTTCCATATTCTCCAATGTCCTCTACTAAAAGTTCCAAAGCCAGATACTGTTTCTTTAGTTTGATGATCGTCTATTGATATAATAGCATCAGGTCTTTTAATAATAGTATAAGCGGCACCGTACCAATAACGAGCTGATAAACTATTAGGTCCGAATACATAGACTATTACTTTATCATATTGAGATACATCTTCCCCTGGTATAATAGCTTTTTGAGTTACTTCGTGGCCTTGATCTCTCAATACACCCGGTAATATTCTAGCAGACGTTGCAATGTTTAAAGGACTTTTTGCAGTTCCTATAGTAAGGGCATTAAATCCTGTTATTAAAATTTTCATTTATTTCTTTCTCTTCCTCTACAATTCTATCTATGTTAGGAGCTTTCCAATCTTTAGGTTTGATTACATCAAAAGCAGTTCCACGTTTTTTAGATTTACTTTTTGCTCTTACTTTACTCATATTAGCTTTTTGTACTTCTCTCCACCCTTTTTCAAAAGGTAAATTAAATAGCCAAGCTGTGCCTAATGCAATATAAACTATATCTATAAGAGCATCTAAGGCTGCAGCATCATCTTTTTTGGTTATTGCTTGAGTATATTCTGCTAACTCCTCCATTAAGAATGAAGTTCTAAAATTAACTAATTCTGAATCTTCTGGTATTCCTACTTTTTGACTTTTTTTAAATCCAAATTTATTATGAAACTTATTTATATCTCCTAATAAATCCTCGTGTAAATTAAATATATCTGGATGTGTCAAATTAATCTTTCTTGCTCTGGTGCTTTTCTAAAGTCTACAGTCATATGTTCTTCTTTCGGTTTATCTTTATTAGTTATACTCTCTTTTACTATCCTCGCTACATATTCAGCTACAGGTGGCATTACTCCTCGTGCAATTTGTGATCCTATAGATCCTACTGGTCCTTCAAATTTAAAGTCATGAGGAAATCCTGCAAGGTAAGCTAATTCTTTATGACCAAATAATCTATCTTCTGTGGGGTGAATATAAAATCCTCCTGCAATAACTGGACAAATTTTATGTGTAGCTAATCTCCATTTCATAAACTGAGGTCTACCTTTAACTCCTCCTCTCATTCCTCCTCTGACCCAAGTTTCAGGTGGATTGAATCTTTCCCAAGTAGTTCTTAAACTTTCACCTTGTTTACAATCTTTTAAATAAGGGATCTCACTTGGTGTCATTTTAAATATGTGACCTATATCATCTCCGTGTTCTTTTTTAAATGATTCTAAAACTTCCCCTGTAGTTGGAGAAGGTGCAAAGTTTAATTTGTGTGGATTTAAATTATATTTAGTTGCTATAAAGAAAAATCTTTTACGACTATGATTAAGACCTGTAAACTGACCATCTATTAATAAATGAGTAGTTTGATATCCTAACTTATGAGCTTCTCTAGTTAATTCCATAATCATTTCGTATCCACCATTTTTAGAATAAACCCTAGGAACCGACTCGATGGCTATTGCCGAAGGTCTTAGTTCTTTTAATAGATTAAAACTATTCCTCCAACAAGCGATCCTAGGGTCGTTTTTCCAGGCCATTCCACCTTTTTGTGTCGTACCTAAGTTCGACCAGGGAGCACACGGTGGATTACAGTACACAAAATCAATTTTATCTTTATATTTTTTTCGAGGCCATTCATCTTCGCCTTCATAAATTGGTAAATCAGGGAAGTTAGCTTTCGCTGTTTTTTTATATAAACCCGGATTCATTTCAAAATGAGCTTCAACGTCAAAGTGTTTTTTTACACCTAAAGTAAAACCGCCTGCAAATATGTAAGTTCCTAATGCTTTCATAATTCCTTTCTTTTTAATTTATCTTAATTCGTAACTATACTTCGTTTCAGGCTGAAGCAAGAACAAATTTTTTTTAGCTCTTGTAATTGCAACATAAAATACTCTGTGTTCATCATCTGGTTCTACATTAAACTTTTTCCAAGTCCTATATGATATATCACAAATAACAACAACATTGTCACTTTCACCGCCTTTAATGCCGTGTATGGTTGACAACCTAATTCTAGCTTTATTTTTAAATATATCTTCTGACTTAACTAATGATTCAAACAATAATATATCTTCCGGATCAAGACCTGTAATTACATTTTGCCATTTACCCTTAGCTAATAAACCTACATGATCTTGTAAATATTTTAAAGAAAATTCCGCACTATTATCTACACCTTCTAATTTTTTAAATCCTCTAGCTATTCCTGTTCTTCCTTTAATGCATTGATATAACTTTTTAAGTTCATCAAAAGATATAGTATCACCTCTATTTAATTTAATCCATGATCTAATTGCAATTACAAACTTATTTGTTTTAAATTCATGATACCCTTTTTCATAAAACCAACCCATTCTTTTACAATAAGCTTCTGCTTTAAATAATTGATAACCTGATCTAGCTAATACTAACCATTCTCCTTTTGACATATCTACTTCTTCAATAGCAGTTATATCTGTAATTGATCCATGATCCTCTTTTGAAGTCCAATTTTTCACTTGTCTTACAGATATTTTATGAGATATATCACAAGCAAGCTTATGAATACTCTTAGGAAGTCTATAGCTAATAGGAAGTACTTTTATCTCACCTTCAATATCTAGAAACTTTTTAACATCAGCTCCAGCCCAACGATAGATAGCTTGATCATCGTCACCTGCTATATATCTTAATTTACAATTGCTCGTTAGTTTATCTATAACTTTCCACTGCTTAGTTGTTAAATCTTGAGCTTCATCTACAAAAATTATATCTAACTGAGGTACTACTGATTCTTTATTAAATACATCTAACATGTCTGTAAAATCTAAAAGATTTTTAGACTTTTTAAAATTCCTTAAAGCTTTAGAAAAATACTCTTGTTCTTCCCATGTATGTTCACATTCTAATTCTTTCCATACTGATTTTAAATCTCTTTCACTAGAACGAGCTACCTCATCACAAAATAATAATAAATCTCCTTTTTTATTTCCTATAGATAAACCTGAAGTATCTTCCTCTGATACTCCTGACATCTCTACTCTAGCTATTTCACTAAACTCTTTAACACGTTCTCCCTTAAAGACTTGACCACTATTAATATTTAAAGTTCTATAGCACATACTATGAATAGTTCTAAAATATTCTAAATCATCTTCTGATAAATCAAATTTTTTAATTACTCTACTTCTTGCTTCTTTGATTGCTCGTCTTGTGAAAGAAAAAAATCCTATCTTATTAGGTTTATATCCTTCTGCAATTTTTTCTTCTAATAATTTTAAAAGAGTTGTTGTTTTTCCTGTTCCGGGACTACCAAATATTTTAATCGTTTTGGTCATTTTTAGCATATAACTTTCTCAATATTTCTAATTGCTTTTTAGAAAGTAAAAAATGATTATCAAATTTACTTAATCTTTCTTTCATTGAATTTCCAAAATCTAATTCCCATTGAGTTAATTTTTTAGGATTAAGACCATTTAAGAAAATTACAAATTTATCATAACTCTCACCTTCTAATCTTACCAATAACTCTTTAGGAATGTCCTGAGGTCCTTTAGGCTCTACACCTTTTCTTAATAAATGAAAGTATATCTCTTTACACAACTGAACATCTAATAAAGCATCGTGATATTGTTGAGGTGAAGAATGAAAAAAAGCTTCAAATGTTTCTTGTAACTTAGGAAATTTATAGTCTTTAAATTTTCCCTCTAATTTTAATTCATCTTTAGCCATCATCATGCTACAATGTATATTTTCAGGTAATTTAAATTTAATACCTTGTTTATAAAACTCTCTTTCAATTATCTGTAAATCAAATGCTGCATTATGTGCTACTAAAGTATGGCATTGATTTAATAACTCTGATAATACACACATGATACTGTGAGTAGAAATACCTGTGTTAGTTGCTTCTTCTGTAGTTATACCATTTACGTCTGAAGCTCCTTTAGGAATAGACCAATTATCAGGTTTTGCTCTTAAAGATATTTGGCTAATAGGAGTTTCATCATCTTTACAAACCATTAAAGCTAAACTTACTAATCTAGGTTGCTCTAAATGAGTAACTTCTAAATCTCTACGCCACAACCCATTTGTTTCTGTATCAAAAAATAAAATCATTATATCCCTTTACTTAAATTAAATTGTAAACCAGTTATCTCTACTACAGCATCTTTTTTAGCTATTTCATTTTCTAAAAATAAAATAGCGATTGTTAAATTATCTTTTTCAACAGCATACGCATCATCATTACTATCTGTGCTTCTTATAGCATGCTCTAGTAATATTTTAATTGCTTGTTCTTTATTCATAGGCCTCCTTATTTATTGTTGGTTGTTTAAACTCTTCTGTTTGCATTTGAAAATTTGGTACTGACCAAGTATTCGTAAATTTACCTTTTACTTTTTTACCACTATGAGTTGCTCCTAAGTTTTTTAGATAAGCAGTAATTTCATGTAATTTAAATTCTTTAAATCTATGTCTATCTAAAAATTCCATAAAATCGTTAATTCTAAATTCGGTAACAAATTCTTGAATGGTTGCTTTACCTCTTAATAAATCTTCTATCTCTGTAGATGAAGTAGAACCAGTACAAAATCTTTCTAATAAATCTAATAAACGACCTTCATTACTACTATCTTTAGGTGCTTCTACAGATATAACTCTACTCATTAAATCATTAACTGTTTCAGTCCATAGTTTGTCATTTATTTTAGGAAGTAACATATCTAAATTTTCAAATACAACTTGTTTAAAATCTATAAAGCTATAAACTTGCTTACTAGATAAAGGACCTACTTTCTTTTCACTTAAAGTTAAAAAATATTGAGGAGGATTAGTTAATATTTTAGTTATACTATTTAAGATAGGCATAGTTCCCTCATCATTTATACCAAATTCACGTGTTAAACATTTAGTTCTATTACAAACTGCATTTATAGGTGAATCTTTACATTTATAATTATAAGTTTTTTTATCTAAACTATTTAATACTGATGTAAATTCTCTAGGTTTTAATGGTGGATCAAGATGTATGTCATTATATTCTTCTAATTTTTCTTGCCATTCGTCTGGAAATCTTTTTCTTAAATAAACTCCTAAATTGAATAAACCATTATTTCTACTACCTTCTCCTAAAGGACCTTGAGATAATAATTGTTGTAAACAAGGAGGACCACCTGGTAATATTTCATTTGATTTATTCAATTTTTCAATAAAACCTAAATCAATTTCGTCTAGATTATCTACTGCAAATTTATCAATCCACTGTATAAAATGTTCAGGAGTTAATACTTTACCATCATATAAAGCATATCTATCAGATTGTTCTCCTCCAAAATAAGGCATATTAAGCCAACTACCTACATCTTCTTTATTTAACAATTTAGTTTGTTGAGGTCTTAAATCATATTTTACAAATCCAAATCTCTTAACTATATCTTTTAATTTATTAATCATCTCAGAAGCACTTACTGGCTTCTTTGTAAATATAAATATGTGTGCTCCACCCGATTTTGATCGGCAGACTATTAAATTCTTTTTAACAAACTGCTTACTAACTTTTTCTATATCAACTGAATAGTCGTCTACATCTAAACAACCCCATCTGCATTGATCATTTTCGTCTATAGGAATAACACCTAGACCAGTTTTCCCGTCTAGGTGTTCTTTCCATAACTTTTCATTATAAGTTTCTCTTACAGTTTTTCCATAGCCATCAAGCTTAAGGCCTTTTCTTTCTGTTATAAAGAATTGGCCGTAGGCTCGATTTAAACCAGGAAATACTCTAAAAAAATCTTCAGGTAACATGATTAAAACGGTGTTTTATCAGTGGCTCCTGAAGTATCAGTATTAACTATTTCAGTATCAATTGGATCTGAGGCTTTTACTTTACCCTGACCTATTGAATCTGAAAGAGATTCAGCTTGATTAAAGATATCTTTACTATCAATCTGACCTTTTTCTTCTATTTTATATTTAAACCAACTACCTAAATCATTTTCAGCATTTACTGTAGATAATTTGAATTTATATAAAAACGAAGGTGGATCTACCATTTGTCCTTTTATATTAATCTTTTTCATTTTAAGAAGTGTATTCCACTTTCTTGAAACTCCAAGATTACTAGAGGTCATAGTAAGAACTGCTGGTTCCCACGAATTACCTGATTTAACTAAAAGAAAATGCTCAGCGGTATCAACTATTTGATTTTCGCCAAGAAATGCTTTTCTAGTTTTAGGATCAACGGTCGTACCTTCGGGTTTCATATCGTGAATGGCTACTAACCCTCCACCGCTTTCTCTAGGTACCCACTCTACATAGGTTTTTCTATATCCACAAGGTATAACTGTAATACCGTCAGAACCATAATTGGTATTACTGACTGTATTAAATATATGACCTTCTTCCGCTCCTTCAATGTACTTCTCATCTTTCTTTTTTCTTTGAGGCGAACCTGATTGAACGATAGCTAGTCTAGGAATAGTAATATCATCATTAGATATATTTTCTAATCCTTTACCAACTGCTTTCATAAGTAAATCCCCTGAGATATCTCCTAATAAGACTTCAGTGTTAGACTTAACTTGTACTTCTTTATCTGCCATTTTATTTCTCCTTTCCGAGTTTAACTTTTGCGATACTGGCTTCATATACAGAAAAATATTCTTCAGGTAATTGCTGACCTAATTTATACTGTTCTTTCGCAAAAGCTTTTAGAGTTTGAGCATGTACGTCTGATTTTTCATCATAAGGTATATCTTTAAAATTTTTAGATAAAACCTCAATCAGCTTATCAGCTTGATCGTACTTACCCTTGGGGAAACTAACTTTAACATCATGTTTAATTAGTTCCGCATGTCCATTCTCTTCCAACCATTTTAAAGCATCTGCTTTAACATCAGCTCGAATAGAACAGAATATGTCGTCTTTAACTGAGATTTGACTTCCATCTTCTAAATCAAATCTAGTCATTCCATTACACGAGGCCATAGCATCGGGTAATTCTTTTTCTTCAATCTCACGAATTTGAGCTTTTAAGATTTTTAATCTCTCTTCCTCTTCCGCAAGATTTTTCTTTTTCTTTATAAGTTTATTTCCAATAGCCGTGACTACTTCTAATCCTACTACTGGTAAACTTTCTTTATTCTTATGTTTTTCAACCGAATCAAAGATCCAAGTTTCTTTACTCACTACTTCCTCCTTTCTTATAATAATCAATTTTTACATTATAGTAACATTGATTTTCTCTATCCCATTTTAACATATTAACTTTTCCGTTATTTACTATCGCTGCAGCTATCGAAGCCATTCCAATAGCAACGGGATCTCCCATTGCTAATAAAAAGTCATCATCACTAAAATCTTTTAACTTACTTTTTAGTAAGCTAAATACAGGATCGGGTGAAAGAGTAATCTGTCTTCCTGGTGGTAGCATAGGAATTAATTCTCCAAATCTACCGGCGCCAATGACATTTACATTAGGGTTTTCTTGAACTATGTAAACTTTAGCCATAATTTTTCTCCTTTCTATTTTTATTATTTACTTTTATATTAAATCTTATATAAAGTAAAATTATAATTAGAAAACAGAAAGATTACATGCAAGTTGAATTTATTAACGATGATAATTTTATAAAATATAAGTTTAAAACTAAACCTTTTAAACATCAATATGATGCCTTTTTAAAATCAAAAGATAAAGAAGCTTATGCTTTATTTATGGAACAAGGCACGGGAAAGTCTAAAGTAATTATAGATAATATAGCTTATTTATATAGAGAAGGTAAAATCAATTGTGCTATTATAGCAGCACCTAAAGGAGTATATCGTAATTGGGTTGCTTCTGAATTTAAAGCACATATGCCTGATGATGTAAAAAGTTTTACAGATATATGTATTTGGAATCCAGTTGAAACTAAAGCTAATATAGAAACATTAGTTAATTTTTTAAATCATTCACATAGATTAAAATTCTTTATTATTAATATTGAAGCTTTATCTACAGACAAAGGTAAAAATTATTTAACTAGATTATTAAATACTTCTAATTGTATTTGGACAATAGATGAAAGCAGTAATATTAAAAACAGAACTGCTAGAAGAACTAAAGCTTGCCTAAAATTAGGGAAAATGGCAAAGTACAGAAGAATACTAACTGGAACTCCCGTGACCCGAGGTCCTTTAGACTTATGGTCTCAAATGCATTTTCTAGATGAATATATATTTCAATCTAGTTTCTATGCTTATCGGAATGCCTATTGTGTAATGCGTAGAAGAAGAACAGCTACTCATAGTTTTGATGAGATAGTAGAGTATCAAAGATTAGATGAACTTCAAGAAATCTTAGAAGAACATAGTTTTAGAGTAACTAAAGAAGAATGTTTAGATTTACCTCCTAAAATAAGACTAAAAAGAGAAATAGACATGACAACGCACCAGAAGCTCATGTATCACACGTTACGAAAAAGAGCTATATTAGAACTAGAACAGTCTAAATTAGTGACTGCACCTCTTGTAATCACACGATTATTGAGATTACAACAGATATTATGTGGATTTATCAAATATGATGATGGAACAGAGGAAGTTATAGAAGGACCTAATTCTAGACTACAAGAACTTCTAGATGTGTTAGACGAAACTCAAGGTGGTGTAATTATATGGGCTACCTATCGTAATTCAATTAAATTGATCCAAGAAACATTATCTAAGAAGTATGGAGCTAGTAAAGTTGCTTCTTTCTTCGGAGATACTCTATCAGAAGAAAGACAAAAGATAGTCGAAAGATTTCAAGCTGGAGAAATAAAATACTTTGTAGGTCAACCTAGAACAGGAGGTTACGGATTAACTTTAACTGCAGCTAAGACTGTTATTTACTTTAATAATACTTATGATATGGAGATAAGACTTCAATCGGAAGATAGAGCCCACCGTATTGGTCAAACTGATAAAGTAACTTACATAGATTTTGTATGTCCTAATACAATTGATGAAAAGATACTACAAGCTTTAAGTACGAAGAAGAAACTAGCTGATCAAATAACAGGTGATGAATGGAAAGAGTTATTTATTTAACTTTTACCACACTTACATCTTTTACCAAATAATTTAGTAACTAAGAGATTTCCTATGTATTTAATTTTTTTATATAATTTTTTTATCATTTTGTTTTCCTCATTATATCTGCACCTTTTAAACCATAAATTGCTGAAACTACACCAATAAATAAAGCTTGATACCAGAAAGGCATATTATTAAATTGTTCAAAAAACTTATCTAGTTTAACCATAATTTCTGGATCATCTGAAAAGATAGACCAGATTAATAACATCACGGGAGCTGATACGAGGATCAATACAAATTCATCTTTCCAGCCTTGATTGTTATTATCCATTACTGCTCTTTGATACTCTACTTCTCCGCTTGCCATTTTTTGAGCATGCACTCTTTCAGCATCAGAAAGCAACATCTTAGTTTCTTGACGATTTTTCATTACGTGAGTAACTACTTTAAAAGCTCCACTTATAACATTAAGCCACATTTTATTATCCTATGATGATTGATAGTATCAATAGGCTTATAAGAACAAGCCATTGTTTTTTATTAAAACATTCTAAAAAATAAATAATTCTATTTTTAAAAAAAGATATTTTTTCTTTTATATAATTAAATAACACTGATATCCTCCTTGTGTAACCATTCTTTTAAATTAAATCCAGGGCAATTTGGTTTATTGCCTTGAATATCGCAATGACCTACTATCTCTTTGATATTAGGGTTATTCACTAACAATCTTTTAATTAAATCTTTTAAAGATAAAAATTGAAATAAAGTAAAATTATTTTCAGCGTCTCCATCTTCTGACATACCGCCTACTAAACAGATAGCTATACTTTTAGAATTAGCACTAGGTGCGTGAGCCCCTTTAAAAGCAATGGGTCTACCTGCTTCTATTAATCCATCCCTTTTAATAATATGATGGTAACCTATATCATCCCAGCCGTTTTCTTCTACGTGCCATTTTTTAATTTCAGCTGATCCAATGTCCATTGAGGGTTTAGTTGCAGCGCAATGGATTACGATCATTTCTGTTTTTTTTCTTAACTCCATTTTATTTCTTTTCTCCTAGGAACTATTCTACATTTTTTTGTATCTAAATCTACTGATAAAATCTTTATTCTATTATCTTTAATATGGGTAACTCTATTAATTTCAGTCCCGTCTTTTCTTTTATTTCTTATTTTAACATCAAAATATTCACATTCTAAAGTAACTGGATGTATCGCTACTAAATCAATAGCTGAATGAGTTTGACAACCCTTAAATACAAAATAACCATTTTCTTGTAACCAGCAGATTGCTATATTTTCACAGAGACAGCCCTTATTCTTCTGAAGCATTAGCGAAGTAGTTGAATTAAAGCAGCACCTAATAATGATATTATTAAACCAGCTAAACCAACTAGTATTTTTTCCAATCTGTTAATTTGTTTTGATAAGTCGTCCATTTTATCACAAGTTTGTTTTTGCATTATTCTACACAATTTTTCATGATTATCTAACCTATTTGATGTAGTGTTAATTTTATTTTTGGCCACTTCCATATTCCTTTTCAAAGTTTTCTTTATTTAAATTTCTTTCTTTGGTACTTTTAACTCTTGACCATGCTCCTGAAAGGTCCTTATAAATTGCTACTGGAGTATCTACAAATACAGCCTCTAAAGATTTTATAGCATATTTAGCACTAATATCAATACCAGAAAATATATCAGCTTCTCTTTGCATAGGATCAGTGCCTTTAATTTCTTCACCTTTATCTTTTAAATATTCTTTAGCAATTAAAGGATTTTTTAATGGATTTTTATTAAATGTTTTTCTTAAACCGGCGCCTCTATTAAAGCCAACATTCAATCTATTAATAATACTATCTAAATCCATTTTTTTAGAAAGTACTTGACCTGCTCCAGTGTTATCTAATTTAATTGCTTTTAAAACTTTATCTATAAAAGTTACTCTTTCTTTATTTGGAAGTTTATCCATAAAAGCTGGATAATTTCCACCTAAAAATTGTTTTTTTGCAGCCTCCGTAAATTTGGCATAGTCAGTTAATAAAAATATATTATCTTGACTTAATCCAAATCTATCCATAAGAGTAGAAAATCTGTTAAGAATTAATCTTTTATGATTCAATGGTCCATAAATCATATCTATAAATAAAGCTGCATTTTTAGAAGCTTCGGCCATACTACCTTTTGCAGCAGAACCTGTTGCTGGAGTTTGTAACATTTCTAAAACGTCAGCTATTGATCTATACGTTTTAAAAAAGTTTGGATCAAACATCTGTTGAATGTTGGATCTATTCTCAGTTAAAAATTTATTTAATTTAGCTCCATTTAAAGTGTCTGTTTTTCTAGCTCCTAAAAATTTATTCGCACCTGTTGTATAAGTTCCTCCTTGAGATTTACCCATCATATCTTTTAAAAAAATACTACGAATATCATTTACCGTTTTTGTGGGTAAAGCTTTTAATAAATTAGTTATATCCGATTTTGCTCCTGATCTAATTATATGTTCTACAATCTGACCAGGTCCTGCATTACTTAGAGCATCCCATTGTCCAATCCCTGGTAAATATTTTTGAACAGCTGCATTCTGATTAGTAACTAATTCAGCTAATTCGTCATATTGTTTTAAAACTGATTCTGTATTTTTTAATCTAATAAAATCTTTTTTCCCTAATACATTTTCATAATTTTTTCCAAATTTTTTAAAAAAATCTTTATGAGACATTGTTGCTATACCGGAAACATCTGGAACTACGTTATTAAAATAATTTCTATATAAAGCTTGTTTTATATTTAATACTGTTGATTCTGGTATTATATTTCTTTCAATTAACTGACCTAAAGACCGTGATTTTTCTCTTGCCTCTATAGTATCATCAATTGTTGATTTAAATAAACTTTCACTTTTAGAAGTTGCTGCTTTTAATCCTTCTATGTTTTGACCTCCACCAAACTCATCGGAAAAATTTTTAAAAATTGAATTTCTTTTCAAGCCAAGTAAAGAATTTCTTTCTAGAAATTCTTTAGCAAGTGTTTGATCTTTTGATTTACTTAAAGCATTATATATATTTTTATTTAACTGTCCACTTAGCTTTCTTAAAGCACCTGTTGTAGTAGAATTTGTAGTTGTTTCTTGTAAAAAATTAACAGCATTTTTTAAAGTATAAACATCTTTTAAAGTTAAAGGTTTTTTTTCAAGAACTTTAAAACCATCTAATAAAGTTTTTAAAGTTGTTCCCTGGCCTTGAAATCCTATCTTAGAAAATAGACCCGATAATTTAACTAATTTATTATTTTCTAAAGCTTCTTTAAGTTTTTCAGGACTTAATTTTTTTCCTTTATCTCCTACTATTGGTTTTAATTTACTTGGTAGAATACCTTTAAAACTAAAAGTTTTAACTTCTTTTCTTAAAATATCTAAAGTTTCTTTTATGTCAAACTTTATTATTTCTTTATCTTTAGAAATACCAGTAGCAATGTTATCATCTAAAGTAGACAATCTAGTTTGAATTGCTCTATAAGTATCATCTAATTGAACTCCAAATTCATCTAAATACTTTGTAGATAAGTCATCTACAAAACTAGATTCCATTTTAGCAATTAATTTAGTATTGTTAATTAAGGCTAATTCTGCTTCTTTAATAGCAACACCTGCTTGTCCTCTTACTTGAGTTTCTATACTTTTAATTATATCATCTGCTTGTTTATTACCTATTTCTCCTAAATTAGTAGTTTGTTTTAAAATCTTATCTTCAATTGCTTTAAATCTAGCGGAAGTTTCTAATCTTACTACTTCGTCAGAAAGTAATGCTCGTTGTGCAGCACTTCCTTTTTTAATTAATTGATCTGAATCTAATATAGCTTTTCCAACAGAAACTGCAAAATATTCACTTGCTTCTTCATCAGTCAAGTTAAATTCTTTTTTCATTTGTTCTTTGACTTTATCTACTTCTTTAAATACCCCCGTATTTGTTCTTCCTTTTGTTTCTATAAATTCTTTAATTGTGTTAGTGCTTAATTGAGATTTACCTAAAATTGTTGGAAGAATTAATTTAGCGGCAGTTAAAAATACACCAGTCGCCGCAGCATCAATTGCTGCATATGTTTTAGCAGCGTCTATTGCATATCCTTGAAATTCTTCTGGTGTAAATTCATCATTTTGTAAACCTAATTTATGATAACCGTACATTAATCTTGCATATTCAGTAAGTCCGCCAGAAACGGCAGAGCCGGCAACTGTACCTAAAGGACCAACGGAACTTCCGATAGTTCCACCTACTATTGAAGCAACGATAGGACCAGCATCAGCAACAGCGTCAGAAAAATCGGCCCCAGATATTTTAGGAGAATCAACAGCTGAAAACATATTATCTCCACCTAATTCTTTAGGAATTCTATAAATTATACCTTCACTTTTTTCTCCTCTAAATTTTAACGGTACATTTTTTACTTCTATCTTATCTTTAAATTTTTCAATAGTTGCCTCGTCATAATTACCCTCTTGTTTAATTCTTTTAATAAGTAAATTTTTAATATTTCTTGTTTCGTATTGAGGAGCCTTTAATCCAAATCCTAACTCATATCTAATAGATCCTTTAATTTCATTATCTTTATCAGCTCTAATTCCTTTTAATTCAAATAAATCTTTTTTACTAACGTAGCCGGTTTTAGTTGCAACTCCTACATCATCAACTATTAATTCTTCAAATGACTTAATTGCTTTAGGTTTAGTTTTTATTATTAAATCTAAATCATAACCATCATTTTTTAATTTTTCTTTATCTACTTCATATTCGCTTTTACTAAAATCAGTTTTTTTAGATTTATTCTCAGAAGTTTTTGTTACGATTGCTTTAGCTTCTTTTGGATCTACTTCAAGTTTAAGTAATTTATTAAAGTCTGCTTGCTGTTCTTTTGAGAATGAAGCATCAACAACTAAGTTATTGTTTGGTTCTTTAGTTTTTATTTCGGGTATAACTTCTGCCGTTTCAGTTTGTGTTTCTATTACAGCATTGGGAGCTTGAGCAATTTCCGTATCAGTAGAAACTACTTCTTCAGGTAGGGATATATTTTCAGTAGTGATTTTTTCTTCTTCGACCATATCATTTTAATCTTCGTATTTTTTTCTTATATCGTCTATTTCTTTTTCTTTACTAACTGTAGCAACTTGAAATATTTTGTAAGGATCTATTCCATTTTCTTTTTTTTGTGCTTGTAGTTGTTGATAATAGTAAGCAGCAATATAACCAGCATCTGTTACATCTTCTGCTGAACCAAACATGCTTTTTAAAGTTGCTGGATTTACCTCTTTTCTAAATTTACTAGCTATTTCTTTTTCTGCTAGTTTTATTGATTTAGTTTCAAATTGTTGATCTTCTTGTTCAAAATATTTATAAGCATATTTTTCAGCCTCTTTAGCAATTTGAGTTACAGCCATTTGTCCTGCAATTAAATATTTAAGAGCTTCGGGATTAGTACTAATATCACCTTTTGTTTTTAACATAGTATCGATGTCTTTATTAGACACTGGATATAATAATTTAATTTCTTGAACTACTTGTTGATAAGTAGCAGCTTGAAATAAATCATTAAATTTAGTTTGATCATCATTAGACATTTGTTCATAATTTTTATCTAAAAATTTTGCTGCTAATTCATCATATTGTTTTGACAGTCCAGCTTCTTGAATAAATTTCTTTAAAGGAGCAAACGTTGCATTAAATATCCAGTAGGAAGTTGATTTTTTTCTAAAGAAACTTTTCTTGCTAAGTTATATTTTTCAAAAACAGCTGAACTAGACATTCTTTGATCTTTTAATTTTTCTTGGTATTTCCCAAAATTTGCAGCTATAAGTTTTTCCGCAGGTGATTCATATCTTCTACCTTCTTTTTTCATTGCTTTTATTTTATCAATATCTTCAGCAATGAATCCTTTTTCAGCTTTAAGTAGTCCACTACTTATCATACCTAAAGGAGATTTAGCTTGACTGATAGGTTTAATACCAGAAGAAGCTTCAATTATTTCTAGGCCTCTCATAAAATTTCTTTTCTTTTCAGGATCTTTAGAAATCTCATCTATTCTCTTAGGAACTTCTTTAGCTATATTCATAAAAGAATCACCTATACTTGAGGCAAAAGAACCTAATGAAGATGTATCTATATTTATTAAATCTTTTTTACCTCCTGGTGTTAGTTTTCCTAAAGCGTTACCTAATTTAATTTTAAGAAGTTCATTTTCTTCTTTTAAACTAGGAACTTCTGCAGCTATTCTTTCGTTTGCACTATATTCAGAACCTGCTTGTCTTAATTTAGCATTTAATCTTACTTCGTAACTATCTTCATCAATTTTTTTAAAAGCATCACCTACTTGGGGATTTTTTTTTAAGGCGGCAGCTTGTGAAGTGTCAGTATCTGCAGGACCTAAAAATTCTTCTTCTACAAAAGTTTCGCTTGACATTTAATGTATCTCCTTAAACTCTACATCAAGTTTATTATAATCTACCATTAGATAACCTTCATCATTAACAATAGAAGCATGAGGAACTTGATGAGCCATAACTCCTTGATATGTTTTACCATCGCCTTTATATTTAAATGTGTAAATGTTAATTCCAGACGGAGATTTACCAATTAAATTAATATCATCTTTTAATCTTATATCAGAATTATAAGCAGTATAAGCTCCAGCTATTTGACCAGCGATACTTGGACTAGCGTATGGTGTAGTAGTATAACCAGTTCTTTCTTCTCCATAACTTCTTATAGGAGCTCCTGATAAAGCACCGATCATTTGTTTAACTTGATTACCACCAAATTCTCTTTGTTCTATAAAGTCACGATAGTCTTCAGCAAATCCTGCTTGCTGTAAACCACGAGCTTGAGTTCCGAAGCCAGCAAGTCCTGCTGCACTTTGTCCTAAAGCTCCTATTTGACTTTGAGCAGATTGTAATTGTGTTGATCTATCTTGAGCAAATCTATTTGCACCTGATTCAAAACCTGCTTGTCTTAATCTTGCAGAAGTATCTCCTACTGTATCTAAATATCTTTCTTGTCCTAATACATTTTCTATTCCTTGTCTCGATCCACCAAAAGCTCCAGCACCTATTGCTTGGGCACTCATTCCTTTTTGAGATTGACCATAAGCTTCTTGTAAATCTCCTAAAGCTCCTGAGATAACTTGATCTTGATAAGGATTAGCGTAAGCAGCTGCCGTTGCTGAGTCATATGTTTGAGCACCAATGCCAGCGAGTTGTCCTGATTGTGGAAGAATTTGATTTTGATATATATTAGCAGCTTGTGTTTCCATAGGATCAAGACCTGCTATACGTTGACCCGTGTAAGCTTGATAAGGTTTAGCAAACTCAGTTTCTCCTTTTCTTAAAGTTCGTTCTTGAATTTCTTTAAAGTAAGCAGGAATATCGTAGCTAGTCGATGACTGCGATGGAGCCTGTACCGTTGTTACACTTGGTTTGAAAATACTACCCATTGACTATATAAGTTCCTCCGATTACTTTAAATCCTAATTTAATAAAAGCCTTGTCTTTTCTTTCAACGTCTTTACCTTGAAAGATTTCGCATATAGCAGTTACTCTATTTGCTAATGCGTATTCTTTGAAAACTATCATTATAGACCGAAAAATCCTAAAATTTCTATGCTTAGGATTAACATGTAACCATAAAGTTCTCATAAACTTCTTGTCACTATACCATGTTTCATCAACTGTGGCAGCTAGTGTTCCCACAATAATATTTTCATATTCTACTACTATAACAAAACTATTCTTAATGTAAAATACTATATTGTCTAAAGCTTTAGTATTATTGGT
>Ga0209284_10002077_pt1 | contig 28394 bp, 27 predicted proteins | sample FRY03_FD_187211 | JGI IMG/M metagenome (GOLD analysis project Ga0209284, IMG submission 187211) | Freshwater microbial communities from Lake Fryxell liftoff mats and glacier meltwater in Antarctica - FRY-03 (SPAdes) (version 2) | ecosystem: Environmental > Aquatic > Freshwater > Ice > Glacier...
GTTTTCTTGCTAGCTTCTACTGCATCACGCAAAGGTAATCCCTTCTCAACGTCTAGGAAGTATGGTCCACAATGATCGCGGCATATCCATAAGTTCTCTGTTGGCAGTGTAGACAATAACTGTCGCAGTTCGGGGGTTGTCATAACATAGCCCGACTCAGCGTCAACTTGATTTCGGCTGGCTATCAGCATCAATGGCTCGTTCTTTTCTTTAGAATAGGTTGCTATTGAAGTTATAACTTCGCGGCTCATTGGGCCAAACCCTAATTTAAAATTCATGTTTAATCCCCATCTTATCCATTATATAAACACAGGCATCTAATACTGCGCCTTTACCCCCCGCTCGAGGAGTTACATAGTCTGCATTTTCTATTGCGGTTCTCCACGCCTGCGCTGGCGCGATACTTAATCCTACATTTGGAAATATCATAGCATCATATGGACCGTCGCCCATAAACACTGTTTCTTCTGGATTGCCTTTGTTTAAAATAAAAGCATTTCTATCTGCTTCTTTAACTAACGTTAACGGAAACTTCATGTGTTGTACTATACGGCTTTCGGTAATTGGCCAGCCTTGTTTATCAGCTGAGATAAATTCTATATCAATGAACTCTCTTAACTGTTTGAGGCCATCATGATCGTAATTACCAAACGCTTTGAATGGTTTGCCATCAACACCCCAATATAGCATGCCATCATTGAGGACTCCATCTACATCTAATATAAATCTTTTATACATCTAATACCTTTGAAAAATGTAATTGTGCTAGGGCTACCAAGAACTTGTCAAATGGTGCTTCGTGCAATGGGCTCATGTTCAAATAGATGATTGGCACTAGCAGTTTAACTTTCTTCCAATCGAGACCATTTGCGTTAACCCACTGTTGTAATCGTAGTTCGTATTCTTTAACATTCTCAATACTCGGACATTCTATAGTAGCGTAGTCATCCTTTTCATTGTACTTGTATAAATTACTCTTGATGTCTTTATAACTCTGATGAAGTCCACCTAACATCTTAGCTAAGTCATAATATTGATCACCATACAGCTCACCACCAAAGTCTGTTCGCCAATCAATTGCGGTAAATTCGTGACGGCCTTTACCTTCAATCTCATCCCACCAAGTCCTGTTCATAATAGACATAGGGTCTGGGGAACCAGTGTATGGATAATATTTGTATATTGTATTGTCAAAATGTAAATCACCATGTACAAACTTCCAACTGGTTTCTGTACATAACCATTTCCAATCAATTTTTTCTAGATATTGATCAATACTTAACACTTCCTTGCCGTTGACCACACAGGGTTCTGACCAGTCACTGTATTTTGCACGTATCATGTCAACCCGTTCCATGGTCTTGTCATGGTAGAACTTATAACATGTTTTATATTTGTCTTCTTGGGTGATTGAGTCGGGGGCTGGTTTCCATAACAATTTTTCGCACCAATCTAACATCTTATCAAATAAAGGTAGAGTATATTGATTATAAACTATATCACCTTTAGCAAAATCATGTATTAAGAAATTACCTGATTGTTCAACATTGTGAGGCATTGCGTCTGGATTGCAAAGAGCACGCTGTACACGTAAATCTGCATGTTTAGATTCTGTCCAAAATTTAATAATTTTTTTATTATCATTATAGAACAATTCGTTTGGCTTAGGAAAACTAACATCAGTTAAGTGTGCCGAATGTTCTTCCCATTTTTCATAAGTGCCAAAGTCTTTCCATTCTTTAATAGAGTGTACTTTAAGATCCATGCCTGCAAAGCCTTCTGGTGTTTGCTTGGCCTTTCTGTCTTTAAGATTGCTTAGATACTCATCGTCTTTGGCATACATTAATCCAACGAACGCATCAACAGCATGTGTGCTAGGTTGTTTGTCTATGATCCTAATTAACTGCTCGCCATCGCGCTCAACCCAATGATAATCCTGTGCTATCGCGCCGTCCACTGGATGTACTCCGATCCAGTTGTGATCTAGTTTATCTTTATAATTAAAATCAAATAGAGTATCGCAAGCTAACCACATGAACCCACCGTGGAGATACTTCTCGCACATTTGGATTGTTGTTGCCGGTCCGGTGTCGCCTTCCGCATAGTTGTCAATGTCAACGAACACGATATCTTTATCCTTATGGACCACTGAAACATAGTCTTTGACGTGTTGCCCCATGTGGCCGCACGCTATGACAAATCTAGTAGATATGTCAAATTTTTCCATTATGTGGCTGATCAAAGGTTTGTTGTTATAGGGTATAAGTGCCTTGGGGACCATGCGGCTGAACTGTCCCATCCTGCGACCGTATCCTGCGGCTAATATTAGTACCGTAAGTTTATTTGTGTTCGGCATCAATCCTCCCATGACCTCGATTGCTTGAGTCTTCTAAACGTATAACGTCATCTAATTGAGTAGTGCTTGCTTCAGTGTAATGCAAATCGTCATGGGCGATCATTCTATGTATCGTGCCTGGGGGAGTATGAAATACTGCGCCTGGCGCTAGTTCCTGTACTATTAATTCGCTTTTAATTTTATCAATCTCTTCTACAGTATATCCGCCAGCGAGAAAACGTTCACAGTCAAACGGGCCTGGATGATATGCTAACGCACCATTGCCTATGTGTAGGTGTATGCTTTCTGATTTGAATTGATGCACTTGTAAACTAGTTACGAACCCTGCTTTGAGGAGTAATTCTTTAAGTGCAAACGGGTAAACATCATCGCCACCTTGTAACCATGTTTCTGTTCCCCATGGTTTATGCACCACGTGGCAATCTTCTAATTTTTGAAAATCTACGGACATATTTTTCCCTTGTTTGACTATTTATTATATACTAGTATTTAACTTTTTACAACAGCATGTAAAAATTATAGGATAGTGTTTACCCGAAGCTAAATGCCAATTTTCCACCTATGCGAGATGAGTAATAGCTTTTACCCCCATCTACTAGGATATGTCCTTCAAAATTTGGTGGGTAAACTGCACGGAAGTCTTTAAGAACAGCATCGTCGCCCTTCTTAACCATTGATGTGTATATTTGAATAATTGATGATTGATTTAATAATGCGATAGCACCTGTAGCAAATTCTGGATTCTTGTTAATTGCTTTAGCTACTGTCTTTGCCACTGCGGCCATGATAGCATATCCTGTGTTAAATCCTTTAACCTCATTATTAACTTTAAAGTTTCCTAATAATGCTCGGGCAGTTGGACTAACACCTTCAAAATCTCGCTTGCCTGTGTTTATGTAGTTGTCAATTTCGGCACCTAATGTTTCATCAACTCCAGGTATCTGTAACATTTTACCTAGTGTGATAGGACCAGCTTTAGCTGTTTGTTCTGCTATTACTTTGACCACAGTAATACAATATTTCGCTGTTTCAATTAAATCAGTATTTCCTTCTTTTTCTGCTTTTAGATAAGCGTCATGTAAGTTCTTAGCTGATGCCTTGGCACCCGCGCCACCTTTTGAACTGATGCCGATTTCTTGACCATTTGGAGCAATCAAGAAACTGTCGCACAAGGCCGCGTTCATGCTCATTGGCCACATCATCTTGCACTGCGACCATTCTGCTCCACCAGCTAATACTTTTCTTGCTTCTTCTGCTTGCCCTAAGATAACTCCACCTTCCAATGCGACGGGTTGCATGATCTCACCAAAGTAGTCACGTAAGGCTTCCATATGATCAGCCATGCCCTTGAACACAGTCCTTGGTTGTCCTGTCGCCAGCCCATATAATATATCTGTTAAGACTGGAGCAACTTCGGGAGGGGCGTTCTTGCCCACAGTATCAATTACCTGGGCGGCAGTCATGAATACATTTTCAGTTTTAATTAGGTTCTGTGGATCATATCCCACTTGCATTTTAATAGCACCTTTGGTTGCTAAACTCCATCCTGTAGGTATGTCTTTGTTTGACCATACGCTCATCATGTCGTGTTTGGTCTTTTGTAGGTATCTGCCCCATAGTATAACACCACCATCCATGTTATCTAACACCGCTACGGCAAATGCTAGACTGCCTGCGTTGGGAGAATTAGTCCACACAATCTTACCGTGCATGTCTTGTTCGTACTGTGCGAGTGTTTCGTCTCGTTGTTCTGGATTGTCAAATTGTGCAGTATTGGGTTCTGGATAGGAATCAACTCGAATAAATTCTGCTTCTTGGCCGGTAGCATTAACGAACTTGTCACCTGCCAGGCGACCAAAAATTCCCTTTGCTTCTAGTAATATATGTTGTAGTCTCATGATAGTGTATTTATCGTTAGTTGGACTTCCACTTGTCTAGTAACCATGAGCTTGAATTACTCTTAGTGGTTCCGCCAACACCAAACACAAATGTAACATCGGGTTCTGACAGTTCAGGAATATTATCTCTTGTGCGATCTCCACCATTGGCTACAATGATCTGACCTGCAGGATACAGTAATTTGACATTTTGTATGGCACGTATGGCACTGTCATCAGAGTCATCAAACAACACGCAATGATCTACCATTCTTAAATTTTCTAATATTGCTACTCGATCAATGCTAGGCATAAAAGCACGCCCTTTTTTACGGACAAGCCAAGCATCTGAGTTTACACCAACTACTAATATGTCACCTAATTTACGGGCGGCCAACAAGTATTCTATATGTCCGCGGTGTAGAGGATCAAATCCTCCTGTTACTAGAACAACCTTGTTGGTCATTTTGTAAAGCTCTGACCTTTAGGTGCTCGCATGATGCCAACAGGAGTAAGTAACTTCGTTGATTTAGTGTGCTTTGGTGGTTGTGCTACTTTCTTTGTTTTTGATTTAACCGTTTGATTAACTTTTCCGGTTATAGTTGGCTCTCCGGCACTTTCAGGTATTTGTGTAGCTGGCATAACCCAATCAATATAATAGTTTTCTCGATCTAACCAGTTCACAACAATTTCTTCTTGTTTTGGGTATCCATATCTATTAATACTGTTAACTATACTATCGTGTAATAATCCTTTTTCTGCTAGGTCATACCAACTGGTAGTCTTAGGATCCATTGGTTCTATATCTGATTTATATACAGCAATCTTTATCCATGGGTCTTGCCATGTTTTATTTAAATAAAAATCCCTACAATCAAATCCATTTACAGCTAGCATATAAATTAAACTGGTTGGGGTGTGATTATAATAACACCCACTGTGGGTATCAGCATAGTATTTGTTATTGTGTACACCGTTAGATTGTGGCACGTGTAATACCAACATTCCATTGACTGTCATTTGCTCGTTCCAAAAACGCAAAGTTTCCAATGGATTGATACTGTATTGTAAGCTGTCATGTGCCCACATTAGATCAATGCTTACTGGAATTATTCTTTTTTCAGTAAAGTCTCTATTAATCTTGTATATATTTGTAAGGTCAGGAACCTTATTCAATCTATTAATATCTTTATCAACTGCATAGCATTTATAATTGTATGGTATTGGGGTGTCATCTTTGCTTTCTAAGGTAGCCCACCATGTCATGTCGCTACCATCACCACAGCCCATGTCACAGACTGTTTTAAGACTTTCTAAAAAAGTATCATAGCCGTATATTAACTTGAGTGTCGCCCAACTATCGTGATAATTAGCCAATTGATGAATCCTCCATGCCTGCTGTCCTTAATCGTGTAACATGCCCAAGCATAAAGTTTTTGCTTTCAATGCCCTTCATAACACCCAACCACTTGTTACGCAGTAGTGCTACTTCGTTGATAATAGTTTCAAAATCAATTACTTCGTCCTCTCCGTCTACATATTTTTCTGCGTCTCTCGACGTTAATGCTCTGTTGTAGGCTTCAAGATACTTTTGGAAGTATTTGCGTCTAAGTTTTCTCAGTTGGATGTTGAGAAAATTTAAAACTGCTTCAATTTCTTGTAGTTGATTAAATCGATGTTCGGTAATGCCTGGCAGTTGTGCCAATGATTTTTCTATATTGCCATGTATAGCGATCTCTCGTTTAGCATCATCTAACTCTCCTTCGTAAAAGAGAATCATGTCAGGAATTGAGCCTAAACTAGCAACTACTCGACTATACCACATTAATAGTCATCACTTCCATAAACATCATCTTCTTCTTCAGGAACTTCTTCTTCACCCAGAACATCTCTTACTGCTCTGGTCAGATATGCATCCGTCCCACCAAATGCTTTAAGATCATCTTCGCTAAGTCCACTATCAGCAACCACACTAACAACATGGTCTGCGGCTGTTTGTCTATCTTTGCTAGGAATGTATTCCTTAACAGTTATCCATAAGTCACTAAGGCTATCAACATCTATTGTCATTCTGCGTTTTCCTCAATATGTGTTTCGGTAGCACCTGCTGTTACTTCAACCATTGGTACTGTTTCTTGTGCAGGTTCTTCAACATCTGTACTTAGTCTTTTTAGGCTAGAACTAATTTCTTTCATTGCAACATCTAAACAACCATCATCGTTGGCTTCCCAACCCTTGCGGAATTTCTTAATAACAGTTCCATCTGCTGTTGTATAAACAAGACTGTTGCCTTCTTTACCTAACAGTTTTTTGTTTTCAAGCATGTTAGTAAGTCCTGAATATGGACTCATTCCAGTTTCGTATGGGATCTTAACTTGTACTGACTCAAACGGTTTGTTATATCGTGTTTTCATAATCTTACATGAAGCACGGATACCTTTAACTTCTGATATCTTGTTACCATCCTCATCTTCTTTTAGTTTAAGTTTTTTCATTGCAACAACAATACTTGATGCGTAGATAAAACCTTGTCCACCTGATATCTTATCATCTGGATCAAACATGTCTTGTGAGGCGTATGTGTGATTTGTACATACCATGCCCACATTATGACTACCAAACATGTTAACAGTGTTACGCACCAATGAGGTTAGTGCTTTAGGCTTACGACCCATGTCACCTTTCATGTCGCCTGCTTCAAATTGGTTAACATCTGTAGGTGTTAACATCATGCCTAACGAATCGATGACAAATAATACCTTTGGCTTTTGTTCATCTGGCATTAGTTTATACTCTTTCATAAACTCTGATATTGTTTTAGCAACATCGTCGATCATGGCCATGTTAAGTTTCAGCAACTTGTCTTCTGAGGTGTCAACTCCTAGTGCTATCAACCATTTCTCATCAAGAGCATTTTCTGTATCAATCAAGATAGGATATATTCCCTGCTCTTGTGCGTGCTTAACAATGTTTCCTGAACAGATGTAACTCTTGCCTGCACCTGATTCGCCGGCGAACACTGTTACTTTACCTAGCGGAATACCCTTGTTAAAGTCTCCACTGATTAAATAGTTTAATGTGTAGTTACCTGTTGAAACCCAATCTGTTGGGTCGTTAAAGCCAATACCTAACCCTTCAATGCTTTTGGTAATTGACTTCCTAAATTTCGATATATCAAATGGTTTTGCCATAATTTGTCCTCATTGAAGTTAGAGGTAGGGAGTAACCCCTACCCTTCACCTTTACTTATTAAGATGTTTTCTGTCGATTGCGAATCATCGCTAGAATGTCTTCTGCACGCTGTCCACCGCTAGCTGGTGTTTCGATCGGTGCTGTAGGAGCTAGTACTGCTTCGGCTACAGGAGCCACTACAGTTTCAGCTACAGGGGCCACTACTGCTGGTGCTGGTGTTGCCGCAACTTCTGCAGACGCATTTGGTGTTGCTGTCGCAGGAGCATTAAACTGGCCTCTTGGCTTGTAGTAATTACCCCAACGTTCTGCATCATATGCTTGCCCATCTACTGATGCTTCAAACATTTCTTTCATTACTTTTTGTTCAACTTCGCTTGGTCTCTTAGGAAGAAAGTCAGCTAGGTTGTGAAGACCAAATTGTTCGATAGCCGCTGAATCTGCCGCGTCTAGTGCTGATTCTTTACGTGACCATTTTGAAGTAGAATAATCAGCATAACCGCCTTTTGATGTTTTAGTAACAATAAAGTCTAAACCACCTTGATAGTCTGTTGGTAAGTTTTCTAGTTCTGGATCTAACAAAGCTGATTTAATTAAGTTAAAGATTTGTGGACTAATGATAAATCTACGGATTGGATTTTCCGGTGTTTTGTCGTCCGTGATTGGATTTTCTTTAACAAAGCCTTGGAATAGATATGATTTCTTTTTCCAATACTTACGGCCCATGTCTTCCAATGATGGATCTTTAAACCATGTTCTTACTTCTGCCAAGATTGGGCATGATTCTCCCCACATTTCAATACACGGTATTTGTACAGTTACAGGTCTACTGTCGCCTTGCCCTTTGATGCCGGCAAAAGCTAAGTTGATCATGTTTCTCTCAACCCAAAAGAATGTGTTATCTTTGTTTGCGTCAGGTAGAAACCTTATTCTTGCTGTTTGACCTTCTTGGATGTTCCAGTGTGCGTAGATAGCGTTATCGCCACCACCTTGTGAATTGCCGCCTGTACCGCGATTTTCTGTTGCTTGTAACTTTGCTCTAATTTCGGCTAATGATGTTGCCATGATGTTTCTCCTATATGTTTGTCATTGTTTGCCATGATGTGTCTATAAAACGTATAACACTCTTGTATTATACGCTACTATTATTTAGTCTGCAACTGGTATTATATAATATTTTAAATCAATTTAGCCAAAAAGAAAGGCACCTAAAAAAGTGCCTTCCCATAATACTAACTACGCTCTAGTTAATTCCCGATAATCTCTTAAGTGATGTCATTTCTTGTACACTTTCGTTTGCCTTTTTAAGTGCATCTGCTACTTGAGGCTGGTCAGACAATCCATCTTCGATTGATTCAATCCTGTCAACAGCATCTGTCATGTTACCTGTTGAACTGTTTGCTATTTTAATTGCGGCGTTGACGTCATCTTGTGTGTATTTTTCTGCTTCATCTAGTTTAGCGTTACAATTACAGTGCGGGCAATCTGGTGGGCAGCCACAATCTTCTGCTTTTACATCACTACCACAGCATTTATCTGAACAGTGTGTGTCACTAGCTTCTTCTACTTTTACTTTTGCTTTTTTAATTGAAACGCCACCTTTATAAGCCATTTCATATTCTTTTTGCATTGCTACAGCTTCTTCTTTACTGGCAAAAGAATCAATTTCTTCGCCGTTCCACCATAATTGATATTCTGTTTCGTTTGTTGATTCTTCCATTGCGTCATATGATTTTGCTGGTAAGCCTTTCTTATGTACTGCTCCACGCCCATGTAAATCTAATACGTCTTTCAGCATGTCAAGATATCTTGTGAGTGTGCTAGGTTTTTCATCTTCACTGGTTAAATCAGTAAAGTGTGATACCGTAGTCTGTCCATTATCCATATCAACTACTAAGGCGTTGCTATGAGTAGTAGACACTTGATCCACTGTACCTGTTTGTCCTTTATTCTTAACATATACTCGCTGTCCTACTAGTTTTTCTAATTTTTCGTGTGCTTCGTATACTGGTTTCTCTTCGTGCATTTTCATTTTGCCGATGTATGCTGGTTTGTTTGGGTCTTTTGCTAGTCCTGGTGTTTTAACTTCTTGCCAATCTGATTTTTTAGATTTCCAATTTTTTTCAAACTCTTCGTCTGATGCATTTTCCAAATCATAATGTAGTTCTTTCATTCTGCCTTCTTTTACTTCCATTCCACTTAGGCGTTTGAGTCTTTCTAAATTGTCAGGGGTTGAATGTTGTTTAACAATATTATCAACCCAAGCACTTACATCACTGGAACCAATCTCTTGTAGATCACTCCAATCTTCGCTGTCAACGTAATCCTGGATAGCGGCCATTGTTTCTCGAGGACCACCTACTTTGATAACTAGATCTAGATTGCCTTGAAAACGTCGAAGGATAGCATCGTATACTGCATCAGCCTGATCGTCATTATCACCTAAATTGATGTCAGCTTCATAGTCCATAGCATCTTGATCTGCTTGTGCATCGTAGTCATCATCTGTTGCTTCATCTAACTCAATATTATCTTTTGGCGGGCCGTATGTTTCGATCTCTTTTTCTGTAGCAATAAAATAAGATGGGCTTTTGCAATTTGGACATACTACTTCTGCTTCACCTTCAGGTAATCCATCTGTTGGATTTTCTGGATCTGCAATCTCAGCATACATATGACTTAGATTATGGCAGTTCATACAATACTGTGGCTCATTGTTTTTAAATATCTCTAATCCATCTTTTGCACCAACATGTACTGAATAATCATCATCTGTAGCTTCATCCATTTGTACAAATCCTGATTTACCTTTCAATTGGTCCATGATTTCTGGCATGTTGTCATCAACCCATTGTACAATCAGGCCTCTAGTGTCTGCTTCTGGATCTATATCTCCTAGATCGCCAATGTTGTCCCATAGCACATCGTCACCAATGAGGTCACCTAACGCACCAGTAGCATTAGCACCATCTACGCCTGCTGGCAATGGTTTTTTAAGTAATTCGTTAAGTTTTGCAATGTTTTCTTCTGTTTCTGGGATCGCCCAAGTACCTTCTGATACTCTTTGTGCCCAGGATTCAAATTGTTGTGCAAACGGGTTGTTGTTTTCTCTCATGATCGTGTGTGCCTTATGTACGAGTGGTAGTGCTTGTTCAATGCGCTCGTCAAGTGTTTTCTTGACAAACAATTCTTTTAGATCTGCTATATCCGCTTCATCTTCTACCAGAGCAGGTGTATAGTTCTCTTTAAATTCTGTGTAGCCACGCTTGCCCTTCATTTTCTTTAGGGTATTTTTAAGCAGGCCGTGATATCCAAACGCTGATTCTACCATCTCTAGAGTGACAGTGTCCTCAAATGTTCTGCGTGACATCCCGCGGACGAAAGGGCGTAATGTCATCATTTCTCCAACCATTTCAGTTATATGCTGGCCTAACTCATCAGTGGGAATGCCACCAGCCGAAACATGTCGTGCCATGGCACGTGCACCTGTTAGGTTATTGAACGGAAGTTTAAATCTTTCGCCTTCTACATTTTCGATGAACACCGAGTCGATGTTGCGGCTACGGGAGCCATGGACTTCATCGACGATGGGTTTGCTATGCTGTAATTTGATGCGCACTGGACCAAAGCTCTCATAGCTACGGTTCTTTGTGCCGTACATTTTGCCTTCGGATACAACATCGTCTGCGCTGTAGGTGTTGTCAGCCTTGCTCTGTTGCTGGATGTCTCGATGTTTTAGCGTGCTTCGTGTTATGTCGCGTGGTTCAAAGCTCAATAGATTTCTACGGGCAAACTCGCGAAGCTCTCTTAAAAACGTGTACCAGTCTTTTTTATGGTCTTCGTCAAGGTCGTCACTGATATTTTTACTAAAATATATCTTTAGGCTAGTTTCATCAATGAGACTCATTGTGATGTTGCCGTGGTTGTGTCCGTCTACTGTGTAATCAAAGTTAAAAAATCGTGCATCTTCGGGGTTTTGTGTGGCTTTAGCGTTTTCGTCACCAAGACTTACTTCCTCAAATCTATCACGGATTTTTTCAAACAGTCCTTCTGCAATTTTGTTAATTTCTCTCATAATAGTATTTATCTACAACATTATAAATGGCATGGGTTCTACAAAATCGTCATGACCATCTTTCATCGCGTTGTCTAAATTAGCGTCATACGTTTGTAACAGCATGGCCATTCGCACTATCAACACGAGGCTCATTACCAAGTCATCAGTTTCGCCGGGTTTGGCCGCAAATCCGCTACCGCTGGCCACAAACGTTTTAAGTTCTGATATTAGCGGCTTGCTGTTTATGGTCATGCGTTTGCTTTCAATCAGGCTCTTAAGTTTAGCACAAGCGGTAATTTTTGGTTTGTTTGATGTGTTAAATCCTTTTCGATACCTGCGAGTATTCCCTGCCCTGGCGGGTTCGCTCAGGAACGTGCCTTTTATGTTCTCTTCGCCGATTTCTGACACACTAATTAACGCGGCTTCACCCAAAGTATTATTTTCTAAGCTATAATAGATGCTGTTCACTGGCACGGTCTCTGCTAGGTATTTTGTGATCTCTAACAATATACCTATCTGTTGTTGCACTGGTGTTCTATTGTCTCGCCATTCTGCAACTTGTACGAAGCTAGGAACTTCAAAGACCTGTATGGCGCTAGGATCGCCCCCTGTGCCAAGGCTCGGGTCTAATGCAACCAAATACGTTTGTGTGGGATCTGGACGCTTGTACCACCGTACCTGTCCTTGCCTTTCAGTTGGATCTTTTCCATCTAACTCAATTAAGTAACCAGGATTAATTAATGTTTCATCCCAGATGATAAATTCACAATCCATTTCTCTACGGAATCGTTCATCACCTAATTGTGCTCGAGTCTCTATAGCCCATGCTTCATCACGATCTGGATGCTCGTTCCAATAACTGCGGAATGCTTTAAACCCATTGATGCCTAATTCTGTTTCGTTACCACTTGCATCAAAGCACTTGTTGGCACCTTTCCACAATGTGGCAAATTGGTCTTCATCACTGTTAGGAGTTGATGTAATAATACACTTACCGCCAGTTGCTAATGTAGGTGATATTGACGTCCAAAACTCACGGCCTATGGTAGGGCGGACAAACGCAAACTCATCTGCGTACAGTAGCGATATACTCATACCCCGTCCAGTGTTTTCAGTTGTTGTAGCACTTACTATACGACTGCCGTTGTCAAAGTCTATACTACCTTTGTTGTAACTAACTGCACCAGCACGTATGAAGTCTGGAACTGACTCATATGTGTATCGTATACGTTGCATGATCTCTTGCGAGCCTGTATATTTGTGTGCGGCGATTAGGATAGTTGAGTCAGGGACAAACATAGCGTACCATAGCAAGTAGCCCGCGGCTGAAGTGGACTTCCCTGTTTGTCTGGGCATTAAGGATATGCTGAATCTGTAATTGTGGTATGAGTGTATCAATCGCTTTTGGTATTCAAAAGGTTTATACAACATTCGTCCTTTGGTAGGGTGCTGTATATAAAAGTAATTACTCATGAAATATTCAGGACCTGTTACAGGATTTGCACATTTAGCAAACTCTTGTAATTGTTTTTCCGTAAAGGATTCCCTCTGATGAGGTTTTTTTACTAATACGGAATCTGTACCTCTAGCTGTAGCCATAGTATTATTTAACCATCTGTTTCTTATTTGAGTAGTATCTGAGTAGTGATTGTCTTTGTTTTGCAATATGTTCAGGTGATTTAATTCTACCTTTTAATGCTGTTGATTTTTTTAATTTCGTTTCTACACTATCAGGCCCTTTCTTTTTTCCTAAATTAGCCAATCTTAATTTCTCTTTTGTTTCTTTAGAATGAGGATTACCTTTCCTTCCAAGTTGTCTTAAAGATTGTTTTATACGTTGTTCTTCTGTGCGTTTTTTTCCTATATTTTTACCTTTCATAGATTCAGATAGTTTTCTTTTAGATTCTTCACTCATTGGTTTTCTTTTCTTACCCATATGAGCTAAAGATAATTTAATTTTAGTTTCTTTTGAGTGCTTTCTGCCAGGTTTACCTTTGAGTGATTTTGATCTTAAAGTAGCATATTTGATACGCAAAGATTCATATATTTTTGATGTTATTTTATATCTTTGTTGATTATTGTTTTCTAAAGTTGCCATAGCCCAGGCGGCATATACCATTTTCTTTTTAGCATTACCTTCGTACATTTTTGTAAGGAGAAGATGACAAATAAAATGCTCTCTGGCTGTTAAATTGACAAGATTTTCTTTAAGATTACTACCGCCTAATGATTTAGGAACAATATGATGAGTTTCATAATACCCATCCGTCAGACGATTTTTAGCTTTGTTGATGATACTATTATAATAGGAAGTATATTTGTTTTCTAACACATAGTTATTTATCTGTTAGCAAAGGTTTTAATAAGTTTAACTTACCAAGGAGTCTCTCCGCCCATAAATTTTGGCAAGGAAAACCAAAGTCTAAACCATTCAGGAGTGCCAGGTTTGATGTCGTTTTCTTGTTGATATTTTATTTTTTCGTTGGCGGTGATGCTAGGATTGCTACCTTCTGTGCTAACACTATCAGGTCCTGTGTATTCCTGTAACGTTCCTATATTGTTATTGCCTAACCCAGCAAGGCGTTTGATCTCGTGTATCGGATCAGCGTCGTCTAGGACTGCATCATCAATTCCTTCGTTGGTGTAGTCTTGTGTGCGAACTACATATTGTTTAGACGCCATATTTATTTTTCCTCTTAGCAGGCATTGGGCTCTGCTTGTTAGTATTACTTAGTTCTTCACTGCGATTAGATGATAATCTTTTAACCTTGCCAGCACCTACCATCTTGGCGGCACTGTTAATGATCTCTAATTCTTGATCAGTGTAACATGATAACAAAGGGTCACCTGCAATTGCGCCTGCGGCTTTTGTAGGGAAGTCTGGAGCTCCGGCCATAGCTAATCCAAAGCGGTAAGCTGTGTATGGACTGCCATTGGGATGATTTATACTAATGCCAGGCAGGCTAATAGCACTTCTGATACTAGCTTGTTGGTCTGCTTCTAAATTTGAAAAATCGGCTCGTTTATTGTCTTCAACAATAACTTCCTTAATTTTCATCTTAGACTTTTTTAACTTCGTCAACCATGCTTTCGTATGCTGACCATAGATCTTCTTCTATAGGGTTAGCACCACGATTAGCGGCTAACGGATATTGTTTTTTAGGTCCACCAAGTCCACCGCCAGCGGCTGATGTTACAGCACTTACTGGCGCTGTTTCTTCATGTGGAGTGTTAGTGTATTCAATATCGCGTTCTTCTTCTACTTGTTCACACCCGCATGGTTCACACCCACAAATGTCACAAGTTTCTGTACTGCCTACTGGGCTTAAATCGTCCTCTTCACCTACTGGTATAGCAACACCAGTAACTTCTGGCATGCCAGATAGTTTACGAAGTAAATTAAGTGCATCTTGTTCTCCATTAGCAGTAATGCTGACATTGATATCTTCGTTCATATTTTTCTCCTGTGCTGTGTCACCAGACACTGAGTATGTTTTACCATCAACAGTAAATGAATCTTTACCTGCTTTAATAGCATCTAGTCTTGCTTTAGTAAACTCGTTGCCTTCTTCTACAGTATCTTCCTGAGCCATTTTTTTATGGTCTTTGCCGCAAGCTTCTGCAACTTGTTCTTCATTTAGTCCAACTGCTGATAAAAATCTTGCTCTATCAAAGCGTGGATTTTGTTTAGCAAACATGTCTGCGTGATGGTTAGCAAGTTCTACTTTCTTAGTTTCATCTTCGATGTTTTTAAGTAAGTCAGCTACCATTTGGAAATCTTTACGTGTAGGGCCTTCTTCTAAATGTGTTTCTTCGTCCATTGGTACATCAACATCACGTTCTTGCCAAGCTTCAGTGGCATCTTCGTGTGCGGCTTCCATTGCGGCATCATGTTCACTGCCGCCTGGTGCAACCATTTCAGCACACCATTCGTCAGTTAGTTTGTTGTTGCCATCACCCTTACAGTGTGCTCGAAGTGATAGTGGATCAATGACTGGTTGACCGTCTACTACGTTTGCTTGATAGCTAATACTACCATAGCCTGGTTCACCGTCATCACCTGTAAATTCCCAATCCATTTCACCGCTAAGTGATTCTGGGTCAAATCCTTCGTTTACATCACACTCACATGTTTCGCAACCACACGATTCACATGTTCCTGTTTCATCTTTTCCTGTCCAATCGTTCCAAAGTCCTTTAACTTCATTGCCACCAACTGTAACTTTTTCTGCTAGTCCCGCTAGTTTGGCGATCTCAGTTAACTCATCATTGATGTCAACAACTACTTCATTTTCTTGTTCTGATAATTCTTTTTGGTAGTGATCCCATGCTTCTTCGTTGGTGTAGATAGGATGATTACGTAATTCATTGGATTCTTTTACTACTAATTTTTCAGCATTATTTAATTCTGCTTTAGAATTTTCAATGGTATCACCAAACTCAATACTTTCGTCAACTTCATCTTTTTCTTTATCGTCTTGGTAATTTCTATCATGCTTAATACCTTGTTTGGTCTTTGTGACTTTATGTCCTTTTGATGTGATATAGTAATCACCGGTTTTAGCAACATCGTCAAATTCAGTCTTATTTTTAAGTTCCTTGCCTTCTTCAACTTGGCGGATACCTTCTAAGATGCTGTTACTTTTGGTATTTTCTTGCATAATATCATTTCCTAAATGTTCTTCTGATTGTCGAGGCATTTCACCCGGATCGGCTTTGGTTGTTGGTTCTAGTTGAAACTTGTTTTTTTCAATGTCACGTGTACGTTGTTTAAATATTGGGCTTTTCTTAACAAAGTTTGGAAACATTGCAATATATTTTTTTACTTTTGGGGAACCTAATAGTTCAATTACATTATCTAGGTTAGACATTACCTCTTCAATGCGTTGCACTTTACGTTCTTGATTTTGGTCGCTACCTAATTCCGCTAATAGCCCATACATCTGATAGTCATATAAAGTAATATTTTTGTTTTGTGCAAACTGTAAATTGAGTCGAGCTTGTCCGGACTTAAATTTTGCTAACATATCATTATAATTATAGATGCCCAACATAGGGTCACCCTCTTTATATTCTCTTAACATGTTAAATAAATTCTTACTTTCATTTTGCCCAACTGCTATATCTATTGGAGCCTGCGTAGTAGGATCGTAATTGGCATCATTTGCGGCTTGTTGTTTTTTAGCTCTTGCTTGTCTTGCTTGTGCCATTTGATCTACTGGTTCTGTGCCATCAATGTTTGTAGTAGCCACAGGAGTACCAATGGTTGCTTTCTTGCCAGTAACTTTTTTATATGTCTTTGCCTTAGTTCTTCCTTGTGCTTGTGCAGGAGCTTGTGCTTGTGCAGGAGCTTGTGCTGGAGCTTGTGCTTGTGCAGGAACTTCTGCTGGTGCTGTGCCAGGCATCTGTACTACATTGATTGATGATGCTTTGGGTTCTGGAGATTGTGCCGCTGGTGCTGGAGTTTTAGGTTCCGGCTCGTCATTGGCCGCTTTGGTTGTGATTTTAGCAGACAATGCATCTATTTCTTTTTCTTGCTTGTCATTAACGGCCGTTGTTTTTTCTAACTCTGCTGTTGTTTTTTCAAGCTCTTTATTTGTTTTAACCATCTGATAAGCTAATGCTTCTGCATCACTCTGTGCGGCAGGTCTTTCAAGCCTTGCTTTATTTACTAACTTAACAACATCAGGCTCACCTCTGGATAAATCTATATCATCGGGTGTGTCTCTCACTGGATTTTTAGCTTTTTTTCTTGTTGCTTCTTTAAAAGATTGATATTTTTCTGTCAGGACGGTAACTGATGCATCAATGTCACCTTGAGGGTCTACACTTTCATATATTGTTTCAGACACAGGTTCTGGACTAGGTGTTACCCTGTCAAGTTTTCCTAATATGTCATATATGTTATTACTCATAACTTGCCCTTATGCTTTTGGTATTTTATTTTGCTTGCTACCTACAGGGCTATCATTGCCTTGTGGTAACTCGTTAGTTGTTTTTCCGTCGTTGCCTTCTGGAATATCATCACTACCTGCTATCTCAATCTTTGGTTGATTTAATTCTTTAAGGATGCTATCTGCATTAGCGTACTCTTTTCCAGCTTTAGTTGCATCTGGATTGTCTGCATAAGGCTTGTCTAGCACTGATTCACCTTTCTTATATTCGTGTAGTTCACTTTCACCACTTTCGTTCCAGCGCCAAATCTCTTCTGGATGGTTTTTTGGAACAACTTTAATGTTTGCTTTGGCAATATTAGCACGTTCAGCTACCACTGATCGAACTTGTTCGTCATTACACGGATATGTTAGAACAGCATCCATTAGATATAGTTCCACAGTACCATGATTAGGAAAATCAATATCTCCCTCTTTTAATGGTAGACGTTTTGGTTTGCTAAGGCTTTCTAAGCCGTATGTGTTCAGTGCGTTCTCTAACTTATCCATTTTATCTGTCGGATCGTCGTTTGCTATCTTGATACGAAACTCGTACGTATGTTGATTTTCAGCTAGATATTTTAAAAATGTTTTCATAAATTTGTTTCCTATATTTGTTATTTATCTTGTTAGGACAAATTAATCTTTGGGTTTTTCACCTAAGATCTGTTTTAACAGTTCGTTGCGGTCTAGTATAATAGCATGACCATCGGCGGCATCTATTAACTTTTCGCCGTCATTTTTGGTGTTTTGTTGGTCTAAACGGGCCTTTTTAAGCTGTAAATCTATCATACGGAGCTTCTTATCTAACTTGGCTTGTTTAGCTGTAATAGCATGCCCTAGCAACGTTCCTGCTGTGGCTAATATGTGTCCTGAAAAGCGTGCTTCAACGTTCATTCCTAGATCAATTAAGTCTTGGAATTTTTCTTTAGCAAGATCGCTTAGATCATCTAACTCTTTGTCACTGATGTCTAAATCATTAACAAATGGCAGGGCGGCATCAATCTTGTCAATGGCATCGTCCATGTCTTTAATTACAGCACGTTGAGATTCTATTGATGGGGGAGTCTCAGCAGTGCTATCGGTGTCATTGTTTTCCGTATTTTCCTCTGCTGGAGATATGTTAAATAATTCTTCAAGTTTTTGTGTCATAGTAAACGTATTTACCGCTTCTGATTTTTGAATATGTCGTATTCGGTAACAACTCTAAATCGTATTCCGTTGGCTTTAGCCCAACTGTCGGCCGCGGCCCACTTGGCCATGTTCATAGCAACACTTAATTTGTCTCTATATGACTTAGCGGCTTCCATGGTTGTTTCGGTGCTTGGTTTTATTTCTATTAATTCAGAATGCTTGCGTTGATTTGCATCTACATAAATCACTAAAAAGTCTGGCACGTATACTGTATTTTTTCCACTGACTGGATTGAAGTAGGGTATCCTTATACCTTCGCTGGACCAATTTATTACAGCAGGATTGTTATCACAGAAGCTCATAAAAGTAAACTCCCAACTACTTCTATAAGTAGGAGTGCGTTTCCCCATGTACTTCTCTGGATTCTTTATTGTGTATTTTCCTGACGCATACTTAGCCATAATATACTATGCTAGAATACTGCGTTGGACGTACTTGTCCACTGGTGGAGTGTTGCTAATACCTAATAGGCTGGTGTTAACCCTATTTTGATTCAGTAACATAGTTAGATACGGTGTGAGCTCATCTGATTCTTCAGTGTAAGACACGTAGAAATAGTTATAGGCATACTGCCCCTGTCCTAACGCCACTCTTTCCACAGAATATCCTGAAGCAGTTCTTACTGCTAACTCCTGATCAAGATCTCTATATGCCTGATAAAATATGTTCAACGATAATATGTAAAATAGTTGTCCTGATGAATACAATTGTATGTTTGCTACTATGTCATCGTAGGTTGTATACAAAGTATTTACTGTGCTTGCATCAATTGGGGTGTTTACTGTTGTTCGTCGACCCGCTGGTAACTTTTTAAACTCGTCTATTAGACTCATTGGGTCTAATCCTTGACTTAATGCTGTATATATTACCGTAGATGCTAATGTTATTCCAGACGCTTTATTACCAGTCACCGATTGGAAATATCCAACAACAGCATCATTGATATTTGGGCTGGTAGTAAACCTATCATTGAAATAATTGTTAAAGAATTCCGTAGTAGAATTTATATTAGTTTTTGGTGGAAGATTTCCGGTGTTAGCCATAAGTTATCCTAGATAAAAATACTTCCTTGGTTGCTTGACGGAATGTTTGCGTTCTGAGAATTTATGTTTGTTCCGGAATTATTACCGCCGGGTAGCGCACCGATTGCTGTAGCAATTCCCCTATTAATTGATCCTGAAGTTGGAACAAAGACCGAACTCAATGGGTTTTGGCCGGACAATATATTTTTACCTAACTGTGCTAATTCAGCACCAGCTACTGTTTTAAGATTGGTATTTTTAAAATTTTGAGCTGTGCGGAATCCACCTAATGCGGCACCGACAAAGTTGCCGTCTTGTAAATTAGTGATGAAGTCTCCAGCACCTTCAACTAATCCGCCTGGGCCTAATATACTAGTTGTTCCACCACCAAGCGAAGTTAGTGGGCTAGGACTATGATCATAATGTATAGTATTAAATCCTAATACTGTCCCTTCACTTACTGGGCCAGTTGCATACTGTACTGCTTCGTACGCCACTGTCATATTATGTTCCATTGGAGCATACTCACCTGATGTATGTTGCCCGTGTTGGAAAGATTGTATCGTTGGTCTAATTAAAGTGTATGAGCTAAAGTTCTTTTGATGTAAACTATAGATACGTATAGCATTAATATAGTTTTGTTGTCCTTGGCCACCTAGTGGTGTAAAACCCCACCCTTGTTCTTGTCTTTTCTTATATTTGTGATCTTGATTATATATAGGTTCTTGGTGGTCAGCGTCTCTATAGTAGTAGGAATAATATCCATACCAAAAGTCACGCACCACATCAGCTGAATCATCATGGAATGTAATATTCAACGGATCATAGTTAATCTTTTCTTGTGCTATGTTTTTACGATTGTACGCATTATAAGTTTTTGTTGATATTGAAAATTTAGGTAATGCTACACTCTTGGCCATCATACCTATTTCAATTTGACTGTTTTGATCTATCTGTGCTACCATTGGATTTAGGTCCATAAAGACATGGTATACTGTACCAATCTTAGGACTTAGTCTATATAAGCTATCAATGAAAGTACGTGAGGCATGTTGCCAGTCATGTATTTCATCGCCTGTGCCTACTTGTTTTAAGAACTGATTAAAGAACCCTGCCATCGTTGTACTCCAATTATACAGTATTTATCCGAAAAAAAAGCCCAGGTTTTTAAGCTGGGCTAGTTTATTTTATTTTTCGTCTGTATTAACCAGTAATTGTAGTACCTAATGTTCTACCTACTAATGTACCAATACCTGTTTCAAGTGGTGTTTGGATAGCATTATCATAACGTATAGTCACTGCAACTGTCATTGGTTCATTAGTTGCATAGTTAGCATCTGCGTAATCAGTATTTGATAGATAGCAACCATATAGTTCCCAAGTTTCAAGAACTGTTGCTTCATGCACGCCATTACCACCATCAAGCACTTCAAATCGTGTAAGGAATTTGTAATCAATTCCAGAACTTGCTGATGCTTGTTCCATAAAGTCAAATTGTTTCTGTAGTTGTTCACCAACACGTTTAGTAACTTCGCCACCTGCGTCATCACGCAAGGTACAAACCACAGTTTCCCAAGTTGGTTTACCAGCTAGATAAACTTTACTGTTGTAAATTGGAATAATCATTTCTTCAAAACTTAGTTTTGGTCGAGTAAAGTCAATAACTTGTTTTGTTAATTCAGTTGACGGTTGACTAACCCCAAAATTCTCAAAAGTTACGCGAAAGCGGAACTTTAGTTTAGGCATCAACAAGCCTTGACTTGTTGCACTTTGGTTAGTACTTAACGGTACTGTAAATTTACTTAATGATGCTGTTGCCATTTTATTGTCCTTTTAATGCTTCTTTTAATGCTTTATAGTATTTACCTGTTTTTGCGTTGAGGAATAGGAGAGTTTCCTCTCCTATTAACTACGCATATTAAGTTGTTGTTAAGCTAGCACCAGTGTTAACAATCCTTACTGGGATGTAAACAAACTCAATTGCTTTAACTGGTTTAATAGCGATGTCAACATACAATTCATTTCGATCAATACGATCTGGTGTGTTGTTTGAAGTATCACATACTACTAGGTAATCGTATAAACCACGTTTAGCAACTAGATCGTTTAATACACTTTCAAATGCTGATTTAACTTGGTTACGTGTAATTGTATCATTTGGTTCAAATATGAACGGACGAGCAACTTTGTCTAAGACCAATCTTAGATAAGCAGTTAGTCTTGATACATTAATCCTATCCAATGCTGATGTTGTAGCGGCTCTAGTTTTCTGACCATATGCCACTAATCCGACACCTGGAAGTACTGTTAATGGGTTAACTCTGTCAGCATACAACACATCACGAACGCCAACAGTTACACCAATCGACTTGAATGTGTTAGCATCTGCAACATCAATATAACCGATACTTGTAGCATTGTCAATTAAGCCACGGCGTACACCAGCTGGTGCAAACCAAGGATAGCTAACATTGTCTGAACGTATCATTGTACGCAACATCATATGACTTGGAGGAACAACAACACTTTCGCCTGCTAAGTCTGTTGCAAAACCAGATGGATAGTAAACACCTAGGTATTCACTCGAACTTACCAAGCCATCTTCACCGTTGTCTTGTGCTAGGTTAGTATTCTGTATCCATGCCTGTATGTTACTTACATTCAATGTCAATGGTGAATCACCAATGATAAATGCTGTCTGCTTACGATCATTGTTCAATGTAATCATGTTTTGCATTAGTTCTGGATATCCAGGGCAAGCAATGATATTAAACTGTGTATTTTCTTCACGTAACGCTGTGCTTGATGCGATTGCTGACTTCATAGCTTCAACAACAATATTACGCTGTGCTTTGTGTCCAAAATACGGAACGCCATCTGCATCATTGCCGCTTGAGCTTACCCAAGATGCTTTGATTGTTGGAACTACTGCACCAGAGAAACTAGCTGGATTAGAGAACCATGTGCTTTCAAATCGTTTAACATTGTATCCACTTCTACGTGTGTTCCATAGTAGTGTTCCGCGAGCATATAATCTATAGTCAGGACAGTCATCGTCAATGTAATCACTAGTTCCTAATGTAGAGATAGCTACTAGATCATCAGTGACTGGATTTTTATTTCCGTCTGTGTCCCAACGTGCATCCGCAAATAGGATACCGTCCGTAGTTACTTGATCAGTATTGTCTATCAGTTCCCATATTGATCCATTGTATCTATAAATTTTAGGATAGTTTTCTAAATCACCTGTAGAAACCCATAAATCACCCGCTACCACTGGACTAGTTCCGTCTGCTTGGTATGTGGGTTGTGTTGCACTTAGTATAGGACCGTTTGGATCTGTAAGTGTCAAGTCATATCCACGTGAGTCATTGGTTATGTTCTGATAGCCTTTCCAACCTGAGCCACTCTGGATCATGATGTCAACAGCTAATGCTGAATTGTAATACCAATATGTTCCATCACCCGGATTGCTGTAAGGAGCAGTTGTAGAGTATGTATATGTTAGTGCTCTAAACGGACTAGCAAGGTATACACTTCCTCCTGATATAATTTGTATATTATTGTCAGAAAGTAGACCTGCTGTTGTTATTGGAGTACCGGTAACATACGTAAGTTTAATAGTACCACCAGCTAGATGACTAATACTAATAGCACCACTGCTTTCAATTGCGGCAACAATATTTGGCAAGTTTGCAGAAAGTATGTCTGCTACCATTGAAGTTGCTGTGGTTCCAGTTAATGTTACTGTTGCTGATTGTGTTGATGCTGATCCTGGTACTGATACTTCCATAGTAAACGAATTACCAATGGTGTATGTCTCACTTCCGCCAGCCGCTGTACCTGTAATTTTTAATATGCCAGCTACAAATTTGCGATATAGTTTAAATGTACCGGTTGTTGTGCCTAATGTATCATATTTTACATAAACAGACCCTGCGACTAAGTCACCACCGCCTGCTACTGGACTTAGTCCATATATGGCGGCATTGTCGTCTGCATATAACGGAGCAGTTAGTAAGCTCCAAGTTTCTGTAGTCGTGCTGTATTGTTTAATACCCCAATTAGCACCAGTACCTGTCGCTGATGTTTTAAACCAGACTGATCCAGCTGGGCGTGGGTTTGTGTCTGTTACTCTCCATGCCGGAACATTTCGATATGTATCAAACGCTACTGTTGGTCCAAGCACTGTTTTAAGATTACCGGAATCATATGCTGTCCATAGACCTAATCTAATGGAACAATCTGTTCCAGGAATACCGTTTGTTCCACCAATTTCAATTCTTAATTGGCCGTCTGCTGTTGCTCCATCACTTGTAGCTAGGCTATCAGCAAAAAGTTCAAGTTGTCCTGACGCATTTGCTCTAGCACTAACACCTGTAATAGATGCTGTATTAATATCACTGGCTGCAACTGTGACTGTACTACCTGTTAATGTAATATTTGAAGCGTTAATCCTCATTGTTTGACCAATGGCCAAGTTAGCTGGGTTAGCAATGCTACCTGTTATAGTCGGAACTCTGTCTTTCCAATCATCACTACCAACTAATGCCCAAGTATTGTCGTAACCTTTGTAGTATACTGGATTTGAAGAACTTGTAGTAACTACAGCATATTCACCAATGGACCCTACTGAGCTAATTGGAACTGTACCAATTACTTGTGCAGTGTTTGATATAATTCTTGGAGTTGATTTAACAAAAGCGTTTCCGTCTGAACCAAATCTATAGATACCCCATTCAGTACCACTAGTGCTTATATCTAACCAATATGTCGCATCAGCTGGTTCACCAGTTGGACGAATGCTTGTGCCTTCTAATTGTGCTAAGTCAACGTTGGCACGTTGTATGTACATTTGATTAGATACACCAAGTGCGCTGTAGGCTGCCAACATACCGTATTCGTTACGTTCATCACCATGTAGAGGATTATCAGCTGAATCCACTTCAAAAGCAATTGAACCAAATTTTGTTACTAGATCTCTTTGACTAGTAATATTAAACACTTTACCAGCGTTTGCCGCTGTTGTGTAAGGTGCAACTGTTCCTGCTGGAGTAAGTTTATCTTGTTTCGTAGCAACAAGTAAGTAAGCGATTGAACCTGCCGCTGTTGGAGTATACTGACTTTCATCAGTTACGGTTACTTGTACTCCGGGTGAAATAAGTGCCATGGTATTTTTCCTCTATATAGGTTACTTTAAACTATTTATGATTATTTTGTTTTTTTGGTGGTGTTAGTCTGCCCTTTTAAAGGTTCGCTAAATAACTGTATGCAACAGCGATCTTTATGTGTGGCCTGCGGGAAAAAACCCAGCGCAATTAACTATAAACGTGGGGGGAAGACCTACTATAGGTCTCGCTGTGACAGTTGCATTAGGAAGAAAATTAACAAGCCAATGCCTAAACCCAGTTGGATCAAAGCAGGGTACAAGAAAAAACCCGTATGTGAAAAGTGTGGCTTTAAGGCAAGGTACAAAGAACAGTTATTTGTCTATTATATAGACGGTAATCTAAATAACAATCATCATCTAAATTTAAAAACTATCTGTGCTAACTGCCAATATGAAATTGCTAAAGAAGGACTTGGTTGGACTCAAGGCGATCTAACTCCGGACTATTAACAGAAAGAAACTCCTCAACTTGATCATATAGATCATCAAGTGTGTGATCATTGAGCATGGTTGCCCCAAACTTTTTACCTACCCAACTGTACTCACTAGCATGCACCTCTTGATCTTCTAATCTCTGTCTACTTAATGCCCAACTGAAGTTTTGTTTAGGACCTTTGTTATATTGTATTGCAGAATCATACCAGTCTGGCTCAGAGCCGCGTTTAACTCTGATTACTTGGCCACCTAGTTCTCTTATTGCTTCAAGTTCGTTAGGAAAGCGACAGTCTGTGATTACTATATCGTCTTTGGAAGTTGCTAATTTGTGTTCTAAACTGGCAATCCACATATCATCATGAAAGCTATTTCTAACTACTTCAGTGCCCCAGTACTGTAGCACCCACCTTGGAGTTAGGTCAGGCATATTAAGTCGTGTCGCCCACCATTGGTCTACAGTTTCACGCCATTCACGGCTTTTCTTTGATCTTCCTTCCAGCATTTCTCTGTCCCAATTGAATGTGACTGCTACTGAATCTTTAAGTGAATTTGCAAATGATTCGCGTTTGTAACCGTGTATATTAACTAGATAATCAGCAATGGTGTCTTTACCACTACCCATAAAACCGCAGATACCAATTATTGATGCCATACAAACTCCTTGATTGAACTACTATTATAACTAATATAGACTACAAGGTCAACTAAATTTTAACCTTGTATCCACCACATTGGTTGCCCACCGTCTATGTATAGTTTGATCTCTTCGTCGAGCTTATCTAGTAGTGCAAGGCCTTCTTGTTTAAGTGCTGTACCGTTTAATGTAGTACCGCCTTGTGGGCCTGCAATTGTAGCAAATTTCTCACGTGCCTGTCCAATACTGATTGATGTAAGAGCATAGGCATAGTCTTGTATCCACGGAAATGCTTGAGGATCATTTAGTAATATTTGATCTGGTTTGTAGTTGTATGTCCATAGCAATACACTTTCTTTTACTATGTCTGGACCTTGTATGCCACCCCATGGAATTTTTCGCACTATGGTTAATTTTTTAGTAACCTTATTCCATGTAAAATTCATAAACCCGCCAAACATCTTCATAGCTAACTCTTGATATCCAGTGAATAGTTCATATTGAGCTAGGCCGCCAATACGTCCAGCTACCAACATATAAGTGTTTAGGTATCCTGATGCGAATGGTTCAAATTGGCTAGCTGTTGTTCCTGTTACTGATCCAATTCCACGACGGAATATCTGTTTGACATCAATAATGTAGTTAGGTAGTATGTATTCTTGTGTCTCTGGGTAAACATCTAAGAACACGTAGCTCTCTTCAACGGCATTAGAACTGCGTTGCCTGTATCTGTTGAATGCCTGTTTGATACCCATCTCAAAATGTTCTTGATCAGCTTCAACATCAATCATTCCATAGCCTAATCTTAAACGTATGTAGTCAATGATGTCAGCTCTAACGGATGCTACAGAATCTAACTGTGCCTGTAGATTAGCGTCAAACGCTATGTGTCCGGCCCCACTACCTGTAACATTAGAATACAGATTCTTTGGTTCGACTGTCAGGGTAGAAGTCAGGTTACCTGAGGTGTTTGATATAAATTCTGGTAATTCGTTGGGCATTAGTTTTATCCTGTTATTCTGTATTTATGCTGAACAACAGGATAAATTTAGATTACTTTAAGGAGTATAGTATCTGCGTTGATACGTCCGTTGAGTTTAGTATCGGTTGTCTTGATTGATTCTATAAACTTACGTAATTGTATTTTTCCTGCACCTTTAAAGTCTTTTAACTGTTGTTCGGGCTTACGTAGAGTTTTTTGTACACTGTGGGATTGATCAAATCCCACAATACTAGTACCTTTAACACCTAGTGTGCTAGCATGTGCATCAGCTACATATTTTCCTAGCTTACGAGTTTTAGTATTATAAATCCACAGTGTTTCTGCAGTTAATATGTCTACAGGATTTACTGATACCAATTTACTTTTGCTATCTTCTTTGAGATATTTTAGTTTAGCAACAACTTTTTCTTTTGCTGGTGCTTTGCGTACTCTTGCCTGTTTTGTTGCTTTCTTGACTTGTGCATAAGCTTCTAGATCAGCAAACAATTTAGCATAAAACGCCTCAAACCGCTTGTAATCTGCCGCTTTATAGTGACTATAACCTTCTTTTAGTTGCTCATTTTGTCCTGCTTTAGCTTCTATTAGTTCTTGCCTGTGTACTTCAAAAAATGCACTAATCTTTTTAATTAAGGCTTGTGGACAGTTTTCTGTTTTAAGATATTCAAATGCTTTAGGATCAGACACAGTTTCACCATTCATTAATTGATCTTCAAACAGTTCAAAATGCAAGATGTGCTTGTCAGCGATCTCGTTCATACGATTTTGTATTGTAGGAACGTTTACTTTGGGCTTGCTATCACTGACAACTGTGTCAACAATACCAGTTGCCTGGGTTAACAGTCTATCTAATTCTTTGTTTATATAATTTGTAACTGGTTTAACTTTTCCTGTAGTACCACCAAGGCTTTCCCAATAGTCATTGTATTGTTGGTGAACATCAGGCATACCTAACATTAGCATACGACACACCCCACCTAGAGTGCTACCAAATTGACTGTCTGAATTTTTAGCTATGCTTTTGCTATGTTTAGACCATTGCTCGCTGGCATTTACCCAATTAATTACCCATTTTTTGTATTGAGCCGTTTTAGCCTCTATGCTGTAGTAATACATAGCATCGTGTAAGTGCTTAGAATATGCGGCACCTAACATTGCTGTTGCATTGTCCCATTTAGGTTCTTTAGCAGTGGCCATGCTCATTGCCTTGGTTGCCTTCGCTTTTCTTTTTGCACCGTCGATCTGTATCGCCATTTAGATTATTCCTTGTTGTTTCAATTATTATATTAGTAAAGTTCCCGTCTGTCAACCATTTAATAAAGTGCCAAATGTAATCATTTGTTCATAATTTGTTATTTCTTCGTTAATCTTAGTTATCATCTCTAGATGTTTTTTTGTTTGTTTCTGTTTTCTACGGCATTCTACTTCTTCAATACTTAGTTCAGTGATCATTGAATCAAAATTTCCTACAATCTTTTTCATTTGATTCTGATGAATACCAGTACCTTCTGCTAGCTTAATTAAACT
>Ga0209284_10002078_pt1 | contig 28383 bp, 19 predicted proteins | sample FRY03_FD_187211 | JGI IMG/M metagenome (GOLD analysis project Ga0209284, IMG submission 187211) | Freshwater microbial communities from Lake Fryxell liftoff mats and glacier meltwater in Antarctica - FRY-03 (SPAdes) (version 2) | ecosystem: Environmental > Aquatic > Freshwater > Ice > Glacier...
GCGGCCAGTGCGGCGCAGTGTAGGCGAGGTAGAGGAAGAAGGGATCGTCTTTTGTCGCCTTCCCATGACCGTCGAGGAAGTCGATCGCGTGGTCGGTGAAGGCATCGGTCGTATAGAAAGGGCGATCGGTCGTGCTTTTTGGATTTTCGTCAGGATCATTCCCGCTTGTCATGCCGCGACTGCCGTCGGGTTGGAAAAATCGCGTCGCGCCACTGAGGCAGCCGTAGTAGCGGTCAAAGCCGCGTTGCAAAGGGCGGTCCTCCATTTCTTTCTGCCCGAGGTGCCATTTGCCCGCCATGTAGGTGCCATAGCCGGCCCCGCGCAAGGCCTCCGCGAGGGAGACGCAGCGCTCGTTGAGATGCCCCTGATAGGCCGCCGGTGCGCCACCGCCGCGCGCACGATCGGGCTCGGAGGTCATCCAGCCTATCCCCGCCTCGTGCGGATGGAGTCCGGTCATCAGCGTCGCCCGCGTCGGGCAGCAGCGTCCCGCATTGTAGAACTGCGAAAAGCGGACCCCTCCCTGCGCGAGGGCATCGAGGGTCGGGGTCTCGATCTCGCCGCCCTGATAGCCAAGGTCCGAAAAGCCCATGTCATCGACCATGATGAGGATCACGTTCGGCCGCTCGGGCGCCGCCCGGAGGGGAGCGAGCGAGAGCAGAGCGAAGAGCGGGAGCAGGCGCAGGAGGCGTAAGGTTCGGGGGGCCATAGACCCTAGGAATGCCCTAAATCGGCATTTTTCACAAGAACCCTTTTCGGGGACGACTTAGTTGGCCACTCACTCGATACGGCAATGATGCGGATTCACAACGAAGGCACCAACCGGCCACTGCGGGCTGCCCTCGATGTTCGCCACGAGTGCCTCGAGCACAGCCGGGAGAGATTCGACCGTGTAGGATTCTCTCACGGGATATCCGCGCGCCCTCTGATGCGCGAGGTATCCTTTTCCGAGTTCCTCAACGATCAGGAACATGGCGACCTCGGGCGTGAGCCCTTCTTCCGAGCACCGTTGCATCGCCTTGAGAATCCCGAAAATTCCGGCGTAGAGATGATGATGCCCGAGCCAGATCTCAGACAGCTCGCGATCGGGAAAAAAAGAACTCCATTCCGACCGCTCCACCGCTCCACCGCTCCACCGCTCCACCGCTCCACCGCCATCACGCAATTGCCATCCCGCCTCGCACACGTCACGATCCCGGAATGACGCGGACCAGCCTCCTCTCTCTCGCTTATTCCATTATCCTACTCCTCCCCCCCGCTGCAGAGGGACAGGACATGACCGCCTACGTGCCGGACCGGGTCGAGCTGATCCCCTTGCCGGACAACCAGGTGAGCTTTCAGGTCGACGGCCTCGAGGCGACCCGCTGGCATTTTGATCCGAAATACCCGCGCCCCTTCTTTTATCCTTTCAACGGCCCGTCGGGCGGCACCCTCACCCGCATGGGGCACCCGGGAGCGCAGAATCACGATCACCACCGCTCGATCTGGTTCGCCCATCACAAGGTCAACGGCCTCAATTTCTGGGCCGAAGGCACGGGTACTGCGATACGGCAGAAATACTGGTATCGCTATCGCGACGGCGAAAAGGCGGCGGTCATGGCTTCGGTCCTCGGGTGGTATGACGCGGAGGGTAAAGAGATCATGGAACAGGATCTCGTCGCCGCAACGATCCCGCTGGAAAACGGCGAGCACCTCCTCGAGATCCAGATCACGATGCGTCCCGCCGCCGGGCGGGAGAAAGTCGTGCTCGACCAGACGAACTTCGGCTTCCTCGCCGTGCGGGTCGCGAAGACGCTCAGTCACACCTTCGGCGGCGGCCAGCTCACCAGCAGCGAAGGGCTCGTCGGAGAAGAGGCGATCTTCGGCAAACCGGCGCGCTGGATGGACTACTCCGGACCCGTCCCCACCGGCACCGGCCCAGGGCGCGGCACGACGACGGAGGGCATTACCTACTTTGACCATCCCGAAAATCCCCGCTACCCCACCGCCTGGCATGTGCGATCCGACGGCTGGATGGGTGCGGCCTTCTGCCTCGCCGAGGCGCACACGATCACGAGCGACACCCCGCTGACCCTGCGCTATCTCCTCCACGCCCACGGAGGCGGCTACGATCCGGACCGGGCTGCTTCCGTGGCTGATGACTTTGCGCAACGGCGCGGATTCGAAATCGCCAAATCGAAACAGCCTCACCGGCAGTTTGAAGTTTGGCGTCTCGGGGAAAAACCGGCGGCCGAGGAGTGATTGACCCGCCGCCTCTGCCGGGGGGGGGAGGCGTCATCCCGTGCCCCCCCGGCGTCATTCTGGGCTTCCCGCAGGGGAGGGACAGGCACTAGGCTCAGAAACATGACCGCTCAATTCCCAGACCGTCGCCGTTTTCTCAAATCCGCCGGAGCCCTCGCCGGAGCCATTCCCTTCGGCTTCCCTGCGATCACGAGTTGCCAGTCGCCGAACTCCAAACTAAACCTCGCCATCATCGGCGTCGGCGGACGAGGTCGGGCCCAGCTCCAGGCCGGCCTCGATGCGAAGGAGAATATCGTCGCCCTCGTAGATGTGAACGAAAATAACCTCGGTGCCGCCCTCGGCCTTGCCCCGAAAGCAAGGAGCCACAAAGACTTCCGGGACTTCTTCGGAAAGATGGACGACATCGATGCGGTCATGGTCTCCACGACCGAACACACCCACGCCTTTGCCACGCTTCCTGCGCTGCAGGCTGGAAAACACGTCTACTGCGAAAAGCCGCTCACCCGCGATGTCTTCGAGGCCCGCATCATCACCGAAGCAGCGGCCGCGAAGCCCGAACTGATGACCCAGATGGGCACGCAGATCCATGCGAGCGAAAACTACCGCCGTGTCGTCGAGATGATCGAGTCCGGCGCGATCGGTCCGGTGAAGGAGGTCCACTGCTGGGTCAGCCGCGCCTGGGGATGGCAGACGCAGGAGGAGGCCGAAAAAAACAAAGACATCATCTACACCCCCGACACCCCCGACCGGGCCATGCCCGTGCCCGACGGACTCGACTGGGACCTCTGGGTCGGCCCCGCGCCCTACCGCGACTTCCACGAATATTATTTCCCCGGGCCGCGCTGGTATCGCTGGTGGGACTTCGGCAACGGCACCATGTCCGACCTCGGCAGCCACCGCAATGACCTTCCCTGGTGGGCGCTGAAGCTCGACGCCCCGCTCACGATCGAGCCCGTCAGCGGTCCTCCGGCCCACCACGACATCGCGCCCGCGACGATGGCGGTGAAGTACACCTACGGCGCCCGCGGCGAACAGCCACCGGTCGAGCTCACCTGGTACCAGGGCGCAACGAAGCCGAAAATCTGGATGGACGGGAAAATCCCGCAGTGGGGAGACGGCTGCCTCTTCATCGGCGAAGAGGGCATGCTCCTCGCCGATTACGGGAAGCTCCTCTTGCTACCCGAGGAGAAATTCGCGAACTTCAAAGCCCCCGCTCCCTACATCGCCCCGTCGCCCGGGCAGCAGGCCGAATGGATCCTCGCCTGCCGCGGCGAGGGACCCCGGCCGCTCTGCCATTTCGGCTACGCCGGTCCCCTCACCGAGGCGAATCACCTCGGCAACGTCGCCTACCGGGCCGGGAAAAAGCTCGAGTGGGACGCGAAGAATATGAAATTTCCCAACGCCCCCGAAGCGGAGAAATTCCTCCGCCGGGCCTACCGCGAAGGCTGGTCCCTCACCAACGGTTGACCGGAACGACAGGGCCGGGGAGACTACATTCGGGTCGAGATTCCGGTTGTTTAAAAGGCAAAATCCGATGAAAGTAGATGGTTCCCGCGAAAAAAGGCGGTTTTCTTCCCCCGTTCAATAAAAACGCGGCACCCCCTCACTTCTCAAAATGAAAAAAGTATCCTCCATCCTGCCCGGTATGGTGACCGTCTTCGGCCTCGGCCTTCTGACCTTCACTGCCACGGCTCAAAATGAAACCCCGGCTCCCGCCACGACCGCAGCTCCGGCTCCCGCACCGGCTGAGCCAGCTACAGGGGCACCCGCAGCACCCGGCGCAGCACCCGGCGAGACCGTGATCGCCGAGACCGATATCGTCCTCACCGTCGACGGCACCGACATCACCGTTGGAGATGTCCGGGAGCTTTTCACCGGACGCTACGGACGCCAGTTCGAGCAGATGCCGCCCGAGCAGCGCGCCATGATCGAGCCGCAGATCCAGCAAATGGTGATGAACGAGCTCATCCAGAAGACGCTCCTTTCCAACGCCGCCAATAAGGATGGCATGAAAGCGACCGACGAAGAGATCGAGACGAGCATGAAAGAGATCGCCTCCTCCATCCCCGAGGGCGCCTCTCTTGAGGAATTCGCCGCCTCTGCCGGAGTCAGCCTCGACCGCATCCGCAAGCAGATCACCGAAGACACCAAGATCCGTAAGCTCTACGAAAAGGTCACCGCCGATGTCGCCAAGCCCGCCGAGGCCGATGTGAAGAAGTACTTCGAAGAGCATCCCGAAGAGTTCGAGCAAAAGGCCAGCATTGATGCGGCTCACATCCTGATTTCGACCCAGGGCATCACCGAACCGGCCCAGCTCGCGGCCAAGGAGAAGGCCGCCAAAGAACTCCGCGAGGAACTCGTCGCGAAAAAAGGAGAGAACTTCGCCGAGATGGCCGGGGTGCACTCCGACTGCCCCAGCAAGGCCCAGGGCGGTGACCTCGGTGAATTCGAAAAAGGCCAGATGGTGCCCGAGTTCGAAACCGCCGCCTTCGCCCAGGAGATCGGTGCCATCGGCGAGACCGTGAAGACCCAGTTCGGCTACCACATCATCAAGGTGAACGGCAAGAAAGAAGCCAAGACCCTCGAGTATGCCGAGGTGCAGGAAGACCTCACCGAGCGCCTCTTCCAGGAAGCGAAGTCCGCAAAGATGGGTGCCTACGTGGAAGACCTCCGCAAAGGCGCCAAGATCGACCAGCCCAATGCTCCCGTCGGCGCTCTTGGCGCTCCCGGTGCCCCCGGTGCCCCCGGTGCTCCCGGCGCCCCCGGTGCGGCTCCTGCATTAGGCGCTCCCGCTCCTGAAGCCGCCGCGCCCGTCGGCGCTCCCGGGGCTCCCGGGGCTCCCGGGGCTCCCGAAGCCCCCGCCAAAGAAGACGCCAAACCCGCCGACGCCGGCATCCTCTGATCACCCGTCGTTTTCGGAAACGATTTTAAGAAGACGCGTTCGGGAGACCGGACGCGTTTTTTTGTGTCCGGGAAGACCACTTCCCGAGCCGGACCGACCGGGGAATTTTGGCAAATTCCGCTACGGGGCCGATTCGACCAACGGACGCGGGGACGTTACCTCCAACGACCGGGAAACCCACGCGAATCCCGCTACGCCTCCATCGATCCCAGGGAGGCACGACACTCCTGTCGTGCTTGTTCGGCAATCGCGGGATCTTCGATTCTCCGACGGGCTCAACAGTCATACAAAAATCGAGGCAAAGCGAAGATCGGCCGTCGAAGCGCCGACCGACCGGGCTACCCGCGCGACAGGAGTGTCGCGCCTCCTTGTTCTTCCCGGGCAGCCTCTTTAAGAGATCACTCCAGCGCCCTCGGCCCCCTGCGGAGCCCCGTAGCGGAAGATGCCAATCTTCCCCGTTGCGTGCGCTGCCGCCACCGGATTCACAGGGAGGAATTTTGGCAAATCCGCTACGCGGAATCGAGCCTCTTGTCACTTCAACTCACCCGCGATTACCGTCGCCACCTTTTCACCGAGGAAGTCATACCCCGCCGCAGTGAAATGCACATCGTCGGGATTCTGCAGCGTGGAGAGCTTCGGAGTGATCGCTGTGAACAGGTCGTTCACGACAACGCCCTTCTCGGCCATCACCTTTGCTGCGACCGCATTGCGTTCGACGATGGGTGCCCCGGTGTATTTGCCGTCAGTGGTATCGGGAACGGGCGTGGTCGTGGCCCAGACCAGCTTCGCCCCGGTCGCGGCGAGCCGGTCGACGATCTCGCGCAGACGGGTCTCGTAGTCAGGCAGCGGCGTGGCGCGGTCGTGGATGCCGAAATTGAAGTGGATGAGATCCCATTTCCCGTCTCCGAGCCAGACATCGAGCTTCTCAATCCCCGACTTCGTCGGGCCGCAGTTCGCCGGGGCCCGGTGCACGTTCCCCTTCCCCGCGAGCGCCTTGCGGACCGCCATGGTGTAGCCGCGCGAGACCGAGTCACCAATGAGGAGCACCCGCGGCAGCGCCGGATCATCCTCGACGTAGTCCCACGCGTTGGAGCGTCCCTCCACCTTCTCCTTCTGATGAATGGGCAGATAGAAAGAACCGAGATTTTCCTGCAGCACTTTTTCCCAGGCCCGATGTGGTGGTGTCAGGGTAGCGACCCGGGCTGCATATTTTTCCGCCACGACGGCCTCGGCCGCCGCCTTTGCTGTCGCCGCCTCTTCGGCGTTGGTCGGCTCGACTTTCGATGCCGGCCCGGCGAAGAGGATGAGCGGGAACAGGAGCGAAAGAAGGATGCCTGAGTGAGCGATTTTCATGGGGGGGCAGATGTGGAAAGATTTGCGGAGTTCACCGACTTAACAGGGTATCGAGGGTGCACTCAAACAGAATCAAAGACCCCTTCCCCGGCAAAACGCGACCTCCCCACTCACTTGATCGCGCCCTCGGGAGTCCCGTTCGTCGTAAGCACGTGGACTTCGTGGGCTTTCGCTTCGGGATGGAAATACTCCCAGACGACTTCCCCGCTGCGGGTCACCTCGAGGAGTTTGGGTTTGGCAGGGTCTTTCTGCCCGTAGGAGCAAACGACAGTGTTGCCGTTGGCGAGACGCTGGGCACCGCAGGGATCGGCAAAACGGCCACCTACGTCTTCATTGGTGAGTTTCCAAACCACTTTGCCGGCGGCATCGAACTCGACGACGCGGTTGCCGTTCGTCAGCGTCACGAGGGTATTGCCATCCTCGAGCCGGATCGCGGTGAAGGGCCACACTCTCGCCTCGCGTCCGCCGAGCTCGGGCAGGTCGGTCCGGATCGTGTTCACGATCGTGCCGTCCGGGGCATACTCTTTCACCGCGAAGGCGAGGAGGTGGGGCACGAGGTAGTTGCCGTTCGCGAGCTTGCGCGCCATGCGGGTCTGCATGTGGGCGTTGTCGGTCTCGGGCTGCAGCGGCACGCGCACGGCAATGGAGCCGTCGGGCGCGACTTCGAGGAGCTGCGGTGTCACCCCGCGCTCGACGACGAGGGTATTGCCTCCCTCGAGCCGCACGACGGTGCCGAGTTCTTTGTTCCCGGCACTGAGGGCGTAGGCCCAGACTTCTTTGCCGTCACGAGTCAGCTCGCGGGCGCGATTGTTCTGCGAGATCAAAACGTTCCCGTTCGCGAGGACAAAACCGTCGCGCGAGGCACCCTTTGACTGCCAGACGAGCTTACTTTCCTCATCGACGATCCCGGTTTGCGGGCCACAGAGGAGAAAGGAATGCGTGATCCCCGACGCACTGCGCTGCTCGCCGAACGATCGGGGCGCGGGTTCCTCGGCGGGAGCGGTGGTGGAAACAAGAAAAGCGAGAGCGGCAAGGGCGAATTTTAACATGGGACCAAGATGGCAAATTCCAGCCACTTCGTCTATGCCCTTGCAGCTCAGACTCCGATACGATTTTCCCCGAACTGCTCATGTCTCATGTCTCACTCCCCCTGCATCGCCCGTCGGATGTCACCGGGCTCGTAGCCGTAGAGATCGTCGGGCAGGGCGGCATTGTCCACGCTGACGAGACGCCAGCTCGAGGGAAGGAAGCTCTGCTTTTTCCAGACAAAAACGAAGGGCTCTTTGAGCTGATTGATCTGTCGGGTGACTTCGTTGCCGACGGGGCCGACCGGATTGCCGCTGAGGATGAGCCGCGCCGTGACGGTCGCCTCGCCGGCCTCACCGAAGACGACAGTCTCGCCCTCGGGCGTGACGACGAGAGCCATGAACTGGCTCCCCGCATCGACCATGCTCTCGACGATCTGCTCGCTCGTGAACCCCCAGCGATCCCGGTAGTCTTTCGCGAGCAGCCTCTGGATCCGAGCGGGACTGCGCCGCTCGATGCCCTCGATGAGAGAGGCCTGTCGCTTCGCAATCTGGCTCGAGGGTCGCATTTGCAGGGCGACGAGGAACACGACAGAGAGCAGACCTCCGATCGCGGCGATGAGAATCCAGCGGGCATTTCCTCCCTCGGATCTCCTGATGATAAATAAACGTTGCGAATTTCTCACTTCCGCTATCTTCCCCTCTGCCCGCCCTCCTTGTAAAGATCATTTCACCCCGTTCCATACTCCGCACGCCCGACTCCTTCTCCGATCCCGACCATGGCCACCTACCGCCCCAACGTTGCCGCGATTCTACGGGATCCGGGCACCGGAAAAATCTTCATCGGCGAGCGCGTCGACCACAAGGGCAGCTGGCAGTTTCCCCAGGGTGGAGTGGATCGCGGCGAAGATCTCCTCTCCGCTCTCTTTCGCGAAGTGGAGGAAGAGATCGGCGTGCCGAAGAGCCTCTACACCCTCGTCGCCTGCAACACCGACTACCGTTACAAGTTCCCCAGGGGCAAGCTGAAGAAGGGCAAATACTGTGGCCAGACCCAGACCTACTTTCTCTGCGATTTCCTCGGTAGAGACGAGGACATCAATCTTAAGGCGCATGTGCAGGAGTTCTCCCGCTTCGTCTGGATCGAGCCGAAGGACTTCAACCTCACCTGGGTGCCGCGGTTCAAGCGTCCCGTCTTCATTCGGGTCTTCCAGGATTTTTTCGGGATCAAGCAACTGAGCAAAGTCCCGCAGAAGATCTAGTCCGCATTTCTCCGCCGCGCGATAAGTCGTTTCACTTTTCTGAATGCATGGAAAGATGAATTCGTCGTACTATCGGCAAATCATGTCTTTCGGAATCCAGGGAAAAGTCGCGGTGCTGGTAATCCTCGCGACGGCCGCCTCGGCCCTGCTCGTGGCCAAGGTTCTCACAAATCGTGCCGCCGACGTGTTGCGCGAACACGAACTCGTCGACCTCGGGGACGAAGCCTCGCTGCGCGGCTGGACCATCATCGACCGGATCGATGCGCTGCGCGACGACCTCATCAATATCGCCTTCAACACCGGCTTTCGCGACAGCGTGGCCCTCGGCAAGTCGCCCGAAGATCTGAAAGAACTCGCCCGCACCCTCTGCCGGCGAAACTGGACCAACCACCTGCGGATCGACATCGTCACCCTCGATCCGTCGGGCCTTACCTCGACAACGATCCACTCCAGAGCCGGGATCGGCGAAGACGATATCTGGTTTCCCGGCCCCGACACCCTAGCGAGCGCGAGGCTCCACTATTCCCTCATCAAGCGGGTCGCGCTGACACGCGAGGAGCCGGGCATCGATCCCGTGGTGCGGTGGGAGCCCGTCATCTGGGCCCTCGCCCCGCTCGACCGCAGCTACGAGTCAGGCTCCTCGCAGTCGCGCTATATCCGCATCATGATGACCCTCTACGCGCCCGAGTCACCACGCCATCTTTTCGCGATGGTCAATCGCGGGGGGGAACTGATCGTCAGGCACGATGAGACCGAGGCGAATGCACGCGGCAACGACGACCTTTTTACCGCTCTGGGAAAAGATCCCAGGCTCCTCGCCGCCCTCGAGGCCCGCCGGGCCCTCGAGGCGGATCCCGCCCGGACCGTGGAGCAGGCAAAAGTGGACCGTCTCGTCCGTCACGAGTATCTCCCCCTCTCGAGCCCCTATTATTTCCAGGAAGGAATCCCCGGAAAAGCACTCGCCACCGCCGTCAATCAGCTCAGTGATGAGGAAAATGAAACCTTCATCGAAGCGCTCCAGGCCAAAGTGGGGACTCTCGGCCGTGTCGGTGGTCTGCAGTCCGGGGTGAGAGAGATCCGGCTCCTCGCCCATACACCGGAGAATCTACGGACAGTACGCGGACAGGTCGAGAGTGAGTTGCGATCGCGCTTTGCCGATGTCTTCGATGAAGTCGACTGGCGCAGCGAGATCGAGTGCGACGAGATCCATGCGTGGACCGTGCGACTCCTCATCGGGGAGGGCGAGAGCCAGGCTGAATACCTCATCCACTACGCGGTCTTCGATGATGAACTCGCCTCATCGATCGAGTATGAGATGCTATCGGTCCAGTATATCGCGCTGCTCGTCGCGGGTGGTTTCGGCATCGCCGGTTTTCTCTTTGCGATGCGTTTCATCCGTCCGCTCAAACAAATGACCCTCGCCGCCCAGAAGATCACCGACAGCCCGCGCGAGGATCTCATGCACCACGTCGCGGGTCTTGCCCAAAGGCTCGATCTCAGGCGACACGACGAGGTCGGCGACATCGCCCGCGCTTCCAAGCGCCTCTTCGAAGAGCTCATCAGTTTTCAGGAAGATCTCGAGCAGCGCGTCAACGACCGCACCCGCGAACTGAGGCGCACTAACATTGAACTCGAAAAAGCGAACGACAAGCTAAAGAGCCTCAGTCATGAAAAGGACGCCTTCGTCGCCAAAGTCAGCCACGACCTCCGTCAGCCGCTCAACGCCATCTTCCTCCAGGTCGAGGCCCTGAAGCTCTCGAAGCTCGACGAAGGCCAGCAAAAAGACGTGCAGCGCATCCGCGACCACGCCGCGCGCCAGCTGAATCTCGTCAACGACATCCTCGAGTATCAGAAGATCATCATGGGCGCCGAGACGCTCCACAAGGACACCGTCGTGATAGCCCCGCTCCTCGAAGACCTCGCCGCAACCTACTGCGCCTCCACCGGCACCCGCCCCGTCACCCTCACCCTCACCCCGGAAATCACTCCCGACATCGGCGAAATTGTCGCCGACGAGCGACGCCTCCGGCAGATCCTCGGCAACCTCATCGGCAATGCCTGCAAGTTCACCTTCGAAGGTTCCGTGACCATCGCGGCCCGTCCGCAGGAGATCAATGGAGACGCCTGGGTCGAGTTCACCGTCACCGACACCGGTCGCGGGATGAGCCCGGCCGAGCAGGCAAAGGCATTCGTCCCTTTTGTATCGAACAAAAAAGACAACGCCGGCGGGAGCGGACTCGGTCTCTCCATTTGCCGCGAACTCGTCGCCCAGATGGGAGGAAAAATCGGCTTTGTGAGCGAGCTCGGCAAGGGCACCCATTTCAGTGTCTTCATCCCGCGCGAACCTGTCTCCGAGCACTACGAACGCCGCGAACTGGATCACTTCGTCGGCATCGACCATCCCCTCCCCGCGGCAACCGGGAGCGAAGGCAGCGAGTCAAAAGGCACCACGATCCTCGTCATCGACGACGATGCCAAAGTCCGCGATCTCCTCGAGCGCATTCTCACAAACGACGGGCACCACGTCATCACCGCCGAAGACGGGAACGCCGGCCTGCGTCTCGCCGAGGAATGCCGCCCCGACGCGATCACCCTCGACGTCGTCATGCCCGGGGGGAAAGACGGCTGGGATGTTCTGCGCGCCCTCAAGGAATCTCCCGCGACGCAGTCCATCCCCGTGATCATGGTCTCGGTCATGGCCGAGCAGGAAAATGCCCTCGCCCTCGAGGTCGAGGACTATCTCGTCAAGCCGATCGACATCGAGAGACTGAGCCGCGTCATTTCCCGCGTGACCCACCAGGCGCCTCAGCGCAATCTCCTCCTCGTCGATGACGATGACACCTCACTCGAGTCGATGAGCCGCTTCCTCGAAGCCGCCGGCTGGCACACTATCCTTGCTCACAATGGAGTCGAGGCGCTCGCCGTGCTCGATCGCACCAGGCCCGCTGCGATCGTCCTCGATCTCATCATGCCCGAAATGGACGGATTCGAATTCCTCCAGCACCTTCGCGAGGATCTCCATTTGAAATCCATCCCCGTCATCGTCATGAGCGGGAAAGACCCCAGCAGCGACGAGCAGGCCTTCCTCCGCGACCGCGTCAGCACCGTCTTGAAAAAAGGGAGTCACTCCGCCGGGGATCTCCTCGCCAGCATCAAGGCCCGTCTCCGGCCGACCTCCGCAGAGCGAGAGGACCGTTGACATTCCCCCGCCGAAGCGCTTGCATGGTACCTTATGTCACTCTTCCTCTGGACCATCCCGGTGCTGAGCCTCTGCCTTACGGTCAGCTCTGCCCGCGCGATCGATCCTGCCGTGCCGGTCACGTCCCGCACCGATCCCGCCGGTCGCCTGCTTCAGAAATGGTTCGACGAGGGCAGCGCCGCCGGACACGTGGATGACTACTACGACAATAGAGACAAAGGCCACTCCGCCCTCGACCTGTCCCTTTACCCGCAGCTCCGCGCCCTCCCCTATACCGCCGTGGAAAAGGCCGCCGGCGCCGATTACGGCATGCCCCGCAGCATCCGCCCCGAGACCGTCCTCGGCAATGCCTCCCTCTCCGGCTCCGCGTTGAACGGCGCGAGCATCCCCCGAATCTTCTATTCGACCCCCGAGGGACTCGCCTTTCTCTCCAGCCAATACCTCGGCAATCAGCTCTACATTTTCCCCGAACATCAGGATCACGACCCGCCCGCTGCAGATGGCACCGGTTTTGGCGACCTCTACCCCGTCAACAGCCCCTACCTCCTCATCTCGCAGGGTTCCTCCGGATCGGACCAACCCTTTCTCAACGCCGTCGCCATGACGATGGCCTCCTTTTCCCCCGATGTGAAAAACGCCCTTCGCGAGCGCAAGCTGCTCTTCCCTGTCATTCAGCAGATCCTGCGTTCCTCCTTGAAAACACTCATCGATCCCGACGACTACCTCACCGGAATCGCCCACCCCAGCGCCTTCGACGCCGCGACACTCGATGAGGAAAAGATGATGCGTCTCGCCCACGCCATGACCCTCGAGACCCTGCCGCCCGTCTTCCGCCTCGAGGTCATCGCCGGGTCGCCCGCCCCCCGCCGAGGGATCGATTTCTTCGAAAGCCCCGGGCGCGAACGCGAATCCCTCGCCGATCAGGGCATGGTCGTCGGCCGCGTCTTCCGCGGCATGGCCCGCGAGCGCCACCTCACCGTCCGCGTCGCCGGCAGCCCGGAAACGGGAGGCAAAGCGCCCGTCTACCAGTGGAAGCTCCTCCGCGGTGACCCGGCCCTCGTGACCATCACCCCCTCCGCATCGACCTTCGAAGCAGAGATCACCGTAAAATATCAGGATCGCCCTCAGCCCGTCCCCGGTGCCGCCGGTCTCACGAGCCGCCGTATCGACATCGGAGTCTTCACCCGCGACAGAGACCGCTATTCCCCGCCCGCCTTTATCTCCTTCTACGCACTCCCCAGCGAAAAGCGCCGCTACGACACCAAAACCGATCATATCCTCGAAGTCGATTACGCCTTTTCCGGGGCCTTCGTCGATGTCACCCTGACCTCCGGAAAGGCGTGGCGCGACACCTATCTCTACGACGAGCGCTCGGGACTCCTGACCGGCTGGCGGCGCGAAGAGACCGGCAAGCCGCCCGTCGAATTCGACCCTGTCGGAAGAAAACGCGGCCACAACGGCGCCGCGAGTGTGCTCTATCTCAACGATCCCGCGACAAACGTGCTGCAGCAGATCTCGAGCGATTGAGGGCGGAAACCAATAAGGTCGACAAGTGCACTCGAGACTATTCGTTTGAGACTCTTTTTCCCCTGTGAAAAAGAAAGCAATCTCCGGAAAATGGCGTAGAGTCGCCTCCCGTTCCCCAGCCTTCGGACCGATCTCGCGGCTAGCCTTTTTCAGGCCGGCTGTCGAGAATAAATCCCTTGAAACCGGAATTCTCGGTTGCCATCGGGCGGCTTTGATCAACTATAGGCTCGAAAAATCGGTTCAATCCAAAACACCCAGGTAGATGACAGACCTCTCCAAATACAGAAATATCGGCATCTTTGCACACGTCGATGCCGGCAAAACGACCACCACCGAGCGTATTCTCAAGCTCACGGGTAAGATTCACAAGCTCGGCGAAGTGCACGACGGCGCGGCCACGACGGACTTCATGGAGCAGGAGCAGGAGCGTGGCATCACGATTCAGTCCGCCGCGACGACCTGTTTCTGGGACGGCCACCGTTTCAACATCATCGATACTCCCGGTCACGTCGACTTCACCATCGAAGTGTATCGCTCGCTCAAAGTGCTCGACGGCGGGATCGGCGTTTTCTGCGGATCCGGCGGGGTCGAGCCCCAGTCCGAGACCAACTGGCGTTACGCCAATGAGTCGAAGGTCGCCCGGGTCATTTGGGTCAACAAGATGGACCGCATCGGTGCCGACTACTACAGCGTCATCGCCCAGATCAAAACCATCCTCGCAGCCAAGCCCCTCGTGATGGTCCTCCCCATCGGTGAAGAAGACAAATTCTGCGGCGTCGTTGACTTACTCACCCGCAAGTCCTGGATCTGGGATGAAACCGGTCTCCCCGAGAACTACTCCATCGGCGAAGTGCCGGCCGATATGGTCGACAAAGTCGAGGAATACCGCGCCATGCTCATCGAGACCGCCGTGGAGCAGGACGACGATGTCATGGAAGCCTACCTCGAAGGTGTCGAACCCGACATCGACACCATTAAGCGCTGCATCCGCAAAGGGACGATCGCCCTCGACTTCTTCCCCACTTTCTGCGGATCGGCCTTCAAGAACAAAGCCGTGCAGAACGTCCTCAACGGTGTCGTCGACTACCTCCCCTGCCCAACCGATGTCAATCCCCAGCCCGAAGTCGATCTCGATGGCAACGAGACAGGCAAGTTCGCGATCGTCGACGAGAACGGCCCGCTCCGTGCGCTGGCCTTCAAAATCATGGACGACCAGTATGGCGCCCTCACCTTCACCCGGATATACTCCGGCAAGATCAACAAAGGCGACACCATCCTCAACACTTTCACCGGGAAAACCGAGCGGATCGGACGTCTCGTCGAGATGCACGCGAACTCGCGTATCGATCTCGATGGCGCCGTCGCCGGGGACATCGTCGCCCTCGTCGGCCTGAAGAACGTCCAGACCGGTCACACCCTCAGTGATCCGAAAAACGTCGCCACACTCGAGCCAATGGTGTTCCCCGATCCCGTTATCTCCATCGCCGTCTCACCGAAAGACAAAGCCGCTTCCGAAAAACTCGGGGAAGCGATCGCCAAGATGGTCCGCGAAGATCCCTCTTTCTATGTCGAGACCGACCCCGACAGCGGTGAACTCATTCTCAAAGGGATGGGCGAACTCCACCTCGACATCAAAGTCGACATCCTCAAGCGGACCCACAAGGTCGAAGTGGAAGTCGGAGCCCCCCAGGTCGCCTATCGCGAGACCATCACGAAGCGCGTCGAAGACTCCTACACCCACAAGAAGCAGTCCGGCGGTTCCGGTCAATACGGCAAGATCGACTACATCATCGAGCCCGGCGAACCCGGCACCGGCTTCATCTTCGAGTCCAAAGTGGTCGGCGGCAACGTGCCGAAGGAATACTGGCCCGCGATTGAGAAGGGCTTCAAGCTCTCGAAAGACAAGGGTGTTCTCGCTGGATTCCCTCTTCTCGACTTCAAAGTGACCCTGCTCGACGGTGGTTTCCACGCGGTTGACTCCTCGGCCATCGCCTTCGAAATCGCGGCCAAGTCCGGCTACCGCCAGACCATTCCCAAAGCGGCCCCGCAGCTCCTCGAGCCCATCATGAAGATCGACGTCTTCACCCCTGACGACCACGTCGGTGATGTCATCGGTGATCTCAACCGCCGCCGCGGCATGATCAAATCGCAGGACAGTGGCCCGACCGGCGTTCGCGTCAAAGCCGATGCCCCGCTCAGCGAGATGTTCGGCTACATCGGTGACCTTCGCACCATGACCTCGGGTCGTGGTCAGTTCTCGATGGAGTTCTCCCACTACTCACCCTGCCCGCGCAACATCTCCGAAGAGATTATCGCCAAGGCAGCTGCTGAAAAGCTGGCGGCAGACAAGGCGAGGTAATCCTCTCCCTTTCCGACCAAAAGGTTTTGAAAAAGGCCGGGCGTATTTCGTCCGGCCTTTTTTCATGCCCTTCGCGTATCGTGATAGACCACTGCTCGAGACGCACCGATCTTCATTCCCATGTCCACCTATCCCGTCACCTGCCCGACCTGCTTCGAAGAGTTTGAGGTTCCCCTGCCCCCGGCCAGTGAAACCCCGGCCGAAGTAGACTACGACTGTGAAGTCTGCTGCCGCCCCATGATCGTCGTCTACGAAGTCGACGACGACGAAGTCTGCGCCTACGCGCGCGGCATTCACGACTGATTGGACGGGGGCCATCTTCCTGTAGCTGGCCTCTCTGAGGCCGGATTGGGCACGCAATTTAGCTTGATCGACCAATCCCGGCCTCACAGAGGCCAGCTACAAAGAGGCCAGCTACAAAGAGCCAGGCCTCAAAACTCCCCGCCTTTGATGGACTCGTTTGGCGGGGTGATGCGGACGGTGGAAAACTCACTGCGGCAGCGCCGGGGCAGCCGACTCCGCCGGGGCAGCCGGTAGCGGGGGCGCTTCTGCGGGAGCGGTGGCTTCCGGAGCGGGCGCCGCCTCCCCTGGCGGGAACGGATCCACCGGTCCTTCAGGCTTCACCGCCATGGAGACAGGATTCTCCTTGTCCGAGACGATGCGGAAACCGGTCCAGAAATTCCTTTCCCCGGGCGACTCGGCCGCCCGACGAACGGTGAGCTCGAACCCCGCCGTCGTCGCAAACGAAGCCCCGCGCTTCAGCGGCACCCTGCGATCGGGAAAGTCAGGATGCGCATCCAGAGTCCCAGTCCACTCGCTCACATTGCCGGCGAGACCTATCACGCCATAGCGGCTCTCGTCTGCCATGATCGCATCGACCGGACACCAGAATTTGTAGCCATCGATACTGCCCTCGCCGCCCCCCTCATTGGCCTCTTTATCGAGCCCGCTCTTAAAGTTGGCCTTCTCCAGCGTATCGCCCCAGGGGTAGACACTACCCGACCGGCCTCGCGCCGCCTTTTCCCACTCCTGCTCGGTGGGGAGACGCCCGCCCCGCCAGGTCGCGTAGGCATGGGCATCCCACCAATCGACCCCAACGACCGGGCAGTTCGGATCGATCTGACTGCCTGAGAACTTCCCGCCTTTCAGCGCCGCACGATGGTACTGATGCCACTTGTCGGGCTCGTAAGAGGTCTTTTCCGCCGGCTGATCGGGATGTCTCACTTGCAGCTGCTTCTCCGGATTCGCCTCGAGATCCCCCAGAAATTTCGCGTAGTCACTGATCGTGACCTCATATCGTCCGATCCAGAACTCGCCCAGCTCGATCTCTCCGCCATTCTGGAACGGGAAAATGCCGGCGGGGATTTTCGTGTAGAGATCCAGTTCGCGCACCTCGGGCTTCGATCCCATCACCAGGAAAGAAATGATCGATCCCGCCACGATCAGAAATCCGATGAGCGATCCCACGATCAACGCCGTGCGGTTCGTCTCTTTTTCCGTGATCTTCGCCAGCTCCGCCGTCGAGAGTCCTTCTTTGGGATCCGGCGGGTTGAGCGCCTTCCGCAGCCCCTCGATCGAGTTGATCGCATCGATCCGGTCTGTGCCCATGCGATCGATGAGAGAGAACAAGGCCGGATCCGTCCCCGACTTTTTCAGGAAAGGCGAGATCGCGTCAGCGAGCAGTCCCATCTGCTTGCGCTCCTCCTCGACCGAGAGCGGATTGCCCCGACCACGCACCGGGTTGGCGATGCGGGGCTCGGCCCCTTTCACGATGAGGATGCTCTGGGACGTGAAAAGACGATGAGACATGCCATTGTCGCGCAGGTAGATGAGCGCACTCGAGGCGGCCGCGAGGACCTTCCAGAGGACCGTGTCATCCAGCTCACTGCGGCGGCGCGCGAGATCACTGAGGCTGGGCGCATCGACGAGCTCGAGCGTGTAAAAATTGACCCCCAGCTCCTGGTCACACTCATATACCAGCGAGATCGCCGGATGATTCACCGACGCGCGCGCACTCGCCTCGTTCACGAAACCCTGGACCCACTTGATGTCTTTTCGGTGCTTCCGATAGAGCGTCTTGAGAGCGACATGACGCCCGATCGAGGTCTGCTCTGCCTCGTAGAGGGCAAAATCGGCGTCACGCTGGATCTCGCGGAGCAGCTTGTAATCGCCCAGCCGCGTCCCCACCGGGAGTGCCTCTTCGGGGAGCTTGATCGGAGCCGACTCGACGAGGGGCCGTGAATCGTCAGGTGAGTCGGGGCTCGGTTCCGTTGCGATCTCCGGGGGCGTCGAGTTCACCGGCTCACTCGGAGACGAGAGATTCTCCGCCGACCCGACTTCGCCGTCTTCCATCGCACTGGCAGGAGGCGCGACCTTCGTATTGATGACCCCATCGAACCACTCCACCAGCACCCCGCGGTTCACCGGCTTGAAAAAAAGTCGCTCACCCTCCACGACCCTAGGGTAAAACGGCGTCATGTCCTCGTGACTGCAGAAGACGCTCGGGAAAAATCCGATTTCGCCGTGGAGATGGTCGCGCAGATCGAGGATATCGCCCCCCGTCGCCGCATCGATGCCGGCCACCATCATCGAGAGATGATCCACCCCCCGCAAGACCTCCCACGCGCTCGCCGCATCCGCCGCCTCCAGGAAACGGTCCACTTTGTCCCCCAGGCTCGACCGCACAGAGGCGCGTTCAGTCTCGGACGGATCGATGAGTAACAGGACGACATCTTTTTGCATGCAAGCGGTCTAGGGATAAACAGAATCAGGAAATAGCGCGTTCTCAGGGCCGAGGAACCCGCCGACAGGCGCAGGGTCGGCTGGGCTCTCCAGTCTCAGCCGGGCGATCTCTTCGGGCATCACCACTTTATCCTGAATCTGGTCACGATAATAAAGCTCAATCGCATATCCGTAGTAACTTCTTTCACCGAGCTCCCGTTTCTGCTCTTCGCTGAAGACCGGCTGGTTGTAGTTCACTACGATCTCCTCCGTGCCGTCAGTCTGCCAATCATAGGGTGCCGAGGGATAATCGTAAGAGGTATCGGCAGTCGAGGCCTTCACCACCCCTCCCGTGACCTGATCGTAGAAATACACCAGCAGAGTGAGATCATCTCCGATGGGCCGGGCGTTAGGGTCCCCGTCGACGACCACGCGAAGCGTCACTTTTTGCCCCTCACTCGTGGGAGCCTGCTCCTGGACTTTGACTTCCCCGATCTTCATTACCTTCGAACTCGCCTCGACCGGCGGCGGGACCTCGCCCCTGAGTTGCTGTCCCGCGAGGGGAAAATACGCTCCCGCCACCACCGGACCCGCTCCCTCGACCCGCTCCCAGTAGCTGTTCGCTTTGTCCGTGAGCCCCATCTGGCTCAGCGTCCCCGCCAGCTCCGCGAGGATACGAGGGTGATCCGGCAGAGCCATCTCCACCTCGCGGAAGGCCTGCAGCGCCCCCTGCATGTTCCCGCTCGCCCTCAGCTCCGCCCCCGTGGACATGAGCCGTTCCAGGATAGGTTCCCCACTCAATTCATTTTCCCGCGCCGCCGCCGCAAGCGCCGCAGAGAGCGGCGGAGACTCCGCCACCGCAGCCGGAGCGCCAAAAGACGGTGCAGGCAGCACCGCCCGGGACAGAGATGCCGCCGGGGACAGTTGCGGGTCAGCCGATCCCGCACCGCCCGTCGATCTCAGGCCTCCGCCGATATTGGCCCCCATATTTGCCCCGCGCGCAGGATTCGCCGCACCAGTAGCCGGAGCCGGGAAGAAATCCGGCACCACCTGATTCCTCGCTTCCACGCCCGCGAGCGGCGTCACACTGACCATATCGGCACCGCCAGACGCGAGGGGATGCACCGGCAGCACAGGCATCTCGAGCGGGGCCGGCGGCAGCACGATCGCACCGGCAGCCCCGACACTCGTCACCGGAGCCCGACGCAGCACCCCAAAACCCATCGCGAGAACTTGAATCGACGCGATCACCCCGATCACGCCCATCGCGGTCCTGAATGTGCGGCCATAACCCGGCCGATCAGCTACGATATTCTCTGTCATTACCCTTCCAGCAGCATCCCGGAGAGACAAGAAGTGCCCGCTCCGGCCGGTAATATCCCTCACTTTTCCCAACTCGCCACCCTCATTTCTCAGGCATGACACCTCCCCTTTCGCCCCCGCGCCGGGGCCGACCACCACCCTCGCGCCGCCCTCGCGCCATTTTCAGCGAAATTTTTGAAAAAGTTCTCACCTTCCTGACCTTTTCACGGTATCATCCCGCAGGGTCGAAGTCCGGATGGACCCGCCCTCAATCCGCAAACTTCAAACGTCTTCATACCGTGAGTAGCCACCTATCCAGCGACATCCAGATTGAAGGAGATCTCAACTGTTCGACCGATCTCATCTTCGATGGTTCCATTAAGGGAAACATCACCTCCAAAGGCAGCCTGACGATCGGGCAGAACGCCTCGGTCAAAGGAGATCTCAAAGCCGAGAAGGCCGTCATCGAAGGCAAAGTCGTCGGCAACGGCGATTTTAATTCGTGCCGCCTCTCCCCCACCTCCGTCATCTCCGGCTCGGTCAATACCGTCAGCCTGCAAATGGAAGAGGGCGCCTCCCTCGAAGGCCAGTGCAAAGTCGGCAAAGCCAAAGCCTGATCTGCCTCGTGCCCGACGCGGGCATTTATCGCTCTTACAAAAACGTCCCGGTTCATCGCCGGGACGTTTTTTTGTGCCGCGAAGGCAGATTGGCCCTCGCGCCCACCTGCACTGGTCTTTGCTCGCGGTAGGGCGAGGCGTCCCCGCCGGGCCGCGATCGTTAGTCACTTCGATTCGGGGCGGGGGGCGCATTGTTCACCCCCGTTATTGTTAGCCCCCGGGTGTTTTGAATCGAGGATATCCAGACTAACGCTGCTGCAACGTTATAGGAATGGCGCGCCGGGGGGAAGCTCAAATTTGATCAGACGGCTTCCTCGGCGTCGCCATCTCCGCCTTGTTCGGTTTCTTTTGTATTCTGATCGGCTGGAATAGCTGGTGGATTAGGAATCGAGTCCAAGTTCATTGCGGTGCTTTTTAATAGTTGGAGCAAGGGTGAGACTGCCACACTTAGTGCAATAGAGTCCCTGAGCACTCCTTCCGGGGTTCATGAACGGCATCCAGGAGCGATTCGCCATTCTAATCTGCAACTGCGAACTACCGAAAGATGTCAGTATAGCGTTCGACCATGTGCGATTGAGTGCGCCCTCAACCGGAACTAGTAGGTCGCTACAAATCGGGCATTTGGCATGGCTATTTTCCATAAGCTAAGTCTGCGTTTCTTTACCGAACGTAAAGGCCACTCGACCCGATACCGGGGGCGCGGCCACGAAAGCAGAGTAAGGAATCGAGCCAGGGATGTCAAGCGACTCGGAACGGGTATCGGGTTGAGCGCGCCGGCTTGATAGGCGGCCGTTGGTCCGTCAGTTCCCGGGTGGCCGAAGCCCGAGCAGCGGTGGGGACGCGTGGGGTGGCGAGCTTGTCGGGTTGCAGCGGTGCGGATCGGGGAATCGGCGGAAGATCGGTCGTGGGATGGGGCCGAAGAAAGGGCGGATGAAGGAACGGGCCTGACGTAGGCGAAGGTCGAGGGGCATCGGGCGGGAGTCCATCGCGCTGGTTCGGGAAATCCCCTGCCTACGTCTCGCATCACCCCACCGAAGGAGCCTTAGCGACTGAAGGTTGGGTGCATGCGCCTTGTTGGGTCTTCCTTGCCACTCAGTCGAGCGGGGGGATCTTCGGTGGATTCTCCATGGCTGCCGCCAATCGAAACGCTTCCCTTAGCTGGCTTTGATGTAAACTTGCCCACTCGATGACCAGTCCGCGTGCCCGTGGTGGTAACTCGCCGTCGATAAAGGCAAACGTCTCAATGTCAACTGTTGCCTTACTCCCCGCATAGATGGCGTGGAAGTGCGCTGGTGGATGATCGGCATAGTAGATCTGAATGACAATGCCGTAAAATCGAGAAATCTCAGGCATGGACGACAAAACCAGGTAGGCTCGGGAATACCGCTTCGGGGGCTTTTCCGGTGAGTTGTAGGTAAAGGGCGTCCGGGCACAGGTCCAGCTCGCCAGGCCATTCAACAGCACCCATTTCGGTCACACACACACGCTCGAATACACCCGCCTCCTGCCACTTGGCAAAGACTCCCCGTCCTGCGAGGCCCGAGAGATCTACCTCGCCTGCGACGTCATCATCGAATCGAAGAAAGAGCTTATGGCCTGGTCTTGGAATTGCTTCAGTGATTTTCATAACAGTGAAAACTTACGGCGCACACGACGCGCTGTCGAGGGCGCGTTTTTGACCTATCGTAAAGGCCGCTCGACCCGATACCGGGGGCGCGGTCACGGTTGCAGGGTATGGAATCGAGCCGGGGAAGTCAAGCGACTCAGGACGGGTATCGGGTTGAGCGCGCCGACTTGATAGGCGGCCGTTGGTCTGGCAGTTCCTGGGGTGGCCGAAGCCCGGGCAGCGGTGGGGACGCGTGGGGAGGCGAGCTTGTCGGGTTGCAGCGGTGCGGATCGGGGAATCGGCGGAAGATCGGTCGTGGGATGGGGCCGAAGAAAGGGCGGATGAAGGAACAGGCCTGCCGTGGGCGAAGGTCGAGGGGCATCGGGCGGGAGTCCATCGCGCTGGTTCGGGAGATCCCCTGCCTATCGTCCGCGATCACCGGCACCGGACTGCTGGCGCGACGAGTGCCGGGAGCGAAGCGACCAAGCACTCGGCGTGCCAGCGGGTAGGTGTTCGGTGCATCGCATTGTTCGCATTTTATTCTCCTCTGTCGGTTTTCAGAATCACGACGTAATCATCAATCCAATTGTAGATGGGCCATCCTTTCCGAATCGCGGAATGTAAACGCCATTGGCCGGACGAATCCATCCTGCTAAAGTTCTCTGCAGATTGAGATAACTCAGGATCGTTCAGCGCTGCTACCAGTTGCAGGGTAAATTCTGAACCCAAATTCAGTGTTCTCCCGTTAAGTTCGGTTATCAGTCGCTTTCGGGCATCGCCTAGTCCCGTTTGGTTAAAGATCAAATTGACTAGCCCAACTTGAACCACCCTATCATCCGTGCTCTCAAGCGATCGCGCAAGAAGCGCCTTAACTCGCGGATCAGAAACAGACGCGAGATATTCGAATGCCTTGCGATACTGGTTGCTGTCTTCCTTGGCGGGTGGCCGCTCAGCTGCAATAGCTTTCTCCGCCTGAACCTCCAAATACGAGAAATATGGTTCGTCCGCCCCTGCTCTTAGCATCGCCCAAGCGGCAATCTGGCGGCTCTGCGTCGCATATATATCGGGACATTTGGGATCAATAAATGTTGCCGATGCTAGTTCGGTTGCCAAATGCGGATCTTTCAGAGCGAGGCTAAAAACTGTTGTGGATGGATAGGGACGTGCGTCAGGGTAAGCAGATAGCGGATCAACTGGGGCGTTTTTACCTCCAAGCCGTAACAACGCATTGAAGGCATCAATCGACTTCGTTTCTGTAAAGAACCGGTAGATTTCTGGAACCGCTCGTTTCTCACGATATTGTCGAAGGAGGTCAATTGCCCAGAGACGAAGGTCCCTGTCGTGAAGATCTACACCATCATTCAGCTGCATGATGCTTATAAGCGTGCTGAAGCTTGAAGAATCACCGAGGACATAAAGATATTTTGCTGCGTAAAACCGAATTACGGGGTCGGGATGCTCTAAATACCCCACAAGCAATTTACGCGTTGATTCTAGATTTGTCCGCTTACTGTAGGTGGCCGCATGGAATGCTCGCGAAATCTCCGCATGATCGCCTGACGAAACGGCGGAAACCGTCTCCTGTTCATAAGCATCACATCCTGCGCAACCGAATGAGACTAGAAGAGCTAGGAGATGGCGGCTCATTTTTTTTGCGAACGTCGAGGCCTGGCGACCCGTAAAAGGGAGCGCGACCTCGAATGGAGATTAAAGATTCTGATCAGGGAAGTCAATCAACTCAGAGCGTTTTACGGGTTGTCCAGCGCTGCCTTGTTCGGTCAGATTCGGTCTACGAACTGTAGAACGCGGCAATCTGGCGAATGCCAGCAGTGTTGAAGAATGAGAGCCCTAGAATCGCGATGCAACATACGAGCGTGACGGGGAATCTGGCAACGAGTGATGCGATCATGGGAATGATCAGATAGAGCAGAGTTAGGAAAACTGAAATCCCAATACTGGCCCAGCGCGGAAATCCGTAGTCGACAAAAGTCGGCTCGAAGAGAAGTCCAGTCTTCATAGGCACCAGCCAGACTCCGGTAAATTCGTTCGCGACGGAAAAATTATATGTGAAGCCGATCAGAAATGCGGAGGCAGCGAGGACTCCGTGGAAGAATGCGCGATCTTCACTGCTGAACTTCATCAAGGTTATTTTTGTAGGCCGAACAGTTTGTTCTACCGCCGGCTCCCATCCCTTGTTCCCGGAACCGGTTCCCAGAACGGAGAAGAGAAGTTTTTGGAGGCACAGCTCCGCCGACGGTAAGTTCTAGAGACACTAGCGCCTCCGGTGAAACCGGTAAAGATTTTTGTCGGTGTTTTTCACGGGGCTTTTTAGCGCGGCCCGGGTAGTCCATTTTTTGTGGGTGCCGGTGGCTGATGTCCGGGGAAAAGATTTTCGATTCCTGTCTGAGTGGTGGTCCGCTGGCTGCGCGGGCGGAAGGGGTTGAATGTGAATGAAGGCGGGCTCAATGCGAGCTCATGGGCCGTTTACGAAGTAAAATCCAGAGGGCTCGGGGCTCCGGCTCCCGGCTTTTTCATGACATGGAGGTAGATCATGGTGGTGGAGACGTCGGCGTGGCCCATAAGCTCCTGCACGGTGCGAATATCGACGCCGTTGTCGAGAAGGTGGGTCGCAAAAGAGTACCTCAAGGTAGATCTTGAAACCAATCACCGGTCGCATCTGCGGAGTTCGCTCCCCCGGACTGCTTCCAGCGTTGAACCCACTTGGTGTAGTAGGGGCGGGATCTCTCCTTGATCTTCGAGTTGTTACTGAGAAGGGCGAGATAGTCCCGCCATGGATCAACCGGTAAAGCGCTCATGGGAACATCATTACCTAAAGGCAAACAAGGTCAAGAATAATGTGTGTTTTTGAACATTATTTATCTTACCTGGCTTTTCGAGCGTCCGCGTCCGCCCCACCTCAGTGCCGGGGATGGCACTGCCCACAAGGAGGCACGACATTCTTGTCGTGCAGGCTGGTGATCGGGGGCCGTTGATCGCAATAGGGCGCAATGCACGAAACGCAGTGCGACAGGAGTGTCGCGCCTCCTTGTCTTCGAGCCGATGGGCGAACGGCTATTGGAGATCGACCCGGCTCGGCGGGGACGCCTCGCCCTACCAGTTTTCAGTCGATGGGAGCGGAGGAACCCGGGCGGGACGTTGTGCGTGCATCAATCGGAAACCCTTGCGAGTCCCTCTACACCGCCATCAATCCCAAGGAGGCACGACACTCCTGTCGTGCTGTTCGGTGATCGCGGGAGCTTCAATTCTGCGACGGGCACAACAGTCGGATAGTAGTAATTGCGTCAAAGCGGCGATCGTCCGCCGAAGCCTGCCCGACCGTGCTGGCCGCGCGACAAGAGTGTCGCGCCTCCTTGTTCTTCCGCGGTGGCGGTAAGTCGCATCACGATTCGAGGAAGACCGCATGTCGAACGAAACGGCGAAGCCGTCACTCCAACCTTTCGCGGTGGCGATCTGGAGGTCACCACTACCGGGGGACGCGGTGCCCGTAGCGGGACATGCCAATGTTCCCTCTGCTTTGCTGGAGCTTGGGAGGGCGGGCGTTATGGGTGCATCGGAAGAGGATCTGTCAAAGGAATGAGTGCCAAAGGAATCGGATCCTTCGCCCGTTGAAGAAGCCATTTTTTTGCCCCTCATTTTTTTGCCCCAGTGCTTCGTCCGGTATCCGGGGAAACGGCTGAAGCCGTCACTCCGGCCTTTCGCGGTGGCGACCTGGAGGTCATCACTACCGGGGACGCGGGTCCCGTAGCGGAACATGCCAATGTTCCTCTCTTCTTTGCTCAAGCGTTCAACGACGAGGGAACTCTTGCGAGTTCCGCTACATACCCGCCGAAAGATTCGCGCTCATTCGCGTTACGATTCGAACCCGGTCGCACATGAAACGAGATGGATGAAGAGGCTATTGGGAAACTTTCGTGGTTTGAGTTCCGCCTGTTTTTTTAGACGCGAATGGGCGCGAATTTCCGCGAATCTCCACGAATGGCATTCATGGGGGAAGGCAATCTATCAATCGGGTGGACAAGGTAGGGCGAACCGTCCCGGTGAGCCGATGGGGCGGACGGACGCGGGGAATCGACCCGGCTCGGCGGGGACGCCTCGCCCTGCCGGTTTTCAGTCGAGGGGTGCGGAGGAACCCGGGTGAAACGTTGCGCGCGCAACGACCGGGGAACCCTTGCGAGTCCCTCTACGCGGCCATCAATCTCAAGGAGGCACGACACTCCTGTCGTGCTGGTCGGAGATCGCGGGATCTTCAATGCTCCGACCGCGCAACAGTCCGCCAAGAATCTTGCCGAAGCGAAGATCGCCCGACAAAGCCTGCCCAACCGGGCTAGCCGCGCGACAGGAGTGTCGCGCCTCCTTGTGCTTCCCGGCGGCGGTGAGTCATGTTGTAATTCGAGGAAGGCCGGCTGAAGCCGTCACTCCAGCCCTTCGCGGTGGCGACCCGGGGGGGCACCCACTACCGGGGACGAACCGACGCGGCTCTCGTAGAGGAACATGCCAATGTTCCTCCCTTCTTCGCTGAAGCTTCGGAGGGCGGGCCATTGCGCGTGAAACGACGAGTCTCTGACAAAGGAATCGGATTCTTCGGCAGTTAAAAAAGCCCATTTTTTTTGCCGCCATTTTTTTTGCCCCCGCCATCCCGCCCCTTGGCACGAGGGCAGATTTACCCCATCCTCTCCCCACTCCACCCTCTTGGCTCATGCATCGAACCCTCTTCCCTTTTCTCGCCTTCGCTTTTTCCCTCACCCCCGTGCTCTCCCATGCGGAGAAAGCGCCGGTGAAAATGATCTTCGATACTGACATGGGCAACGACATCGACGATGCCATGGCCCTGGCGATGATCCATCAGCTCGCCCGCCGCGGGGCGATCGATCTACTCGCGGTGACGTCAACGAAAGACCACCCCAAGTCGGCCGCCTACATCGACGCGCTCAATACCTGGTACGGCTTTCCCAACGTCCCCATCGGGGCGGTCCGCGACGGAGCGGCAAAGGAGGAAGGCCGCTTCAACGGTCAGGTCGACCGCAAGGACGAGGCCGGGAACCTGCTCTTTCCCCACGATCTCGTCTCCGGTGCGGACGCGCCCGAGGCAGTTGAGCTGATCCGGAAAACGCTCGCGGGGCAGCCCGATGGCTCGGTCATGCTCGTGCAGGTGGGCTTTTTCACCAACTTCGCCCGTCTCCTCGAGTCGAAAGGGGACGAGCATTCCCCACTCGATGGACCGGCGCTGATCAAGGCGAAGGTGAAAGAACTCGTCCTCATGGCCGGGGCTTTTCAAACGATCAATCACAATACGAAACACATCGAGTACAACGTGAAGCTCGACATCCCCGCCGCGAAAAAAATCGCCGCCGACTGGCCCTCGCCGGTGATCTGGAGCGGATACGAAATCGGCATCGCCGCCGCCTACCCGTGGCAGAGCATCGTCGAGGATTATAATTACGTGGAGCATCACCTCATCAAAGACAGCTACCTCGCCTACGTCCCCAAGCAACCGCACGACCGCCCCACCTGGGATCTCACTGCGGTGCTCTACGCGGTCTACCCGGATCGCGACTATTTCACCCTCTCCCCCAAAGGCCACGTCAAAGTGGATGACGAGGGACGGACCGATTTCTCGGTGAAGAACGATGGCAACGATTTCTACCTGATCATGGACGAGGTGCAGACCAGCCGTGTCCGCGAGGCTTTTGTGCAACTCTGCACGGAACCGCCCGGGCGGAAGTGATCGCCTTCCTTTTGGGGAAAGTCTGAATCATTTTGCCTCCGGGGCGTCTATCCTGTATTCTGCGGGGCCGAGTGGCTTTGCGAATCAGTTAACAGGAAAACGTCCCGTGATCACACCCGACCCCTTTTTATCCGAACACTCCGCCGCCGTCGAGAAGGCGCTCGCCAGGGCAGCCGCTGGGATCTCTCCCGAGGATTTCCGCGGACTCATCGGGGATCCCGGCGGATCGATGATGCGCGCGATCATGGAGATCGTCGGGGCTGACTCGATCTCGATCTGGGTCGCCGATCTCGCGGAAGCGAATCTGGTGGTGACGCATACGGAACCCGACCCGAACTTCATCGGCTGGTCACAGTCGCTCAACGAAGGGCTCACCAGTCTCGCCTACGCCTCGGAGCAGTCACTCTGCGAGAATCGGGTCTACCTCAATGCCGCCCACTCGAAGCGCGCGGACGAAGCGCTCGGTCAAGTCACCGCCGCGATGATCGCAACTCCCTTTTATTTTGGCGGCGGTCTTCAGGGCGTGATC
>Ga0209284_10002081_pt1 | contig 28374 bp, 20 predicted proteins | sample FRY03_FD_187211 | JGI IMG/M metagenome (GOLD analysis project Ga0209284, IMG submission 187211) | Freshwater microbial communities from Lake Fryxell liftoff mats and glacier meltwater in Antarctica - FRY-03 (SPAdes) (version 2) | ecosystem: Environmental > Aquatic > Freshwater > Ice > Glacier...
TTTTCGCGCGGCCAGTGCGATACATGGGCCATGTACGGGCAATTGTTGATTGCATGATGGTTGGCGGATGCGGATTGCGTTTCTATACATGAGAGCACGAATGCCAGCCCGCGGTGGGAACCGCACTGGCAAACGCACTCTCGCAATCGGCGACTCGCGTTGAGCCGCCCATGGAACAAGGCCGCTGACCGACGGACTCGGTTGTCACTTGCCTGCTCTGGGAGTGGGCGATATTTGAGGCGAATGCCTCAGAGGAGTTTCTAATGTTTATCAATACTTTCGCAAAAATGAGTGTGGTAACTGCCGTGGCCCTGACGGCTGCGGGTTCGGCGCAGGCGGGGATGGCGGGGTACTTCGACAGCTTCTCAACCACTTGGCTGCCAAGTGGCGCCCAGTCCGGCACCCTGGCGGGCACCGTCGATATGCAGAACGGCTGGACGACGCGCGATGCGTTCACCAGTGCCACCTCCGTTGGCAAGTGGGACCAGCGGGTTCAGGAGGTTAGTGATGCCAATGGCACCCGTAATGTTTTTCGGATGTCGAACGCGATCACCAGTAGCAATTACTCGGCACAGGTCTCCTCGGCGACGGCTGGACAGGTGGCAGGAGAGACCAATTCGGCTCTTTGGAACGACCGCGGCACGAACGGGTCTTCGCCGACAGCACCACAATATGGCGCGTATGCAGCGACGAACACCTTCTACAACAAATTGTCGTTCCGATCGGCGACTGGCGCCGCGCAAACTAATCTCTCAGTGGTCCTCTCGGCCAGTGCGAAGCAGTCCACCGTCCGGATGAGTTGGATGCAGATTCAGGACAACGGCTCGACTGGCTTCAACCTGAATGTGTATGACATAAACCCGGACGGCACGTTTCCAGGCGCGGCCACGATGATCGCCTCAGGCCTTTCCTACTCGGACCTGCACACGATTGAGACGGGCATCACCTTCAACGATGGGTTCAACAACGATGTAATGAATATCTGGCTGAACGGAGCTCTCATCCACACTGGATCGACATGGGAGAACTATTACCGTTTCAACGAACTCATCACACCGGGCACTCCCCGTCTGCAGGCCGTCGACTCGATGCTGTTCCGCGTTGCCGGCACCGCCGCAACGGGAACATCTCTCAACGGCTTCTACTTCGAGGATTTCGCCATTAGCAATAACATCGTCCCAGCACCAGGCGCGATCGCACTCCTCGGACTCGCTGGCCTTGTCGCCCGCCGTCGACGCAACTAAGTCACTTTAATTTGCATCCAACGCCGTGTACGCACGGCGGTCCACTCCCAAGCCCTCGCGGGTAAAAAACCGCGAGGGCTTTTTCGTGCGTTGTTGCGAACGCGCAAGCGACACCGCGCCTACCTGATCCGCGCGATCACATGGTTCCTGCAGTGCAATGCGTGGATTAACTCTCATTTGCGGGTATCGTTTGGTCGTGAGCCCATACGCCGCCGCCAGTATCGATGCTCTGCTCAGCGCGATCCGCGCCGAACTGCCGGTCTTGCAGCGAATGGGCGTGTTGCGCATCGGCGTCTTCGGATCGCGTGCCCGCGGCGCCGGTCGGGTCGACTCTGATGTTGATGTGTTGGTCGAGTTTGAGCCGCACCGGGATCTCCTTGATTTAGTGGCGGTCAAACACCACCTCGAGGCTGTACTGGAGCTGCCAGTGGATGTCACCACACCGAGCGGACTTCGGGACGCAGATCGCCCTGCGATCATGCGAGACCTGCGCTATGCCGCGTAGTGAGGCTCAGCGCCTTGGGCATGCTGACGCACTGGCTATACCCCGGCGAGTTCGCTGAATCAAGTCAGAGCAATGAGGTTGGTCCCTGCCCCGATTCCAGGTCCAAATGAAGTGAAATTTATTTGGGACACTGGGGCCTCCAAATCAATGGCGTATATGTATTTCGTTTCGCTCGCTCTGAGAAAATTGTGTGAAGTTTTTTCATGTATGAATTCTACTTCGTTCTAATTCAAAAGAGAATCTGCCGCCTCATCGACGCTTGCGTGATGGAGTGTTACTTCCGCGAGCACATGGCGGAGCGGAACCTGCTCTTTCACGACACCTTTGCGCCCCACCGTGCCGCCTACGCCCCTTGGACCTGCCCGTCGGTCTGCTCATCAACTTTGGTGCCGCCACTCTCAAAGAAGGTCTTCACCGAATCGTCAACAACCTCCAACCCTCCGCGTCTCCGCGTCTCCGCGTCTCCGCGTGAACCAATAACCCTCAACGATTCCATCATCGAAGCCGCCGCGCCCATATTGCGCTTGGATGAGTTCTTCCAGCACATCGCGTCAATCTAACGACCCACTTCTCAGCAAACTTATAACGCGCTTGCCCACAGCTCGCAAAGCGGTACGGCAAATAGGCCATCGCCGAAACCGACTGTGACTTCGCCATCATAAAGCACCACGCCACAATGAAAGCGTTTTCCACTCGCTTGGCGTAATTGCCGCAGACCTCTGAAATCAGATGGGCGCACGGTCGAAGATGCTTTTATCTCAACGCCGGAGATTCTGGTGCCGGAATGTTCTAGAACAATATCAACTTCGGCTCCGTCCTTGTCGCGAAAGTGAGAGAACTCGATCGGATCCTCAATGCCACAGGATTGCCGACGCAGTTCACCGTATACGAACGATTCAAGCATCTGACCAAAGGCATCGCGATCTTCCCAAAGATCATGCGGCGTCAGCCTCAGCAGAGCGCAAGCGAGGCCCGTGTCGGTCAGATGCAACTTGGGTGTCTTCACCAAACGCTTTAGTCTATTGCTGTGCCAAGGAGGAAGTTCATCCAGAATAAAAATCCGCTCAAGCAGCGTGACATAGTCGCGGATCGTGGGACGACTCAATTGAAACGCGCTGGAGAGCTCGGAGATATTCAGTAGCCTGGCGCTCTGCGAAGCCGCCAACCTGAGCAATTTGGGAAGTGCGTGTAGCGAAGCAATGCGCGCCAAGTCCCGAACATCGCGCTGCACCAACGAGTCGATGTAATCGCTATACCACTGTTTGCGGCGACTGGGCGTTTTGCGTGCGAGTGCCGCGGGAAATCCGCCGGCTGCGATTCGAATTGCAAGTTGCTCAGCCATCCGTCGACCCCTCCGCATCTTGAACTGACCGCCAATTAATTTTTTAATAAAAGCCGCGGGCTTGCGCTCAATCTCGCACTGCGCCAAGGGATGAAGCCGGAGCGTGCCCATGCGACCAGCGAGCGAGTCGGCGAGTGCCGGCAGGAGCAGAATGTTGGTCGATCCAGTGAGCAGGAATCGGCCCGCAGTGCGGCGACGGTCGACTTCTACCTTCAGCGGCAAGAAGAGTTCTGGAACGCGTTGCACCTCATCGATCACCACGCGCTCGGGCAGTTGCGCGACAAATCCGGTCGGATCAAGCCGCGCCGCGGACCGCACCGCATCCTCGTCGAGACTGAGGTATTCAAAGCCAAGTCTCTGACCCACTTTCATCGCAAGGGTTGTCTTGCCGCATTGACGAGGCCCATGCACGAGCACGACTGGCGTGTCCTCGAGCGCCAACTTCAGAGCTGGCTCAGCAAGTCGCGGGAAAATTGTAGATTCTGGCATTCGTCTGATTGTAACCTTTTGTATCGGCTATGTGCAACTTTGTAAGTCGTCCATTTGCAACCATGAGAGTGGGGCGATTCACCACCATTTGGATATATGGACTGAAGCGGCTGAAAAATCGGACCGACAGATCGAGCTCTGCTGCTGCGAAAGACCAGAAGGATCGGCACGCGGTCGATCCATGGGGACAAAATACACCGCTGGTGGGCAAGGTCCACTTGAGTTTGGTGGATTTTCGCAGGTGGCGGCGGGTTGGCGCGGTGACAGTGTTTTAGCTCGGTTCTGGCGCGCTTCTGGCGCCAGAACCCCACTCACCCCTTACGCGCCGGCAGCAATCCGCCAAGTATCGCCCTGAAATTTTCGCCGAAGACGAAATTGTGTTCGGGCAATTCCAGACCAGCTCGATTTTGATCGACATGGCTGAAGATGATTTCGGTGCGACCGATGTCGATCCATCCCCCGCCGCGATGGTCGAATCTGCTGATCGTTCCCTTGGTCGATGCGCCCATGTCGTCGATTCGGTCGATCGTTGCGTCATATCGAATCGACTGTCCAGGAAAAACATCGCTCTCGAAAATCGCTTCGGTCACTTTGGCCAAGATGACTTTCTGGGAAAAGTTGCGCACGCTGCCGACAAGAATGCCCGCAGTCTGCGCCATGCCTTCGAGCATCAAGCTCGCTGGCATCATCGGCTGCGCGGGTCCATCGGCGCCTGCTGCGAAGTGTTGATGCAGATGATCCTCGGCCAAGGAAACATTCTTGATCGCCACGAGCCTGACATTAGGCTCATGCAAGAGAATGGCGTCGATCCAAAGCCAGCGCATTGTTGCTCTTGTGCGTCAGGCGACCGGAGTAGCCTTCAATTTGTTCGCCACGAACAGCACCAAACTGTTCACCGTGAAAACCTCGGAGACCTTTTCCAGCTTCGGATCGGCTGCAAATGCGGTGAAATCGACATGGGGCATGCGGTCCTTCAAGAGCGCCAATCCCGCTGCGTTGACCACGCCGTCTTGCACATACTTTGGATCGTTGATGTTGTCTGGAAAGAGTTCGCCTTGGCCGATCTTGAAACCGAAAGCCTTCTCGATGCGAAAGACGATATCGAGAAAGTCGATTGACTCGGCGTGCAGGTCGGTCGTCAGGCGCGCCGTACTGGTGACTTCTTCGTCATCCACACCGAGAGCATCGACCAACACACTGCGAACCTTTGTGAAAATCTCATCTTGACTCATGGACAAATTGAATCTCCTATCACTATTTTTACATCCGTACTGGGCGCATTGTAAAGCGACCGGTCACCGCCGTGTCGGGCGATGCCGACGACGACGCGCGCAACACCGTCGCACTGCCTCGGAAGACTACGCTTCCATCTTCTATCTCCTTGTCAATCGTCACTTCACTGCGCAGACCCTCACCCGGACGGACGAAATTTCCATATCGCAGTGCGCGCACGCCGCCAAGAACCATCCGCCGAGGCGTGCATCCAGGCGTCGCACGGTCGCGCTCGGCCAGCACCAACCGCGCGGATTGCACCAAAGCTTCCAACATGAACACCCCAGGCAGCACATGGAAGCCCGGGAAGTGATCCTGCAAATACTCCTCGGCCAACGAGACATTCTTCACAGTTACAGCCCGATTTGGGCCACATTCAAGAATCTGGTCGACAAGGCAAAAGTGCATGAATCGCAAGGGTAATTGATTCACGGCGGTCTGTCCTGCCGATAATTGGGCTATGGCAAGGAAGTCGCCGATGGCTATCGCACGCCCGAACTGTGGTTCGAGCATTCTCCCTCCCGCATCTATGACGGCCAAGGTCATTTGGTTGGCCATCGCTGGACTCTGGCTTTACGCAACGGCGTCGCTGGTCAGTTTCTCCAGCGCGGACTGGCCGAGCCACACCGTCGCGGTGCAGAACTTTCCACCAAATAATTGGGGCGGACGAGTCGGCGCAGTCACGGCCTATGGACTCTATGAAGCATTCGGACTTGGAATTTGGGTGATCGTGCTCTGCGGCGGCTATGCGCTCGGTGTCATCGCCAGCGGGCGCGCGATTAGCCACCCGATTGTGCGGCTCATCGGCGCATTCATCGCCATGCTGTCCGTCTCGTCGCTGCACGCACTCTGGTTTCCACATGCGGGACCCCTCGCTGGAGCCGAAGCTGGACTTGTTCCAGGATGGATGGCCGAACAACTTTGGGTACGCTTTGGACCGATTGGTTCCAACATCATTGCTCTTGCAGGATGCTTGATTGGTTTTATCGTTGCGGTCGACGAAGTTGTGATGGCTCTCCCGGGTGCGCTTGTGAAAGCAGTTCAGGCACTCGATCCAGTTTGGAATGTTGATTACAAGGGAATATTCGGCCGTGTCTTTCTTGGCCGACGAGGGCAGCGACTCCAGCCAGCTGGAGTTGTTGGTTTGGCAGATGATGGGGCGGATGCTGAGGACGAAAAGGAAATTGGCGAGAGCGCGCTGGAGCGTCGCCGTCGTCTGGTGCGAAATTCGCGTCAGGCGGCGGCGGCGGCCAGTCGCGGTGTTGTGGCGGAAGCCGACAGCGACGAAGAAACTGGCGATGCGTATTCATCGACAACGGCGGCGGATGATGCGGATTCCACTGTAATTGCAGACGAAAACGAAGAAAGTGAGGCGATCGCTCGTCCTGCGCTCAGCAAAGAGGAATTGCGCGATCGAATCGCTCGCATGCCCGTGCGCATGGCCGGAACAACCAAAGTCATCGCGCGCGACGAGGACATTCTGCGCGAAGCCGATTACACGGGATATCAATTCCCAACACTCGACTTGCTTGATGATCCAGAAGAAAATTTCTCGGCACGCATGGAAGGTTTCGTGCGTGAGCAAGCTGGTGCGCTCACTGAAACATTGCGCACATATCAAATCGATGGCGAAGTGGTCGGCATCGAAAGCGGACCAGTCGTCACACTCTATTGCGTTGAGCTCGCGCCGGGAACGCGCGTCGCACGACTCGAGACGATCGCCAAGGACATCGCGCGCGCGCTCAGCGCTCCCAACATTCGCATCATCGCCAACATGGCGGGCAGGACGGCGGTCGGCATCGAAGTGCCCAACCGTCAGAAGGAAAAAGTGCGACTGCGCGAATTGATGTCCAGTGGACACGCCGAAGGAATGCGCCTGCCGATGTTCCTTGGGAAGGACAGTTCGGGCGATCCGCTCGTGCTCGATCTCACTCGCATGCCGCATGTGCTGATCGCCGGAACGACTGGATCTGGAAAATCGGTTTGCATAAACAGCATCATCATGAGTTGGCTCTATACCAAGCGACCAGATGAATTGAAGTTGGTGCTGGTCGATCCCAAGATGGTCGAGATGAGTCAGTTCGCGGACATCCCCCACTTGATGACGCCGGTGGTGACAGATATGAATCATGCGGCGGGGATTTTGGAGTGGACGGTCGGCAAGATGACGGAGCGATACGAACTCTTCCGAAGCACTGGCGTGCGCGACATTCTTGGCTATAACGCCCTCGGCGAGGAGGCGATTTTCGCCAAGCTGAATCCTGTGGATGACGCTGCAAAGGCTCGAATTCCCAAGAAATTGCCCTATTTGGTCTTTGTGATCGACGAGCTGGCCGATCTGATATTGACCAACAAGGAAGTCGAAACCCACATCGTGCGCATCGCCCAGAAGGCGCGCGCGGTCGGCATTCACTTGGTGCTTGCGACCCAGCGACCGCAGGCGAATGTCGTGACTGGACTCATCAAGGCGAACATGCCTTGTCGCATCGGATTCAAAGTCGCCAGCGGTATGGACAGCCGAATTGTGCTCGATCAAAAGGGCGCCGAGTTGCTGCTTGGACAGGGCGACATGATGGTGCTCACGCCATCGGGTAGCGGCGAATTGCGACGCTGCCAAGGCACGCTTGTGACCGACGGCGAGACGCGCAAGGTGGTCAACTTTCTTAAGGATGTTGCTGCTCCAAGCTTCGAGCGAAGTCTGCTTGCGGTCAAGACTTCCGCGCAGGGCGACCCATCTGCAGGAGCCGAGATCGACCCCGACGAACGAGACCCCATGTTCGATCGAGCCGTCGACATTCTCATCGAGACTGGACGCGGATCGGTCAGCTTGTTGCAACGGCGACTCGCGATCGGATATGGCCGCGCATCGCGGTTGGTCGATCAGATGGCGATGGCGGGAATCCTTTCCGATCACAAGGGATCGGTCGCTCGTTCGGTGCTCATCACTGGCGATGATTGGGCTCGCATGAAGGCGATGGAAGCTGGAGAAGTCGAGAGCGACGAATTGACGGTCGAGCCAGTCAACGACGAGTGATTCCCCGCAACCGCCGCTGAAATTCCACGCGTTTTTGTGGGTTTGGGCTTGTTATTTCTTGCCTTTCGTGTGTAATGTCCGCAGACACAATCTGGTGTCGGCGCGGCTTGGTGCGGGTTACTCGAAACGGATTTCCTGAACTCGCGGATGGTTGGAGAAACGCTAAGCGCGCCGCCCAAGGAAGGGTGCCGAGATGGTTGCAAAAACAAGTTCCGTTCAGTCCGCAAAGTCTGCCGCGTATGACCTGCGTCGAGCCGATGGCTCTGAGTTGCACGGGTTGAGTCCCGCGAATATTCGCGACATGGCGCAAGCGAATGAAATTTTTTCTGACGACATGTTGCGACGCATTGGAGATGATCGCTGGCGCGCGGCATCTGCGCTGTCGGGATTGACGATCTGTCAGCGGCCGCGACCGGTGTTGGTGGTTGAGCGGGAGGTTGAGGTGGATGCGCGGGTGCATGCGCAGGCGCAGGTTCAGGCGCAGGTTCAGGCGCAGGTTCAGGCGCAACCCGTCGAGTCGAACGCGCCGATTGAAATTGAGCAGGCGAATCGGCGTGCAGAGCAACTTGAGAGCGCATGCGATCGACTCTTGCAAGAGCGAGATGAATTGTTGAGCCAGGCCGATCGTGCCCGTGAGGAAATTCAGCGGCTTTCGGCGCAAGTTGCGCGGGCGAATGCTGATCACGGCGCGCTGAAGGTTGAGAGCGATGCGGTGCGTGTGCGGCATGACGAGCTTGAGGAGCAAGTTGCGCACGGGGCGATGCTGGAGCGCGCGATTGATGATTTGCGCAGGCAGACTGCGGAGGCGGAGAGCGGTGCGCGTGAGGAAATTCAGCGGCTGTCGGCTGATCTTGCGCGGACGAATGCTGATCACGGTGCGCTGAAGGTTGAGAGCGATGCGGTGCGTGTGCGGCATGACGAGCTTGAGGAGCAAGTTGCGCAGGTTGCGATGCTTGAGCGCGCGATTGATGATTTGCGCAGGCAGAATGCGGCGGCGGAGACCGGTGCGCGTGAGACGAACGCTGCGCACGACGAAGCAATCGATCAACTTGAGCGACGCTTGCGTGAACAGGAGCAACTCAAGAGACAACACGATCCACGGCTTGCGGTCGCCCTTGACAGTGCTAACAACGAGCGATTGATCGCTCAACAACAGGCACAAGAAGCGATGGCTGATCGCGACGAATTACTTGTTTCCCTAGGGCATTCGCAGGATTCACTGCGGGTCTCAGATGATTTGCGCCGCGCGCTGGAAAAGAGTGCTCTTGCGTTGAAATCTACAGCGTCGGAGCATTCGAGCGAATTGCATCAGGCGCGACAGGCGGCGGAGCAATCGCGACGGGCGTGCGCTGCGATGGCGACGCGTCTTGAAGCGGCAGAAACAGCAGTGAGTGAATTGCGACATGTGAAGTCGGAAGCTGCGACTTCTATCAGTCGCGCTTTTGAACAGCGCGATGCAGCGATCAAGTTGCGAGAGACGGCCATTGCGGACCGTGACGCTGCCATCAGCGAACGCGATTCAACTCGACTCGCTGTCGGCGCGACCCAAACCGACCTGGTGCGTGTGCGGCGAGAGTTCGACGCGATGCGAATGCAATATGAATCTGCGTGCTCGGCCATTGCTGAGCAGACAGCACGCGCGGCGGCTCTGGAGACCACGGTTGCGGGAATTCGAACCCAGAATCAGGAAGTCACGGCTGATCGCGATCAACGCGCTGAAGATGCGGCGCACCTCACGGATGAAGTGCGCGGACTCACGGAAAGATTGCACGATCAAACTCGCCGTGGCGAAGAGATGCACCAGCAAATTTGCGCACTCGATCAAGATGTGAATAATGTGGTGCAAGACCGCGACGCGGCTCGTACCGAAACAGCGGCCTTGCACGGCGAACTCGCATCGGTGCGCGAATCGATCGATCAGCACTCTCAGCGCAATTCAAAACTTGATCGCGAACTCGCCCAGGAGCGTTCGCGAGTCGTCGCCCGCGACGAGTTGATCTTCCGCGAGTCGCTGCGATGTGAAGAGCGCGAGACGGACAACCGCAGATTGCTTGCTGATTTTGCTGCTCTGCGTGCGGATTTCGAGACGGCGAATCGACGCGCTGAGGACGCCACGGCGCAAGTTGCCGCAGTTCAGCGCGACCTTCAATCTGAGAAAAATCTAGTCGCATCGCAGAACACCGCGATGCTCGATGCGCAGAACGAAGTTGTGAAGCTTGCTGGACTTGAAGAATCTGCGCGCGCTTCGCTCATTGCTGCGAGCCGCGAGCGCGACGAACTTGCGGGCGTGCTCTCGACCGCGCATGCCGCGATCGCATCGCGAGAACAACAAGTTTCCGCTGAGCGCGGATTGCGCGAGCAAGCCGAAGGCAGTTCACGGCAATTGCTCGCCAGTTATGAAAAGCTTGCGGACGACACTGGCCGGCGCATCACCGATCTTGAAGTCAAACTTGCGGCGGCGAGTCACGAAATGCAGGCAAGCCGCATGCGCGAAGAGAACTTGACTGCATCGCTCGCCGATACGCACACGCAGGCCAAAGACATCGCGCAGAAACTCGCCAGCGTTGAGGAACAACGAACGCTGATGACTCGCGATCGCGATTCCCATGCCAAGCGCGCGTCGGTGGAAGCATCGGCTCGTGCCGCTGCGGAAGACAAGATTGCCGCCGCACATGAACGCGCCAAGAATGCCGAGCGCGACGCGCGTGCGATGCACGAGAGATCGATGCAGGCTGCGATGATTGCACTCAGCGGTTCGCGGCAACGACTCGACGATGACTTTGCGCAGTCACGGTCGGAGATTGATGTGCTCGAGCAACTGATTGCGGAAGCAAGCAAGAAGGTCATCGAAACCGGCGGAACTCTGCCGGGAGTGCCACTGATGCCACGCGAGGCTGCGGCAAAAGCTGCGGCGGATGCGGCGACGGCGGCCGATGCGCGGGTGATCCTGGCGCGGAGTGCTGCGCAGCAATCGGCGTCGCCTGCGACTGCTGCGACTGCTGCAACTGCTGCAACTGCTGCAACTGCTGCGACTACTGCGCATGTTGCACGCGTGGAAGTTCCCGTTCGACCCGCGCCGCCAACTCATTTCCGGCTGATCGACGAAGGCGCTGATGACGACGCTCTCTCACGACCTCAATCAGCGCGTGCGGTCAATTCGACTGGCGCGACGGGTCGAACAGGTGGACAACGGGAGCGTGTTTCTCAGCCGCGTTCGACGGATGCAGCATCGTCCGACGACGATTCCAGTTCTAGGAGCGAGCAGTCCCAACCAATTCCGCCGCCGCCGCAGAGTGCGAAAGCACCCCACCGTCAATCCATCGCGCGATCATCGTCGGCGAATGCGGCAATCGATGATGCGTGGATCGATGATCACTGCGCGAGCGATGCCGCCGAACAGCCACCGCGTGCGATCGGTCTCATTGCGCTGACCGCCTTAGGCATCGCGCTGACTGCGACCATCTCTGCGATTCCTGATTTCCTGGCGCTCGATCTTCGTGCGGCGTTCACGCGCATCGCAGCATGGGTCATTGTTGCACCCGCCCTCGCCGCACTCGTGCAGTGGATTGCGGTTCGCTGCGAGCCCGCACTCGCGCGCAGGATTCCCATACTCGCTGCGGTCACTTTGTTGCTCGCCCCGCTTTCCAACTTGGCATTGACATCTTCACCGATCATCGGTGGATTACTTCTTGCCTCATTCGCTGCGATCCCGTGGCTGATGGTCTATGCCGCATGGCCTGATGCGCGACTCATTCAAGGAAGTCGCGCCAATGATTTGATCGTGGGTTTTTTCGATCGCAGATCCACGATATCGGCCGTAATCTGCGCATTGTTTGCGGCCGCTGCGATTGCGACCACGCTGGCGCCATGGACTTCTCACTCGTCGCCCGCGCTCATGTCGCCGATGGGCGGGCTCTTTGCGCTGGCGCTTCTCTCGTTGATTGCGCTTGTGCTCACTCCAACTCTGCGCGCGCGAGCGCCGCTTGCTGGATGGAGCGCAGTAGCAATCGTGATCGCGTCAATCGCTGGAGTGCTTGTGTGGCAGGGAGCGGGAGCAGGATTTGCGGCGAGCGACATTGCGGCAAGTGCGAGTGCAAGTGCGAATGCAAGTGCGAATGCGAATGCGAGTGCGATCCCAACTGCGATCCCAACTTTCCTGATCACTCCAGCACTCTGGATCGCGCTCGTCGCCGCATGGTCATCGCTCGCATGCGGCACTCTGGCCGCTGCCTATTCACCAAAATGCATCGCGGATGCGATCGACAACACTTTGAATGACGACTCTCCCGTCCTCGTCGCGCACGAACGCATCAATGCGGCATGCGTGATGCTTCTCAGTGCGCTCGTTCCCATCCTGCCCGCACTGGCGGCGTTTCATCTCGTGCGCGGTCGATCGCGCCGTGCGGAAAGCCAATTGAGATCACTAGCAAATTTCGAACTCTGGTTTGCGGTCGTGATCGCACTGGCCGTTCTGAGCACACTCATCGCACCCGCGCCGCTGGCATCGGCAATCTTTGTCGCAGTCTTACTCGTGCATGCCGTGATCTGTATTGGTGGCGCGATCACGATGGCGTGCGACCGTTTCGTGCGTTTTCCAGCGCCATTTGCGCTGTTGGTCCGTCCCGGAGGCGGACTGGATCTTCCACTTCCCATCGTGACGGTTCAGCGCACCGCCGAACAATCTGCCCACAGACCGATCGTGCATCCATGCGGAACAACGATTTGGGCTTGTGTGAATATGGCGATGGGTTGCCTCGCCGTGGCGAGTATCACGCGAAATCCGGCGCTGACAATTGGACTGGGACCGATTCTCGGTCTCGCAGTTTGGTTGCCATCGCTGATCGCATCACGCTGCCGTCATCAAGACACCATCGTGATCTGCGCATTGGCGAGCGCCATGATTGTGCTGGTGACTGGCGCGGGATTTGTGCTCGGAGGCGCGGTGAATATTGATGATGTTCCAATCTTGATTTCCATCGCTGGCGCTGCCGTGGGAGTTTGGGCGCTCCTGATTGGATGGGCATTCAAGGGGATGAGTGACTTGTCATCGCTTGCTCGCAGCAGCATCTCGGCGCAAGTCGATGTGTTTGGCGAATCACTCGCACCGACCGAACATCCGCTGGCCGCTCGTCGCAGAGATGCACTGATGCGCCGTGTGGTGATGGGATCGTCGGGCGCGGCAGCATTCGCGGCTCTTGCCGCTGTACTGCCAAGAACGATGCGAGTGATTGCGAGTGATTCGAGCGTGCCGGGCGAGCTCGTCATGCCGAGCATGCCTCTCATCGTTTGCGGTTCCATCGCGCTTGCGCTCACTGTGATCGTCTGGCTCAGTGCGAGCTTGGGCGATCGACGAAAGCTCGTACCGAGTGCGGGAATATTCACGGCACTGCTCGTCATCGCTTCCTTCTTCGCAGCACTTCCGCTTTTCTTTCGAGCAACCGAAGTGGGCGCACTCCTCGCCTTGCGTGCACTTCCATTCTGCGCTGTTGCCGCGATAGCCGCGCTCTTGACGGCTGGAATCATCAACACCATGCGCGAGCCGCGTCATCTTCGCGGTGAGCGAAAGATAAGGTCGCAGACCAACCGTCGATCATCGAATGCTCGAAATTCATCCACGCTATCCACACGAAAGAAGACCACTGCTTGAAAGACGACATGATCCAACACGGTCTCGAAGCTGCGATCGAACAAGCCGAAAAGGGTTGGCGCGAAGGCGGCATTCCCATCGGATCGTCGTTGCTCGACGAATCGGGGCAGATCGTTGCGCGCGGTCACAATCAACGCGTTCAATCGGGTGATCCCACCGCGCACGCCGAAGTGGACTGCGTGCGCAAAGCTGGACGACGGCGCGATTGGCATCGACTCACACTTGTCTCGACACTCTCACCCTGCCCGATGTGTTCTGGCACTGCGATCCTCTTTAAGATTCCCCGTGTGATCATCGGAGAAAATCGCACATTCCTCGGCGCCGAAGCGTGGATGAAAGCGAGCGGCATTGCCATCACGGTGCTAGACGACCCGCGTTGCATCGCACTGATGGAGCGCATGAAGCGCGAGAAGCCAGATCTCTGGGCCGAAGACATCGGCGAGTAACGCCGCTCAACTGCCGCTCAACTACCGCTCAACTGCCGCTCAACTGCCGCATAGCGTCGCGCGCAATCCATCAACAAAGTGCATGACAGGCTGATATCCAATCAGCGACTTCGCGCGATCAATTGCAGCCATACTGTCGCGCACATCACCTTGACGCGTCGGCTCGAATGTCGCCGAAATCTTGGTGCTCAAGATCGCGTTCATCTGGTCGAGCAATTCGACGAGCGAAAACTTCGCGCCGCATCCGATGTTCATCATCTCGCCTTGCAACGCGCGCGGCGCCAATCCCGCAAGCAAGTTGGCATGCACCGCATTGTCAACATGCGTGAAATCGCGCGTCTGTCCGCCATCGCCAAAGATGGTTGGTGACAAACCCTGACGAAGCGCTGTCGCAAACTTTGGAATGACCGCCGCATATTGCGAATCCGGTCGCTGACGCGGTCCAAAGATATTGAAGTATCGCAAACTCACCGTGGAAAGCCCGTAACAAATGCTCCACGCACGGCAGAGATGTTCGCCTTCCAACTTCGTCACCGCATAGGGCGATCGAGGATCGGGTGTCATCGTCTCGATCTTGGGCAATGTCGGCGTGTCGCCATACGCGGAACTCGATGCGGAATAGACCACACGCGAACATCCCGCGTTGCGCGCGGCATTCAACACCAACATCGTTCCCGTCGCGTTGGTCGCTTGATATTGCTCGGGCACAAGCAGCGATTTCGGCACCGAACCCAGCGCCGCAAGATGGAAGACCACGCGAGCTCCCTGCACTGCGCGAGCAAGCGCCGCGGAATCAAGAATGCTGCCGTCGATCACATCCACGCGCTGCGAACATTTTTCAAGATTGCTTGCGCGGCCATTCGAAAAATCATCGATGACACGCACTCGAGCTTTGAGTCGGTCCAGAGTTGTCACGATGTGCGATCCAATAAAACCAGCACCACCCGTCACGCACACTGGGCAATCAACATACGACGCGCGGTGCTGTTCCAACCAGCCACCGATCGTCGATGCGTCGGTCAACTTGGCTTCCAGGACTGCTTGAAGGTGCGAAGTGCGGCAAGGAACTTATCGTCAAGACCCTTGAATGACTTGGCCGCTGCGAGTTGTCCGCGCAGATCCTTCTGAGGTCCGCGGAAGAAATCCAACATGTCGCGCTCGAACTGACTGACCTTTTCCTTGGCGACATCATCCAGGAATCCCTTGGATCCAGCGAACATCGAGAGGCATTGATCAATCGTGTCGAAGGGCGTGTACTGACCTTGCTTGAGCAACTCGACCATGCGTGCGCCGCGCGCAAGTTGGCGCGTGCTGGCTTGATCGAGTTCCGTTCCAAGCTGTGCGAACGCTTCGAGTTCTCGGTATGCGGCGAGATCGAGTCGCAAAGATCCTGCGACTTCTTTCATCGCCTTGATCTGCGCGGCTCCACCGACGCGACTGACGGAAATTCCCACATTGATCGCGGGTCGCACACCTGCTGAAAAGAGTTCGGGTTGCAGATAAATCTGACCGTCGGTGATCGAGATCACATTCGTTGGGATGTACGCCGAAACATCGCCTTCCTGCGTCTCGATGATTGGAAGCGCGGTGAGCGATCCGCCGCCATTTTCCTTGGAAAGTTTGGTCGATCGCTCGAGCAATCGCGAATGCAGATAGAAGACATCGCCTGGATATGCCTCGCGACCGGGCGGACGGCGCAACAGCAACGAGAGTTCGCGATATGCCACGGCCTGCTTCGACAAGTCGTCGTAAACGCAGAGCACATGCTTTGGTCCGGTGTAGTTGGGATCCTTCCCCTTCCACATGAAATATTCGCCCATCGCGCAGCCAGAGTATGGAGCGATGTATTGCATCGGCGCAGATGAAGCCGCGCCGGCGTTGACGACGATTGTGTACTCCATCGCGCCACTCTTCTTGAGCACATCGACCACTGCGGCGACGGTCGAATCCTTCTGGCCAACCGCAACATAAATGCAGACCACCGCGTCGGGAGTTCCCCAATACTGTTTTTGATTGATGATGCAATCCAAGCAGATCGCCGTCTTGCCTGTCTTGCGATCGCCGATGACGAGTTCGCGCTGACCGCGACCCACTGGCACCATCGCGTCAATCGCCTTGATACCGAACTGCATTGGTTCCTTCACGGGCTGCCGCGCTGCGATGCCAGGAGCAACGATGTCGACCTTGCCAGTTTCAGTTGTGCCCAGCGGAGATCCGCCGTCAAGAGGTCGACCCAGCGGATCAACAACACGACCGAGCAATTGAGGTCCAACTGGAACTTCCAAGAGACGACCAGTCGAGCGAACCGTGTCGCCTTCGCGAACACCCGTTGCGTCGCCGAAGAGCGCCGCGCCGACGGTGTCGGATTCGAGATTCATCACCTGACCAGTGACCGTTCCACCTTCTGATTCGAATTCGATGAGTTCGCCGGACATCACGTTGGCGAGTCCATACACACGGGCGATTCCGTCGCCCACTTCCACCACTTGTCCGACATCACTGACTTCGAGCGTGCTGCCAAATTGTTCGATCTCTTGGCGGATGAGTGATGCGATTTCGTCTGTCTTGATTTTCATGTTGGTTTCCTAGAAAAAACTGGATGTGAAGCGCTTGATTCGAGAACGATTGAGTCGAGAACGATTGAGTCGAGAACGATTCAGGCAATAAATCGGTTGGAATCGCTGCGCACGGCCGCGCCGCCCGTTGCGATCATGGAATCTTGCAGACGGCGCAGGCTAGTCGCCACCGAACCGTCGATGAGTTGATCTTCGATGCGTAACTTGATGCCGCCGATCATGGACTTGTCGGCGTAGTAATGAAAGATGGCCTCGCGCCCGATCACACTGCGCAGTCTTTCGCGCATCAGCGATTCGGTCGTCTCTCCCATCGGCTGACCATCCACCGTGTAGACATCGACCTCGGTTTTTCCAAAAAGCTTTTGCAGCAGACCGTCATACGCCTGACCCATCGCCAACAAATGTCCTAGGCGACCCTTGTGATCGACGATGCACACGAATCGATACAACGCTTCGCTGATTCGTCCCTTGAGCACGCGTTCAATCGAGGCGCGACGCGCGGTGCGGTCGGCCGCAGGCGATCCCAGAAGCGTGACGAACGCCTTGTTCGCCGAGATCACTTCGCAGAGTTCGGTGAATTCTTCGCCAAGTTCTTGGGCGCGCGCGTTGCCGCCGTCCTTGATCGCCAACTCCAGAAGAGCGTTGGCGTACACATTGGCGATTTTATCGGTGGCAATCATGGCTTGAAACTCATCAACTGCGCATGCCAGACACGCCAGACATGCCAGCAAGCGATTCTTCGACCATTCGCTTCTGATCTGCCGGATTGATTTCCCGCTTCAGGATGCGAGCAGCGATGGAAACCGCCAGTTTCGCAGCGTGCGCTTCGAGTTCTGCAATGGCGGTTCGCCGTGCATTTTCGATTTCCTCTGTTGCCCGTCGGGCACGGTCTGCCAAATCCGTCTCGCTCTTGGCACGAATCTCATCACCCAACCGCACAGCTTCGGATTTCGCCTCGCGAATCATCTTCGCAGATTGCTCCAAAGCCTCGGTAAGTTTCTGCTCGAATTCCTTCTGCTTCGCGCCAGCGGCGGCGCGGGCTGCCTCTGCGGAATTAATCTCATGCAAGATTTTCTCGTTCCGGTCGTCGATCCCCTTGAGGATTTTCGGCCATACCAAGATCTTCAGCGCTATCAAAACGATCAGAAAAACCACAATCGTTGTGATAAATGGAAAAAGGTTGAACGCGAGTGGATCAGCGGCTGCAAACAACATGCGACGGTCTCCTGCGAGGCACCGAACCGACGAAATCGACGCGGGCCTCAGTTCTTTCGAATCACTTAAAATTCAAGAAGCCTGCAACGACGGCGAAGAGTGCAACACCTTCGACAAGCGCTGCGGTCAGAATCATGTTGATGAAGATCTTGGTCGCCATCTCAGGTTGACGAGCGATCGCTTCGACCGCGCTTCCACCGATGCGACCAATTCCAACGCCCGCGCCGATGGCTGCGAGTCCGCAAGCCAATCCAGCGCCGAGGCCTTTGCCCCAGTTCACGGCTTCGGCAGCAACCGCGGGATCCTGAGCCGAGGCGACATTGACGAACACAGATCCAGCGACGAGTGCGAGTGCGAGGTGAGCAAGCTTCATGAGTATCGAGTCTCCGTTTTAAGTGCAGTTTTCAAACGCGATTCCGAGTGTGTCTTACGAGCGAACATCGCCCGCAAGGGGTGGACAATATACCGATTTTCCTAGTGCGCTGTGTAGTGTGCTGTGGTGGTGGCGTGACCGTCCGCCACTTCGTGCTCTTCGTGACCATCTTCATCCGAATGCGACATGAGAGTGATGAATACGGCCGTCAGGAACATAAAAATGAACGCCTGCAGTACCGCCACAAAAACCTCAAGGAATGTGATCAAAACGGCACCGATTCCACTGATGAGGGTGATGCCAGTGACGGCGAATGTTCCCAGTCCGGCCTTGAGTGCAACGGCTCCAAAGGCCGTCAAGGTAAGCAAGAGGGTATGACCCGCGACCATGTTGGCGAAGAGTCGAATCGCAAGCGCAGCTGGCTTGACGAAGAGTCCGAAGAATTCGACGGCGAAAATGATTGGAATCACCAACCACAAGAAGATCGAGCCATGCACGAGTTCCTTGCCGCCGCAGAGATGTTCGAACCAACCTTTGACTCCCAGTTCACGGAAGCCCTGAACTTGAATGACAACGAATGAGACGAGTGCCAGACCGCCAGTGACCGAAATGCTCGCGGTTGCCGCACCACCGAAGATCGCTGATGTTTGGTGATCCTGCAGATCGAATTTCTTGCCCATCAATCCATAGATCGCATCTTGAACATCAACAAATGGAATGAGACCAACGACATTCAGCACCAAGATGAAGAAAAACATCGACAAGAGAAACTGCAAATAGCGCTTGGTCAGCCGTTCCCCCATCACCGGAACCAACATCTGTTCCCGCAGGTACAGGATGGAAACTTCCACCGCTGAACCAAACGAACTCTTGGGCAAAAAGCGCCGATTTCCCATGGATTCTGGACCTGTGGCGATCGACTTTGCCGCCATTCGCAAGAGGAAGATGAGCACGATTGCTGAACCAACCAGCGTCATCATGCTGAGAAAAATCGGAGACTCAAAAACCTTCAGCCCAAAAACTCCCTTGTCAACGATGTGGGAGATCGGATCAGATTCGCTTGCCAAAAAAAGTGACATTCGCCGTGAACCTCTTTGGATCGGATTCCTAAGTGTCTCTCAGCGCCGACCACGACGAAAGACTTCACCATTCGGATGGAAAGTCCATCCGACCATTTGCAAACGCGTGCACTTCGTCAAGACTTGTTGACCGAACGGTCAGACAAGTGCAAGATGATCATGCCCACTTCGGACAGTACAACTGCGAAGTAGCACCCGCCGACCGCCGCAACAAACTGGCCGGTGTCACATGGGGCGGCGGAGTATAACGCCAGAGATGCCAATGGGGTCAGCAGCAAGCGAATGACTGTGCCGGCGAGCCAAATTGTCATCCAGTCCAGCGCGGATCGAGGCCGCCAAGGTGCCAGAACAAACCAACCGAGAAGTGCGATTGGAAGAACCGCGATTGGGCCGCGAATAGCCATTTGCCATCCGGTCCATCCGATGAGCGGCGCGCAGAGTGACCATATTGCTGCAAATGCGGCGGATACCAGGATCATGACCAGCGGAATCGCCAGCCACGGGATCGTCAGCAACGGTCCAGCGAGTGGACTTGGGCTTACAACTGGATCAATTTTATTCAGCATCGTTTTTGCCTGATCTGTCTTCCATCAGCGGTGCTGGCGGTTTGATTCCCTTTGCCTTGTCCATACGGTCGAGGATGGAATTCAATTTGAGAGCGCCGCGAATGAGAAAGTAAGTCGCGACAACCAATCCGCATCCGGTGCCGATGAGCGCGCCGACGGTTTCATTGCCCAGCCAGCGGCCAATCCACCAGCCGAGGAATGCGCCCGCCAACATTTCCGTGACAAATTGCCATCCCAAACCCATCATGCGCCAGCCGATTCGCGTTTGCGCCTGGTCGTTCGATTCGGCAGCACGGCGCGAAGGTTGGTTGGTGGAATTCACCGCTCCATAGTAATGAGTTCCATCGGTTTGGCGGTGCCTACTATCCTCTGCGCCATGCCAATTCGTGATGATGAAATTGTTGATGTCACTCCCAAGCCGCTGACACTGAGCGAGAGCCTCTTTGTGCCCAGCATCATTAAAGGACTTGGCACGACCATGCGACATCTCGTCGAGAACTTTGGGCGCAACGGCACCAACAAAAAGAATCTCTGGGTTGTGCAGTATCCCGAGCAGAAACGCGATGACCGACCCGTCGAAGAGGGCGGCCAGTTTCGTCCGACATTTCGCGGCGTTCATCGACTGAACAAGGACGAGGACGGTCGCGTGCGCTGCGTCGCGTGCATGATGTGCGCGACGGCCTGCCCGGCGAACTGCATCCACATCGTCGCGGAGGAAAGTCCATGGCCAGATCGCGAAAAATATCCCAAGCAGTTTGATATTGATGAATTGCGGTGCATTTACTGCGGAATGTGCGAAGAGGCGTGCCCGGTTGATGCGATCGAATTGACTCCGCACTATGAAGTGGTGGGCCTCACACGCGCCGAGATGATTTTCGACAAAGCGAAATTGCTTGAGGTGTATGACCAGACCATCGCTGAGAAGCCGATGTGATGGCGATGTGGCGCGCGGCGTGCGCGGCGTGCGCGGCGCACTGGCGATCTTCAGCGACGGCTATTTTCCAAAGAGTTCCTATTTTCCAAAGAGTTTGAGGATATCGCCGATTCCCTTTTGAATCGCCTTGCCGTCAATCGCTGAGGCATCAAAGACCAATTTGACCTGACTGTTTAGGGGCACTGGCTTGCCATTCACTTCGCCAAGTGGACCAGAGAGTGTGACATCGACCTGCAACAGATCGCCAGGATCAACAGGCAATTGCTTGATCGCCGCCGAGATGTTTTGCAAGATGGGCGCAACCGACGAAGACGCAGCGACTGCTGTGCGACCGATCGAGGAAATTGGATAACGACAAGTGATCGCATTCGCATACGGCGGAATTCGTCGCAGATCAATATCGCCCGACAACTTGAGCACCTGCTGCCATTGATCGCCGACCCTTCCAGCCTTGACGACGAAATTGTCGTATCGCAATAATCCTTGCCGCACGGTCACGATCAGCGGCTCGATGCGCGCTGGAACTGTGTCGCTGTTGGCGCTTTGTGCGAGCGCCAGAATGCCGAGTGTCTGATTCGATCGCACCACCTCGACATCGCCGACATCGACGCGCGCATCGAGATCGAGCGTGGCGAGATTGCCATCGAGCGGATAAGATGCTTGAGTCACCCGCAATTGAATCGGCGGAGCGGTGCGAATATCTGCGAGCACTGGATTGAGTGGCGCGAGCAATTTGCGCTGCAAAACCTTGTTGATCGTAAAGGTGAGTGCAAGCGGATTCTCCGGCGTGATGATGGCGCGACCTCGCGAGATGTTGACCTTGGGAGCATCGATGGTGAGGTATTGAGTCTTGACTGTCGCCGTCACGGCGGTGGTCGGCGTGCCATCGGCCGCTGTGACAACTGCGGCATCGACCGTGGCATCGATATCGGGACCGAGCGCGGCAACCAGTTCACCGCCCTGCCCTGCGGCTGCGTCAACGAGAGCCGTTGCGATCTTGGTGGCTCGCGCCTTTACGGTCCACGCCGCCGCGAGCGCGTCGAATGCGCCCGTTGCACTCGTCAATCCGCGACCTGTTGCTTCGATGCTGATGGAACCACCCTTCGCGCCGCCGACCGTCAAAGAAAGTGCAAGCGAATCACCGATGCGAGGCGAGCGAATCACCGCATTGGTAGCGCCGAGAGAAATTGCTGCTTGGCCCGCAGGTTCGACTTCGATCGGTGCGATGTCGAGCGAACAATCGATAGCGCCACCGATGAGGCCTGACGCAGGAATTGAAAGCGCCGTGATATGAACGCTCGCATCGATCGGTCCAAGTTTCTTCAGCGCTGCCGATGCGTCCTTGTTGCCACGCGACCAATCAATAGCGGCGAGTGCGAGCGATCCTGGAATCTTGATTTGCATTTCGCTGGCTTGAAGAACGAGCGGATTTTCGGGTGCGCCCAAAAGCGAACGCAGGTCGCCACTCGCGGCGATTCCAGCGGAAATTGGCCCTGGGCTCGAGTCACCGACTTGAAATGTGCCGTCGATGCCCACATTCATTTCACGATCAAAGCCTGACGACTTGATGATCAGTTCCATTGCGCCAAGTGAGAGTTTGGGTTTGCCGACTGGTTCGATCACGATCGCGGCGAGATCCATGCGCAAGTCTGCAGAGCCAGTCGTTGCTGCGCCAATCGGAAGTGTGAGCGTCTTGATATTGAAGGCCGCGTTGATATCGCCGAGTTGCGTGATCGACTGCGAGAGCGAAGATGAACCGCCATGCCAATCGGAAAGCGCAAGTGCGAGCGCACCGGGCACCTTCACCGAAAGCGTGCTTGCCTTGAGCGCAAGCGGAACATCTTTGGCGCCGAGAATCGCACGCAGGTCGCCGCTCGTATCAAGAGCGATCGCAAGATTTCCGTTGGCGCTGGTGCCAACTTTGAACTGACCATCAATTGTGGCTTGCGCGCGCTGAGCCAATCGCGGGCTCTTGACACTCATCGTGACCTTGCCGAAAGAAATTTCCGCGCGATTGGGCGGTGCGATCGAACCAGGATCAAGAACAATGCTCGCCACAACGGATGCGTCGTCGGCGCGACCGGTCCAACGACAACTATCGATATCCAACGATCCGCTGATGGATCGACCGCCAGTGTTGGCGACAAGCGCACGCCAATCGACGCCAGTGCGCAGACCGAGTGCTTGTTCAACAATTTCAGCTGGAAGAGCGAATTTGCCCGTGGTTTTGGCCAAATCGATGCGCACAGCGGCGGGTGCGCCAGCGACCGAGTCGCCGGGCATCATGCTTCCAGATGTCTTGAGCGCAAGGCGAGGCAAGGTGATATCAGCGACGAATGAATCCTTTGCTTGCTCGCGATTGAATGATCCTTTGATCGCCCCAGGACCAACGAGTGCCGCCGCGCCCTCGCCTGCATCGACCATTGTGGCGAGCTTGTCGCCAGCGGCGATCGTCACTTCAAACGCCGAATCAAATGTTTTCGTGGCGAAACTCGGCATGCGAATCGAAGCGACTATCGTCGCGGCTTGCGCGGTGCCGTCGAACAACTTCGCACTGAGTTGCGCTTGGTCGATACCCGCGATGGAACCATCTGGCAGAGGCGTCAATTGCACAGTTGCATTCACATCGCGCAAACTTCCGCCGTGCACGAGTCCTGGAGCGGTTGCGATTTCGATTGCAGATGCTGATATCTCGGCCGACATCTTTTGCCAAGCAGGACGACCAGAATTGATATCCGACCAAGTTGCGCTCAGTGGCGCAATTCGCATTGTCAGCTGAGCTGGCTGACTGAGAACAACACTCGAACCCGCAAAGCGCGCCACGAGTGCTGGCTGAACGGCAAGCGCGAGTTCGATTCGATCCGTCGAAATTCCAGTCTTGTTCCAGACTAACTTCGTTGCAATGTTTGTTGAGTCCAACCCAACACTGATTGTGGCCGTTCCCTCTTGCTGGCTTCCCTCATTGGTCAAACCGAGCGAAACCGCTGTGATTCCCGCATCTTTGAGCGTGGCGCGCATGTTGTCGTCAAGCCACTGCGCGCTTGCCAACGCGATGGGCGCGAGTTGAAGCCGACCCTTGGTCACGGCGGACTCGATGGCAAGTCCGTTGGCATTGACCAATCCAGTCACAACCTGATCGAGCGTGATGGATGAACCATCCACCGATGACTGCATCTGCAACGAGACTTCTTTCGTTGGGTCGGTCGTACGCACCTCAATGGTCGTCGCGCCAATCGCCAACGACAAGGTCGCAGATGGCTTGAGCACCACGGGCTCGATTGACACCATGAAATTCATCCGCGCATCCTTCCACGCCATCGCAGAACCCGCAGAAGGAATCGGCAGCGCAACAGCAGTGCCTTGTATCGCAACGGCCATGCTTGAAGCAACGCCCAGACTTGCGGGCATGAGCGCTGGATGCACTTGAGCGCGCAGTGCAATCTGATCCAGCGTGATGACCTTGCCATCGGCGGAAATTCCACCACTCGCTTTGATGGAGAGCGTCTGCGACGATGCGTCGATGCTTCCAGAGCGACCCTCGAGAGTGATGTTCGCATTCAGCGACGAACCAAGGTCACGCTGGGCGTCGATAGGCGCGGACAAATATGGAGCGAGCGCAGAGGTCGGCAGATTGACCACCGCAATCGTTCCAGCGAACGATCGCTTGAGCGCGTCCATCGGATCGCTCGCTTCGATGTTGATGGTGGAATTGGCGAGTTCTCCAGTAGGCAATTGGATGACCGTATTGCCTGAAATATGCACGGATTGCGCGAACTTTGGCGCGACAATCTTGAACGAGAGTGAATTGATTTCCAGCGGCAGTCCTTGCGCTGGAATCGCAAGTGTGCTCGCTTGCAGATCGAGATCGATCGATGCACCGTTGATGTCGATGCTTCCATCTGTCGCGAAGATGTTCCCAACAAGACCCTTGAGCGAGAGTGAGCCGGACTTCGCGCCCACCTGTGTTGTGGCAGAAAATTCCGCGCGCACGCCTGCATCCTCGACTGAACATTTCCCCTTCAGTCTGCGGATTTCAATCTTTGTATCTGCGCCTGATCCGGTTGCAGTCAATTGCAAGTTGGTGATCTCGAGAACCACGCCACGCAATGTCTCAGCGAGTGAGCGACTTGGCGCTGTGGGTGGTTGCACTGTGGATGGTTGCGCTGTGGATGTCGTCGCGGTCGTCACCGACTCGGGCGCCACGAACAGATCGGTCAACGACAGCGATCCGTCGGGTCGATACGCCGTTGCGATCACACCAGACAAGACAACGCTCGGAGCTTCGGTACTGCGCGCCAGCCCGATAAGTCCGTTGTGTGCAGTGATGTCGAGCGAAATCGATGCGCCATCGGCTCCTTGAATCGACAAGCCTCGAACAATCTGCGGTCCCGACCATGACAATGAAAGTTCAGCCAGAGAAACTTTCCCGCGTACCAACGGCGAGATGAATCCAACGGCCATATTGCGTCCAAAGGATCCCGAGAGAATGGTTGGTAAAAACACGACGACACCGACGAGCAGGATCACAATAACGCTGACCGAAACGAGTGCGATCCGAATCCATTTTTTGCGTTTCACTCTAGTTTCCATGGAGCGAAGCAGTCTATCGCCAGCCAAACGGTCAACACCACTCGCCCGAACTCTCGTGCGCTAATCGACGAGCACGGATTGCGGCGCGACATGTGTGAGCATTCGCTCGAGTGCTTGGCGCGCAAGCGCTCGGGCATCTCGATGCACGCGAATTTCGTTGACAACTTTTCCATCCGCAAGTGAATCCAGCACCCATGCGAGGTGATTCTGATCAACTCGGTACATCGTCGTGCACAAACATTGACAACCCGAGAGCATCTCAACCACGACACCTCGCTCCGCCGCACGACGGGCAAGCCGTGTGACAAGATGCACTTCGGTTGCGATTGCGAATCGATCGCCGGCTTTGGCCCGTTCGATCGTTCCAATGATGAACTCCGTCGACCCCGAAAGATCAGACTTGTCCACCACTTCTTGGTTGCACTCAGGATGCACCAGAATGTTCGTGCCATCCTTGCGCGCGCGGATCGCATCCACATGCTCTGGCCGAAAGAGTTTGTGCACGCTGCAATGACCCGCCCACAAGATGACATCGAGAGAGCGAACGACATCCGCCGAAAGTCCGCCATGATCTTTCTTCGGATCCCACAGCGCCGTCTGCGAAGCCTTTTTTGACCTAATCGCATCAATCTCGGTGACCATGCCGCATGCATGAGCGGTGTTGCGGCCAAGATGTTGATCTGGCAAGAACAATAATTGAACGCGCTCCCCTTTCTTGAGCGGCTGATCGCCGCCCGAAAGCGCCCATTCAAAAATCTGCTTTGCATTTGAACTCGTGCAACATGCGCCACCATTCTTGCCAACGAATGCCTTGATCGCCGCGCTCGAGTTCACATAGGTAATTGGAATGACTCGCGTTTGCGGACGCGTGCCCGATGCCCTCGCGGCGGCATGCGCAGCGGTGATGAATTCCCACGCATCGACCGCATCCTCGTATCCCGCCATGTCGGCCATCGAACATCCCGCGCCAAGATCGGGCAAGATGACCGTGACGGAATCGTCGGTCAGCACATCGGCCGTCTCAGCCATGAAATGCACGCCGCAGAAGACAATGAATTCTGTTCCGCGACGCTTCGCCTCGTCCGCGGCAGTTTGACTCAACTTCAAACTGTCGCCGATGAAATCAGCGTGTTGAATCACTTCGTCTTGTTGATAATGATGTCCCAGAATCATCAGCCGATCACCGAACTGCGACCGACGCGCGCGAATAATCTCTCCGAGCGCATCATCATTCGCGTCGCGGTACTGAGCGGGAATTTGGGGCTGCCAGAGCATCAAGAACGATGTTATCCCCACCGACTGACGACCTCGCTGGCTCGCAAGCTGCCAATAAAAAAATAGTTGGATTTGCCTTGCATTTGGAGTGCGAAATGGGATCATTTCTCCTCCATGGACGCAATGTCGATCACAACCAACAGAGTGCTTGCCAAGCGACTCGTCAACCTGAGCGCATGTGGCATCGGCGCGATCGCCGCTATCGGCGCATGTGCGTTGCTCGAACATGCTGCAGTCGCCATCCCCCCTATTCAAGTCCAGAAATTGACTGCGTCAGACGGATTGGCGGATGACCAGTTTGGCAACGCGGTCTGCCTTTCAAACCTCGCTGGCTTTGCTGGCGCACAACCGGATATTGCGATTGTCGGACTGCGCTATGACGATGTCACCTCGCTCGACCGTGGGTCTGCCAACATTTATAAGTTGAACGCCCAAGGTGTCTGGACTTTCGAAGCCAAGCTTGTCGCCTCGGACGGTGCTGCGGGAGATTACTTTGGATATGCAGTGGCAATCTTTGGCAACACTGCGATTGTTGGTGCGCCATTTGATGACGCCACATTGGCCGACCAAGGATCGGCTTATATTTTTCAACGAAGTTCAACTGGCACTTGGTCACAAGTTGTCAAAGTTCTGCCGCTCGACCCAGCCGCAGGTGATTTGTTCGGCGCTTCGGTTGCTCTCACCAATACGACTGTTGCGACCAGCAATTTTGCCGACTTGGCGATCGTGGGATCTCCGCGAGATGACTTCGCCCTGATCCAAGATCAAGGCTCTGCGTATATCTATAAGCGCGCGACCGCTGGCACATGGAGTCAAGAGGCGAAGGTCTATGTCACTGGCGCGGATGCCGCGGCGAGCGAGAACTTTGGTTGGTCTGTTTCCATCTATGGAGACCGTGCATTGGTCAGCGCTCCCTTCGACACAATCAGCAGCGTCCTCTATCGCGGATCCGCATACATGTTCAAACGGGCATCAACTGGCGTTTGGACGCAAGAATCAAAGCTCGTCGCCACCGATGGCGCGGCCGATGATTATTTTGGATGGTCGGTCTGCCTCTTCGCTAATCAAGCGATGATCGGCGCTCCAAATGACGACATCGCAAGTTCAATCGATCGAGGTTCTGCGTACATATTCCAATTGTCGGGTGCTGCCACTTGGACCCAAGAGGCGAAGGTCGTTGGAAGCGATGGTGTCGCGAGCGATTTCTTTGGAGCTTCCGTCGCCCTGCAAGGCAATTATGCGATCGCAGCCGCACCTAATGACGATGCGCCTGCGCAAGGTGGTGGCACCGCGTTTGTCGACATTGGATCGGCATACTTGTTCACGCAGACTGGAACATCAACCTGGACCCAACAAACACGATTCAATTCTCTCGATGGACAAGCCGGCAAAGTGTTCGGAAATTCTGCTGCTATTTATGGAACGACCGCGTTGCTTGGCGCAAATGGAGACGACATCGGCACGCCGCTGCGCATCAATCAGGGCTCCGCTTACATTTTCAATTTGAGCCCGATCGACTGCAACAACAATGGCATTCCTGATTCTGAAGACATTGCCAGCGGCATCTCTCAAGACTGCAATGCCAACAGCATTCCGGACTCTTGCGATATCGCCACCGGGTTTGCGCTGGATTGCAACGCCAACGGCATTCCGGATTCGTGTGATATTGCCACGGGGTTTGCGAAGGATTGCAATTTGAACAGCATTCCGGATTCGTGTGATATCGCATCTGGAATGCCAGATACTGATAGCGATGGTCGCTTGGATTCGTGTGAGCGCAATTACGG
>Ga0209284_10002082_pt1 | contig 28358 bp, 25 predicted proteins | sample FRY03_FD_187211 | JGI IMG/M metagenome (GOLD analysis project Ga0209284, IMG submission 187211) | Freshwater microbial communities from Lake Fryxell liftoff mats and glacier meltwater in Antarctica - FRY-03 (SPAdes) (version 2) | ecosystem: Environmental > Aquatic > Freshwater > Ice > Glacier...
TAGGGGGAAGTAAAGTGTTCTTTCATACGTAAATGTTGGTTATAAGGTTGATTTAGGATTTTAACGTTTAAAGTAAAAAAAAGCTAATAACTGACTGCCTTTTTAGCATCCGTTACTATAAATAATCACCTGTCCGTCAATAACTTTGTACCGGGCTCCCAGTACTTTACAAATTACTTCCAGTTTTTGATACAGATTTTCTTCGGACAGATTTAGGGTAAGGGAACAATTTTTTAGGAGCTCTTCGTCAAATAGTACCTCTATTCCGTAGGCCTTTTCCAGGGATTCAAACACCTGATGGGCGGGGGCGGCATCAAACACAAAAAGGTTTTTCTGGATTTCAGGAATTAGTAAAACGGGTTGATCCACGATGGCTTTGCTGATGGTGGCTTCCTGGCGCTCGAAAATGGCCTTTTGGTTAGGGGTCAGTACGACACCCGATGCTTCGGGATCCCGTGTATGATTGGGCTTTTCGGCATAGACTGATACCCGACCCGATTTGACCGATACCGTTACGTTTGACGAAGATAATGGGGCTTGGATAAGAAAACTCGTGCCAAGTACTTTGGTAATCAGGCCGTTGGTGTACACCAAAAATGGCTTTTGCGGATTTCTCTCAACATTAAAAAAAGCTTCTCCGGTCAGGTATACTTCGCGGGTAGCGCCAGAAAACTCTTTGGGGTATTTTAGATGACTGTTTTTTCCTAGTTGAATAGTGCTGCCATCCGATAGCTGAAGCCGCATGGTTTTATCAGCTTCATTGGTGGCTTCGACCCACTCTTGCTCTTGTTCAGAAGTGGAAGCGGCTAGTGGGGGCTCGTCCGTTTGCGTGTAAGAGCGCAGTACCCAACCGAGAGCCAGCAGCAACGCCACTGATGCCACTAGTTGCCAGATGTGCCGTGTGGTGAATCTCCAACCCGGCAACTCCCACTCGTTGGAAGTCAAAGAGCCCTCAATTTTATTCCAGACCCGGTTGACCTGCTGATCCGGCACAGGGTTAGTAACGAGTCGGCTAAGGCCACCTACCAATCGCCGACCTTCTTCTATCTGGTAGTAGCGCTCGGGGTAGTCGATCAGGAAACTTCGCCAGAACGCTTCCGATTGGGACGTAGGAGTACATACCCACTCTTTGAAGTCGTCGTCGGTGGCAAAGTCTTCGGCGTTGTATTGGTAGTAATTCATCTTCGTAACTTAATAATGTTCAGGATGCGGCTATGTCGGAATGTTACAGAAAATCTCTCAGAAAGAGCAATAGGTACAGACCAAGAATGCGTACGTTTTCACGAAGGACTTTCAGGGCCGAGTAGATAAATTTGCAGGCCGACTGGTAGTTGATGCCCATGATCCGGGCAATTTCCTCATTGCTGAAATGGTGCGTAAACCGCAGATTAATGGCTTGTTGTTGGCGGGGGCTTAGATGTTCATAACCCGCTTTGAGTTGCCTGAGTAATTGCTCTTGCCCTTCGTTTTCGATCCATTGATTTTCTATGAGATCATCATTTCTCCCCAACTGGTGCATGAGGTTAATGTCGGTAGTTTTGAAGAATACATCCTGCTGCTGGGCGCGTTGAATTTTATTCCGCAGTGACCGAAATAAGTAAAACTTAATCGAATCCGTCTCGCTTAGGTTTTCTCGACTCTGCCACAAATCAATAAAAAGGTCGTGCAGGCTGTCTTCGATGAGTTGTACGTTGCTCGTAACGCGGTACCCATAACTGACCAACTCCCGGGCATACAGCTCATAAATGCGCTGAAACGCCGCCCGATCACCCTGACGGAAGGTATTCCATAAGCTTTTGTTTTGGGTTTTGGATAGCACCGAGTTATAGGGTTTAGGAATATAGAGTAGCCTACAATGCAAAGCATTGCCGGCCTTCTGTATACTAATGACAAGAGGTGAGTCTTTTAATCCTATTTTTTCTGAAAATTTTTAAAATAGTGGTTTTAATAAAGTAATCAGGGACTTACCAACCTCAGAACTAGGTTGTACGGCCTGCCAAGTCTTATCAAAAGTGGAGCCATTGAGTACGTTGGGGAAGTGAAAAACTACTTTGATATCTATTTTTACCGTTTACTAACTTACAGTAAATAAATGTTTATTTGTTACAAAATCTTAACTACCTTGGTGAGATTTTATTAACCAACACAAATAACTACTCTGATTATGAAATTTACCTCCCCCCCCCCCAGAAGTTAAGTAACCGATTGGTCTCACTTCTAAAACACACCTTTGTTTTCTTACTTTTAGCACTTCCGTTTAGTTGTCACCGAAACTCGGACATCCTACCACAGGGACTGGAAGCCTCCGCTATTACCATCGAAGAAGCAAGAAACTGGTATGAAAGTACACAGAAATCAGCAAGAGTATCCGGCAAAAAAGAAAAGGTAATTTGGTCTGATGCGGTGGAGCAGCAGGTAAACGGGCAGCAAAGCCTCGTGGTGGTACCTATACTTTCCGTAGAAAATCAGTTGAAATTTTCGATAACCACGGATAAAAATGGCAAAAAGAAGAAAGCGGAAGATACCTTTATCAGTGCCGACGTCAAGATCAACCTTGTATTTTCAAAAAACGGTGATACAATAGACGTGCTGGAAATGAGGCTAATCAGGGATGAAGATTACTACCTCAAAAAGAAGAAAAAGAAAATGGAAAGCCATGATTTTGATGGACTTCTCTACCTTTTTGATCATGAAGAAAAACTGGTTTCGGGTGCTCAGTTTAAAGATGGAAAGGTAGTCGGAACGATCGGCAAGAAAAGTAAAGGTGGGAGGACGAGCTACGTTCCGATTGAGGTATGCACCGATTGGTATCGAGTTACGTCTGTTGGTGGGGAAATAATTGATTGGGATCAACAGCCTTATGATACAACCTGCGAGTATGTAAACATTGACCTCGGAAGCCCTACACCTGATTCGGGTGCCTTTTCGTTATTTATGACCGCACTACAAGGTTCTTTGGGTGGAGGTAGTAGTTCCGGTGCTGTGGATCAATTATTGCAGTTGCCCTACATATCAGATTATTGGAATCGATTAAATAGCTACGAAAAAGACTACTTTAGAGATAATTTTTGGCTTTTACCAGGAGCGGCGTTAGCATTTAAGGAAGCAGAATGGTTTGTAAACTTATTATATTGCAGAGATGATGATGATGGAAATTGGAACGCTTTTAAACACGCTTATTGGAGTGCTATGCTTTGTACTCATGTGGGTCCTTTTCAAGCACTGATCATAACCGATATTCATGAGTATAACGATCAGGGATTGCCTTTCACAACTAGAAATGAAATGGATTTCTGTAACAACGAGTTAGGAATTAATACATATAAAAAAATTAAGAATTTTTTGAGTTATTTGACTTATCCAGTTCAGTTAGTGGTAATCGCTGATACCATGCTAGAAAATATTGCAAATGGTTTTGGAGTTAGGGTATTTGATAATAATGGACAACTTACTACTGCTCCAACAACAAGTGGAGATCGTTGTAATTAATATTCTTTGAAATTAAAATGATGGTACAAATTAAATTTATTTGGTTTTTGAGCCTTTTATTTCTGGTTTCCTGTAATAACCCAGGAAGAGATGCTGATTTTCAAGTAGAAGATGTATCCAAAGAGCAGGAATTCATAGATTCAACATCTTCTGGTTCGAATGGAATCAAGTATCATCAGGGGCTTCGGTACTCTGTGGAAGGAGAGCTCGATTCAGCAGCTGTCATTGAATTTTATTCATATCCCGATCGTCGTCGTACCGGTACAGTGGAGTTAGTAAAAGGCGAGAATACACTCGTAAGAGAGTATGGGAAAATAGATCTAAAAAACGTTTTGATGGACTACTATGAAGGTGATACCCTCCTAATCCGCTATATTCCCAAAGGGGCCACCAAAGGGTATTTGAAAATTAGTACGAATATTCTTTGAGGATTACTGTTCTTCAAGCAAAAAATGGCCTGCGCTCTATAATGGGCACAGGCCGTTTTAGCTAAATTCCTGATTTATGAAAAATTGCATCATTTTATTAAGTGTGATAGCTTTATTAGGCGCGTGCAGTAGTGGAAATGCAAACAAGTTTGCTGAGTTTTACGTAGAAGATGTTTCCAAAGCGCAAACGTTTATTGACTCTACCTCTGGTACTGCAGGTAAACTGGCATTGATGGGGGGAAATGAAGTGATGAAGGTCTCCCTTGAAGGAGAGTTGGATTCATCTGCGGACGTTTCACTGCGCTATTATCCTAGTGATCAATTGATTACTGAATTTAATTTAAAAAAGGAGGATAACCTTGTTCTAAAACAAAATGGTACAATCCCATATATTGAAATGATGTTTGATTATTATGGGGGTGATACCCTATTAATCCGCTACATCCCCAAAGGGGCTACCAAAGGGCATTTGAAAATCAGAACGAATATTCTTTGAGGAGTTCTATTCTCCAAACAAAAGACTGCCTGCGTTCCATTAGGGGCACAGGCTGTTTGTTTATATGGTACTAATCAGGCTAACCGCTAATACCTGATAGCTAAAAGCTAACACCTACAAATTCCTCCTCTTCATCTCCCCCACCGCGTAGTTAGCCGCCCGGGCCGTGAAGGCCATGTAGGTCAGCGAGGGGTTTTGGGTAGAGGTAGGGTTTTCCCATTATGGGCTGTTTCTTTGTACTCGCGTGGCCCGGCTTTCTCAAAACCTACTACTTTGAGTAGCTCCTCAAAAACTTTGAGCTTTTCGGGACTTTCGATCCGGATGATAAATTTATGCCTAGCCATGATGAAAAATAGAGTTGATAATTTTGATACGGATAGGTTCGTAGTATTCAACTTTCAGAAAGGTATTGCTTTGGCGCATTACATCTTTCATGGTGAACATATTGAGCATGTGCGTTACAAAGTACCCATTCCGTAATGGTTTAGTTATCCATTCAGGTTTAATTTCTACGGTATACTTAGGAAAGATGTTTTTTGTGCTCATTAGTAAGCCATAAAACATCTCCTCATCTTCGAAGAGGTCATTGGTCGAAATAACCAAAACAGGATGAGGGCGGTATTTTCCATCCGGAAAAAGGTAATTGACTTCCACTATTTCCAGAGCTGAGACTCTACCCCTTATAATTCCTGAAAGATTTGGCTTTTATAGTAGGGGTTTGCAGTCGGATCATAGCCCTGTAATCGTCGGCGGTTAAAGTTTCCCAGGAAGGCTCGGTAAGTGTGTCTTTATCCTCTGAAACAACTTCATAGTCAAACTCTCCTAGTGAAAGCAGTTGCTCCAACACCTTTTGCAAGTTATCCGAATCTGTATGTACAGTCAGTACATGGTTCATAATCAATTGATTTGTCCTTAGTAAATCTACAACAAATTCTGACTTTTTTAAATTCTTTCAAACAAAAGCCCGCACCGGAATAACCAGTGCGGGCCTGTATTATAACCTCACAACTAAACCCCTACAAATTCCGCTTCTTCATCTCCTCCACCGCGTAGTTAGCCGCCCGAGCCGTGAAGGCCATGTAGGTCAACGAGGGGTTTTGGGTAGAAGTGGATGTCATACTGGCGCCGTCGGTCACGAATACGTTGGGTACAGCGTGCAGTTGGTGCCATTGGTTGAGCATCGAGGTTTTGGGGTCTTTACCCATGCGCACGCCGCCCATTTCGTGGATGTCGAGGCCGGGAGCCTGCTTGCTGTCGTTGGTCCGGATGTTGGTAAAGCCCGCCATCGTAAACATCTCGGTGATCTGTTCCATGTAGTCCTTTACCATCTTCTCGTCGTTGTCGTCGTAGGCCACATTGATCCTGGCCTGCGGCAGTCCGTAGGGATCTTTCAGATTGGGGTCGAGGGCGATGTAGTTACTCTCTTTCGGGATGGTCTCGCCCATCATGTGCGAGCCTACGCTCCAATTGCCGGGTTGCGGATTGTGCAGGCTGTCTTTCAGGGAAGCCCCGAGGGAACCCCGCTCACTACCCGACCTTCGGTTGGCGCTAAAACCCGCCGCGTAGCCACGCAGGAAGTCGGTTTCTTGCTTGTAGACATTCCGGAAACGGGGTATGTAGCTACCATTGGGTCGCCGACCGTCGGTGGTAGAGTCGAGAAAACCGTCGTATTCGCCGGATACCCTCGCCCGGTAGTTATGGAACGCAAAGTACTTGCCCAAGGTACCGCTGTCGTTGCCGAGTCCGTTTTGGAAGCGCGACGAAGTGGAGTTAAGCAAGATCAGGTTGGAGTTGATAGCCGCCGCGTTCACGAAAATAACCTTGGCGTAAAACTCCATCATTTCTTTGGTGTTGGCGTCGATTACCCGAACGCCGGTAGCCTTACCTTTTTTTTCATCGTAGATGATCGAATGCACCACGGAGTGGGGCCGCAGGGTCATCTTGCCGGTTTTCATGGCCCAGGGTATGGTAGAGGCATTGGCACTAAAAAAGCCCCCAAACGGACAGCCCCGCTCGCAGATGGTGCGGTGCTGGCATTGGGCCCGGCCTTGATCGTAGTGAATCTGCTGCGGGTCGGTGAGGTGCGCCGCCCGACCAATGATGATGTGCCGGTCTTTGTAGGCACTTGCTACTTTTTCTTTAAAGTACTTCTCCACGCAGGTCATGTCGTGGGGTTTCAGAAACTCGCCGTCGGGTAGGGCGTCGAGGCCGTCTTTGTTTCCGGTAATACCGGCAAACTTCTCCACGTAGCTGTACCAAGGCGCGATATCGTCGTAGCTGATGGGCCACTCCACGGCAAAGCCATCGCGGGCGGGGCCTTCAAAATCGTACTTGCTCCACCGTTGGGTTTGCCGGGCCCACAGCAACGATTTGCCACCGACCTGATAGCCCCGGATCCAGTCGAAGGGCTTTTCCTGTACGTAGGGTTGTTCTTTGTCGCGGATAAAAAAATGCTTTGCCGACTCCTTGAAGTTATAGCACTTACTCTGAATGGGGTTGGCGTCTACTACCTCCTTGGGCACGCGCTCGCGGTGTTCAAACTCCCACGGCATCATGTTGGTAGTGGGGTAGTCTACGTTGTGCTTTACGTCGCGGCCTCGTTCGAGTACTAGGGTTTTGAGTCCCTTTTCGGTAAATTCTTTGGCGGCCCAGCCACCACTCATTCCCGAGCCAATGACGATGGCGTCGTAGGTCCGGGCTTTTTGACTATCTATGTTGAAATTTGACATTTCTTTTAATGCTGAATTATGAATTCTGAATGTGACCTTTTGCCTGCAAGCAACATGAAGCTAACGGTTAACAGCTACACAACCATGAAAACGGCCGGGGATCATTTCGTAGTGCGTCAGGTTAGTCATGACGTACTCCGAAGACATATAGCCCTGAATGGTTAGTCCCTTTACCATGGAGTAAAAGGCCTTATTGGTTGGGTTGTCGCTGAGCTCCATCCCTTCCAGAATGTGTTCGCGTTGGGCGGCGCTGCCCGCGGCAAAAGCCTTTCCAAAGGTTTGTTTCGACATAGTTTCGACGCCTGCCAACCCCTTGGTCAGGGTTTCCTGCGCTTTCTGATCGTAGCAATCGGTCACCATGGTTTGTACAAACTTGTGTACGCCTATTTCCTTGGCGCCGGGCGTATCCGTTACGGGTATGATCGTTTCTACAACTTCGGAAAGTAGTGAATCCTCGGCGGTCGTGAGGAGAGAAGCCTTTTGCAATTTTTGTTTTGACCAGCCATTGGCCCAGCTTGGGAGGCTAACAAGCCCTACCACAGCGGTGCCAAATCCTTTGAGTGCCTCGCGTCTTTGCATGATGATGTTGTCTTGGGTATTTAGAATAGTAAAATGGGACCTAAAAAATGTAATATCAGTGGTAATGCGTACGCATTGCGTTAAAACAGCCCTAAAAATATAAAATAGTATTAGTTAACAAACTCCCAGGCGGGTACGTGGGAGGGTTGGTGTTCCTTCTTGACGATCTGATCAAAACGGGCCACGATAGCCGGGTATTGGGTAGCCAGGTCGGTGGTTTCACTTTCATCGGCCGTCAGGTCATATAACTCCCAGCGGGCCGACTTGTTCTTTTTCATCTCAACTTTCACGCCTTTCCATTTACCCATTCTGATAGCTAGTTGGCCACCCTTTTCGGGGTACTCCCAGTAGATGTATTCGTGCTTTTTTTGTCGTTTGGCTTTTCCCAGTAAAGTCGGTAAAAATGAAATACCGTCGCTTTGCACCGCCGGGGCTTTCACCAGCTCGGATAAAGTAGCCAGTACATCGTAATGCACCGCTACATGGTTGGTAACACTACCCGGTTTGATCTTGTCCGGCCAGCGGGCCACCATCGGCATTCGGATACCCCCTTCGTAGACATCCATTTTCAAACCCCGGTAAGGCCCCACACTTTCGAAGAATTTGGCATCTACACCGCCGTTAAAGGTAGTACCATTGTCGGAAGTAAAAATGACGAGGGTGTTTTCGTCCAGCCCCAATTCTTTTAGAAGGGCCGTAACCTCACCTACCTTCTTATCCATGTAGGTGATCATGGCCGCGTAGGTAGCACGGGGGTAGGGAGTAGAGGCGTAGCTCTGCTGACCGTAGTAGGGTGTTTCCGGAAACTGCCCCCGGTACTCGTCCACGGCGGCGTCGGGCGCTTGCAAAGATACGTGCGGAATGGTAAAGGGTAGGTACAGAAAGAAAGGCTGATCCTTGTTTTCCCGTATAAAGCCCAGGGCCTTATCGGCCATCTTGTCGATGGCGTAGTCGTTGCCTTTGTAGTAGGCAAAATCGGTGGCGGTGGCTGTTCTCGGGTCGAGGCGGCGGTGCACGTCAATCACCGGATTATTAAGCGTATCCCATTTTTCGTTTTCCCAGAGGTGAGTAGGGTAGTAGTTGTGGGCTTGCTTTTGATCGTAGTAGCCGTAAAAATAGTCGAAGCCCTGTTTGTTCGGACTTCCGCTGCTGTATCCCATGCCTAGTCCCCATTTACCGATGGCGGCGGTTTTATAGCCTTGCTGTTGAAGAATTGTACCAATTGTTACAGTATTGGAGAGTAAAGGCATTTGTCCGCGTTCGGTGGAATCCGGAAAGCCGCCCAACTCGTAGTTACCCCGGATGTACGAATGCCCGCCGTGGGTACCCGTCAGTAACTGACAGCGCGAAGGAGCACACACGGGCGTACTGGTGTAGTAGTCGGTAAACTTGATACCCTCCAGGCCAATGCGGTTGATGTTTGGCGTTCTAATCTTTTTCTGACCGTAGATACCCAATTCCGCGTAACCCAGATCGTCGGCGTAGATGTAGATGATGTTGGGTTTGGTCGCGTTCGGTTTGGTGTTTTTTTGAGCATAACCAAAGGTGCAGGCCGCAACGATGAGAGCAATAAGGGTAGAAGTTAAACGCATGGACGGAGGTTTAAAGTAAAGGGTTAAAAAGTCAAGGGTCAAAAGGTCAAGAGAATTAAGGGTGGAAAGGATAAAGACTCGGAATTGAACATTGCGGTACAGCGCTATTCTTTACATTGGGTAATCTTAAAACAAACACGAGAAGACAGTAGATATACTCATGAAACGCCACGGTATAGCGTGCTTATTACCTTTGAAATCATCACCTGGAGAGTATGCCTTTTTTCAAGCGGGGGTATGCTTTCTTGATTGTCCAGGTATAAGTACTAGGCAGGAGAAAGGTAGTTTGTTGGGAAAAGCTTTTACAAAATTGAAATCAGAGTTACATTTGAGCTGATAAGCTTTCCTAGCTTCGTGAAATATAGACTTTATTTTTTGGATCTGTGTCAAGATTATGGTCGTAGCCTCCGGCCTTTTGGGTATCACCTATCAGCAACTTAATGTAATCCTTTTTGTCATTCTTCGCCCGGCCATTACAATCTGGTTTTGGTGGCGTTATCGGGTGTATAAGAAGCGGTTTTTGGAGGCGAAAAATGCAGAGCCCGGGACCTGGAACGGCTAGGATCTAAGTCGGTCTGACTCGGGTGTTCAACGCAGTGGGACTTTATGGCCACTTTTTATTCTGCTTGCACCAACCCCTTATTGAGAAACTCAACCAGCGGTTGTAATCCGGCAAAAGCGGATACGATAATTTTAGCCAGATCAGGAGACGTAAGGGCTCCGTCCGTGAGCTGATGTGAGGCCGTAAAACTTTTTAGTTTCAGGTAATCAATCGCTGGGTTATCAGCCTCGTAACCTTTGGGTGGACGAATGAGGGTATTTTCACGAGAAATATCTTTGAATACTTTCTGGAAGGAAGGCTTTGCCAACAGAGCTTCGAAATCGAGCAGATTGTAATCGATTTCCTCCCGGATTTTTACCAGCACCGCCGATTCTGGCATGTACATACCCCCGGCTATGAATGATCTGCCGGGTTCAATATTGAGGTAGTAACCCGCTGAGGCTGACTTCTTCCCGCCAGCATTTAACCAAGCACCAAAGTTGGTCTTGTAGGGCGACTTATTAGCCGAAAAGCGGACGTCGCGATTGATACGAAAAAGACAGGACTTTGCTTTCAATTGGGAGGCAGCAATGGCTGGGTCATGGAGTTCAAGACTGACGAGTACCTCTTGTACAAGATTCACTACATCAGTTTTAGCACTGTCGTATTGCTTACGGTGCTGATCAAACCATTCCTTGCTGTTGTTTTCTTTGAGACGATTCAGAAATTCCAGAGTTTGGGGCTGAAGCATGGGTGTCATTGTTTTGAGGTGATGGGTTCAGATACACTAATCTACTCAATTGTAAGTACTAATGCATAATTAGTTTGTATTATTAATTTAGTCAAATTACTGGCTAATGTTCTATATATCAAATATTTACAAAAAGGTAACAGCTACAAGCTAATAGCTATCAGCTACTTAGGCTGAATGTTTTGTAGCAGCAGATTTTTTGGTTGGGTAAGCTACTCACACGATGATTTGTGAGGTTTGAACTACTCGCACGCCTATTAATTCAATCCCCCACCTGTTTCAATCCATCTTTTATGGACAGGTACTTTAGAAGAGGAAAAGGAGTCGCAGATCACGATCGCCAGGGTGGGTTTCAATCCATCTTTTATGGACAGGTACTTTAGAAGGCCTCTGTGAAACCCGAGAGGGTAAAGGAGAAATATGGTTTCAATCCATCTTTTATGGACAGGTACTTTAGAAGTGCATCGTCTTCATGTCTTTCAGCCGGAGTAGCGTGGTTTCAATCCATCTTTTATGGACAGGTACTTTAGAAGGCTGCGGATGGAGCAGCTGGCACAGCATATTCAAGGCGTTTCAACCCATCTTTTATGGACAGGTACTTTAGAAGAAAACCCGAAAGAAACTGGAAATGAACCCCGACCAGTTTCAATCCATCTTTTATGGACAGGTACTTTAGAAGAAGAACACGACACTAGGCAAGGGGTTAGTTGGTTTGTGTTTCAATCCATCTTTTATGGACAGGTACTTTAGAAGTTATAAGGAAGATTGGCAGTAATTGCGAAACTGTTGCGTTTCAATCCATCTTTTATGGACAGGTACTTTAGAAGTCTGCATCGTTTTCCTGACGTCAGGAAGATGGTCAAACGTTTCAATCCATCTTTTATGGACAGGTACTTTAGAAGTCCGCAGCGCCCAAGTAAAAGCCGAGCAAGACCGCCGGTTTCAATCCATCTTTTATGGACAGGTACTTTAGAAGTCCTTAGCGTCGGCTTTTTCTTCGGCATTAGGTGGCGGTTTCAATCCATCTTTTATGGACAGGTACTTTAGAAGATTGGAATTGCCAGCCCCTGAGGGGGCCTTGTTTGAGGTTTCAATCCATCTTTTATGGACAGGTACTTTAGAAGTCACAGATCCTCCATTTTGAGCAAGAACAGATGCCCCGTTTCAATCCATCTTTTATGGACAGGTACTTTAGAAGCATGAAAACGAAATTAGATAAAGACAGTATTGAATAGTTTCAATCCATCTTTTATGGACAGGTACTTTAGAAGACAACCAAACTAACAAAGGACGAAAAATATATTTTCGTGTTTCAATCCATCTTTTATGGACAGGTACTTTAGAAGAAAAATTCGGGTACACAAGGCCCGACATTATACAGAGTTTCAATCCATCTTTTATGGACAGGTACTTTAGAAGGCTATTTCCACGAAAGTAGCCAGGTTAGGGGTTTTGTGTTTCAATCCATCTTTTATGGACAGGTACTTTAGAAGTCCTGAGCGGAGGTGATTTCACGCTAATTGGGGAGCGTTTCAATCCATCTTTTATGGACAGGTACTTTAGAAGGAAAATAGCATATAACACCGATATATACGCAACTTTGTTTCAATCCATCTTTTATGGACAGGTACTTTAGAAGTGAGCTAACGGCATGACGGGCGAATTATGAGAAATTTGTTTCAATCCATCTTTTATGGACAGGTACTTTAGAAGAACGGCTAAAAAAATGAGTAATTTGATCGAAATACGTTTCAATCCATCTTTTATGGACAGGTACTTTAGAAGCATGAAAGCGAAATTAGATAAAGACAGTATCGAGTAGTTTCAATCCATCTTTTATGGACAGGTACTTTAGAAGACTTTTTTATCTGGGTCTGTTTGTAATTTGTATGCGGCGTTTCAATCCATCTTTTATGGACAGGTACTTTAGAAGAAAAGTTATGCTAGAAATGGCCCTTATTCAGGCCCGGTTTCAATCCATCTTTTATGGACAGGTACTTTAGAAGCTCCACAAGGGGGCTGCCAATCGGAAGCCGTGAAAAGTTTCAATCCATCTTTTATGGACAGGTACTTTAGAAGTTCCTTCGGCTCTGTATTCGGCAGTTTTTCCATCGGTGTTTCAATCCATCTTTTATGGACAGGTACTTTAGAAGTTTAAGAATATCGCCCTACTCATGCCGGGTTTTTTACGTTTCAATCCATCTTTTATGGACAGGTACTTTAGAAGCAATTCAGGAACGGATGTAGCAACCCCATGAGTCAAGTTTCAATCCATCTTTTATGGACAGGTACTTTAGAAGTATTGTAGCCGTCTACCGCATCGCGATTGATTGGAAGTTTCAATCCATCTTTTATGGACAGGTACTTTAGAAGACCGCAACACGCAACAGTACATCTATCAAGACGGTTTGTTTCAATCCATCTTTTATGGACAGGTACTTTAGAAGACAGACGTACTAGATATAGAAGGTGGAAATGGAGCGGTTTCAATCCATCTTTTATGGACAGGTACTTTAGAAGGGGTTCCCGAAAGAGTGATGGTGTGCGCCACGTTGTGTTTCAATCCATCTTTTATGGACAGGTACTTTAGAAGATGTTGTGTTTTCTTCTGCAATTATTGCCGGAAATTGTTTCAATCCATCTTTTATGGACAGGTACTTTAGAAGGTAGTTGTTTTTAGTTCTCCGTCATTAGCCCCACCGTGTTTCAATCCATCTTTTATGGACAGGTACTTTAGAAGCCTACCTTCCTAACTCAATATTCACGATTAAAAGTGTTTCAATCCATCTTTTATGGACAGGTACTTTAGAAGATACACCCCACCCGAATACAATTGTATCATTGAAAGTTTCAATCCATCTTTTATGGACAGGTACTTTAGAAGTAATCTTCCCATATAGACTCAGTCATGAGCCATCCAAGTTTCAATCCATCTTTTATGGACAGGTACTTTAGAAGCATTAGCCCCACCGTCAAATATTAGTATTCCATTATGTTTCAATCCATCTTTTATGGACAGGTACTTTAGAAGGGGGATGGCGTGTTTCAGATCAGATGGAGAACGTTAGGTTTCAATCCATCTTTTATGGACAGGTACTTTAGAAGGCGAAGTTCTACAGCAACAAGGCCAAACTCTTATTTCGTTTCAATCCATCTTTTATGGACAGGTACTTTAGAAGTTAATGTAACAGGATCGCCCAACTACTACCAAAACAGTTTCAATCCATCTTTTATGGACAGGTACTTTAGAAGTGGAATATATCACTCGATTCATTTCGGCTTTCAATACGTTTCAATCCATCTTTTATGGACAGGTACTTTAGAAGTGTTGCGGCCTTAACGTCCCCGTCACTCGTTCTGATCCGTTTCAATCCATCTTTTATGGACAGGTACTTTAGAAGGCAGAGCCTACTACGCTTCGGACAATACAAATATGCGTTTCAATCCATCTTTTATGGACAGGTACTTTAGAAGACAACTGGGGATCGTATACTTCTAAAGTACCTGTCCAGTTTCAATCCATCTTTTATGGACAGGTACTTTAGAAGCCCAACCCATCAAGACCGCCGACGGTGGTAAGATCGGTTTCAATCCATCTTTTATGGACAGGTACTTTAGAAGACCCAAAAAAAAACCTAACCATGGAAACAGTAAAAGGTTTCAATCCATCTTTTATGGACAGGTACTTTAGAAGAAGTTGGCCCGCTATTTTTGGCATAAATGTAAAATATTGGTTTCAATCCATCTTTTATGGACAGGTACTTTAGAAGTACTTACCATCATTGGTGCCGGTGTATTGTTGTACCTGTTTCAATCCATCTTTTATGGACAGGTACTTTAGAAGGGTGGTCGTAATGCTTAGTTATGTGGGCCTCTTGGCGTTTCAATCCATCTTTTATGGACAGGTACTTTAGAAGAAACCTTTGAACTCTACCGCACCACCACCGATATAGTTTCAATCCATCTTTTATGGACAGGTACTTTAGAAGACGGATTTTGAACGTCAGCAACAACTGCTTTTACTCGTTTCAATCCATCTTTTATGGACAGGTACTTTAGAAGTGTACTGTTGCGTGTTGCGGTAGTCGCTAACGTACCCGTTTCAATCCATCTTTTATGGACAGGTACTTTAGAAGGATCGTAACCACCGCAGGGCGTTAACTACTCCAACCGTTTCAATCCATCTTTTATGGACAGGTACTTTAGAAGAAAAAAGGTCTTTCAATAGAATCTCACTTCCATTCAGTTTCAATCCATCTTTTATGGACAGGTACTTTAGAAGTTTTTGCCCAACTTGCCGCAAAAAGAAAGAAAATCAAGTTTCAATCCATCTTTTATGGACAGGTACTTTAGAAGGAGCGGACGTTCCAATGATATACCCCGACCGCTGTTGTTTCAATCCATCTTTTATGGACAGGTACTTTAGAAGGTTGGGTCATGATCCTCAACAATGGGAAAATATATTGTTTCAATCCATCTTTTATGGACAGGTACTTTAGAAGTTTTTTATGCTATTTATACCACTGAAACGGGTACTTGTTTCAATCCATCTTTTATGGACAGGTACTTTAGAAGATATTATTCAGGCGGGATTGGGGGAAATAAGTAATCGTTTCAATCCATCTTTTATGGACAGGTACTTTAGAAGCTGAATACTTCGGCAGACGAATGTTCAGCCGTTGGTATGTTTCAATCCATCTTTTATGGACAGGTACTTTAGAAGAGCATCCTACCATACTGATATGGACGAAATAACGATGTTTCAATCCATCTTTTATGGACAGGTACTTTAGAAGCTAAATTCATGGGTAGGTATTTAATCAAATGATTAAGTTTCAATCCATCTTTTATGGACAGGTACTTTAGAAGATCTTACGATGGTAAGACATCCATTTAAGCCATTTTGTTTCAATCCATCTTTTATGGACAGGTACTTTAGAAGAAACTTAAAAACTTAAAAACATGAAAGCGAAATTAGAGTTTCAATCCATCTTTTATGGACAGGTACTTTAGAAGAACAAACTCGATATTCACGGAACCCTTATACCTTTCGGTTTCAATCCATCTTTTATGGACAGGTACTTTAGAAGTCTTGAAATAGAAGCTAAAAGCGGGGCCAGTACCGTGTTTCAATCCATCTTTTATGGACAGGTACTTTAGAAGTCTTTAGCGGCTGACGCTTACGCACAAACGAGCGTAAGTTTCAATCCATCTTTTATGGACAGGTACTTTAGAAGTTTCCTTGCCAGGTCCCGAGATTTTGTTGAAGATTTTGTTTCAATCCATCTTTTATGGACAGGTACTTTAGAAGTTAACAGGCGCTGCACCCATTAACGGCCCCATCTCCGTTTCAATCCATCTTTTATGGACAGGTACTTTAGAAGCCTGTTTCAGAAAACCCAGACAAATCAATACGTCCCTGTTTCAATCCATCTTTTATGGACAGGTACTTTAGAAGATTAAGCCCCGAAATGTCGGCGCCAAACGAAACTACGTTTCAATCCATCTTTTATGGACAGGTACTTTAGAAGCAGACTGCTGACACTTTCAACAAGGCCCGATACCACGTTTCAATCCATCTTTTATGGACAGGTACTTTAGAAGTTTTATATGTAAGTTGTTGTAGTATGATATGAATTGTGTTTCAATCCATCTTTTATGGACAGGTACTTTAGAAGTGGTTTATGCAATCGTTTTTGTAGTTTAGGGTAATTCGTTTCAATCCATCTTTTATGGACAGGTACTTTAGAAGTATTTTATTTCCGCGTATTGTTCCGCCCAATTGTCAGTTTCAATCCATCTTTTATGGACAGGTACTTTAGAAGTGCTTTGCTTTGCTTTTCTTTTTTTGCGCAACTTGCCGGTTTCAATCCATCTTTTATGGACAGGTACTTTAGAAGATATTTGCCACCGCTTTCGACTGCAATTCCTTAAGACGTTTCAATCCATCTTTTATGGACAGGTACTTTAGAAGGTCGTATTTTGTCTCATCAGACACTATACTATTAGAGGTTTCAATCCATCTTTTATGGACAGGTACTTTAGAAGCGCCACAAGGGGGCTGCCAATCGGAAGCCGTGAAAAGTTTCAATCCATCTTTTATGGACAGGTACTTTAGAAGTTGAGTTCCTGCTGCGTGTGGCTTGTTGAATGTAATGTTTCAATCCATCTTTTATGGACAGGTACTTTAGAAGACTTACCGGGCTATCTATATACATTGCAGTAGATAGTTTCAATCCATCTTTTATGGACAGGTACTTTAGAAGTTTAGGCCAATCCAATTTTCAGAACGGGCCAATTTCCGTTTCAATCCATCTTTTATGGACAGGTACTTTAGAAGACCTATGCGAAACATACTGAGGCATGGCAGGAATCGCGTTTCAATCCATCTTTTATGGACAGGTACTTTAGAAGTAATAAACAGCAAATCTGATGCGCTGAACTTACTTGGTTTCAATCCATCTTTTATGGACAGGTACTTTAGAAGTTGGTTGTATCATCAACGCCACGTAATCTTGTGTTGCGTTTCAATCCATCTTTTATGGACAGGTACTTTAGAAGTAATGACATTAGATAGCTTGTCTACCGTCTCACTATGTTTCAATCCATCTTTTATGGACAGGTACTTTAGAAGTAGAAGACAAAAACATTGTGGTAGTGACGAGCGACAGTTTCAATCCATCTTTTATGGACAGGTACTTTAGAAGAATTAACCATTTTCGTGTCTTAGCAATATCTTTCGCGTTTCAATCCATCTTTTATGGACAGGTACTTTAGAAGGAAACCACGACTCTAATTCACTGGCTACTTTTTTTTGTTTCAATCCATCTTTTATGGACAGGTACTTTAGAAGAAACTCATTTGCCCATTGCGCTTTGCCTATGTAATCGTTTCAATCCATCTTTTATGGACAGGTACTTTAGAAGATACTCATCATAGCCATTTTCATCCGCCTCATCAAGTTTCAATCCATCTTTTATGGACAGGTACTTTAGAAGTACTAAGGAGCGGAGACCTATCTAATGCATCTTGGTGTTTCAATCCATCTTTTATGGACAGGTACTTTAGAAGTCTTGAAATAGAAGCCAAAAGCGGGTCCAGTACCGTGTTTCAATCCATCTTTTATGGACAGGTACTTTAGAAGCGCCCAACGACTGGAAGTCAGTCGCTAAGTATCACCGGTTTCAATCCATCTTTTATGGACAGGTACTTTAGAAGCTTATGCTCATTGCTGTATGAATTTGTTTTGTAGTATGTTTCAATCCATCTTTTATGGACAGGTACTTTAGAAGCTACCTCGATAATGCTGATAACTATTCTGAAATAGGGTTTCAATCCATCTTTTATGGACAGGTACTTTAGAAGTACGGCTGTGGCTGGATCATCCACAAGCGGAAAAGGTTTCAATCCATCTTTTATGGACAGGTACTTTAGAAGAGGCTATGCCGGATAAGCACTTTGTTACGTTAACTTGGTTTCAATCCATCTTTTATGGACAGGTACTTTAGAAGCCACCGACGAACTCCTGACAACGCTATCAGGTGAAGGTTTCAATCCATCTTTTATGGACAGGTACTTTAGAAGTGATTGGGCATACAACATGTATCGTGGGTTTAGCCTGTTTCAATCCATCTTTTATGGACAGGTACTTTAGAAGGCGACATGGACACCCCTATTGGCGGCTAGTGACGCAAGTTTCAATCCATCTTTTATGGACAGGTACTTTAGAAGTAAGCACGGGAGTAAATAACATACCCCCCAGTCCCCGTTTCAATCCATCTTTTATGGACAGGTACTTTAGAAGATGGAATTGAGAACGTGGACGAACGCCGGGTCTGGTGTTTCAATCCATCTTTTATGGACAGGTACTTTAGAAGGTGGATTCGGTTGTTTTGGTCTGCATTTGAAATCTTGTTTCAATCCATCTTTTATGGACAGGTACTTTAGAAGTAGAATCAATTAGTTTTGACCTTGAACTTGATTTTTACGTTTCAATCCATCTTTTATGGACAGGTACTTTAGAAGCTATCGAATCTCCCATAACAGGATACTTGGTAGCCCGTTTCAATCCATCTTTTATGGACAGGTACTTTAGAAGCGAGACGCTATCACGATCCTGAAACAGGACACGACAGTTTCAATCCATCTTTTATGGACAGGTACTTTAGAAGTACATCTACACAGCTTCGGGGTTAGGCTCCACCGGACGGTTTCAATCCATCTTTTATGGACAGGTACTTTAGAAGGTCAGCACATTATCATTAGACTAGTAGAAAGAAAGGGTTTCAATCCATCTTTTATGGACAGGTACTTTAGAAGCCCTTTTCCTACATTTCCTGCGGATATTTCAGCAGAGTTTCAATCCATCTTTTATGGACAGGTACTTTAGAAGGTGCTTAGGGAGGGTGTTTACATTCTTGAAATAGAAGGTTTCAATCCATCTTTTATGGACAGGTACTTTAGAAGGAGCGGACGTTCCAATCATATACCCCGACCGCAGTTGTTTCAATCCATCTTTTATGGACAGGTACTTTAGAAGCTTGATGTACATGGTAGGCTGAATTTGTTTCATGGTGTTTCAATCCATCTTTTATGGACAGGTACTTTAGAAGTCGACTGGACAGGGGGATCGGGAACGAAACCCTACAGTTTCAATCCATCTTTTATGGACAGGTACTTTAGAAGCCTCCCCCTCGGATGTGTATAGATAATCGCAACCTCGTTTCAATCCATCTTTTATGGACAGGTACTTTAGAAGACCTCCCGACGGGCTGAGATGGTTAATTCGTCTATGTTTCAATCCATCTTTTATGGACAGGTACTTTAGAAGGAGCGGACGTTCCAATCATATACCCCGACCGCAGTTGTTTCAATCCATCTTTTATGGACAGGTACTTTAGAAGCGGCCACCGGCTACCCTAGTGAGGGAAGTTACTTATGTTTCAATCCATCTTTTATGGACAGGTACTTTAGAAGTTGCACCATTTACGGGTTGGTACGTACATACCAACCGTTTCAATCCATCTTTTATGGACAGGTACTTTAGAAGATCTACACAGCTTCGGGGTTAGGCTCCACCGGACGGTTTCAATCCATCTTTTATGGACAGGTACTTTAGAAGGCAGATCGACTATCTACGGAAGCACAGAGTTTTGTAGAGTTTCAATCCATCTTTTATGGACAGGTACTTTAGAAGATGGAAAAGCTAAACAGTTACGAGCGCAACTCCTGGAAGTTTCAATCCATCTTTTATGGACAGGTACTTTAGAAGATAAGTAAAAGAGCGTACCCAAATGTAGATATAGCGTTTCAATCCATCTTTTATGGACAGGTACTTTAGAAGTTGCGGGGTATTCGTCAATGCCAATTAGATATTCGTGTTTCAATCCATCTTTTATGGACAGGTACTTTAGAAGTTAGAGTCGGCTCAACGTCTTTTATCGTACCAAGAAGTTTCAATCCATCTTTTATGGACAGGTACTTTAGAAGTTGGAAAAGAAACAGGAGTTGATGAAAACAATTAAGTTTCAATCCATCTTTTATGGACAGGTACTTTAGAAGAGACTATAACCCTATTACTAGCTTTTTCGAGGAGCAGTTTCAATCCATCTTTTATGGACAGGTACTTTAGAAGCTGCCGAGGGGTTAATGGTATACGTAACCGATAGTAGTTTCAATCCATCTTTTATGGACAGGTACTTTAGAAGCGGGTTTGGAGGAAAAGACGAACTAGAACTAGCGATCTAGTTTCAATCCATCTTTTATGGACAGGTACTTTAGAAGATGGAATTGAGAACGTGGACGAACGCCGGGTCTGGTGTTTCAATCCATCTTTTATGGACAGGTACTTTAGAAGTCCTGCTTATACAGAAGAAAGCAGAAAATTGGTTGAGTTTCAATCCATCTTTTATGGACAGGTACTTTAGAAGACTTACTTAGCGAATAGGCCACTTACCGGGCTATCTAGTTTCAATCCATCTTTTATGGACAGGTACTTTAGAAGAAGCATTTAATTTATTTATGTTAGCTAAGGGTATTAGTTTCAATCCATCTTTTATGGACAGGTACTTTAGAAGATTGGGAGAGTTTAGATACAACAATCCCCGTATCTTATTGTTTCAATCCATCTTTTATGGACAGGTACTTTAGAAGAATTAACCATTTTCGTGTCTTAGCAATATCTTTCGCGTTTCAATCCATCTTTTATGGACAGGTACTTTAGAAGTATTTTCCCATTGTTGAGGATCATGACCCAACAGCGCGTTTCAATCCATCTTTTATGGACAGGTACTTTAGAAGATCACCCAACTACTACCAAAACAAACCTACCTATGGTTTCAATCCATCTTTTATGGACAGGTACTTTAGAAGTAATTGCGGCAATAAACTACCTAGATGGTTTGGGATGTTTCAATCCATCTTTTATGGACAGGTACTTTAGAAGCTTTAACGCCACAGGTCCATTCACGGCGTTCGAGAAGTTTCAATCCATCTTTTATGGACAGGTACTTTAGAAGCCTAAACGTCGTTGTACTCGACTACGATAGAGTAAGTTTCAATCCATCTTTTATGGACAGGTACTTTAGAAGTTTTTTTATGCTATTTATACCACTGAAACGGGTACTTGTTTCAATCCATCTTTTATGGACAGGTACTTTAGAAGATTGGATCAAGACGAAGCCAAAGTGCGTAAGATTAGGTTTCAATCCATCTTTTATGGACAGGTACTTTAGAAGCAGACCAAAATGGCAATCCTGTATATGAAACACCATGTTTCAATCCATCTTTTATGGACAGGTACTTTAGAAGATTAAGCCCCGAAATGTCGGCGCCAAAGGAAACTACGTTTCAATCCATCTTTTATGGACAGGTACTTTAGAAGTTAGCTTCACTCTATTTCTTCGTTCCACTCCAACCTGTTTCAATCCATCTTTTATGGACAGGTACTTTAGAAGTTCAGGTCAAAAGATTTATCAAGCGAAGAGGAGTATGTTTCAATCCATCTTTTATGGACAGGTACTTTAGAAGATCCAGGATATTCGATAAGGATGCATACTTACTCTGTTTCAATCCATCTTTTATGGACAGGTACTTTAGAAGTTCTTTTGCAGCGTTAGTGAAGAATAACACTTGATCGGTTTCAATCCATCTTTTATGGACAGGTACTTTAGAAGTGAAGACTTGCGAGATACATAACTGTAAGATTACAGGTTTCAATCCATCTTTTATGGACAGGTACTTTAGAAGCGGGTGATCTCTTTGCACACTCGTTATTGTAGGCAAGTTTCAATCCATCTTTTATGGACAGGTACTTTAGAAGCCACTGCTTCATCTTCCCGTGGTGGATATCTTTCCAGTTTCAATCCATCTTTTATGGACAGGTACTTTAGAAGTGTTGGGTCATGATCCTCAACAATGGGAAAATATATTGTTTCAATCCATCTTTTATGGACAGGTACTTTAGAAGCTTCGAACGTACCCCGTGGACGCTTCTTTTATGTTTTGTTTCAATCCATCTTTTATGGACAGGTACTTTAGAAGCGTGAATGGACTTGTGGCGTTAAAGATAGCATCTTGGTTTCAATCCATCTTTTATGGACAGGTACTTTAGAAGAATCGCCTCTATATCTTGCTTTTTTACATCCTTACGTTTCAATCCATCTTTTATGGACAGGTACTTTAGAAGACTATCTGACGCCCTTAAAGAGGCGTGGCGCCTACGTTTCAATCCATCTTTTATGGACAGGTACTTTAGAAGGCCTGCAACGCCTCGTGCATGAATGGATCAACTCCAGTTTCAATCCATCTTTTATGGACAGGTACTTTAGAAGGCTACAACCTACTCCCAACGCCCCAAAGCAGGGATTTGTTTCAATCCATCTTTTATGGACAGGTACTTTAGAAGTGCTTAGGGAGGGTGTTTACATTCTTGAAATAGAAGGTTTCAATCCATCTTTTATGGACAGGTACTTTAGAAGCCCTAAATTGCCATCTTGAACCCACTCGTAGAACTGTTTCAATCCATCTTTTATGGACAGGTACTTTAGAAGCATTTACCAAGCTCTCTATATACATTGCAGTATATAGTTTCAATCCATCTTTTATGGACAGGTACTTTAGAAGAATGTGACTACTGGCGAGTTAACTGATATGATGGCGTTTCAATCCATCTTTTATGGACAGGTACTTTAGAAGAAGAATAGACTATTATAGAACCATTGCAGATCGGAAGTTTCAATCCATCTTTTATGGACAGGTACTTTAGAAGCGTTAGCGGCTGACGCTTACACACAAACGAGCGTAAGTTTCAATCCATCTTTTATGGACAGGTACTTTAGAAGCCCCTTTTCCTACATTTCCTGCGGATATTTCAGCAGAGTTTCAATCCATCTTTTATGGACAGGTACTTTAGAAGAAGGGCTTCGTAATTATCTAACGCATTTGCGGTGTGTTTCAATCCATCTTTTATGGACAGGTACTTTAGAAGAAGGCGCACCACCCATGATCGGATCAGGAGTGGTGCGTTTCAATCCATCTTTTATGGACAGGTACTTTAGAAGTTTCTTGCCTGTTGGCTCCCATGTATCGCGTTCGATAGTTTCAATCCATCTTTTATGGACAGGTACTTTAGAAGATGTTTCGTATTCTTGGCGCAATGTTTCGTATTCTTGTTTCAATCCATCTTTTATGGACAGGTACTTTAGAAGAGTTGCAGGGGTTTATAGGATTGAATTTAAAAAGAAGTTTCAATCCATCTTTTATGGACAGGTACTTTAGAAGTTCGGGCAGCCATTGCTACTTCTGTTCCGCTTCCCGGTTTCAATCCATCTTTTATGGACAGGTACTTTAGAAGACAGAAACGGCCCTACCCGGTTGAAACTATGCACGTGTTTCAATCCATCTTTTATGGACAGGTACTTTAGAAGCACTGCTTCATCTTCCCGTGGTGGATATCTTTCCAGTTTCAATCCATCTTTTATGGACAGGTACTTTAGAAGACGATCTTAACAATTGTGTCGTTTTCGACGGCTACATGTTTCAATCCATCTTTTATGGACAGGTACTTTAGAAGAACTGGTTCATAGCCTAGCGTAGCCAGGAATTCTACGTTTCAATCCATCTTTTATGGACAGGTACTTTAGAAGACGCCACGTAATCAGGAAGCATTATCAGCATTCACGGTTTCAATCCATCTTTTATGGACAGGTACTTTAGAAGTTTTTCGTGATTACGGCAATATAGGGCACGGGCTATTGTTTCAATCCATCTTTTATGGACAGGTACTTTAGAAGTCTGATAGAAATATTCCACAGAATCACCCATGAAAAGTTTCAATCCATCTTTTATGGACAGGTACTTTAGAAGCGTTAACGATTAGCGTTATTTGGCGGTCCTTGCGATGTTTCAATCCATCTTTTATGGACAGGTACTTTAGAAGCATCAGGGTTCGAACCGAAATCTATAATTCTCATATGTTTCAATCCATCTTTTATGGACAGGTACTTTAGAAGTCAACCCGTGCTTTCAACTCTTCGATCAATTCAGGATGTTTCAATCCATCTTTTATGGACAGGTACTTTAGAAGCTTGGTCTGTTATTACAGCCCGCTGCATTTGGATACTGTTTCAATCCATCTTTTATGGACAGGTACTTTAGAAGGCAAATGTCGATGAATCGACGAAATGGGTCTAATGAGTTTCAATCCATCTTTTATGGACAGGTACTTTAGAAGCCCACACTATTTCGGTCTTTTTGCCGTATTTGTCCGGTTTCAATCCATCTTTTATGGACAGGTACTTTAGAAGAATACGCAGAATCTACAACATCACAGCCAGTACCCTAGTTTCAATCCATCTTTTATGGACAGGTACTTTAGAAGAACTTTTCACGAGGCGATGACTGGCACCGCCGATACGTTTCAATCCATCTTTTATGGACAGGTACTTTAGAAGTCCATGGTCCTAATATCAGCATAGTGCCGGCAATTGCGTTTCAATCCATCTTTTATGGACAGGTACTTTAGAAGAGTTCTCCTTGGATGGTCTTCGAGAATCCAGCGAGCAGTTTCAATCCATCTTTTATGGACAGGTACTTTAGAAGTAGAACTGTAATAGGATACTTGATGGCAACAAAAACTGTTTCAATCCATCTTTTATGGACAGGTACTTTAGAAGTACTAGTAGCGCAAATGGAGGATGCCGAGCTCTACGAGTTTCAATCCATCTTTTATGGACAGGTACTTTAGAAGCTGCTCCTTGGCTTTCGAGCACGTTCAGGGCGTTGGAGAGTTTCAATCCATCTTTTATGGACAGGTACTTTAGAAGCGATATTGATGACCACGGAAATATTATTGAGCACACGTTTCAATCCATCTTTTATGGACAGGTACTTTAGAAGTAATTGCCTTGGACGGCTAAGGACCAAAGATAGGGAGTTTCAATCCATCTTTTATGGACAGGTACTTTAGAAGACCATCGTAAGTACCCTTTCTCCCTTATCGGTCCTAGTTTCAATCCATCTTTTATGGACAGGTACTTTAGAAGAATCAACTCAGGGTGCGGTACTGCCGCTCGTTACTCGTTTCAATCCATCTTTTATGGACAGGTACTTTAGAAGACCGGCACGAGCGCCGAGCGTGGTAGCACCGGCGTGGGTTTCAATCCATCTTTTATGGACAGGTACTTTAGAAGAGGGGCAGATCTCAGCCCAGGGCTTTTTGGGGAAACGTTTCAATCCATCTTTTATGGACAGGTACTTTAGAAGCCGTGGGGGGGTATGTTTTATGTTGAAAAATTCATAGCGTTTCAATCCATCTTTTATGGACAGGTACTTTAGAAGACCTGATTGTGAACGGAAAGTCGGCTGAACTAAGCGGTTTCAATCCATCTTTTATGGACAGGTACTTTAGAAGGGTGTCTGGTATCTTGGCTTGGGGCGCGCAGCACGAAGTTTCAATCCATCTTTTATGGACAGGTACTTTAGAAGACGGCAACGGATTTTATTTTGTTGCCTTCCAGTATAGTTTCAATCCATCTTTTATGGACAGGTACTTTAGAAGGGGAAATGGTACAGCATATAAAGCAGCATCGTGATAGTTTCAATCCATCTTTTATGGACAGGTACTTTAGAAGACGCCACTACGATCTGTGGGGCTGCGCAGCCTTACGCAGTTTCAATCCATCTTTTATGGACAGGTACTTTAGAAGAGTTAAAGCGCTGATCGAAGAGCGTTTAATTTTGATGTTTCAATCCATCTTTTATGGACAGGTACTTTAGAAGGGGAGTAATTGAACTTAGTAGGCAGCAACTCTACGCGTTTCAATCCATCTTTTATGGACAGGTACTTTAGAAGCCCAGAGGAAATCGAGTTTGCTAACGACCTCCCCCTGTTTCAATCCATCTTTTATGGACAGGTACTTTAGAAGTGGGTTTGTTCATGGTCGTTGTTGTTTTTGGGTTTTTGTTTCAATCCATCTTTTATGGACAGGTACTTTAGAAGTCGTCGAAGGTGGGGGCTACGCATGTGGTGGATGCGTTTCAATCCATCTTTTATGGACAGGTACTTTAGAAGTTCCTTCTATTACTTGTTGGGTTATCTGCACAATCAGTTTCAATCCATCTTTTATGGACAGGTACTTTAGAAGTTCAGAATCATAGTTCAATGTGGTAGCGGGTTGATTGGTTTCAATCCATCTTTTATGGACAGGTACTTTAGAAGCGCACCCTTGCCCCGTCCGTTGGTCATCAGATCGCCGTTTCAATCCATCTTTTATGGACAGGTACTTTAGAAGCATTGTAATCAAAATTGAGTAATGGGAAAGTACGATAGTTTCAATCCATCTTTTATGGACAGGTACTTTAGAAGCTTACTAGGGCGGGTATCTTTTCCCTTTTTGTTCTAAGTTTCAATCCATCTTTTATGGACAGGTACTTTAGAAGCCCACCGCCCGGTTTCGCTGCGTAATAGAACGCTGTGTTTCAATCCATCTTTTATGGACAGGTACTTTAGAAGCAAATGGACGCCTTTGCGGTTTTTCTCGGACTTCTGGTTTCAATCCATCTTTTATGGACAGGTACTTTAGAAGGGCAAGGCGGTGGGTTGGCCGGCTACTAGGCCCTGCGTTTCAATCCATCTTTTATGGACAGGTACTTTAGAAGACAGTGGGAGCCTCTATGGTATCGGGAGAGCACCCCGTTTCAATCCATCTTTTATGGACAGGTACTTTAGAAGGTGACCTATACTTTTCCGCGTAATTCTGTGTACTTGGGTTTCAATCCATCTTTTATGGACAGGTACTTTAGAAGTGGCTAGTCGATGGCACTTTAATTTTCATTCGTCCAGTTTCAATCCATCTTTTATGGACAGGTACTTTAGAAGCTTTGCACCTTGCCCGGCCAATATCTTTGATTCTACGTTTCAATCCATCTTTTATGGACAGGTACTTTAGAAGAGACCCAGTTTGTCTATATGGCGAAAGACGGGGAATGTTTCAATCCATCTTTTATGGACAGGTACTTTAGAAGAACATTGGACACTATGGATGGCCTCGGTATAGGCAATAGTTTCAATCCATCTTTTATGGACAGGTACTTTAGAAGCGGAGTTGATTGCGCTCCAAACCCGAAACCAACCCAGTTTCAATCCATCTTTTATGGACAGGTACTTTAGAAGGGTGAGCTGGGGATTCCTCCGGCTGATAACAGAGTCGTTTCAATCCATCTTTTATGGACAGGTACTTTAGAAGCTTTGATCGGCGTCGCTGGGGTCTTGCTTACTGCCAGTTTCAATCCATCTTTTATGGACAGGTACTTTAGAAGTCAATGGCGGTATAAATGGGCAAGATCAGCTCCTTGGGTTTCAATCCATCTTTTATGGACAGGTACTTTAGAAGTTTCCTCAACCATTCCGACCCCAACACTTTTTCTGTCTGTTTCAATCCATCTTTTATGGACAGGTACTTTAGAAGCCTTAGCTCCTTTACTTGATTTTCTAGCGAGTATTCGTTTCAATCCATCTTTTATGGACAGGTACTTTAGAAGTTGAATGTTGGTTAGGACTTTTGTTTTTGCCAAACGGGTTTCAATCCATCTTTTATGGACAGGTACTTTAGAAGCCCAGGAAAGCCAGCCAGCACCGAGAAAGCAAACTGGTTTCAATCCATCTTTTATGGACAGGTACTTTAGAAGTCATTTTACTGTTTTTTTGCTTGCCTCGACTCGCTTGTTTCAATCCATCTTTTATGGACAGGTACTTTAGAAGTTCTGGGTAACTTCTTCGATTTTCATATAATAGATTGTTTCAATCCATCTTTTATGGACAGGTACTTTAGAAGAATATTACTCATTTCCTTTAGGCAGTCGCCTTGTATGTTTCAATCCATCTTTTATGGACAGGTACTTTAGAAGTCAAAACAGGCAAAAAAGTAGAGGCATACTTAATGTTGTTTCAATCCATCTTTTATGGACAGGTACTTTAGAAGAAACTGACTGACGGAACGGCAAAGCTAACCGACGCGGTTTCAATCCATCTTTTATGGACAGGTACTTTAGAAGCCAGCGACATATATCCGTACACAATCAGCAGGTCTGGTTTCAATCCATCTTTTATGGACAGGTACTTTAGAAGTACTGTACCCTACTAAAATGAAAGGATTAAATGGGAAAATCGGATTTTTGTAGTTCCTCAACAACAAATCTCCTTTTTTCCCATGAAGCAGAGCCTCATCGACGAAATTACGAAAGTTCTAAAAAGA
>Ga0209284_10002091_pt1 | contig 28239 bp, 22 predicted proteins | sample FRY03_FD_187211 | JGI IMG/M metagenome (GOLD analysis project Ga0209284, IMG submission 187211) | Freshwater microbial communities from Lake Fryxell liftoff mats and glacier meltwater in Antarctica - FRY-03 (SPAdes) (version 2) | ecosystem: Environmental > Aquatic > Freshwater > Ice > Glacier...
CAATATTTTCAGGAGTTCCAAATATTGTAAAACCTTCTATGTTAATAATATATTCTATATTTTTAATATCTTTATCTGTTTTTTTAATAATTAAAGTTATTGTTTCTTGTGATGTTTCAATATAAGGATCATTATATTCAATAATATGTAATATTTGATAATTATCATTTATATATTTTCGCGTTTTATCATAATATAAACAATTTAAGAAACTTTTTGGTAATACAAAACTTAATATTCCATTATCGCTAAGAATACGCAATGATTTAATTATAAATAATATAAATATATTAGGTCGTCCTTCAAAATATTTATAATATTGATTATCAACATCTGTTTTTTTCATTACAAAATAAGGAGGATTTCCAATTATCAAGTCGTATTTTATATCTTCTTTATATTCTAAAAAGTTTTCATTATAAACTTTTATATTATTATTTTCAATTGTCTTTATAGATTCATAAATAGTATTATTTAATTCAATTCCTGTTATTTTTATATTTTTATATTTTTCGTTTAATGATAAAATATATTCACATGAACCACAAGAAGGTTCTAATACTTCTTTAATATTTTTCATATATGGTTCAAGTAATTTAATTGTTTTATTTATTGTTTCGGGTGGTGTAAAAAATATACCATTTTTTTTCTTTTCATCTTTACTTATTTTTTTAGTTAATTCGTATGATAATTTAGAATACATTTTATTTTCTTCAATTATTAATAATATATATTTTATATTATAAAATAATAATCATTTTTTTATATTAAATGTATAAAAAAATATAATATGAAAATACTAATACAATATATTACTTTATTTTTAAGAACTAGACACAATTAATGGTATGAAGTCAATACGCGTATAACCATATAAGTCTTTAACCATTCTACTATTTTTTTTAATGTCTGATATAAACTCTTTTAATTTGATAAGAGATTGTGATTTATGAATTTTAGGTACAGTTTTTTTTAGAACACAATTATCTATTACATTTTGTAAATTATTAACAGTATTGATAAAGAATGCTTTACATACTTCGCTAATACTTGTATGAAACCCAATAGACTCTTCTAAAAAGTCAATTTCTTTCAATCTTTTCATCAAGTTTCTTTTATAAACTTCTTCAGTGATATTTTTTTCAAGATACATAAGTCGTTGCCTATCTTTAAAATTTTCGTGGTCTTCAATTTTCCCTCTCATATTTTGTAATTCTACTAATTCAATATGATTGATATCGCGATATAAAGTAAATAGCGAAGATATGTAGGTAGAATTAAATACATCTCCTACATCAAATATTTCTACTCTTATTTTAGAATCTTCTAATCTTTTTATAGCCTCTTCTTTTGCTAATTTATTAATATCAGATGTTAACATAACCTTGTTGTGTTTTACATATAACATCATATACTCATCTATAATTACAATTTCTCCATTTTTTATAATGTCTATGTGATATTGTTTATCTTTCTGATAATCAAGAATAGTTCTGTTCATAGTTGTTAGAGCATTGAAACAATTTGTAAAATTATCTTCACAAGGATTATCATTTGGATTACGAGGTATGACTACTCCATGTTCGCGCATATATCTAAAGTATTCTGGATTATGAAGAACGCCTGATGTTTTGATAAACAACGTTTTCCAATCAAATGTTGTATGACACGATACGCACCACATTTGATCACATCCAGACGACTTCATTATAGATATATTACATTTAGGACATGGTTTGCTATCTTTTTTAATAAGTATAGCTGTATCAATATCTCCTTGATCACAAACATGATCATCTTCTTTGATTAAATGACAATGTTTACATGTTGTTTTCTCACATAGAGAACAATACCACTCCGAGTTTACAAATCCAGGACATTCATTGTTCTCACAAGGAAACTTATATTGTTTTATTTTCACATTATCGTCTTTTTTTTCGCGAGAAATAGATGATACATGATTTAAATATTGTCTATGTGCTACAACCTTAAACTTTCCCTCATAATATTCAATGCTGTCAATTTTAAGTTCACCATTTGATACTTTATCTGCAAGACACTTTTCCATATTTTTAATATTCATTTGAGCAATGTTTGCATTTTTTCGTCTTTCTAATTCTGGAAGAGAACGAGGAATAAGCATCTTTTCTTCTTTAAAAACTAACTCTTTGACATTCTCACGATATAACTTATCAATATAACTTTTTCCAAGTAGAGTAATAAGTGTCACACGTGTAAACTTTTTTTTACAATTCATGCAATTTTTTTCTACTTTAAGAGTTGTTTCAATATGATATTTTAAACAGGCTGTGCAACATTCAAAATCGCAATAAGAACATTTCTTAATTCCAGAAGGAATGCATTCGCTCATACAAACGATGCATTCAATCATAGCGTGTTTCGAAACAGACGATGCCGGCGAAGTAGATGAAACTGATGTAGCAGACATTGCTTAACTTATCTATTATAGTATAGATAGGTGTATCAATTTTTATATATTAGGGAACCCAAAAAAATGAATAGAATATATAAAAATTAATTGTTTTATAAACAATACCGAATATAATATTTTACATCTATGGACTTTTCATCATCATAAACAGGATATACCATAAAAGAATGTTTTTTTCTTTTAGATAGATTTATACTCATTGGTATTTTATTGTAAGTTTCTAATAACAGTCTATCCGATGATATTAGATCTCGCATATTTTTTTTATACCATTTTTTAAGACTTTTAGATATATAATAATTATCAATTATAATGAACTCTTTAATTTCAACATCTACTTTAAATATTTCATTTAATGTTGCTTTAACATCAGCTATATTGTTAAAATATTTTGGAAATTCGTAATATTCAGTACTCTTAACAACAAAATTATTAATTATACAATAATCGTTATTGATAGGCTCTCTATAAATATCATTATTCAATAATTCTCCATTATGTTTCAATAATATATTTTTAGCACATTTCTCCATTAATTCACATATGTTTTTACAAAATACAGGGCAATATACAGTAGGTTTAGTATATTTACACCCCCAATGTTTTATTCTTCCTGTTATTCTACCAAATAATTGATACATATTATCATTTTTAATATTATTATAACCGAATATTGCGGATGTGAAACTTCCAAGTTTTTCCGATACCAATGTTTGCCCCATTCCAACACAAAGAAATCCAGTGAATACAATAGGTCTATCTAATAAATTGAATTCTTCCAAATATTCACCAATTTTATCACCCAATTCTCCGCTATTTAAAATCAATGGTATCGTCATACAGTTGTCATTATCGTAATATCTAATAGACTTCTCAATACCATTCAATGTAATTACTATGCTTTTTTTATTGTATTGAAATATTAAATTACGCACATATTTATGTGTTTTTATCTTTATAAAAGCAGGTATAAATGTTCGCGTATTATTATCTAATATTTTTGGATATTTTTTAAGAATTGCGTCTATATAATTTACGTTATAATTTTCATCATATGTATAATCTTCTACATTATTTAAAGGTGTATTCTCCATACATTCAAATATAATATCATCAACTCCTGCATAATTATCATCATTATATTCGCATATTTTAATAATTTTAATGTTAGACCAAAATCCATTAATACTCCATATAGTATCTGGTGTAGCCGACATAGCAATTATTCCGGATACTATATTAAAATTATTAATATGCTCAATATTTGATCGTAAATTATATTTTTTATTCGTAATATATTTATGCAATTCATCAAAATATACAAAACATCTTTTATATAATGTATTTTCTTTCTCAAGATGTTCTATATAATTAAAACAATCTTTAAAACGACATGTATTACTACAAGCAACTATAATATGCGGTAAATTGTCAATTTTATTAGAAAAATTGATTAATCCTTTCAAACTTTTTATATGAAATAAGTTACCATCATACTTTGATGAAAATACACATACTGATTTATCCCCATATTTATTATTAATTTCTTCAAGTCTGTTTGAAAATTGTTTATTATTGAGTAATGTATTCATTGTAAATACAATATGAATACTTCGCCCCTTTGATGTATTTTCATTTATTTCTTCCAAAATACTTTTTATTGTTATAAATGTTTTACCCATCTGGGTAGGTAAAATACATAACTTTAACTTATTTTCTAGCATTTTGTATAATTTTCATAAAAAATAAGTATCAATTTTTATTTAAGTAGTTTATATTTAAGTTATTTTTATTCATTATAAATAGAATGAAAGATTTAATATCTGTTGGTGAGATTAAAAATACATATGTGTACGACAGAAAAGATTATGTTAATAATGTTAGAAGAAATATTTATATTAAAGATAAAGGAGAATATGTCAAGAAAAATCATAAATATATACCAGTTTATGATTTAGAAAAAAATTTAATTTTGGCAGAAAAACCTTGTAAACAAGATTGTTTATTGTTACATAAAATATGCAATTTAAAAACAAAAAGATGCAAAAATCCTCCACCAATAAAGAAAAGTAAAAAATAATATGTAATTAATATAAAAAACATAAAATATAAAATATATGATTGTATGAATAAATGCGTATATATATATGATTGTATTGTGATTGCGATTGTATGAATATATATGAATACTTATACTTGATGTATAAGTATACGATTTAATATCTATAATTCTATTTTGTACAAAGAAATAGGTATTATAGTAGAGTATTGTAATAGTGCGTTGTACACACCTTCAGTATCGTGAATAATACGTGGCGCATCATCTTCATTATCTATTACAAGTAATTCGCGATATAATTTTTTATCTTTTTCGTCGTCATCTTTAAAGAAGAAGAAAGAGAATTTGTTTCCTAGATTGTTAGCGTCATCAATAATTTCTTTACGATCAAAAACATCATCGTCTATTTTAACGATATCCTTACGCCTTACAGATTTAATATCATTAAATATTTCGCCTCCATCATCATCGTCCATCTTTTTTTTCGTAATAATTTGCTCAATATATTCAAATACATAACAATCATCAAATATATTTGTCATCAAGAAGTCTTTTACCATTGAATTTACAACCTGTTTTGCCATAGCCATAAGTTATACTTATGGGTTTGTTCTTTTTTCTCCTTGGTTTTCTCTTTGTTTTATCCTTTTTTGATTGATGATATTAAAACTTGGTTCTTTATCGGGCTTTGGTGCGTAATTTATTTTTTACTTTAGAGTATCAGTTTTTATTTTTTTTATAACAAATTTATACTAACCTATTTATTTATTTTTTTAAAATACTAATAATATTAAAAGGGTATATATCTTTTTTCCAGAAAATATAAATTATATTTTTAAAAGTTTTGTTTTCAACATTTTGCATAGAACCAGAATAAACACTTTTTGTTTCTTCCATTTTATTGATATTATATTTACAATTATAACATATTGGTAAATCATTATTTAATTTTGAATTTATATTTATAAAAAATCCTTTATCTTTACACAAATCTGCATTGTTATCAACCCTATATTCAATCATAAATCCTGATTTACATTTTTCTATATTATTCATATTATATTCTTCACCGCAACACACACAATCATGCGAATTGTGATGAAAGTTAATAACAGTTTTTAAATGCTTATTATTATCGTGTATATTAAGTAATAAAGAAAAATAATTTTTAAAATTAATACTTTCTAAAACATTTTCACAAAGATAATCTTCGTCAATAATAACTTCGTTTATATTCGCGATATGTTCGGTTTTCGCTTCTGTTTTCTCAATATGTTCAAATGTATATGAGTTATACGATGTCATTATTTGTAAATGTGCTTATTTACTTATACTTATATTTCATTTTTTATTAAAATGAGTACATAATAATTTATTTCAAGAAAAAATAAGAAAATGTTAAAAGTTATAGAAATATATAATTATGTACTCAAAATGTATTCTTAAAGATTTGCAAAATATTGTTAATAATGATGTTAATTAAAATGAGTACATAATCTTTTTTTTCCAAGAATATATTGAAAATGTTAAAAGTTATAGAAATATATAATTATGTACTCAAAATGTATTCTTAAAGATTTGCAAAATATTGTTAATAATGATGTTAATTAAAATAAAAAATGACAGTATATGTTTTGAATTATCCTTACCATCCCACACTAGAGCTGATATAAGTTATCGCGATAACTTAAATAGAAGTCAATCATATGGCTATGACAAAACAGACTATATATTCAATGACAAAAGACTTCTTGATGACAAACATTTTTGACGATTGCTATATATTTGAATATATAGAGCAAAAAAAAACAAAATGTATATTTGAAGATGGTGAAATATTTAATGATATTAAACCCAGACGATGCAAAGATATTGTTAAAATAATAGGGGAGGACATCCCTCATCAACACATTATAGATGATGCTAATACTCTTGGAAACAAGTTTACACTATATTTCTCTAATCATGGAACGAATAATCCACCAGAAGAAACATCTAATATATATAGAAAATTATTTGTGATCAATGAGACAGAAAATTCACCTTGTTGTATTCCTAATATTTATGGTGAACTTGAAACATTAGTGCGATATAGCGAGATAATGCCAATATATTTGTATAAATTGGAGTTATAAACCTATATGATATATAATTTATAAATTATATATTATAGATATAAATGAAAAGAGAAATTATAACTCTAGATAAACTACTTTCTGTATGGGTTGTAATATATTCTATTGGATATATTCTAAATATTTTTCCATATAATCCAATAATATTATTATATTTATCGATAATGTTTTTTATTATAGGAACTATTATAATTATAAATAATTATAATGAAAATACAAGATTACTGTATTTTATTGCAAATAATGTAATAATAAAAGTACCATTAATATTATTAATATGGAGAAAAAATATAAAAACAATAGATATTGCTTTTACATTAATATTTATAACAACGTATATGATTTATATGATATTTATAAACGAAGATATTATAAGTATTTATAAAGATTTGTTAATTAATATTATAGATTGTACAAAAGGGAGACAAACAAGTTTGAATATATTATTTAGAAGCATTATTAATAAGTTTATAACTTAGATTTTTGTCATCATACATTTTCTTAATAACCTTATGTAAATTTAATACATCGTATTTTGAATTATGTGCTTTTTCAATACTTTCTTTAAAACAATATGTGTAAAGTTCATTAAGTGATGGATTTTTATTTTTTCCAAACTTATTAATAATTTTTACAATGTATCATTAGTACATAGGAACTCTTTTTTTAAGTTCAGCAATGATATCAAATCTTTTGCGATATAGCGAGATAATGCCAATATCTTTGTATAAATTAGAATTATAAGAAGGTTATAAACCCATTTAATATATTATCTATAAATTATAAATGAAAAGCGAAATTATAACTCTAGATAAACTACTTTCTACTTGGATAATAATATATTCTATTGGATATATTCTAAATATTTTTCCATATAATCCAATAATATTATTATTTATATCTATAATGTTTTTTATTATAGGAACTATTATAATTTTAAATAATTATAATGAAAATACAAGATTACTGTATTTTATTACAGTTAATGTAATAATAAAAGTACCATTTATATTATTAATATGGCAAAAAAATATAAAAACAATAGATATTGCTTTTACATTAATATTTATAACAACGTATATGATTTATATAACATTATTAGAAGAAGATATTATAAGTATTTATAAAGATTTGTTAAATAATATTATAGACAATGCGACGGGGAGAAAAACAAATATATATATATTATTTAAAAGCATTACTACTTAACAAGTTTATAACCTAGAATTTTGTCATCATACATTTTCTTAATAACCTTATGCAAGTTTAATACATCATATTTTGAATTATGTGCTTTTTCAATACTTTCTTTAAAACAAAATGTGTAAAGTTCATTAAGTGATGGATTTTTATTTTTTCCAAACTTATTAATAATTTTTACAATATTTTTACAATGTCTCATAGTACATAGAAACTCTTTTTTTTTAAGTTCAGCAATGATATCAAATCTTTTTCTGCGATATAATTCCGATAATATAACATTAATATCAAAAGCAATATTATGTGCTATAATATGAGTTGTTTTTTTAAGAGCTTCATATAATTTATCAAATGCTTCTGTAAAGTCAATGCCATTATCTGATATTTCATTTGTAATTCCATGAAACTCGTCATTTTCAATTGTAAAACCTTCGCGTTTAATAATATAATCTTGACTTTCTATAAAATTAAATTTTTCGTCAGTTACAATAAAAGAGATTTGTACAATACGAGCTTTACTATAGCATTTTAACTTATTATATTTTGGATATTCTCCCCAATTCATATTAGTAGGATCTGGTAAGCCATTTGTTTCTGTATCAATAAATAGCGCAGCCATTATGTGTAATAATTAATACAATTTAATAATGAATTGTATCAATTTTTTATAATATCCAATAAAACATTTTTATAAAAATAGTTAACAAGAGTTTCCCATCTGTAATTTTTAAGAATATTTTCCCTTCCGTTTTTTCCATGAAGATGTCCCAATTCTGGATTACAAAAATATTTCCAAAATCCTAAAGCAAACTCGTGAGGATCAGTTATTTCAACTTTACCACCTATACCTGCAGATTTATTATCTAAATAATGATATATAGAAGACTTTATAGGTGTAGAATTGTATTCATCAATATATTCACGTATTCCACCGATAAAAGAAGCTACTTGTGGTTTCCCCAATCCAAGACATTCAAATACAGTTAATTCAAAACCTCCACCATTGCAATTATTACAACCTACATCACAGCAATTATAAAGAATATTAATTTCTTTATCCGACAATTGATGAGGCGTTGAAACCTCTATGATTGTATTTTTAACATATTCTAAAGGTACATTTCTAAAAATTACTTCGTTTTCTAAAACATTCATTAAATCCCAATACGCATCTATTTGTGCACCAATTATTAATTTAATAGGTCTAGAAGTATTTTCATTTACAATATAATCTTTATTATTTTTTAATACGTTAACATTATAATGCATTTCTACAAATTCAACCCATGCGATAATTGTATGATCCCAGCATTTACGAGGTTGATTTCTATTTAAATTTATTACCATAAAGTCATCTTCATTATAACCAAAATAAGTTCTTGCTACATTTTTTGGAATGGGATAATATACTTCAGTGTCAAACCCGTGTGGAAAAACATATATAGGCATTTTTCCACTAATTCCTAATTTTCTCGCTATATCTTTCCAGTAAGGAGTAAACGCAATAATTCCGTCATAATATTTATTTAGAATTTCAATATAAGATTTTTTTTGATAAGGATATACTTGATCCATATATGAAATAAGTTTATAGTTTTTTCTCTCATCTCCGCCGCATTGATTAATTATTGTACTTGTTATCGCAGATGTTATAATACTATCATTAAAAATAATTATAATATCTTGAGGATTTTTTTTAATAAAGTCTCCAATTTCTAATTCTCCAAAACCATTTCGTATAGGACTTTCGGTTGCCATCGCATCATGTATTTTAACACAAGAAGGAATACAATTTCTTGATTCTTTACTATTCGCATTAGATAAATTTTGAAATCCGTAAATTGTTAAATCTATATCTTCGTATTGTCCAAGATATTTTGAAATATAATATATAACCTTAGAATATCCATTACTTGTACCTATCGGGTAAGTTCCGCATATCATAATTCTTTTTTTTCCATTTTTTGAAGGATACCACCAACCATTTTTTTTTATTATATTTTTTAAAGAATCATCTCCAATCACAATTGATTTTTCTACGAGATCTTTTATATTTAGCAACATTATTCAAAAAATAGACTTAACTACTATAATATTTTAAATCTTATATATATCAATTTTGTTGATTAGTTCTGGGTAATAATGTCATATCGTAATTTGAAATAGATGGAGCTTGATATGATTGTGTCGAAGACAATTGATTGTATAGATTATTTTGTAGAGGCATTTGATTGCGGATATATGGTTCTAATATATTTACAGTTCGTTTCATACCTATTTGTATAGAGGTCTCAACAATATAATCACATAAAAATATTATTAGTATTCCAAATAATAAAAATACAATAAATGTTATGAAGGTATTAATATAATTATATTTATGGTCAGTAGTTTCTTTAACATCCTTAACAACATTTTCTTCTTTTACATGTACAGGTATAACATCATTTACTACTATTGAGGGTTTTGGTTCTTCCTGTTTATAAGAATTATTATAACCATTTTTACCCATGTCATTTGATTCTTTAAGTTGATTTAATATCGCATTTTTTTCATCATTATTTATTTTTAATTCCAAGTTTCTAAGATAAAGTAATGCTTCATTTGCCTTATTTTTTTCGGCATCGCTTAAATTATATTGTTTTGTACTTAATAAATTATTACCAAATGAAGATAATTCATTATTATTGGAATATTCACCAGTATTATTATTTGTATACGAGTTATTATTTGTATTTGACATATATAGATTTTTTTTCATATTTGAATTATATTTTACTTCGTCAACTAAATTATTTATATCAAAATATTGCTCTAATTCTTCATCGTAATAAGGCATAACATCATCCTTATGTATGTCAGAAACATCGTAATTATTTCCTGTATTAAAATTTTCTCCGGTATATACATCCATTACTTTTTTAAATTCTTTTTTACATTCTCCAGATACAGGGATTGTGTAAGAAGGTGCTTGTATTGGTGCGCATGTGCCACCAATTTTTTTCATATATTTATTATAATCAATTATATTATCGTTATCTAAAATATTTTTATTGGAATCCATATGCGCCGGACCTTGATTATTAATAGTTTCAATATCTCCTCTTTTTTTTATGTTTAAATCATTAGAATGTTGTTTTTTTATAATGTTTTTATTGCTCTTTCCAAAACTATCTATATTATAAGCTTCTTGTAAAGTTGAATAATTCATTATATAAATGATTTATGATGGTATTCTCTCTATTATACAAAAAGGAAAGAAAAACAATAATAAAATATTTATATAATATAATTGTAAAGAACAATAATGAATGAATTTGATTTAGATATAAATATGATATTTAAAGGAATTATTACTGGATTTTTAATTGCATATTTGCTAATATTGGGATTACGACCAGCAGCAGCATATCCAGAAGATATACTTGAGATTATTGATAATCCTTGGATTTTTTTAATTCTATTTATAATAAACTTGTATGTTTTACAATGGGATATAACGATTGGTTTATTATTTTCACTGTCTTTAATAGCCTTAATTTTAGATATTATAATTTTTACAGAAGGTGGATTTTTCGCAGAGACCTCTGTAATAATAGAAAAAAATACAGAAAAAGATATTAATAAAAATAATGAAGATATTGAAAAACTAACTATAATAAAACCAGAAAAAGGATACAAAGATATCAATGATATAATAATGAATAAATTGAAAATTTTCAAAGATATGAATGATAAATCAGAAAATATAAAAACAATTAATTCTTTTATATAAATATATTCTTCTCAAAAAATAGTATTATGTCGTTTTTACCAAGTATAGAAGGAATAAGTACATTAGAGCCATTATCTATGCTTTTTATTGTACTTGTTCAAATAGGTGGAAGATATTTAAGAATTGAACTTACACCTGCCCAGCAAAAGTTAATAAATAATCCAGTATTTCAAACTATTATATTATTTTGTATAATATTAATGACAACTAAATGTATAATTAAAAGTTTTATTATAGTTTTTGTTATGTACATATTTGTTAATATTTTATTTAATGAAAATCATAAATATAATATATTATCAAAAAAATGGTTATTAGATGAAAAAATTATTAATGGAAATACATATAAACCATTAAAAGATTTGTATATAAAAAATATGTTAAATGTTATATAATATAATGATAAGTTTGAAAAAAAGTATTTTTATAGAAAATATAAAGTTAGAAGAGGTTTTTGAGAGAATATACAACTCTAAAACGAATAACATTTCTCCTGTATATGAAATAAAAGAGTGGAATGTCGGCGAATGGAATGTTAAAAAAGGAATTATGCGAAAAAAAGAAGATTTATATCTATTTGTTGAATCTATGCCAGACAGTATGATTGATTATATAATTGAAGATGAAAAATATTTACGGATGGTTGTTAAACATAAAATAAAAAAAGATGGCTCAAAATATAAAAAAATAAAAAGTAGCTTTATGATTAGTAACTTTAAATCAATATATAAAAAACTTATTAAATGTTTTGCTTTAATAAATGTTGTTAATAATGTGGAAATAATTGAACACGATGATAAAAAAATAGAGGTAAGAATAAATACAAAAATAAATATCAATTTACCAGATAAAGGGTCTTATGAAAAATATATAAATGATTTATTTGTAAATATAATAAAAAATATTGAAAATAATATATATTCGTAAATATATATATAAGGGTAATTTATATAGTATGTATAAGGGGGAAACCTCTTGCTTCTATAGCTCAGTTGGTTAGAGCACTCGGCTGTTAACCGAGTTGTCGCAGGTTCAATCCCTGCTAGTAGCGAATTATTTTTATAATCTTATTATTAATAAGAATTATATCCACGGTTATTAAATATAATAATGGAAACTGAAATTATTGAATATAAAAATATAGATAAAATTTTGGAAAATATAAATATTACATCATTAAATAATATATTAAATGATAATGATAAAATTTTGATAAATGATAATACTTTTTACTTTTCAATTTTATTACCAGATATGGGTGATGAAGTTTCAATAAATATAGATAAGAGTTTAACAAATACCTTCTATGAAAAAGGATTGGACTATTCTAGTCTTTTAAAAAGCAATATTCCGTATATGAATATATATAAAATAGTTTTTGCACTAGATAAAAAAAAATATATTATCATTGAAGATATTGATGTACTAAACTTTTTAAAAAGTGAAAATAAATTATTAAATACTTTCGTTGATATTATTGATAAATGTGAAAAAGATTATCGTAGAATAGATGAAATATTGTATAATATTAAAAAAAAGGTAACATTTATTAACTTTTTTGATAGTTATCATATTATAGAATATACTGATAAATTATTACTTTATACATTAAACTATGACAATCTAATTAAAGATATGATTATGGTTTCATCTCGTATAGTAATTGATGTTGATTATGATAAAACTAAAAATAAGGATCATCTAATATTTAAAAATAGGATAACAATATTTAAAAATAATATTGATAATCTACATAATAATTTGGAACAAACACGTAGAGGAACTATGCAAAGAATAGCATATTTAGATTCTGGAACATCAAGGATATTGACTATAGTTGCATCTATATTTTTACCAACAAGTTTTTTAATTTCTACATTATCTATGCCATACAAAGGTGTTCCTTTACGTAATGTATGGTATGGTTATTATGTTGTAATAACAATTATAATTATGATTTTTATTATATCATTTATGTATTTTTACAAAGACTTTTTAATAATTTATAATAATAAATCATAAAAAATTACTACTTTTTTTAAAAAATTGATAAATATAAAATAGTTTAAACATAAGACGAGTTATTTTAACTACTATTATTAAGAGATATGTCTATTTATCCCGAACTATCATATAACGATCAAAAGGTTGAAATTCAAGAAGTTAAAGGTATTCAATTTAGTGTTTTAGGACCTGATGAAATTATTAAAAGGTCTGTCGTTGAAGTCAACAAAACAGACACATATTCGGGAAGCGAACCTATCGTAGGTGGTTTATTTGATTCGAGAATGGGTGTATTGGAACATAATCGCAGATGTTGTACGTGCGAGCAAAAAAATATATTTTGTCCTGGACATTTCGGTCATATTGTTTTAGCAAAACCAGTATTCCAAGCTATGTTTTTTGATATTGTTAAAAAATTACTAAATTGCGTATGTTATAAATGTTCAAAATGTTTGATTTCACCTGAAACAACACACAAAGACTTTAAGAATGATATGGCGCGTATTCTATCCATTAAGAATAATCAAAAAAGATGGGACGCATATTATAGATTATGCAACACGACTACTAAATTGCGTGTTTGTGGAGATGACGGAGTTATCGGGTGTGGTGCTGTTCAACCTACCAAGTATCAAAAAGAAAATGCTATGAAAATTATGGCTGAATGGAAAGATAAAAAACAAGAACCTCCATTGGATAAAATTATACAAGAATTTACAGCAGAAGATATTCTTAGGATATTTAAACGTATAACAGACAAAGAAATGGATATGATGGGCTTTAATCCAAAGTGGAATAGACCAGAGTATATGATATGCACTGTGCTCCCAGTTCCACCTCCTGCGGTTAGACCAAGTATCATTGAAGAAAACGGTCAACGTCGCGAAGATGATTTGACCCATAAATTGAGCGATATTATTAAAACAAATAATAGTATTCGCGATAAGATTAATAAAGGTTCTTCTGAAGATACTATTAAATATATTACTATGCTTCTTCAATATCACGTATTCACATTTGTAAATAATCAAATACCCGGTTTAGCCCCTTCGCAACAAAGAAATGGTAGAAAACTTAAATCGGTATCAGATCGTATGAAGAAAAAAGAAGGGCGTATTCGCGGTAATCTTAATGGTAAGCGTGTAGATCAATCAGCAAGGTCTGTTATTACACCAGATCCTTATATTAGTATTGACGAATTGGGAGTTCCTATCAAGGTTGCTATTAATATTACATTCCCGGAAATTGTTAATGAATATAATATTGATAAAATGCGAGAATTGATTAAAAACGGTTCCGACAATTGGCCTGGCGCCAAATATATTAAAAAAGAAAATATGACAACTAATCTTAAATATTCACAGGATTTAGAAGTAAATGCCAAAGAATTAAAACATGGCGATATTGTTCATCGTCATCTTACAAATGGTGATTATATTCTATTTAACAGACAGCCTTCTCTTCACAAGATGTCAATGATGTGTCATAAGGTTGTTATTATGCCATTTCAAACATTTCGTCTTAATGTTCTTGATACTCCTCCGTATAATGCTGACTTTGATGGTGATGAAATGAATTTACATTGTCCTCAAAGTGTTCAAACGATGAATGAATTAATGGATATCGCGGCAGTTCCATATATGATTTTAGCACCGAGAGATGGTAAACCTATTATTGAAGTTGTACAAGATACTTTATTAGGATCTTTCAGGTTAACAAAAGATATTACTAAAATTCAAGATAAAACATTAGCAAATATTCAAATGATAAATAGTTATTTTACTGGTTCCTTACCTGAACCGGATAAAAACTATATGTATTCGGGAAAAGAAGCATATTCGCAAATATTACCACCTGGGCTTTTCATTAATAGAAAAAATAAAAAAGATGAAAAGTTTATTATTAATAATAGTATTATTGAATCAGGAAATCTTGATAAATCTGTATTTCATGGTATATCAACAGGATTAATCCCAGTTATATATCACGACTATGGTCCATTTGAAGTTCGTAAGTTTCTTGATAATACACAAAGACTTATATGTCGTTGGTTATTAACATCGGGATTTAGTGTTGGTATTAGCGATTTAGTTACTGATAAAGAAACAGATGATAAACTAAAAAACAAAATTAAAGAAATGAAAAAGAAAGCATATGATAAACTAGATGAAATTCGCAGAGGAACAATTGATAACAATAGTATTTTCAATAATGAAGAATATATTGAAAGAGAAATTATAGGTATTCTTAATGAAACAACGAGTGAGGTTGGAAAAATTGGATTATCACAAATTGACGAAACAACCAACAGAATGATTAATATGGTTAAATCAGGTTCTAAAGGAAAAGAAACAAATGTAGCACAGATGATTGCTTGTGTTGGGCAACAAAATGTAGATGGAAAAAGAATTACATATGGGTTTACGGATAGAACACTTCCTCATTTTACTAAATACGACGATGGTCCTGAAGCAAGAGGTTTTGTTAAAAACAGTTTCATTTCGGGGCTAACACCACAAGAGGTATTCTTTCACGCAATGGGTGGTCGCGAGGGTCTAATTGATACAGCAGTTAAAACATCTGAAACTGGATATATTCAACGAAGATTAGTAAAAGCAATGGAAGATTCTAAAATATATTATGATAATACTGTTAGAACTGCTAATGGTTCTATTATTCAATATTTATATGGTGAAGATGGTATGGATGGTTGTAAAATAGAGGTTCAATTTATCAATACAATTGATATGAATACTCTAGATATTGATCAAATGTACAATTTAAAACCAAGTGATAACGCAAGTGTTCATATGACGAAAGAAGCATTTGAAACAATAAATGCGAATACATATGCTGAATGTTCAAATCATTTTGATAAAATGCTTGAAGATAAACATTTTCTTATTAAAAATATTTTTGCTGGAGAAAAGAAAAAGGTTATTAATTATCCAATTCCATTTGAACGTATTGTTAATACTGCATCTAATAGATTAAAGTCAATTGGTGTTTCTGCTATCAAAACAGATTTAACACCCGATCATATATTGAATACTATAGCAAAACTAACGAAAGACCTTTATATTAAAGATACTATACAAGGCATGTTATATTTTAATATACTATTGAGAATTCATTTAAATCCTAAAAAACTTATATTTCATTATCATTTTACAAAAGATATTTTTGATTGGATTGTATCACAGATATATGAACATTTTAATCAAGCGATAGCACCTGCAGGTGAAATGGTTGGTATTGTAGCAGCACAAACAATTGGTGAATTAGGAACACAAATGACACTTGATTCATTCCACGTATCAGGAACAGCTGCAGCAGTTAAGGCAACGTCTGGGGTTCCACGTCTTAAAGAAATTCTATCTGCTACTAAAAAAACTAAAACTCCCACGCTAATAATTTACATGAAACAAGATGTGGCAAGTATTGTAAATCCTGAAATTAACGAAGATGGAGATGTAACTGACGAACGTATTAGTATAACAAAAAATCACGCTATGCATATTAAGAATACTATTGAAATAACAAAATTAGCTGATATTCTTCAATACAGTGAAATTTATTGGGATAATGGGGAATATTATGAAACAAATATTAGTGAAGATCAAGGAATTATGAAAATATACAAAGAGTTTGAGGAAATGGAGAGTAATGTTTGCAAGGCACGCAGTACATCTCCATGGGTATTAAGATTAGTATTTGATAAAACTAAAATGAACTTATTAAATCTAAAGATGATAGATATATATACAAAAATTAATTCAGCTTATGACAAATACGTAGATTGTATATATAGTGATGATAATGCAGAAGAATGTATTTTCCGCATTAAATTAACAGAAATCGCATTAAAAGATATTGATGATAAAGATGAAATCGCGACAATTAAAGCAATTGAACATAATATTGTATATCAAATATTATTAAAAGGATACAAGGGTATTAAAAAGGTTTCATTAAATAAGAAGAAATATACAAAATATAATGAAGAATCTAATAAGTTTGATAATATTGTTGAATGGGTTCTTGATACAGACGGAACAAACTTAATTGATATTCTTGCTAATCCAAATATTGATTCTGTAAGAACTATTTCAAACGATATTCGCGAAATTTATGATACTCTCGGTATTGAAGCTGCCAGAAATGCTTTGTATAAAGAACTTATAGCAGTTACTAGTGAAGGTTCTATGAATTATAGACATATGTCTCTATTGATAGATACAATGACTTATAAAGGACAATTGATGTCTATTGATAGACATGGTATTAATAGAGGTGATATTGGACCATTGGCGAAATCATCTTTTGAAGAAACTACTGATATGTTAATTAATGCAAGTATATTCTCAGAATACGATAAAGTAAATGGAGTATCTGCAAATGTTATGTTGGGACAACAACCACCTTGTGGAACAGGAGATAGTCGTATTTTAATAGACGAAGAACATATGAATGAATTATTAAAAGATGTTGTTGATAAAAAGGTTGAATTGTTTGAAATTAATGAAGAAGACGAAGAAGACGACAATGGTGGATGTTATGAGGATGATTTACAGGTTAAGTTTGATTTAACAAAGAATGATAGTAGATGTTATAAACTACCGGAACAAAAAGTAAAGTTTGTATAAAATTATATGGATGATGTGGATACAGAAGATAAATAATTAGAAGATTTGCTATAATCTAATAATTTATCTTTGATTTCATCGGGGCTATCTCCCAATTCCATATAAAAATATTCATTATAATCAATATTCTTAACTATATAATAAGAAATATGTGTTTTTTCTATCTTTCTAAAAAGTATAAGTAATGGTCTTTTTAATATATCATCTGTTGCGCGATAAATTGTTGTAGTTATATTCAAATCTTTGTCGCCAGCGCGTTTATCTACGTCAATCCCTTTTCCATATTCAGCACGATTATGTATTATTAGTATTGAGATATTAAGCATTTTAGAGATGTTAAATAATATTATATCACTTGGATATGATAATAAATTGTTTTGTAATATATTTTTAATTATTTTTTTTCTTTCATTTACAGAACTATCATCAAAATATGTTTCATTAAATATACGTAATGTTTTGAATGTTTTTTTTGTTTTATTAATATTGTTCATTTCGGCAACATATGTATTATAAAAATGAGGATCTTTAAATAAAGCCCTTATTCTTATTTTTTTCTTCTTATCGTTGCTATTTGATGAAAATACTTCGTTATAATATGTATTAGACTTTTCTTTTATTTCTTCATATGATATAATATCAATATTTAATTTAGAAGATAAATAATTGAAAAGATGATTTAACGAGTATTGAGTATAATTGTGTTTAATATATCTTAATTTATACCATATTTTTTTCTTATATTTTGTCCATTTTGTATTTAATACATTTTCTGGACCATTTAAAACATCTGGAAAATTGAGTATTTTAATAGAATTTTTATTATTATCAAATAATTTGTACTGATCTATATGTATTTCACTTTCCAACTCATTAGATCCATTAGGCAATGCTTCATGATATTTTAATATATTTTTTGGTATTTTATTAGATATACTATATTGTGTAAATATCAATTCGTCAACACTCTCAGTTACGTTATTTGACAATTCGTTAATATAATCGTATTTAACATGTAATAAAGAATCATTATACCATTTCTTAATATTAGAAATAGATGTTAACGGTATTTCCTCTAATATTATTTGTATTTGTTTAATTTCTTTTTTATCATATTTTTCAGTATTAAATTCATCCAATAAAGTTTTTATAATATATTTTTTTGTATTTTTAGATAATTGTTTATAATATTCGTCAGTATATTTTTTACTTAACAATTTATTTTTTATCATAGTTCGTGCATTTAACCATGTTTTCATTTCAATATTATCTCTTTCTACATACTTGTGATAATCGTCTTTTTTACCTATTGGTATAAACTGATTATTATTATTGTTAATATTATCATGACTTATAATTAATTTATTTTTCATTAATACTTCATTTTGAAGTATAGAAATACCAGTATCTAATGTAAACCCTATCTCGTTTATTTTCTCAATTTTTTCCTTATATTTAAGATAACCTTCTTTCAATATTTTTATAGTATATTCTTTTCCAATTATATCTTCGTGAAAAACAACCTTATTAATATTAAAACCTTTAACCAATGCTTGTAATATAACAATAGATTGTGGTTTAAATCTTAAAATCATATTGTTTTTTAACATAATTTTATCTATTGTAAAGTCGCTATTAATTATTAATGTTTCAAACTTAAATAATTCACTTTTATCATTTATCAATTTATTTAGTACTTTTATATTTTCTCTATTATTAAAAATACTTATATCATACCTTTTAAAATTATTTTTTTCTGCACATTCCAATAATATATTTCTAATTAATGGGTGATTATCTAATAATAATATTTTCTTATCTGTTTTCATATTAATGGCTCTTGATACAAGAGGTTCGTAAAAATTATTTTCTTTTACTATCATAAGCATTTTAACATTTTTATCTAAACTTGGTTCAATGTCAATAAATCTAGTATAATAAGGACATACCATTTTAATATCAACATTATCGTCTTTTTTTTCAACCTCCCATAGAACAATAAGTCTTTTAAACACTACCGCTATTAAAGAATATAAATATTGAATACCTTTATCAAAAGGATAATTGTCAGCAGACAAATAAGTAATATATTTTTTGTAAGATTTAAAAATATATAATAACCGAGACTTTTTATATAATCCATTTTCTGTTACATCTGATATACTTGGTATATCAAGAAAACTTGTTTGAAACTTTTTATTATATTCTAAAAATTCTTTATATAATTCAATATTATCATCATATATCATTGGGTGTATATCTATAAAGTCTTTACATACATTTCCGTTATCAAGAGATATGTATGTTATTAAATCTAATTCTTTTATAATTTCATTAATAAACTCTTGTTTTGTTTTTCCCAATAAATAAGATATTGTATGTATTATATTATCATATTTACTTGTTACTTTTTTAATATCAATTAATCCTTTTCTCAAAATACATTCCTTCTTATTAATATTATTAGGAGAGGAACAATTTTTTATATATTCATTGTAATTATCTGGATATAATATATTATATAATTCTCTTGGTATGTCTCCATATCTTCCTTTATAAGGTAGAGGAACTTTATTCATAATATAATTTTTATCTTCTTCTTCCTTATCTTCGTTATTATCATCATCTTTTTTCTTATTCTTTTTCTTTATTATTGTTTCTTTTTTATTCTCTGGATTTTTTTTACCACAACAAGGTATATTAATATTTTTTATTAAATACGCATATCTTGGAAGACTTTCATTTTTCATATCTTTGTTCATATACATTGGCTCTTCGTTTTCAATAGGACATATTGGACTTTCTATTTTTTCGTCCAAAGGAATATTACTAATAGGGCACCATAAACGAGGACATGTATAATAGTTTTTATTATCTTCGTTTATACCATGTTCAATTACATTATCAAAAAGTTTATCATATCCTTTAGATTTAAGTTCTTCAAACTCTTTTTTAGATAATACAACAGGTTGATGTTCTCTTTGGCATTTTCTTGATTTGTTTTTATCTCTATATAGATCTTTGTCGGCATTTCGCAATCTATTGATTAAATAATTTTTATTATTATCGTTTTTTACATTTTTAGGAACACCACCTTTTGAATTATACGAAACAATATTATCAATGTCAAAATATTCAAAATCATCTTTAGACGATGATGAAGAAGATGACTTTGACTTTTGTTTAGGCTTAATTTTTTCTGGAATAGGTAATATTATATTTTTAACAGGATTTTTCTTTAATATTATTCTTGAACTTTCAATAATTCTTATTAACCAATATTTTAAATTCTCTAATTCAAAATAAGTTTTACAATTTTTGATATCAATTTCAAATCCACCAATACCTTTTTTAACAACAATATATGTTCCTTCAATAATTTTAACATTATTATCTAAATTATTATAACCAATATCTCCAATCATTTTGAGTTCATTTCTTACGATAGGTAATAATTCTTGTTTTGTATATCCAAAGTTAACGAGTTCTTTTATAATATCTTCTTCAGTCATACCAACAATTATACGAGACTTTATATATGATGTTATATCAAAAACACTATTAATGAAGTCGGATGTTCTTTTATATGCATAATAACCACTGTTTTTTTTCTTTTCCTTTTTGAATATAATCGCATCAAATACATTGGCATAAATACCTATATTTTTTATCAAAGATGAATATTCCGTATTGTCAATAATATAATTTATTCTCGTATTTATATCTATTTCTTTAAATTCTAAATTTATATTTAATGATTCTTTAATATAAATGATAAAGTCATTTTTGTCATTAATAATTTTATTCCATATTTTACCATTATCTATAGAATATTTAAAATATATTACAACTCTACCATCTTTGAATATAGACATTTTAGCATTTTTACCATAATAATATATATTGAGACAACCATAATCTTTAATATTATTAAGATTAAAAATCATAGAGAGTTCTTTTTCATTTTCAAAAGTATGATATTTAAATAATTTATAAATAACCTTATAATTATCGTCTATTAATTGTATTAATTGCATTTTATCATTTGTATGAAGTTTATCAAAAAGCATTAAAATTGTATCAAAGTTTTCAATTTTTGATTCAAATGAAATATTATAATATTCTTCCGAAGAAATCTTAATATTGGAAATATTTTTTTTATATAGACTAACTAATAACTTTTCTTTTTCAATAAAGTCTTTTATATTTTTTGTAAATTCATTATTATTAATATTTTTTTCAAAATAATATTTAATATTGTATTGAAAGTCTGATAAAAAAACTATATTAACATAATCTCTATTAAATAGAACATTGTTATCTATTATTTCAATTGGTTCTTTTAATATTTCCGCATTTCTATCATTAGATTTAAATGGATTAACATTATATCCCTTCCATTTTATATTTTTTATACTAAAAGATATAGGTAATTTATCTTCACCCCAACAATAAAAAGGTATAGATAATATCTTTGTTTTGACTTTATTTTCGTATTGTAAAATATAATATGCTATTTTGTTTAAAGCGTCTATGGTATTATTATCTTGAAATATATATTCAGGAATAATAGTATAACTACTATCGTATGTGTTATTAACATTTGTATCAAATACATATTTTTTAAATTCAGTTTCATTAATCCATCTTTTAACATGAACAGCGATTAATAGACCCATTTATATATTATATCTTAATTATTAAGAAGAAAAACATATTATTTTATTGATTTATTAATATAGAAGAGTTCAATTATAAATGTCAATTATTGAATCATTAATAACAAAACTTGAAAAAATTAACAATGATGTGTTAATAGAACGGTTAGAGATATTGGAAAGGTTTGTATCTGCGCGAGAAACAAATAGACTTTTAGAAGAGAGACAAAATGAGAATTCTAGACAAATTAAAGATATCTTTGGGGAAAAACCAGAAGTAGTAAGCAAAAATGATGATAATGAAGAAGTTATTGAAAAGAAGAACATTATGGATAAGTTTAAATGGGTCATGATAGGAATTGGTGTTTTTGTACTATTAATATTCATAATAAGCATAATTTTTTGGTATGTATCATCTACATCTGTTCCTATTCAGGATGCAGAACCCGTTGGTTCTATTTCAAATAATGAAATGCTATATACAAATGTTGCAATACCAGCAAAAGTAGAATCAGAATATTCATATTTACCAAATATTTTTTCAAATAATAAAATTAACGAAACAGATACATCAGTGATTGGAAAAATAGAAAGTGAAAGAAAAATATTGGAAATACGCGAACAAGAAAGATTGATAGAACAAGAAAGATTGAAAAGTCAAGTTAAAGAAAGATTTATAGAAACTGAAGAAATTAAACTTCGTGAAAGTGATAAATTTAATGAAAATTATAAACAAGATTTACAAGATAAAGAAAAGCCTTATTTTCCATTTAATTATTTTGATAAACCTAAAGAAGATGAAAAGACTAAGTCTTATACAAAAGATTACGATAGATCAATATCTCAACCTAAAGAAGATGAAAATTCAAAGTCTTATACAAAAGATTACGATAGATCAACAACCTCTCAACCCAAAGAGGAGGAAATTTCAAAGTCTTATACTAAAGATTACAATAGAGCAACTCCTTATCCTAATGAAAATTCAAAGTCTTATACTAAAGATGAAGATGAAACAGATTCAGAATCTTCCAGTGATGATGATAAAACAGATTCAGAATCTTCCAGTGATGAAGATAAAACAGATTCAGAATCTTCTAGCGATGAAGATAAAAATTTAGATAATTTTAAAACATCTAAATTACCATTATCTCAAAATAATAGAGACAATATATATGAAATATCTTCTAATAAAAAAGGATTAGAACCAACAATTAGAAAACCTATCGGTGGAAAAAATAATAAAAAATAATATGTTTTATAAAATAATATTAAAATATGTTTTTGCTTTTTCGCGAATTATTTTATTCATATATATTCCAAAAGCAAAACCAATACAAATAAAAAATATAAATATTAAAGAATTAGATATAAAATAATATAAAATATACAATATTACTAAAAATATTGGAGAATAAACTCCTAGTTTTTCAATTAATAAAAATAATAATTCCATTATTCTATAATTAATTATTATTTTAAATAACTAATTTTTTAAGGTGTCCTACACGAATGTCTGTGTTAATCATAATATTATAACCAGCCTTTAAAATATTTTTAGAGAATGCTACATCTTCGCTACAAATATCTTTTATAACTTTACCATTATCACATTTTATAATATGCGTATCAGAATCAAAATATGGATAACTCATCTTATCTAACACTTCTTTTTTTATTGCCATGAAACCCATTCCACTATATACAACTGGATAATATTTAAATGATGTTTCTTTTTTCCATAGTTCAATCTCTTCGGGAGTAGAAAACTTGAATGTTCCATTTTCTTTAAAATGAGTTTCATCCCAATCTTTGACAAAAGCAAAATTAACTAAATCAACCATTCTATACATTCCTGATACAACTGGGTGATGGTCAGTACTTTCAATTAATTCAATAACTTGTTCAGGTGTAAATATTATATCACTATCTATTGTTATCCAAATATCAAAATCTTGACCATTAAAAGGTTTCTGTTCATGTCCTCTTAATGTATCAAGCCCAAGAGTTTGCATCCTAACAAAAGGAACATAAGAACCAGTAGCTGGCGAAATCATAATATCATAAAGTTTAGTTTCCCAAAGTTTACCAATAGTAGATGTCCAAGAAATCATAAACTTTGAACTAAAGTTATCTCCTGGTAATGCAAATACAATTTTTTTATTGGGAGAAACAGGAATATCATCAGATCCCATTTTTGCATTAACTACTTTGTCAGCATAACTTGACATTTTATATATTCTTTTATATAATATTTCTTATATCATTTCAATTAATAAAGTTTTTAAAAAAATTGATATAAAATATAATTATATTATAATAGATAAAAAAGTTATATATGTCTCATAATAATGACATTATATACAATATAGAAATTGATTCATTTTAAAATCGCGCGAATCAACCTATAAAAATTAAAAAAGGATTAAAACCGCATCAATTAGCATCTTTATACAAGGCTATACATATGGAAAATATTGGTACAATTAATTATAAATATTTAAAAAATAATAATGACAATTCTTCTTTTGAGAATATAAAAATTTCTACAAATATTGGTATTTTAGGAGATATTGTAGGGTATGGAAAAACACTTACAGCATTAGCTATTATTGCCGAAAATCCATTGGAAAATATTCATATTAATAATGTTATGACACATAGTTTCCATAGTAACAAGGCTTATAATTATTTTACTGCTGTAACTGATAATAAAAAAATACCTGATATTAATAAATTAATTAATTCTACATTAATTATTGTTCCTCGCGGACCGGTTTATGTTCAATGGGAAAAAACATTAGAAAACGATACAACCTTAAAATATGTGGCGATAGACAGTTTAATTTATATTAAAAAACACATGCCAGAAAATAAGATAATAAATAAAGATGATGTTATAAACTATTTTAATCAATTTGATGTAGTGCTTATTAAAAATACTACATTGATAAAGTTATTAGAATATTATAGTGTTGATTGTGTAGATAATTATATTACACGATGGAAAAGAATTATCATTGACGAATGTCATGATATTATTAATAAGATAAATATTTTTAGTTATTTATTTATATGGTTGATAAGTGGAACATATTTAAATATTTGCGATAAGATTTCTTCTTCTCCATATTCACAATATTACAATGTTAAAGATATTTTAAAAGAAGATTATATTAATTATTTATTAGTAAAATGTAATAAATCGTTTGTTAGAGAAAGTTTTAAAATACCATCAATAATTGAGAATTATTATTTATGCAAAATGTCTAAATATTTAAATGTTATTAAAAGTTATATTAGTCCAAATATTCTTGAAAAAATTAATGCGAATGATATATCTGGTGCGATCAAAGAATTGGGGGGCAAAAATGAAACAGAAGAAGGTTTTGTCAAATTAATTTGTGCAGATATGAATAAATCTATATTTAATAAACAAAAAGAAAGAGATTATGTTGATAGCCAAGATATTAATGCAGAAAATAAAACAAATAAACTTAAAATAATTGACAATGAACTAATACTATTACAAAGCAAATTAAAAGATTTAACCGAAAGGATTTCTGAAATTGATAGAAAAACTTGTCCTATTTGTCTTGAAACTATTACAAATCCTATTATATTAGATTGCACACATGTATTTTGTGGTTCTTGTCTAATTAAACATCTTAATAATAATATATCAAGCAATGCTATTAGGAAATGCCCCGAATGTAGGGGGGTAATTAATAGTACAGAAAACTTGACAGCTATTGTACCAGTCAAAAATGATATTGTTAATGAAAATAATAATAAAGCTATTTTAGGAAAAGGAATTTTAAATAAAGAAGATACGTTAATTGAATTAATTAAAAATAACTTAACAGGTAAATTCATAGTTTTTAGTCGGGTAGACTCTTTTACAAAAATTATAGAACTTCTAATGTTAAATAATATTACATATGCTTGTCTAAAAGGTCATACAAATCATATGATGAATGTATTAAATAATTTTAAAAGTGGAAATACAAAAGTTATTTTATTAACTACTCAATATGCTGGGTCTGGAATAGAAATTAATTGTGCTACAGATGTTATTATATTACACTCAATGGATGTAGATAAACAACAAGCAATTGGAAGAGCGCAAAGAGTTGGTCGTACATGCTCTCTTAAAGTTCATAATCTATGCTATGAACACGAATTATTAATTACTAATCAATTAATAGAAATATAAAAAAATATATATATTAAATATAAATTTATTCGTCAATAATTATAAAATGTCTTTTCTTTTTAATTTTAATATCACTTTTTAAAATATTCATTTTGTCAATATATGTTTCAACTAATGTATTTTTAATTCTATATTCTATTGATAACTTTTTAATATCCGGATCAATTTCATATTTTGGATAAATAATAAATGATATAACCTTTGCTAATATACATGAATGTGTTCTTTTATGTTCTAATGCTATTTTTTCATAACTTTTTTTAGTATTAACAGATTGTAGCAATTGATTTGTTTCGTCTATACTCCATATTCTATAAATATTTTCATTATTTTTTTTTATATATAAATATAATAATGTGTCTTTAATTCTATATTCTGCAGATAACTTTTTAATATCCGGATCAATTTCATATTTTGGATAAATAATAAATGATATAACCTTTGCTAATATGCACGAATGTGTTCTTTTATGTTCTAATGCTATTTTTTCATAACTTTTTTTAGTATTAACAGATTGTAGCAATTGATTTGTTTCGTCTATACTCCATATTTTAGATTTATTTATCATTTTATCAGTTTTAATAGTTTGATCTATTTTATCCATTAGTATTTATTATATTATAGTAATCATTTTTTAAGCAATCCATTTGAGTACATAATTATTTATTTCTATAACTTTTAACATTTTCAATATATTCTTGAAAAAAATATAATTATGTACTCATTTTATTTATCATCATTCTTTATAACTATTTTGCAAATCTTTAAGAATACATTTTGAGTACATAATTATTTATTTCTATAACTTTTAACAATTTCTATATATTCTTGAAAAAAAAAGATTATGTACTCATTTTATTTATCATCATTCTTTATAACTATTTTGCAAATCTTTAAGAATATATTTTGAGTACATAATTATTTATTTCTATAACTTTTAACAATTTCTATATATTCTTGGAAAAAAAAGATTATGTACTCATTTTATTTATCATCATTCTTTATAACTATTTTGCAAATCTTTAAGAATACATTTTGAGTACATAATTATTTATTTCTATAACTTTTAACAATTTCTATATATTCTTGAAAAAAAA